>Ga0335085_10000209_pt1 | contig 183339 bp, 160 predicted proteins | sample Lox_Sample_45_FD_206712 | JGI IMG/M metagenome (GOLD analysis project Ga0335085, IMG submission 206712) | Soil microbial communities from Loxahatchee National Wildlife Refuge, Florida, United States - Lox_Sample_4.5 | ecosystem: Environmental > Terrestrial > Soil > Wetlands | place: USA... | reverse complement strand
GCCCCATAGCGAGAGAGGCTAGGCTGAACAGAGCAATCCCGCTGCCAAGATAAGTCCTTTGTTTTGTGTTGCGGCCAAGAACCGGATATGCAGGTAATTGCGACGTTGTTCTACACCGTTTCCCTCCCCAGCCGCAATGCTCCGTTTTCCTCATCCGCCTTATTTTCTTTCAGTTAACAAACCGGTAAAAGGGAGGACTCGAGGCCTGCCTGGAACCCCGAGGGCTGCCCGTTCCGACCGCCCAACAACTTGCGATCTGACGTGTGTGGTCCGGCAACCCCCCTCGCAGTTCGCCACGCTGTGGTAAAAGAACGGGAGCGGGGAGCGGATGCGCGAAACTTCTACGAGACTCGCCACGCGGGCGAAGCCCGATTCTTTCCCCGTCCGACCGAGAGCAACAGAGCCTGTCGCGCGGCCATGGGCCTTTGCCGCCGCCCTGGCCCTGCTTACCGCAATCGTTTATCTTCCAGTGCATCGTCATCCGTTTTTCACGATGGACGATCGCCAGTACGTCACAGAGAACGCGCACCTGACCGGCAGCCTTGGTGCGACTGCGGCCTGGGCGTTTACCACCTTCGACCTGGCCAACTGGCACCCCCTCACCTGGCTCTCCCATGCTGCCGATGTGCATTTGTTTCAGCTCGATCCCGCCGGACATCACGACGTCAACCTGCTGCTGCACGTAATCAATGCGCTGCTGCTGTTCTGGGTACTGCGACGGGCCACCGGATTCAGCGGCCGCAGCTTTATGGTCGCGGCGCTGTTCGCGCTGCACCCGGTCAACGTGGAGACCGTTGCCTGGATCGCCGAGCGCAAGAACGTGCTCAGCATGATGTTCTTCCTGCTGGCGCTGGGCGCCCACGGCTGGTACGCCGCGCGCCCCCGGCTGGGGCGATATGCCGCGGTCGCGGCGCTGTTCGCCCTGGGCCTGATGGCCAAGCCGCAAGTCATTACCTTCCCGTTTGTTTTGCTGCTCTGGGATTACTGGCCGCTGCGGCGCATGTTCCCCAATGGGTCGATTGCGACTTTACCTAACTGCCGCTTCGGCTGGCTATTGTTAGAGAAAACACCATTACTTCTGCTGTCGCTGGGCAGCGCGGTGCTGACCATGCGGGCCCAGGCCGCAGCCGGCGCTATGCGCTACTACCCTTTCTCCACGCGCGTGGGAACCGCTCTCGTCTGCTACGTCCGATATATCGCAAACGCCTTCTGGCCCTCGCGCCTGTCGGTGTTCTATCCGCATCCGCTGTTGAATGCCCGCAACGTTGCCGCCTCGGCATTGCTTCTGCTGGCGATCAGCGGTTTCGTTCTGTACCTGCGCCGCGAACGCTATCTGGCGGTCGGCTGGCTCTGGTTCCTGGGGACGCTGGTGCCGATGGTCGGCCTGGTGCAGGTGGGCGAGCAGGCCATGGCCGACCGCTACGCCTACCTGAGCTTCATCGGCCTGTTCTTGATGGTGTGCTGGGGGGTATCGGAGCTTGCGGCGCGCCGACGGGTTGGGCCGGCGTGGCTGGCCGCACCGAGCATCGCTGTGGTGCTAGCGTTGGCGCTGCTCACGCATCGTCAGCTCAGCTACTGGAGCGATAACGTCAAGCTATGGACGCACATGATGACAGTCTCCGGCGGCACCTATGAAGTGGAAGAGAACCTGGGGGTCGCGTTGCTGGAGAGCGGCGAGACTGCTCCTGCGATGCAGCACTTCGAGCGCGTCACGGCACAGGTTCCACCGCCGCCCGCGCCTATCGGACGCGAACTGGCCGGCTACGCCGCCGTCGCTCACCTCTATCTTGGCGCCTACGACCAGCGGCAGCAGCGTCCGGAGGCAGCCATTGCTCACTTCCAGCAGGTATTGGAGTTGGCGCAGCAGTTCACCGAGCAGAACAAGCACGCCGGGGTCCCGCCGGTGCTGATCAGGATGGAGGCCGTAGCGTCGGGGAACATGGGCGACGCCTACTACGTACTCGGCGACTTCGCGCAGGCGAAAGCAGCCTACGAGGCGGCGCTGCACTTAGGTCCGTTGACGGCGCACCAGTGGCTGGGTCTGGGAATCGCGAACCAGCGGTCGGGAAACCTGGCCGCGGCAATCGAGGCTTACTCGCGCTCGACGCGGCTCCAGGTTTCCGACGTGGGATTTCTCTTGCTGGCACAGGCACTCGACCAGGCCGGTCGCGCGCAGGAAGCCGAAGCCGCGCTGCAGCAGGCGCGGCTGGTGAGTCCCGACCTCGCCGCCGCCCGGCAGACGGTGGAGAAGGTGCTTGGGCGATAGTGGCGCTGTACGAATGGGCTACCCGCGTGGGTAGCCCATTGTCTTGCTCACGATGGCAGGAGCCGGTAAATCACTGTGGCGTAATTTCGAAGACCACACCGCAAGATCCCACGCACTGCTGAGGGTTGCCGGTGCCGCCCTCCGACGCCGTCCCATACATGTTTCCGTTGGCGTCGAATGTGATATTGCTGCGCGGATCCCCCCCGTCCAGGCCGGCGGTGAAGTCGTGCAGCGAAGTATAGCTCCAGACTCCGCCGTTGTTCGTCAGCTTAAAGACCGCGCCAAAGTTGAATGCGCCATCCAGGTGCGTCGTACCGTAGAGGTTCCCGTGCTGATCGAACGCCAAATTGGCGACGGGACCGGGATACAGACCGCCGTTCGGACCGGTGAAGTTGTAAAGCGTGTTGAAGGTCCATCCGTTGCCCGAGGGCGAGAGCTCGAACACGGTGCCGCCGCTGTTCGGACCCATGCTCGACGATGCCCCGTACAGGTTTCCCGCCGCATCGAAGATCAAGCCCGGGTAGGGATTCGCGCCATCGCTTCCCTGGAAGGTGTGCAGCGTCTGGAGCGTCCACGAGCCATTCGAGGGGCTCAACTCGAAGACGGTACCGAGATTGTTGGCCCCGCCACCTGAGGTCGTGCCATAGAGATTGCCCGCCTGGTCGAAGGTCAACCCCGCCCAGGGATGCGAACCGTCGGGGCCGCTGAAGCTGTAAAGCACGTTCTCCGTCCAGTTGTTGCCCGAATGCACCAGCTCATACACCACGCCGCATCCGCCGCCGCAGTTCGTGGAACCGCCATTGAAGGTGGTTCCGTAAATGTTGCCGGCCTGGTCGAAGACGATGTCTCCGCTGTAGGGGTTCGCGCCATCGCTGCCGCCGCTGAACTTGTACAGCGGCGTGTCCAGCCACATGATCAGCGGCGAGACCGGCGGCGTAATGGGTGGCTGCAAGTTGACGACAGCGCCGCACCCGGTCCCGTTATAGGTGACGCACGGCCCGATTCCGCCGAAGCCGACCGTCAGGTACAGACTGCCGTTGGGACCGAAGATGGGCCGGTCGTAGGGGATGTCTCCCTTGCTCTGCGTGCCGTAGTAATAAAGCGGAGACACGACCCAGCCGCTACCCCTGAACGATAGCTTGTAGGTAGTGCCCGTGCCGGCGTCACCTTCGAACGTCGAACCGTACAGATTGCCTGCACGATCGATGGTCAAGCCCGAGGACGGCTCGGAGCCGTCCAGACTGCCGGTGAAATTGTGGATGACGGAGAAGGTCTGAGCGTGCACGGCCGGACTGGCGGCCAACATCGCAACCACAAAAAACATAATTGCGGCTGACTTGAATCCGCGCGTCAAGACGAAATCCTGCGCGCTACGACTGCGGTTACAGCTAGCTGCCATATTTCCACCTTTGTTTGACGAGGCTGGTTCAAGCTGCGCGGCCCGGCGGTCCCGGAAAGCGAGACACGAGCGCCGCGATGCGTTATGCGATTGTGCACTGCCCGGCGCAATTAACGCAACGGCTTTCGCAAAGATAAAAACGTCGTTTTCCGATAGCGGTTCCCATCGGAAAGCGCGCGGTTCCACAGCTCACGGTCGTGGGCGCCCCACTTTGCGAGACGCCAAATCCGCTCGCGCGCCGGGAAGCCCGGTCTCAGTGCGCGAATACAGCCAGCGCCGCCTGCCCCAGGCTGAGGCCGCCGTCGTTGGGCGGGACGGCGCGGTTCGTCCAGATCTGGAGCGGCTGGGAGCCAAGCAGAATGCGCAGGTCCGCGAGCAGAAGCTCGTTCTGAAAGACTCCTCCCGACAAGACCACCGTATCCAGGTTGTGGTCGTGGCAGAGCGCGAGGATAGCGTCGCATAGTCCTTGCGCCACGCCGAGCTGAAAGGCGCGTGCGATGTCGTTCTCATGGTCGCCGCGGGCACGCGCTTCGGCCAGGGCCTGCAGCAGCGGCCGGAAGTCCAGCTCTTCCTTGGCGAATGGGAAAGGGTATGTCTGCGCGCGGGAGCTCTTGCCCGCCAACGATTCCAGCCACATCGCGGCCTGCCCTTCAAAGGTACTTGCACGCGTGAAGCCCAGCAGCGCGGCTGCCGAGTCAAAAAGCCGGCCGATCGAAGTCGTGGCGAAGCTGCGAACGTCTTTCTTCACGAGCTGCAAAGCCTGCTGATAGCGCGCCGGAAAATTGAAGGGCGGCGCGCTCATGTCAGGCAAGCCGTCGATCTGCGCCAGAAATCCTGCTGCCGCCTGCACCGGATGTTGCGCAGCGGCGTCACCGCCCGCCAGCGTGGCGCGCCGCAGATGAGCGACCCGCTGAAATCCCTCGCGGACGTTGCCGGCAAAAAATTCTCCGCCCCAGATGCTGCCGTCGTCGCCATATCCGGTGCCGTCGAAGCTCACGCCCAGAACGCGCCGGTCCCATTCGCCGCGTTCGGCCAGGACGGAGGCGACATGGGCACGATGATGCTGCACGGCAAACTTCTGCGCGGCCGCAAGTCCCACAGCGTAGGATGTCGAACGGTATTGCGGATGCGCGTCGTGCGCCACCAGCAACTCGTCCCAGCGCACGCCGTACATGGCGACGAGATCGCGAATGGTTTCTTCAAACGCCTGAAACGCCTGATAGTGGTCGAGGTCGCCGATGTGCTGGCTGACGAATGCCTGGCCGTCAACCACCAGCGTCACCGTGTTCTTGAGATCAGGCCCGACGGCGAGAATGGGGCGATGTGTGGGCAGCGCGGCGGCCGCGCCGGGAGCATAGCCGCGCGAACGGCGCAAAACCGCCGGTCCGAAGACCCCGACGCGCGCGACCGAATCGTCCACGCGCCGTGCGATGGGGCGCTCGCCAACCAGGAAAGCATCGGCCACGCCTGCCAAGCGATCGAAGGCGTCTTGCTCGGTGTAGGCGATGGGCTCGCTGGAGCGGTTGGCGCTGGTCATCACCAGAATCTCGGGCGCGCCGGCGGTGAACAGCAGATGCTGAAGCGGCGTATAGGGCAGCATCACGCCGAGTTCGTCATTGTCGGGCGCGACGCTGGGCAACTCCACCTTCGCCGGAGCGAGCACGATGGGCCGTGCGACAGAGGCGAGCAGTGCCTCGACCTCCGGCGTCACCTCGATGATGGTTCGCGCCGTACCCAGGTCCCGCGTCATCACCGCGAACGGTTTTTCCTTGCGGTATTTGCGCTCGCGCAGCGCCTTGACGGCGGCAGCATTCCGCGCATCGCAGGCCAGGTGATATCCGCCCAGCCCCTTTACAGCGACGATTCTGCCCTCGCGCAGAAGCGCGACGGTCGCGCGCAACGCCGCTTCGTCTCCATGTTCGGTCGCACTTCCATGATGCAACTCGTAATGCGGCCCGCATTGCGGGCAGGCCGCCGGCTGGGCATGAAAGCGGCGATTCGCCGGGTCGTGGTATTGCCCGGCGCAATACGCGTCCAGCGGCCAGTCCCTCATTGTGGTATTTGGCCGGTCGTAAGGAAGCGCGAGGATGACGGTGTAGCGCGGGCCGCAGTCGGTGCAATTGATGTAGGGATAATGAAAGCGCCGATCGGCGGGATCGAACAGCTCCTTCAGGCAGGCGTCGCAGACGGGAAGGTCGGGCGAGATGCGAACGGTGGGGCGGTCGCGACGCTCGCTTTCGCGGATGGTGAAATCGGTGAAGCCGTCCGGCGTGGCTTGGTCAACTTCAAGCTGCGCGATGGCTGCCGCCGGCGGAGCGTCGGTCCGCAATCGTTCGACAAACGTTAGCAGTGCGCTTTCGTCTCCCTCGGCATGAATCGAAACGCCGTCTTCGCCGTTCAGCACCCAGCCGGTAAGCTCGTGCTCCTGCGCCAGGCGGTAGACGAACGGGCGGAATCCGACACCCTGCACGATCCCGCGAATGCGAATGGAGCGGGCGCTGCGCATCTCGACACGATGATAGTCGATTCACATGCAGCTCATGCGCCGTTGGCCCCAGCGCGATTGATCGCCCTCACGCGGCAGTGTAGGCTGCTTGTTTGGCCGAAACCCGTTTGAGTAGTGCTTTGTATCGGGGCGCGGTTGACAGGCTGGCGAAAAACTCGAATTCGGGCGGCTTTTAAGGGGCGCAGCTTTAGCTGCGCCGTTCTAAGCCCTTTATTATTGCCATCCCGAGGAGGCCTTCAGGCCGACGAGGGCTCTCTTTCGCCTCGTCGCTGCTTCTTTAGGGGCGAACACCAGGTCTCTCCACTGGCCCGCCGAAGCGGGCTCGGTCGGGATGACAAAACCAAAAAAGGAACGTTCCTTGCGACTCTTCCGAATCGTTCTGCTGCTTGCAGCTCTGCTCTCATGTGCGATCGCATTGATCGCTGAGGATTCTTCCTCCGTCCAATTCCCCGGCCTGAAATGGCGGCTGATCGGCCCATTCCGCGGAGGCCGGGTCACAGCGGTTGCCGGTGTGCCCGGCGATCCGCGCACCTACTACTTCGGTACGCCGGGCGGCGGAATCTGGAAGACCAGCGACGGCGGGCGGGTGTGGAGCCCCATCTTTGACAGCGTGCCGGTCCCCTCGATCGGCGCTCTGGCCGTGGCGCCGACCAACTCCGACGTGGTTTATGCGGGCACGGGCGAGCAGACGCGGGGCAAGGGAATGTACCGCTCATCCGACGGTGGCAAAACGTGGCAGAGCTCCGGCCTCGCCGACGTGCCATACATCCAGGCGATCGTCGTCGATCCGCGCAACCCCGACATTGTGGTAGTAGGGGCAAACTCGCTGGGCTTCGGAATCCTCTGGCATCCGTTGCCCAAGTCGGCAGCTACCAACAATCGCGGCATCTTCCGCACCGAGGACGGCGGCAAGACCTGGAAGAAGGTTTACACCAACGATGCGAACCTCGGTGTCGTGGACATGTGCGCCGACCCGGACAATCCGGGCACACTCTATGCTGCCGTCTACAAGCCTGAATTTGGCAGCGGAAAGTCGGCCGTGGCGGCCACCTCCGACATCATCAAGTCCGCCGACGGCGGACAAACCTGGTCGCCGCTCGAATCGAAGGGCCTGCCGGAGAAAGCGCGCGGGCGGCTCGGCATCTCGGTCGCTACGGGAACGGGAGGGAGGCGGCTCTATGCCATCGTCGCGCAGGGCTTCTTCCGCTCCGATGACGGCGGCGCGAACTGGTACCAATCCACGAAAGATCCGCGCATCGAAGGCAGCGTGTACTTCAGCCGGATTTTCGGCGATCCGCGCAATCCCGACGTGCTCTACGTGGCGCAGACGTCCATGTATCGCTCCACCGATGGCGGAAAGACCTTCGAGGCATTTGCCGGCGCGCCCAGCGGAGACGACTTTCACGTCGCCTGGATCGACACGCAGGATTCGTCGCGCATCATCTTCGGCGTCGACCAGGGCGCCATCGTCAGCGTGGACGCAGGCAAGACCTGGACCTCGTGGTACAACCAGCCGACCGGGCAGTTCTATCACGTCTCCACCGACAACGTGTTTCCTTATCGCGTTTACGGCGCGCAGCAGGACAGCGGCACCGCGGGGGTGCTGAGCCGCAGCGACTACGGCGAGATCCTGCTCCAGGACTGGTACTCCATCGGTGGCTTCGAATACGCCTTCCTCACGCCCGATCCCGCGCACCCGAACTACATCTTCAGCAACGGCTGGTACGAGTCGGTGGTGCGCTTCGACAGCTCCACCGGCGAAATCGCGACCATGTTCGAGAAGGGACAGAAGTATCGCGGCAGCAACATGCCGCCGCTGCTGTTCTCGCCGCAAGACCCATCGGTGCTCTATCTCGCGATGCAGATGGTGCTGCGGACTTCCGACGGCGGCCGCAGTTGGCAGGAGATCAGTCCCGACCTGACGAATTATGTGCCCAAGCCCGAGGGCGAAGAGAAGCCCGACCCCGATAACCCTCCCGCGGCCATCACCGCCCTTGCGCCGTCGCCGGTCGAGGCGGGCGTGATGTGGGTGGGTACCAGCGACCGCATCGTGCAGCTCACGCGCGATGGCGGCAAGAGCTGGCAAAAAGTTACGCCGCCGGGACTGGAGGAGCCGTCGCGCATCCTGTATGTCGAGCCCTCGCACCACGACGCCGCAACCGCATACCTGACGATCGGCGCGATGCGCGAATCGACTGCGCCGAACGTGCTGCGCACGCACGACTACGGGCGCACCTGGCAGAAGATCGTCAACGGCTTCCCGCAGGACGAGATGGTGCGCGTTGTGCGCGAAGACCCGAAGCAGCACTGTGTGGAATCCACGATCAAGCCACGCACTTGTTCCCCGCTGCTTTATGCCGGCACCGATACCGGCGTGTACTTCTCCTGGGACGACGGTGACCACTGGCAGTCGCTGTCGCTGAATCTTCCGCCGACGCCCATCACCGACCTGACGGTGCATGGTGACGACCTCGCAATCTCGACCTTCGGCCGCGGCCTCTGGATTCTCGACAATGTCAATCCATTGCGCGCGTTGAGCCCGGCGATGACGATGTACCTGTTCTCTCCCACCGATGCGGTTCGCGTGCGCTGGGACAACTATCAGGACACGCCCTGGCCCGTCGAAACGCCCGCCGGCCAGAACCCGCCGGACGGCGCCATCATCGACTACTTCCTCAAGACCGCGGCGACGAGCGAGCTGACGCTGACCATGTACGACGAACAGAACAATCAGGTCGCGCAGTTTTCCAGCACGCCGAAGTCCGTCGATCTTCCGCCCGCCAATGTTCCCGAATACTGGTTCGCGCCGCCGGCTGCGCTCACGAAGGTCGCGGGCCTGAATCGCTTCGCCTGGAACCTGCGTTACCCGCCCCCCGCGACGCTGCCCTACGGCTACTACGGCAATCTGCTGGACTACACCGAGTACACGCTGGCCGAACACGCGGTGCCAGCACAGACCCCGCGTGTTCAGCCGCAAGGGCCACTGGTCGCACCCGGCAGCTATGCGATCGAGTTGCGCTACGATGGGCACTCAATTCGGCAGCCGCTCACGGTCACGGCCGATCCGCGCATTCACGCATCCCAAGCCGACCTAATCGCGCAGCGCGATCTGGCGCTCGCGATCTCGCGCGGCATGAAGTCGACCTACGACGCTTACCATCAGGTCGCGGCATTGCGGAAGGCATTGACCGATGCGCAGAAGGCGCTCACAGGGCGCGCTGCTGAGAAGGCCAAACCCGCAGCCGAGGCGCTGACCAAGAAGCTGGATGCCATCGAGAAGGGAACCAGGACTGCCCCAGGCTTCGGCCCGGTGAACCGCGAGCTCGCGCGCTTGATCTACAGCGTCGAGAGCGCGGACATTCGTCCCACTGAATCAGTACGCTCCGCGGTCCAGCAGAACTGCAGCAGCCTGGAGAAGGACATCACGCAGTGGCAGCAGCTCAATCAGCAGGACGTTCCCGCATTCAACGCGATGCTCGCGAAGGCCAAGGCGCCGGCTTTGCCGGTGGCGACCGTGAAATTCAGCGGCTGTAAATAGCAACCTTGCCACGTTACGTCGAGCCAGGCGAAGCCTCGAATGGATGGGCTTCGCTGCCAACCGGCAGCGGGCCCATTCGCTTTTTAGCGCGTTGAAGCTGGCTGCCGGACGCAGTAGTCTAACCAGTAGGCCATGCCCGTCCAGACCAGTCCCGTTCCCACGCCGGGCGCGCCACCTGCGGCGGCCTCGGCGCGCAAGCCGCAGCGCCGCTATCCCAAGCTGGTCTTCGGCGAAACGCTGAGCGTCGCCATCGAGACGTTCCGCGTCAGCAAAATGCGCTTCATCCTGACGTCGATCGGCATGGTGATCGGCACTGCTTCGCTCATTCTCGTCGTGACTATCGGCCTCACCGGTAAGCAATACCTGCTCCAGCAAATCCAGAACATCGGCTCCAACATGATGATCGCCGAGTACCAGGGCGGCGGCATCTACGGGCGCGATGCCTCCAGCGACTTTCTCACCCTCGACGACCTGAACGCGGTGCGCCAGCAGGTGCCCGGCATCAGCAACGCCTCGCCCATGATCGAGTATCACGACCGCGTCCCCGTGCCCGGGGGCAAGGAACGCGATGTGATGGTGCTCGGAGTCTCGTGGGAGTACATGTACGTCCGCAACCTGGTGATACTCTCAGGGCGCTTTTTTGACGATAGCGATACCCAGGCGCGCAACAAAGTCGCGGTGGTGGAGCAAAAGCTGGCGCAGACATTATTCGGCTCGGAAGACGCGGCCGTCGGCAAAGAGATCAAGCTGAACGGGCTGCCGTTCACGGTGATCGGGACCTTCCGCGAGCGCGTCGATACCCTGGGCCAGTCGGAGATCTCCGAAGACACCATTCTGGTGCCGTACACGGTGGCGCGCTACTTCACCAACAGCGATGAGGTGAAGCAGCTCTTCTTCTCGGTGTCCGATTCCGCCGAGGTCCCGCGGGCTACGCGCGAAATTCTTCAGGTGATACGGTCGCGGCATCGTCCCGAGTCGGTATATCGCGTGGACAATCTCACGCAACTGCTGGACGTCGCCGCCAAGACGGCCAACACGCTCTCCCGCGTGCTGCTGCTGATTTCCGTGCTGACGCTGATTGTGAGCGGCGTCGGCATCATGAACATCATGCTGGCGACGGTGAACGCGCGCACCCGCGAGATCGGCGTGCGCAAAGCCGTGGGCGCAACCAACGCCGAAATTCTTGCGCAGTTCCTCACCGAAGCCGTGCTGATCTCGCTCTCGGGCGGCACTGTCGGGATCCTCGTCGGCCTGGCGATTCCGTTCTCCGTGCGTTTCATTACCGACTACCGGCTGCCCATCTCCGGCTGGTCGGTGATCATTGCGGTGCTGGTCTCGAGCTTCGTGGGGATATTGTTCGGCACCGCCCCGGCGGCACGTGCCGCAAAGTTCGATCCCATCGAGAGCCTGCGGTACGAGTAGCTCAGCCATTCGCATTCCTTCCGCGCCGTTCGCATCCTTCCTGTTGCGCCATCATCGAAAACAAAATCGCGACTGCGGCACGAAAGGACCGTCATCATGCAATTGAACGAATACATCACGCTGGGGCATTCTGGGCTGCGCGTCAGCCCGCTGGCGCTGGGCACCATGACCTTCGGCAACGATCGCTGGGGCTCGGAAGATGCCGAGTCCAGGCGCATCTTCGACACATATGTTGAGCAGGGCGGCAACTTCGTCGATGTTGCCGACGTTTATGCGGAGGGCAAGAGTGAAGAGGTGCTCGGCCGCTTCCTTGCCGAGCGCAAGCTGCATGACCGGCTGGTGATTGCCACCAAGTTCAGCTTCAACGCGCAGGAAGGCAATCCCAACGCGGGTGGCAATGGCCGCAAGAACATTTATCGCGCGCTTGAGGGCTCGCTGCGCCGCCTGAAGGTGGACTTCGTCGATATGTACTGGATGCACGTGTGGGACACGATCACGCCGGTCGAGGAAGTCGTACACACGCTGACCGACCTCGTGCGCGCGGGCAGGATTCGTTACTACGGCTTCTCCGACGTGCCCGCGTGGTACGCCGCGCGCGCGTTTACCTTCGCCGAGCAGCAAGCGTTGGAGCGCCCCATCGCGCTGCAACTGGAGTACTCGCTGGTGGAGCGCAACATTGAACGCGAACACATTCCCCTGGCGCGCGAGCTGGGCCTTGGCGTCTGCCCCTGGAGCCCGCTGGCCAGCGGTTTTCTCGCCGGCAAGTACACACGCGAAGGCGGAGCGGCGAGCGCCAAGGGCAGTCGCCTCGAAGTGCTGAAGGAATCCAACAATCCCGTATTCAACAAATTTACCGACCGCAACTGGGCCATTCTCGACGCGCTCAAAGAGGTCGCAAAGAAGCTGGGACGCTCGCCCGCCGAAGTGGCCCTGAACTGGGTCGCGTCGCAGCCGGGTGTGACCTCGACGATCATCGGCGCGACCAGCCTAAAGCAACTGGAGAGCAACCTGGCTTCGATCACCTTCGAGGTTCCCGCAGAGCTGCGCAGCAGGCTCGACGAGCCCAGCCGCATCGAGTCGGCGCACCCGTACATGTTCTTTGAAGAAGTGCTGCAAGATCGCGTCCGCGGGGGCGTGAAAGTGCGCAAGTGGAGTTGAGCCCGGCTGTCGCGCTAGTGGCCGAATGAGTACCCCAATGTGGCGCCTGCACGCGTTGCGTGACTGCTGCTGAACTCCACATTGTTGTGGATGAAGTACTCGCGGAACTCGGGCCGGACGAAGACGCCGCGCGTCAGGTACACGCGTATGCCTGCGCCTACATCGCCCATGAAGTGGTTCGAGCTGACGTAGTTCGTGCAGGAATAGGTGAAGTAGTCGCAAGTGTAATTTTGCGTGTAGAAGCGCGTGCTCAGCCCGCCGAGGCCGGCCAATAACTCCAATTGCATATGCCTGCCTAACGGCGGTGCGTAGATGGCGTTGAAGTCGTAAAAGATGGGCCGAAACGGTTGATATCCCCCATAGAGGTTCTCGCTGGCGCGCCATGCCACCTCGCCCTCCACTCCGACATGGCGCCAAAAAAGATAATCCCCGGTGAAATCCAGGTAGGCGCCGCCGCCGATGGTCTGCGGACTGTGATTGCCGGTGGCGCTTGTGGACGATGGCGCGGTGACCGTACCCACGCCGAAGCCGACGTCGAACTGCGGCTGCTCTGAGGAGAATTGTGCGAGGGCGGGCAATGCGAACAAGAGGCAAGACGCGAGCGCGACTAAGCAAGGCTGTTTCACGGGCCATCTCCAAGTGGTATTTCATGGGAGAAGCGGGAGGCGCGAAAGGATGTATGCCGGGCTGAGCTGCTCGCCAAAGAAGTGATGCTGGAAGCATCGTTCAGGGGGGAACGCCTTCGACCGCGAAAGCGCTTTTTCAGGTACGGCAGCTTGACGGGCATCCGGCGCTCCGGGTCATCGCCGCACAAACACCGCCGCAATCTTGTCCTCGTACACGCGCCGGAACCGCGGGTCCTGCTCCAGCAAAGGCGCCAGGCGATCGCGCGGTCGCAACATCACCACGCCGGCCTCATTCAAGTAGGGATCGCTGCGATAGCTCGGGTCGCCGTTCTCGGTCTGATCGAAGCGCTGCAGCATCTCGTCGCCGTAGAGGTCGGTGCGCGGATCGATGCCGACCGGATACTGCGGCAAATACCAAGCGAGGAATCCGCCCCAATCGAATATGTTCCACAGCGGACCCGGCGCGGCATTCTGCTGCAAGTAGTGCACCGCGTCGACCGGGTACATCGCGGCAATGGCTCGCTGGAGTCCTTCCTGGCTGAATCCAATGGGGCGCGCTGCCAACAGCAGCAGCAGTCCAACCGCGGAAAATACACCCGCGAGTTGCAGCGGACTTTCCCGCGCCTCGGCCGCCGCGTGGGCGCGCGCCACCTCCGCCAGACACGCCGCCGCTACCGTGCATTGAAACCACGCGTCGCGCATGGTACGAAAGGCGAGAGCGGTGGCGATGAGCAGTAACCACAGCTTGAACAGGTCGAGCTTCCTCTGGAACCCGACCGCAGCGAAGGCGGCAGCGGCCAGCAGAACTTGCACGTAATTACCGTAGAAGCGCAGGCGAAACGGCTGCAGCTCCTGCACCATCCGATACGTGAACCTGGCCTCCGAATAGCGGAAGATGACGCCATACAGGTGATACGAATACGGACCGACCAGGGTGGCCAGCACGCAAAGAACAAACACTATCGCCAGCGACGCGCTAGGAAGCCGGCGGGGCGCGATGTAGCCGGGCACCACTCGGGCGCGCTCGGCAAGCTCCTGCGCCAGATTGATCGCGAGCAGCAGTCCCAGCACAGCCAATCCGTAAATGAACTGAATGTGCAGATTGGCCCACACCAGAAACACCACGGGCAGCCAGTACAACGTCTGCACGCGGCCGCTGCGCTGCGCTTCAAACAATCGCTCCAGCACCACGCAGAACAGCGCGATCGAGAAAAAGACCGGCCTGGGCACGATTCGCAACAGCAGGAAGGAATAGCAGGTCAGGATGGTCAGCACGCAGGCCAGCCAGAACTTCCCGGACAAGCGCTGCGCCATCCAGAAGATGCTGAACACCACCAGCAGCGTGAGCGCCGTGCCGAATAGGGCCACGCCGACCAGCCCAAACCACGCATAGCTGCGCGAAAGCAGGACCTCGTATCCCCAGCTATAAGCTGCCCAGGGACGAGTGGCTGCCGTTCCGGAAAAGATGCCGGTGTGCGGGAAGGCGTGATGTTGGACGATCCAGTCGCCGGTTTTGAGGTGCCAGCCGATGTCGGCGCCCAGCACCGGGAACTTCCGCTGCATGCTGATGATGCCGGCGCCGGCCAGCAAACTTGTGAGCGTCAGCAAATGCAGCAGGCGCGACGCGGGCCGTCTCACTGGGGGCCTGCACCCGCAGAGTTGGATGGAATCACGGGAATATCGAAGTACAGCAGCTCGTTGCCGCCGGCATCGCGCACGCCGGTGAGGTACAAGTGCGCGCCGGCCACAGGCTGCTTTACGTCCGCGATATCGAAGAACAAGAATCCCGATCTCGTGGTGTGCGGCTCGACCGCCTCGGCGGCGAAGCGCGCCGCCAGGATCTCCTCATACTGCTTCTGCGCTTTCTTGTTCTTGTTGCCGGAGAGCGGAATGGGACCGACACGCGCGGGAACGCTCCCGTCTCCCTCGATGTGGGCCACGCGGCGGAAGACATCGTCGGTGTTCATCGCGTCCAGCTTGGCGCGGCCGGCCGTCACCAATTCGGCGTGCATATTGTTCACCGCGATCGGCTGGTCGCCATCGTTGGTAATCACGAGCAGCACCGGCAGGATCTTGTCCTCGGCGTATGGCGTGATGAAGATCTGGTCTTTGGGTGCGGTGTTGTACAAATCGAGGGCCGCTGTCACCTTCTCCTTAGCATGGGCGTCCTTCGAAGCGAAGCTGTTGGCGTTCCCGGGGTGTGGCGGGATGAAGTCTTTATAGGCCCACAGGGCGGCAGCCGAAAACGCGACCGCAGCGACGGCGGCTGCCATGCGCAAAAGATGGCGAGAAAGCATGAAGCGATTATCTGCTGTCGGCGCGCATCCCTCAACTGCCGGCTTGGCGCTTGACTGCCTCATCCCGCTGACATAACCTCGCAGTCTGCCGCGAAAGGAATGTGCTGCCATGACTCTCTTGCAATGGTGCGACGAAGGACCTGCAACCGTCTCCGTGGAGGCGACGGTGGAGGACGCCATACGTACGATGATCGATAGGACTGTCGGAGCGGTGGCGGTCATCGACGACCACGGAATTGTTGCCGGGATGTTCACCGAGCGCGATGTGCTGGCCAAGTTCGCGCTCAGCGGGCGCAACCCGAAGTCGACGCCGGTGCGCGAGATGATGAGCCCCATCGTGGAGATGGCCACCGAAGCCACGACGCCAAGTGAGGCGCTCCAGGTGATGGTGGAGCGGCACTATCGCCACATGCCGATTGTCGACGATCGCGGCAAGCTGCTGGGCATCTGCTCGATCCGCAACATTCTCCAGGCGCGTATCGACGATTTGCTTGCGGAACTGGACAAAAAAACCGCCGCCAGGGCGGGATAATTTCGGGCGCATTTGCGAGTCGTAGAACTACGCATAGGAAGGAGCTTCGCGATGATTCGCTTGACGAATTCCACCTGCCGGAGCGGACTGGCTGCAAGCCTGGTCCTGCTCTGCCTTTCATTCATCGCTGTCTTTACAACACCGCCGGCGCAGGCGCAAACGCTGACTACGTTGCACACGTTTACCGGGCAGATGGATGGCGGCGCTCCCCAAGGGCTGGTCGCAGTCGATCGTGCGGGGAACGTGTATGGCTCGGATCCGGACGGCGGAAGCTACCGCGGCGGCGCTGTCTTCCGCGCCAGCAATAAGAATGGCGCGTGGACCTTGATACCGATTTACGATTTTCAACGCGGCCAGGATGGCTCGGACCCGCTGGGAGGTGTGACGCTCGGCCCCGACGGCGCGATATACGGCACAACTCTGTATGGCGGCGGAGCCGGGTGCACCGACAACATGGGCTGCGGCACCGTCTTCCGGCTCACGCCGCAGGCGTCGTTCTGCCGCATGGTGCTGTGCCCGTGGACCGAGACGGTCATCTACCGCGCCGTCAATCCCAGCGATCCATCTGTCCTGGTCGGTGCCGTGATTGTTGACAACGCAGGCAACGTGTACGGCATGAGCGTGGCGGGCGGCACGGACAACTGCGGCGCAGTGTATAAGCTCTCGCCTTCCGGCGGCAGCTACACGCTAAGCGAGCCTTACAGCTTTCAATGCGGCGACGACGGCGCTGATTCCCTGGGCACCCTGGGCATGGATGCCGCGGGGAATCTCTACGGCATGGCGACCTACGGCGGCCAATTCGGCTACGGTACGGTCTTCAAGCTGGTGCACTCGGCCGGCGGATACACCTTCCAGCTCCTGTACAGCTTCACCGGCGGTGCGGATGGGGCGATGCCAGTGAGCAACGTGGTGCTCGACAGCGCCGGGAATATGTATGGCGCCAGCGGCGAGGGCGGCGGAATTTTCCAGATCACGCCATCGGGCACGTTCACCTTGATCGACACACAGGCGTCTTTCATGCAAGCTCCCATCAGTATCGATGCAGCGGGCAGCATCTACGGCACGACTTACACCGGGGGCACGCACGATGCTGGCACCATCTTCAAGCTGGCATACTCCAACGACGTGTGGACCCACACCATTCTCCATAGCTTCGACGGCAACGATGGCGCGCTGCCTTTGAGCGGCGTCGCCTTCGATTCCAGCGGCAACCTGTACGGAACCACCACGTTCGCAGGCGGCCCTGCGGACGACGGCACGCTGTGGCAGCTCACGCCGTAGTTCAGCATCTTGAAGGTTCTTCCCAAGGGCGCAAAACGCGCTCGCGGAACTGGACGGCGAGCGCGCTCATACTGCGGGGTAGCACAACCATCCATCATTCGAGAGGAGCTCGAATATGCGCAGCTCGACAAGCTCTCCACTGCGATCCTTCATGGCGCTTTCAACCTGGCTACTAGCGGGAGCTTTGGTGGCGACGCCCGCCGCGCAAGCTCAAACCGGGCACCTCCTGCACGCGTTCCGGGGCGGCCCCAGCGACGGCAGCAGCCCGGAGGGATTGATCGCGGTAGACCGTGCCGGCAATGTCTACGGGTCAACTCCATACGGGGGACATGGCGGGAGCGGTTGCGAAGGCGGATGCGGCATGGTCTTCCGCGCTGTCAACCGAAATGGCAGCTTTGTCTATAACCCGCTTTACCTGTTTCATGGCGGCAATGATGGCGCGCAGCCCCTGGGCGGCGTGACGCTCGGCCCCGACGGCGCCATCTACGGGACGACTTTGTTTGGCGGCGGAAGCGGCTGCAACGGGGGATGTGGCACGGTCTTTAAGCTCACCCCGCCGGCAAGTTTCTGCCGGATGGCGCTTTGCAGTTGGGACGAGACCGTGATCTACCGTTATACCGGCGGCGACGGTCCAAGTGGTTTCTATAGCGGCGTGATCGTGGACCATGCCGGCAACATTTACGGTGAGTCGTTTTTTGGCGGCAGCTTTGCCAGTGGCACGGTATATGAGCTTTCGCCGGCAGGCGGCGGCAATTACACCGAGACTACGCTCTACAGCTTCACCGGGGCTGACGATGGTGGAGAACCGATGAGCGATCTAACCATCGATGCCGCGGGCAACCTCTACGGCACCGCTCTGTTCGGAGGCGCTCACGGGTTCGGTACCGTCTTCAAGCTCGTGCATTCCGCCGGAGGCTACACCTTCCAACTGCTGTACGCGTTCACCAATGGTGCCGATGGCGGCATGCCCGAAGGCAGCGTGGTGCTCGACAGCGCGGGGAATTTGTACGGCACCACCGCCGCCGGCGGAGGCCTCTTTCAGATCACCCCCGCCGGAGTGTACTCGGTGATCGACCGTACGGTCGTAGGGGAGCAAGCCCCCATCAGTATCGACTCAGCGGGCAATATTTACGGCACCACCTATGGCGGCGGCCAGAACGATGACGGTTCGGCCTTCGAGGACACGTTCTCTGGCGGCGCTTGGACGCATCACGTCGTCTTCAGCTTCGGCGGCGTGTTCGGCGGTCTGCCCCTGAGCGACGTGGGCTTCGACGCCAGCGGCAACCTGTATGTGACCTCGACCTTTGGCGGACAGGGTGGGGCACAAGGGACGTTAGTGCAAGTCACGCCATAGTGCAAATCTAGGGTTTCTGGCACGGTCGCAAGCGCGGGACCCAGCGCGGGACATTGCGGCAGTACTCCTCGTAGTCGGCGCCGAACTTGCCACGCAACGTCGGCTCTTCGTAGGCCATTACGAAGACCACAACCGTCAGCACCATGGCGGCAGCGACAATGAGCGCGGTCCGGCTGGCTCGTCCGAAGATGATCCACAGCCCCAGCCATCCCACCAAGAAGCCGAAGTACATGGGATTCCGGACGTACCGATAGAAGCCGATGACGACCAGCCGCTGCGGCGGAGCCATCGGCGCGGGAGTTCCGCGTCCGGTGTGCCCGAAGTCCCACATGCAGCGCAGCGCTACAGCGAAGCCGAGGGTGGCAGGAATAGCTGCCAACCATCGCCATCGCGCCGCGCCCGACAGGTCCACGCGAAAGCCCAGCCACGCCGGCAACAACCAGAACCACAGGCCGAGAAACGCAGCTCCGACGATGAGTGAACCGATCGTGGTCAGCCACTGGATGGCCATGTCCGAGGCCGGCGCGCGGGTGGAGTTTTCGCTGGGCATCAGCGCCTCAACTAAGCGAAAGTATGCTCCTCCCGGAGCAGTCCAGACAATGCGAGCGGGTCAATCTCTGGCATGCCGGCCTCACTGAACGGACGCGGTGCACGCGTTATACTGCAAACTTACTCAACCAAGGAGCAGCTTCCGGAATGATCGAACGACTCAGGGAAAGTTCGGGCGCAGCTTTGGGATTCAAAGTCAGCGGTAAGCTCACGGACGAGGATATCAGGGGCTTCGAGCCGCAGATCGAGCTTTTCATCCGCGAACGCAAGCACAAGCCGATCGGCCTTCTCGCCGATCTTTCCGCAATGCACGGTGCGGAGCTGAAGGCACGCTGGGACGAGATGCGCTTCCTGCAAAAACACACCGACCACATCGCGCGTATGGCGGTGGTCGGTGCGGACCGCTGGGAGGAGGCGATGGCGCTGCTGACCGCGGGCGCCGCCGTGCTCGAAGCTGAGACGCGATACTTCGATACCTCCGAGACGGTGCACGCGTGGGCGTGGGCGCGCGGCGCCAAACACGCCGGGGACATCCCCGTCCGCCAGATTTCCGCCGGCACCGGCCTATGGAAGGATTACCATCCGGAATATATGAACTTGTGAGGCGCGGTCCGCAGGCCCCTGGCTTGCGTCCTGGCGCCGCCTGCCGCATCGAATAGAAAGCTGGGATGGTAGGATAAAACGCAAGGCCCCCGTAAGCCGGGGCGTTCGAGTCCCGCAGGAGGATGAATGGCAAGTAACGCGATTGTGGAAGTGACGGACGCCAATTTTGACCAACTGGTGTTGCAGTCGGAGCAGCCCGTCATCGTGGATTTTTGGGCGACCTGGTGCGGCCCCTGCCGCGCGCTGGCGCCCATCGTGGACGAAGTGGCCCAAAGCTACAATGGCCGCGTCAAGGTCGGCAAGATGGACGTGGACAAGAACGCGGCCACGGCGCAGCGCTACGGCGTGCGCGGCATCCCCACGCTGCTGGTTTTCAAGGGCGGACAGGTGAGGGAGCAGATCGTGGGTTACGTCTCACGCGACGTCATCGAGAAGGCCCTGGAGAAGAACCTGTAAGCATACGAGTTGTCGAGAGGCGCGGCTGCGGCCGCGCCTTTTCGCTTTGGTCGCATAGATCGGGCCAGGTGCCGTCATGGTGTGATTTCCGAAATCGCCAAGAAGAGGGACCTCGAGTGGCCATGCTTTGGAATTTCTGCGCCCGTCACTTGTTTTGCGGCAAGGTGTACTCGAAATCGTACGAGTGCTTCCCGTCGGCGATAGTGATGCTGAGCTGGCCGGTAAGCCCGACGAGTTCGCCCGTTCCCGACTCGGGCACGACCGTAATGCTGAGGTGCTGCGCGCCCCGGTCGAGCGTGCCGCTGTGTTGGAGGATGAACGTCCCCTTCCGGCCATCCAGCGTGCCGGTGAACTGCTCCAGGGCGACGTAGCCGCCCGACGAGCCTTTCTCGCCGTTGCCGGTGGCCAGCATCTCGCCCCTGCTCGTGCCTTCCAGTCCGCCATGAAACTGCTTGTCGAAGGACATTCTGCCCACCGGCGGGTCGGAAGGTTGCGGCGTCAGCTCCACTTCAAATGTCCCGGTCGCGTGGTGCACCATCGCGGGGCTGGGCGATGTGGTTTGTCCGATCGCAAGACAAAATGCGCCGCCCGCCAATGACATGGCAATTGCAACAACCACGCGAACAGGAAGCGTTCTCATCGATCAAATCCTCCCGTATATCGTTCACTCCATCTGTTTCTTCAACTCATGCAGCAGGTTCAACGCCTCCAGCGGACTGAGGCGATCGAGGTCGGTTTCCTTCAGGCGGTCAACGACCTTCTGCGACAGCGGCGTGAAGATGGTGAGCTGCATGGGCGCAGGCTCGACGCGTTCGTCGTGCGCCAGGTGCTTGACGGCGTGGCGCTCGGCGTTCTCGTGTTCAGCCAGCACCTCGCGCGCGCGGGTGACGACGTCGTTCGGCAGTCCGGCCAGCTTCGCGACTTCAATCCCGTAGCTCTTGTCGGCCGCGCCCTCTTCCACCTTGCGCAAGAACACGATCCCGCCGCCGCTCTCTTTCACGCTCACGTGATAGTTCTTCACGCCGCTCAGCCGGTCGGCCAGCTCCGTCAACTCGTGATAATGCGTGGCGAAGAGCGTCTTGGCGCGCGTGTTGGCGTGGATGTACTCGATGGCCGCCCACGCGATCGCCAGCCCATCATAGGTCGCGGTGCCGCGGCCGACTTCGTCCAGCAGAATGAGCGAGCGCGGCGTCGCGGTGTTGAGGATCGCCGCGGTCTCCGTCATCTCGACCATGAAGGTCGAACGGCCGCGCGCCAGATTGTCGGCAGCTCCGATGCGGGTGAAGATGCGGTCCACCAGCCCCAGCCTCGCCGAACGAGCGGGCACAAACGATCCCATCTGCGCCATCAGCACAATCAGCGCCGCCTGTCGCAGGTAGGTGGACTTGCCCCCCATGTTTGGGCCGGTGATGAGCAGAATGGAGTGCGTAGTGCCGTTGAGAAAAAGATCGTTGGGCACGAAGCGACCGGCAACGCCGGAAATTTCCAACTGCTCGATGACGGGATGGCGGCCCTCAACAATCTCGATATCGCTCGAGTCGTCCAGCTTCGGCCGGCAGTAGTTGCGGTTCGCAGCCAGCGAAGCGAAGGCCGCCAGCAGATCGATCTCGGCCAGCGCCAACGCAGTCTGCCGGATGCGCCGCGCCTCGGCGGCAACCGCGCTGCGCAGCTCAGCGAAGAGCCGCCGCTCGATCTCGACCATCTTCTCCTGCGCGTCCAGCACCTTGGCCTCGTACTCTTTCAGCTCGGGCGTGGTGAAGCGCTCGGCATTGACCAGCGTCTGCTTGCGCTCGTAGTCAACGGGCGCGAGATGCAGGTTGGCCTTCGAAATCTCAAGGTAGTAGCCGAAGACGCTGTTGAACTTCACCTTCAGTGAGCCGATGCCGGTGCGCTGGCGCTCGCGCTGCTCGATTTGCGCAATGTACTGCTTGCTGTTGCGGCTGAGGTCACGGAGTTCGTCGAGTGTGGGATCGACGCCGCTACGCATCACGCCGCCGTCGGCCAGCGTCAGCGGCGGCTCGTCCTCCAGCGATGAGACAATGCGCGCGCGCAAATCGGCGAGCTCGTCGCATTGTTCGTGCAGCATTCGCAGCCGCTCGGTGAAGCCCACGGCTGAGGGCTGAGGGCTCACGGCTGAAAAAAGATGAGCCAACGAAGCGCGTACGACCGGCAGCTTACCGAGCGACACTGCCATAGCCAGCAGATCGCGCGGGTTCGCGGTCTCCAGCGTCACGCGGCTCAGCAGGCGTTCGAGATCGAGGATGCCGTCGAGCGACCGCCGCAGCTCCTCGCGCGCCACCAGGTCGCGCACCATGCACTCCACCGCGTCCAGCCGACGGTTGATCTCGCCGGCAGCAATCGACGGACGTAGCATCCAGCTTCGCAGCAGGCGCTTGCCCATCGGGGTGACGGTGCAATCGAGGCAGCGGAAAAGCGTCGCATTCTCGCCCGCACCGGCGAAGAGCGGCTCGATCAGCTCCAGATTGCGCACCGTGACCGCGTCCAGCACCAGGCAGTTCTGCCGTTCATAAAAACCGATACGGTCAACATGGTCCAAAGACCCGCGCTGGGTGGTGCGAACGTAATGCAGGATGGCGCCTGCAGCAGTCGCCGCAGCGGCGCGGTTGGCCAGGCCAAAGCCTTCCAGCGAAAGCACGCCGAAGTGGTTCTCGACCTGCGGAATCGCATAGTCGGGCGCGAACACCCAGTCTTCCAGCGGCGTCTCCGCCCAACTGGCGTTCTCCAGCGACGCAATGCGCGGCGCGGCAGCGGCTTGTTGTGACAATCCTTCATCCCACCCTTTCGTCAACCGATGGCGAAAGGATGGGGCACCCACATTTTCGTTCGGTGGCGACTGATCAAACAGCGGCAACGATGAGGCGAACAACACCTCGCGTGGCCGCAGCACCAGCAGCTCTTCCCGGATGCGACGCTCGGCATCGTCACCGGCGAATTCTGTCGCACGAAACTCGCCGGTGGAGAGATCGAGCGCGGCGAATCCGGCGCTGTTGCCGGCGCGCGCCACGCAAGCCAGAAAGTTGTTCTCCTCCGAGCCGAGCTGCGCGTCGGCGGCGGTGCCCGGCGTGAGCACGCGCGTCACCTCGCGCTTCACCAGTTTCTTCGCGACGCGCGGGTCCTCCATCTGCTCGCAGATGGCGACCTTGAAGCCACGGCGAATGAGCTTGCCGATGTAACCTTCCGCCGAGTGATACGGCACGCCGCACATGGGGATGGCGATGCCCTTTTCCTTGTTGCGCGAGGTCAGCGTGATTTGCAACTCGCGCGCGGCCACCACCGCGTCCTCGAAGAAGAGTTCGTAAAAATCGCCCAGCCGGAAGAACAGCAGCGCGTGGGGATGCTCTTTCTTGATGGCGGTGTATTGCCGCATCAGCGGCGTGGACGGCTCGGACATGGCGGCAAACTGCGCGGATTATAGCAGCCAACCACAGGGTTAAGCGGCGCTCAAAGATCGATTTGCGATTCGCGAACGACTCTCTCGACGGAGCAGCAGCGGGTCGAAATGCTATGGCGCTAGCCGCGAAGCGGCGGAATGAATTTAGGCGGGGGCGTCAGCCCCCGAAAAACCGGGAAGGCGGCACGAGCCGCGGCAGCGGCGACACCGTCCGCTCAATCCAGGTGTGTCAGCTCGCGAAACACTTCGAACCGCTCGTCGATCTTTTCCCGCGTGAGCGACTGCAACCGCTCCGTCCCGAAACGCTCCACGGCGAACGAGCCCATCACGCTGCCGTAAAACATCGCGTGCTTTAACACGCGCCGGTTGATCTCACCCTGGGACGCGACATACCCCATGAATCCGCCGGCGAAGCTGTCGCCCGCGCCCGTCGGGTCGCGCACTTCGTCCAGCGGCATGGCGGGCGCGCGGAAGGGATGATGCCCACCCGCGAATTCGCCATCACGAAAAAAGATGGTTGCGCCGTACTCTCCGTGTTTGATCACCAGCGCGCGCGGCCCCATCTCCATCACCTTGCGCGCGGCGAGCGGCAGGCTGTTGTCGTTCGCCAGCATCTTGGCTTCGCCATCGTTGATCAGCAGCACGTCCACGCGCTTCAGCATCTGCTCCAGGTTTGCACGATGGCCCTCGATCCAGTAATTCATGGTGTCGCCGCCCACCAGCTTCACTTTCCGCATGACATCGCGCACCCGCGTTTGCAGCACGGGATCGATGTTGGCGAGAAACAGAAAGTCGGAGTCGTCGTACTCGGCCGGAATCGACGGCTGAAATGTTTCGAACACGTTCAGCTCGGTGGCCAGCGTCTTCCGCTCATTGTTGATGTCTTCCCCGTACTCGCCCGCCCAGTGAAAGGTCTTGCCCTTGGCGTGCTGGATGCCCCGCGTGTCCACGCCGCGCTTCGTCATCACGGCTTCGTTCTGGGGCGTGAAGTCCTCGCCCACGACCGCGACCACGCGCACGTCAGTGAAGTAGCTCGCCGCCAGCGAAAAATAGGTGGCCGCGCCGCCCAGGATTTTCTGGCGCTCGCCGTATGGGGTTTTTAGGGTATCGAATGCGACGGAACCGACGACCAGGATGGACAATCTATGCTCCCGCTTTCTGTTCGGAATCGAAATACTTGCCCACGAGCAGCCGCAGGCGCTCGAGCGTGGCCGCGGGCACTGCGTCCTTCTGGGTGATAATGGCGTTCTTCAGCGCCGCGCCGCACTTGCAGGCTCGCGTCTTCGGCATCGCGGCAACCGCGTGGCGCACCACGGTGCAGGCGTGCTCCGCATTCTTCAGCAGCACGGCAACAATTTGATCGACGCTGACGTGGTCGTGCTCTTCGTGCCAGCAATCGTAGTCGGTGACCATGGCGACGGTGACATAGCAGAGTTCGGCCTCGCGCGCCAGCCGCGCTTCGGTGAGGTTGGTCATGCCGATGACGTCGAGCCCCCAACTGCGGTACAGGTTTGACTCGGCCTTGGTGGAGAACTGCGGCCCTTCCATGTTCAGGTAAGTGCCGCCGGACTTCGCGTTTACTCCCGCGCGCTTACAGGCGTCCGCAGCGACCTTCGCCGTGTCCTCGCAGACGGGATGTCCGAAGCCGACATGCGCGACCAGTCCATCGCCGAAAAATGTGTCGATGCGATGCCGCGTGCGATCGATGAACTGATCGGGTATGACGAAATCGAGCGGGCGATGCTCTTCCTTCAGCGAGCCAACGGCGGAGAGCGAGATGACGCGCTCGACCCCGAGCTGCTTCATGCCGTGAATATTGGCGCGGTAGTTGATCTCCGTCGGCATGAAGCGATGTCCGCGTCCATGGCGCGAAAGGAATGCAACCTTGCGCCCTTCAAGCGTGCCTAGAACATAAGCGTCGGAAGGTGCGCCGAATGGGGTCTTCAGCGATTGCTCATGTACTTCGCTGAACCCGGGCATGGAGTACAGACCACTGCCGCCGATGATGCCAATCTCCGCCTGCTGCTGCAAAAGGAAGCTCCGTGAAGAATGAGTACGAAGCGACGATTATACCGGGTAGAGCAGGCCTTCAGGCCGGCGTCCAGCAGTGGCATGAGACCTGCCGGGCCCCACAATGCAATTTGCATTCGGGACGCGGGCCTGAAGGCCCGCTCTACCGGACACTGCGCAGACGAAACCAATACGTTGGTACGGTCACGCCGCGATTTCACCCGGATAGATCTGGTCGACGTAACACCACATCCAGGTTTCGCCCGGCTCGATGGAGCGAATCAGCGGATGCTCGCTGCGATGGAAGTGCTTCGTCGCATGCTTGTTCTTCGACGAGTCGCAACAGCCCACGTGCCCGCACTCCAGGCAAAGCCGCAGGTGGACCCAGGTGTCGCCCATGCGCACGCACTCCTCGCAGACATGCGTCTTGGGGTTGGTAATCTTGATCGACTCGAGATGACTGCAATTGGCTGGCATTGGCTACCTCCTGGCCCGGCGCTCTAACGCTTTGCGGTCCCACTTAGCAAGATCGGCGGCCGCGTCGTACGTGGTTTGTAAGAAATCCATCAGGCTTGCCTTCGGCGAGTCTGCGCCGCGCACGTCATCGTACGGCAACAGAAACTCCTTCATAACAGGATGATAGAAAGCCGATGCAGGACGCACAGATTGCTCGGCAAATCCCGGCGGTTCCGGCGCTGCATAAGAGTAGAAGGATGGCCCCTTGAGGTCTCCTCCGCCGGGCCAGAATCCCGCGCTGCTCACTTCGTGCGAGTAGGCTTCGCGCGTGATCGAGTCGGCATCAGGACGCGGCGGAGCACGCCGTCCCGAGAAGCGGGTCACGGCCAGGTCGAAGCTTCCCCAGAAAAAATGCACCGGACTGACCTTGCCCAGGAAGTCGGCACGAAATTCCTTGAACACCGAATCGACCCAAACCAGAATGCGCCAGAAGTTGTGCGCCGCCTCAGGGTCGTACGACGCGTGCTGCGCGTCCTCTTCGAACGGGATTGTGTGTTCAGGCGGCAACTCGCAAGGCTTGGTCCAGATCTTCACCGGGACCTGAAGTTCGGAGAGAACAGCCATGAACTGTTTGTAAAACTGGGCGACGCTCTGCGGCTTCAGGGCGAGCTCCCGAAGTTCGCCGTCGGAGGTTTCGATCAGCAACTTGTGCGCGATAAAGTCGAAGTAGATCTCGATATCGCCGCTGTCGTAAGGCATGGGCGAGGTGGTGAGCCCGCGCGCGGTGATGTAGAGCGGCACATTCCACCAGTGATTCACCAGCGGAGTCAGCTCCAGGCGCACTTTGCCGACAATCTGCGTCCACATGTGCAGAGTCGCCAGCGTGTCTTTCCAGGAGTCGAAGGGCAGCTCGGGAAGTTGGTGCTCGGGATCGGGGAGCTTGGGCGCAGCGTTCATGCAGACTTCTCCGCCGACCAGTCTAGTTCAGAAGATGCGCGAGGGTACACGGGGATGCTTACAACGCAGACGGGTAGAGGCGGCCTTCAGGCCGGCGTCGCTCGTAAAGAAGCGATGAAGACTTCCATTGGGGTGTCATCCTGAGCGGAGCGCCCGCATGGTTTTCCGGCTTGCGCCTTTTGCGAGTCGGGCGGGCGCGCAGTCGAAGGACCTGCTGTTGGCTCGTGGTGGCAAGGCATTCGTGGCGGACAGCAGGTCCCTCCACTCGGGCTGACGCCCTCGGTCGGGACGACACGAAGTTAGCTGAAGTGAGCGCACGCGGCCCTGAAGGGCCGCTCTACATCATCACCGCAACAGCGCCGCCATTCCCTGCGCGCCCTGCGTCAAGCCTAGCGACCAGTTCACCGCGCCGATAAAGAAGTTCGGGAACAGGCCGATGCCGACCGTTGCCGCCGCGGTGATGCCGAGCGCCAGCGTCATCGTCGGGCTGAGGCGAACCGGCTCGGCTTCCACCGGCTGCCGCATCAGCATGGCGTTGGCAATGCGCATGTAGTAGTAGAGGCCGACCACCGCATAGAGCACCGCGACCGAGGCCAGCGCGTAGTGTCCCGTCTGGATGAGGCTGAGGAAGATGAAGTACTTGCCCCAGAAGCCGGCCAGCGGCGGAATGCCCGCCAGCGACAGCAGGAAGACCAGCATCAGGATGGCTTCGGTCGGAGCTTTGAAGTAGAGCCCGGCAATGTCGTCGATCTCGTCGCCAATGATGTTGCGCCGCCGCAGCGAGGTGATCACCGCGAACGCGCCCAGGTTCATGAAGGTGTACACCAGCAGGTAAATCAGGATCGCCATGATGCCGGTGGAGTTCGTCTGGCCGTCGCTGGCGATGAGGCCGAGCAGCATATAGCCGACGTGCGCGATCGACGAGTACGCCAGCAGCCGCTTCGTGTTGGTCTGCGTGATGGCTGCGAGGTTGCCGCCGGTCATGGTGGCGATGGAGACGAAGATCAGCAGCGGCACGTACATCGAGCGCAGCGGATACAGTCCGAAGAGGAAGATGCGCAGCAGCATCGCCCAGCCCGCGGCCTTGACTGCGACCGACATGAATCCGGTGATGCTGGTGGGCGCGCCCTCGTAGGCGTCAGGCGCCCATTGGTGGAACGGCACCGCGGCAATCTTGAACAGCAGCCCGGTTGCGGTGGTCAGCAGTGCGAAGATCACCACGGGATCGGTGGGACGCGTGGCGACGATCTGTTGCAGGCCGGCGGCGATCCTGTCCAGCTTGGTGCTGCCGGTCAGGCCATAGAGAAGCGACAGGCCGTAGGCGAAGATGCCGGACGAAAACGCTCCCAGCAGCAGGTACTTCAGCGCAGCTTCGTTGGAGCGCTTGTCGCGCCGCAGGAAGCCGACCAGCACGTAGGTCGAGATGGCCATCAATTCCAGGCCGATGAACAGGAGCACGATATCGAACCCGGCGGCCATGCACATCATGCCGACCACCGAGAACAGCATCAGCGCATAGAATTCGCCGTGGTTCTCCTGTTCCACTTCCAGGTAGCGCATCGACATCAGCACCGCGATGGCCGCGCCCGCAAGAAACAAATAGAAGAAGTAGAGTGCGAAGGGATCGACCAGCAGCGAGCGCATGAAGCCCGCATCGATGAACGCGAGCCCCTTCCGCTGCGCGGTGTGATAGGCCCAGTGCAACTTGCCCGTCGCGACAGCCGCGAAGCCGATGCCGACCAGCGCAACGTAGGCGTTGATCTGCTTCTGCGATTTAGCCAGCAGCAGGTCGAGCATGAGGATGCCGAGCGCAAACAGCGTCAGCAGCAGCATGGGCAGCGACAGCAGGTAGTCGGTGCCGCTGAAGTAAGACAAAGATTGTATGAGCGAGGTGGTCACGAATTCCTCACTTGGCGCCGCCGGCGGGCGCCACCGAATTATTCATTGCTGTGGCGAATACCATTGAAGTGTCATCCCGAGCGGAGCCGGCTAACGGGGCCCCCGACAAGCGCGTCGTTTGCGCTTGTTGGGGTGTTTTAGCCGGCGGAGCCGAGGGACCTGCTGTCGCCGCGGGCACCAGAGAAATCTCCGGACGCGTCGCCGGGCTGAAGCCCGGCTCCAAACTCAAAATGCGGGTGCCTGACGCAGGCCTAAAGGCCTGCTTTACCTGAGGCGCGCCTGACGCGACCCTGAAAGGCCGCTCTACCCGGCCCTGCGTCACGGAAACAGGTTTCACCGGCTCGGCAGCCTTAACGGGCTTGGGCTGCTGTACCACAGCGGGGGACTCTGACGGAGTAGGACTCGCGGGCTGCGTCGCCAGTACCGGCTTGTTTAGCCCCGGATAATCCGGCCGCACCGTCGCCACCAAGTTGTTCACTGGCGTGGACAGAATTTGGAAGAACGGCTTGGGATACAAGCCGATCCAGAACGCAATCGCAACCAGCGGGATGAACGTCGCCAGCTCGCGCCCGGAAAGATCAAACAGCTTCTCGTTCTTGGGATTGTTCACTGGCCCGAAGAACACGCGCTGATACAGCCACAGCAGGTACGCGGCGGCGAGAATCACGCCCGGCACCGCCCACGCGGCCCAGACTTTGTTCTCCATGAACGTGCCTTGCAGAATCGTGAACTCGCCGACGAAGCCGTTCAGCAGCGGCAGGCCCATCGACGACATGAACATGATCAGCGTGATGGTCGCGTACACCGGCATCACGTTGGAAATGCCGCCGTACTCCGCGATCTCGCGCGTGTGCCGCCGCTCATACAGGATGCCGACAATCAAGAACAGCGCGCCGGTGGAGATGCCGTGGTTGATCTGCTGCAGCACCGAGCCGCTCAGCCCCAGCGGGCTCAGCGCAAAGATGCCCAGCGTGCAGAAGCCCAGATGGCTCACCGACGAGTACGCTACCAGCTTCTTCATGTCCTTCTGCATCAGCGAAACCAGCGCGCCGTAGATGATGCCGATCAGCGACAGCACAATCATGAACTCGCGCACCCACGGCGTCATCGCGACCGCGGGGAAGAACGGCAGCGAGAAGCGGATGAGCCCGTACGTTCCCATCTTCAGCAGAACGCCGGCCAGGATGACCGAGCCCGCGGTGGGCGCCTCGACGTGCGCGTCGGGCAGCCAGGTATGGAACGGGAACATCGGCACCTTGATCGCGAAGCCGAGGAAGAAGGCGAAGAACAGCCAGATGGCCGCGTGGCCGCCGATCTTCGGCGCCGTCGCGTACAGATCGGGCAGGTAGAAGGTGTACACGCCGGTCAGGGTGTGGTGATGGAAGTACAGGAACAGGATGCCGAGCAGCATCAGCACCGAACCGAACAGGGTGTACAGGAAAAACTTGATGGCCGCATAGAGCTTGCGCGGGCCGCCCCAGATGCCGATCAGCAGGTACATCGGCACCAGCATCGCCTCCCAGAAGACGAAGAACAGGAACATGTCGTTCGCCATGAAGACGCCAAGCATGCCCGTCTGCAGCACCAGGAACCAGATGTAGTATTCCTTCACGCGCTCCTGGATGGCGTTCCACGACGACAGGATCGAGATGGCGCCGAGCAGCGTGGTGAGCATGATCAGCAGAAACGAAATGCCGTCGATGCCGAGCACGTAGCCCGCGCCGATGTTCGGGATCCAATTGTTGGGCGCGCCTTCGACGAACTGGAACCCGGCGCGGTCTTTGAGCGCCCAGAACCACGGAATCAGCGGCAATGAGACCGCGAAGCCGAGGAACGCGAAGATGTTCGCGATCCAGCGGATCGCGTCCTTGTTTTCCTTGGGCACCAGCAGCAGGAGAATGGCTCCCACCAGCGGCGTGAATAAGACGATGCTTAGTATGTGGTTGTACATGTATTAGCTCTCAGCTGGTAGCGCGAACCTTCAGCTTCGCGTCACCAGCGTCTCCAAAAAGTCGGCAGAGCGAACCTTCAGGTTCGCGTCGGTGGCCTTGCGTAAATCGGTAGAGCGAGCCTTCAGGCTCGCGTCATCGGCGCCGGAAGGATCGGTAGAGCGAGCCTTTAGGCTCGCGCCAGCATCTTCTTTCCTGGTTTCGAGGGGCTTTAGCCCCGACACCCCGGCGGACGAATACGGATAATCTTCCTCGTGCTCTACTAATCCTTTGCGCAGGGGATTCTGCCGGATATAACGAGAAAATTCCGCGAATTCATTCGCACCACGCACGCGGCGATCGTAGTACCTCTGTTCCCACACGGCTCGTAAGACAATCTCGTTCTCGCGCAGGGAATGCGAAAACCCGCCTTTGATCAGTTGAACAACCCGGCTTAATTTTTGCTCAGGTTTGATCGACAGCAGCAGATGAATGTGATTCGGCATAACGACATATTCGTGCAACTCGAACTCTCCGGCATCGCGGTATTTGAAAAACGTTGCGACCATGAGTTCAGCAACCTGGTCACGTTGGAACAGGTTCTGCTGCATGTGCGCACAAGCCGTGATGAAGTAACTCGTCATGATTGTGTCGGGGCTAAAGCCCCTTGCTCTTTTGGGTCGGCCTCAACGCGAACCTAAAGGTTCGCTCTACCGACCCGTCCCGTTTACGCGAACCTAAGTTCGCTCTGCCGGCCCTTCCCGTTTACGCGAACCTAAGTTCGCTCTGCCGGCCCTTCCCGTTTACGCGAACCTAAAGGTTCGCTCTACCGGCCCTTCCCGTTTACGCGAACCTAAAGGTTCGCTCTACCGGCCCCTTCCCGTTTACGCGAACCTAAGTTCGCTCTACCGGCCCTTCCCGTTTACGCGAACCTGAAGGTTCGCTCTACCGGTCACCACTTAACGACGTAATAAAAAACAAACCCCACCAGCCCCGCGACCATAACCAGCGCGTACCACTGCACCAGTCCCCACTGCACCAGGCGCACGGGATAGGACAGCAGTCGGGTCACGATGCCCACGCCGTTCACAAACAGGCCATCGATGATCCACTTGTCCCACAAGGTCGAGAGCGTGCCTGTCATGCGCGTGGTCCAGCCCGCGCCATTCACGGTGCCGTCGATCACGTCGGCGTCGAACTTCCACAGCGCGTCACCCAGGCCCATCGCGCCCAGGCGCACGCCGCTGATCTTGGCGCGGCCAGTGAAGACCCAGTCGTAGATCTCGTCCACATACCACTTGCGGAAGAGCGTCTTGTAGACCGGCGGCGCAATCTCCTGGATCGGTTCCTTGTAACCTCTGTCGGCGTTCTTGTAGGCACGCTGCGCCAGCCACCAGCCCAAAACCGCTGCGCCGACCGAGGCGAACATCAGAAAATATTCCGCCGGATCGGTGTGCTCGACTTCTTTCTCTCCGGCCGCAACCTGCGCGCCTTTGCCCTGCTCCTCCAGCACTGTGGTCTCATTCGCGAATACCGGGCTCAGAAACTTCTCGAAACGATTCGACCCACCGAGACTATGCGGCATGCCGAGATAGCCCGCGCCCACCGAGCAGATCGCCAGAATCACCAGCGGCACGGTCATCGTCTTGGGCGACTCATGGATGTGGTGCTCCACCTCGTGGCTCATGCGCGGCTTGCCGAAGAACGTCAGGTAAATCAGCCGGAACATGTAGAACGAGGTGAGCAGCGCGGTGAAGAACGCGATGTACCACAGGTAACGAAACGCGCCGCCTTCGCGCGACCACGTCTCCCACAAGATCGCGTCCTTCGAGAAGAAGCCCGCGAAACCGGGAATGCCCGCGATGGCCAGCGTCGCGACCAGCATGGTGCCGAACGTGGTCTTGATCTTGTTGTGCAGCCCGCCCATGTGCTGCATCTCCTGCTGGCCGCTCATGGCGTGGATCACCGAGCCGGCCCCGAGGAAGAGCAGCGCTTTGAAGAAGGCGTGCGTGAAGACGTGGAAGACGCCGGCGGCGAATGCGCCGACACCCAGCGCCAGAAACATGTAGCCGAGCTGCGAGACGGTCGAGTACGCCAGCACGCGCTTGATGTCGTTCTGCACCAGAGCGATGGTTGCGGCGAAGATCGCGGTCAGCGCACCGATGATGGCGACCGTCTTCATCGCATTGGGCGCCAGCACGAAGAGCGCATTGGAGCGCGCCACCATGTACACGCCGGCGGTGACCATGGTGGCGGCGTGGATCAATGCGGAGACCGGTGTCGGGCCTTCCATCGCGTCCGGCAGCCAGACATACAGCGGAAACTGCGCCGACTTGCCGCAGGCCCCGATGAACAGCAGCAGGCAGGCGGCGGTGATCACGGGATCGCCGATCGTGAATTGCCCGCTGCGCGCCAGATGATTCACAGCGGTGTACTGCACCGAGCCGAAGCGCCAGGCAATCATGAACATGCCCAGCAAGAACCCGGCGTCACCCACGCGGTTGGTGATGAATGCCTTGTTCGCGGCGGTGGAAGCCGAGTGCCGCAGGAAGTAGAAGCCGATCAGCAGGTACGAGCACAGGCCCACGCCCTCCCAGCCAACGAACATCAACGCGTAGTTGTTGGCGAGGACCAGCGTCAGCATCGAGAACATGAACAGGTTCAGGTAGCCGAAGAAGCGGTAGTAGCCGCCCTCGTGTGCCATGTAGCCCATCGAATAAATGTGGATGAGCATGCCCACGCCGGTGACGAACAGCAGCCAGATCGAAGACAGCGGATCGAGCAGGAAGCCGGCATCGGCCCGGAATGCGGCGGTGCCGTCGTGGGTGGGATAGCTGAGGGTAGTAGTGCGGCCCTTCAGGGCCGCGTCAACGGATAGCTCGGCAGAGCGAGCCTTCAGGCTCGCGTCAGCGGCTGCGGAAGAACTGGTAGAGCGAACCTTTAGGTTCGCGTCCACGCCGCTCGTTGTGTTCGGGGCTTCAGCCCCGGCCGACGCGCCCGTGCCCAGCCAGGTGAAGCAGACCTTCTCGAAGGGTTTGCCAGGATTGGCGGCGGAGTATCCCGTGTATTGCCAGACCGCAAGGCAGGCCCACGCAAACGCCAGCACTACCACCCCGACGCAGACGCCGTTCACCGCCGTCTTCGACAGCTTGCGTCCGAAGAAGAACATGCAAGCCGCACCGAAGGCGGGAAAGAGGGGAATGATCCAGATGTGATCTAAGAAGTACATGTATTAGCTCGGGTAGTGCGGGCCTTCAGGCCGTCAAAAGCAACTATTTTGTTTCGGGTAGAGCGAGCCTTCAGGCTCGCGCCCCCTCTGCTCATCTCGGGTAGAGCGAGCCTTCAGGCTCGCGCCCCCTCTGCTCATCTCGGGTCGAGCGACCCTTTAGGGTCGCGTCCCTCGCATTTCCGGTAGAGCGATCCTTTAGGGTCGCGTCCCTCGCATTCCCGGTAGAGCGACCCTTTAGGGTCGCGTCCTCGCATTTCCGTTCATCGAGCCGGCTTCAGCCGGCGGCACATGTCGGGGCTGAAGCCCCTCAGTCCTCTTGATACCGCCTCAACGCGAACCTAAAGGTTCGCTCTACCAATTCCTCGCAAACGCGGCGCTCAAGCGCCGCGCTACCATTTCAAAAGATCCACTTCGTCCACATTCACCGTCTCTTTATTGCGGAAGAAGGCGATGATGATGCCCAGTCCAACCGCGGCTTCGGCGGCAGCGTCGGTGATGACGAAGATCGAAAATATCTGCCCCTGCAATCCGTACAGCCGCGAGAACGCCACCAGGTTCAGGTTCACGGCGTTCAGGATCAGCTCAATCGACATCAGGATGATGACCACGTTGCGGCGCGTCAGCACGCCGATAGTGCCGATGATGAACAGCGCCGCCGCAACAACCAGGTAGTGCAGTGTCGTGATCTCAGTCATAAACTTCATTCCTGAACGCCAGGTAGAGCCAGCCTTCAGGCTGGCGTCTCCGGCTTTGTGTTCTCTCCAGCCGGCTTCAGCCGGCGGCACATGAGTCGGGGCTGAAGCCCCTCAGTTCTGATTCCCACCCGGGACGCGAGCCTAAAGGCTCGCTCTACCGATCGCTACCCAACTGGCCGTCGGCCACCAGCCCCCGACCCCTGCCTCTCAGATTCGTTTCTTCGCCATCACGACCGCGCCCACGATGGCCACCAGCAACAACAGCGAGGCAATCTCAAACGGGAACATGTATTGCCCGTACAAAGCGATGCCGATCTGCTGCGTGTTCTGCGCCTCGGGCAGCGCCGCGAAGGTGCGCGGAAAGATGTTGTGTCCGCGCTCGTAGACGAAAGCCAGCAGCGCGCCCAGCGCCAGCGCGGCGGCGATGCCCACGATCCATTGCTTGCTGAACTGGTACTCGCGGATGTTCTGCTCCAGGTTCACCAGCATGATGACGAACAGGAACAGCACCATGATTCCGCCGGCATAAAGCACGATCTGGACGCCGGCGACGAACGGGGCGTACAGCATCAGGTAGAACCCGGCGATCGACAGCAGCGTCACGATCAGCGACAGCGCCGCATGCACCGGATTGCGGCGGGTGATCACCGCAATCGCCGAGACGACGGCCATCGTCGCCAGAAAGTAGAAGAAGAACGTTGTCGCAATAGGAATCATAAAAAGCTACGAGCAACTAGCAACTAGCCAAATCTCCCGAACGTCTCATCGGCAGCTTTGATCCATCGTGAGCTTTGAAGGGGCACGGCTTCAGCCGTGCCGTCGAGGACCTCTTTTGAGCGGCTTTAGCCGCTGCGGTACCTCGCCTTTCATCGCTTCGCACATTCCCTCAGGGGCTAAAGCCCCGGTGAAAATTGGGCCCGGCGTGACGCGAACCTAAAGGTTCGCTCTACCCGATCGGGACCCTGACACTGACAACTAACAACCGACAACCGACTTTACTTCGCATACCGCACAGGCTCGTGGCCCTTCTCCAGTGCGGCCTGGTCCAGCACCATGCCCTCACGGTTGTAGAACGCGATTTCGAAATCCTGGGTCAGCTCCAACGCATCGGTCGAGCACGCCTCGGCGCACAGGCCGCAGAACATGCAGCGGCTCAGATCGTACGTCCACGACACCGGCTCCTTGCGCTTGGTCACCGGGTTGCGCTCGCCCTTCACTACAATCAACTGCTCCGGGCAAGCCAGCGCGCACAGGTTGCACACGATGCACATCGAGTTGCCGCCCTCGGGATCGACCTTCAGCCGCGGCAGTCCGCGATAGCGTTCGTACACCACCGGGCGCTCCAGCGGATACTGCTCGGTCACGGCCTCGCTGGGCTTCTGATAGTTGAAGGTCACGCGCAGGCCCTTCACCAGATCGACCAACAAAACTTTGCGCAGAAACGGCGTGAGACTCATCGCATCCCCCCGGTAGAGCGACCCTTCAGGGTCGCGTCTTTGCGCTGATTTACTTCGGTAGAGCGAACCTTTAGGTTCGCGTTCCCAGAGCTTTCTTGATCTTCTGCCGGCTTCAGCCGGCGGCATATGACGGGGCTGAAGCCCCTTGAACTCGTTTGGGGAGCGCGTGACGCGAACCTGAAGGTTCGCTCTACCTCCGAGCTGAAGAGTCGTCCGGCCCGGCTCATCGCATCCCCCCGACTCGCAAAAGTCCGAACACCGCCGACGACAGTTGCGGCAGCAGTCCCGCAATCGCGGTCGCGATGAGGACGCCGAGCCCGGTCGGCAGCAGTATCTTCCAGCCCACCTTCATGAGCTGGTCAAAGCGATAGCGCGGAAACGTCCCGCGATACCAGATGTACAGATACATGAAGAAGGCAACCTTGGCGACGAACCAGAAGATGTCCTGCACGCGCTCGCGCACCGGCGTGATCAGCAGCACCGCGCCGATGAAGAGCAGGAGTGCGCCGAAGATTCCCAGGCCGGCGGTCTGGATCTTCATCTGCGCGATCTTCGGCATGCGCACCGTGCCCAGCAGGCACAGCCCCGCGAGCACGAAGAATGTCAGCGCCGGGAAAAACGAGAACGCCAGGTCCCACGTCGAGCCGCTCAGCCACGTCGGGAAGGGCCGCATCCAGCCGCCAAGCCACAGCGTCACCGCGATCGACGAAACCGCCAGCATGGCCGCATATTCCGCCAGGAAGAACAGCGACCAGCGGAAGCCGCTGTACTCGGTGTGGAAGCCGGCGACCAGTTCCGACTCGGCTTCCGGCAGATCGAACGGCGCGCGATTGGTTTCGGCGACCATCGCGATGGCAAAGATCGCGAACGCCAGAAATCCCAGCGGAAAGAACTTGAAGATGAACCAGGTATGCTGCGCGGCCTGCGCCTCGACGATGCCGATCATGCTCAGCGTGCCGGTGCCCGTTTGCAGGCTCGTCATCAGTACGGCGCAGACAATCGCCAGGCCCATCGCGATTTCGTACGAAACCATCTGCGCGCTCGAACGCAGCGAGCCCATCAGCGGGTAGTGCGAGTTCGACGACCAGCCCGCCATGATGATGCCCAGCACGCCCAGCGACGATACCCCCAGCATGAACAGGATGCCGATGTTCATGTCGGTGACGGCGTGCGTGGGCCCGAAGGGCACAACCAGGAACGTGGTGAACGCGGTCATCGTGACCACGACCGGCGCGCTCCAGAACACCAGCTTGTCGGCGTTCTCGGGGATGATGTCTTCCTTGATGAGCAGCTTCAGCGCGTCGGCGAAGGGCTGCAGCAGCCCGTGCGGTCCCACCCGCATGGGCCCGAGGCGAATCTGCATGTGCGCCAGGATTTTGCGCTCCAGCCAATTCATCGCGATGACGGCCAGCGAAATCCCGATGGTGATGATCAGAATGTAGATGGTCGCCCACAACATGCTGCCGGCCTCGCCGGGGGTCGCGTTGGAGCCGAGATATTTTGTGATTGCGTCAAGCATTTTGATTCGGGTAGTGCGGGCCTTCAGGCCCACGTTCCAGTTCATCCGGGTAGAGCGGACCTTCAGGTCCGCGTCTCGCCGTTTATCTTTGTCTCAAGAGCCGGCTTCAGCCGGCGACATCCGGGGCTGAAGCCCCTCAAAATTGTTTGGCGGCCCGGACGCGAGCCTAAAGGCTCGCTCTACCATTCCTTCTCGTTCCGGCGCTAACCTGAAGGTTCGCTCTACCTTTCGCTGGGCTAAAGCCCAGCACTTCCACCTCAGCGATCCACTTCACCCAGCACGATGTCCAGCGTCCCGATCACCGCGACTACATCGGCCACCAACAACCCGCGCACCATCTTGTCGAGGGCCTGCAGATTCACGAACGACGGCGGCCGCACGCGCAGGCGATACGGCTGCAACGAACCGTCGCTGACGATGAAATATCCCAGCTCGCCCTTGGGCGCCTCGATCGACGTGTACACCTCGCCCACCGGCGGCTTCAGCACCTTGGGAATCTTCGCCATAATCGGCCCCGTCGGCAGCCCAGCCACTGCCTGGCGGATGATGCGCACCGACTGCCGCATCTCTTCAATCCGTACCAGGTACCGGTCGTAGGTGTCGCCGTTCACGCCGGTCGGAATGTCGAACTCGAACTTGCTGTACGCCTCGTATGGCTGCGCCTTGCGCAGGTCCCACTTCACGCCCGAGGCGCGCAGCACCGGGCCGGTCACGCCCAGCGCGATGCAATCTTCCGGATTCAGAATCCCAACGCCCTTCGTGCGCCGCACCCAGATGCGGTTCGTCGTCAACAGCTCTTCGTACTCGTCCAGCTTGGGGAGGAAGGCGTCGCAGAACTTCAGGCAGTCCTGCTCGAAGCCGTCGTACGTCTCATAAATGCAGCCGCCGATGCGGAATGCGTGCGTCGTCAGGCGCGCGCCGCAATACTTCTCGAAGATCTTCAGGATCTCTTCGCGATCGCGGAAGCAATAGAACAGCGGCGTCAGTGCGCCGATATCGAGGGCGTGCGTGCCCAGCCACACCTGGTGGCTGGCGATGCGGCAAAGCTCGGTGAGAATCACCCGGATGTACTGCGCACGCGGCGGCGCTTCGGTGTTCAGCAGCTTCTCGACCGCCTCGCAATAGCCCAGCCCGTTGGAGACCGCGGCAACGTAATCCATGCGGTCGACGTAGGGATTGAACATCGCATAGGTGCGGTTCTCGGCGATCTTCTCCACCCCGCGATGCAGGTAGCCGATGACACACTCGGTGCCCAGCACCTTTTCGCCGTCGAGCTTGAGGATGACGCGCAGCACGCCATGCGTCGAAGGATGCTGCGGGCCCATATTGAGCACGAGCTCGTTGGCGTCGAGGAAGGTTTCGTCCTTGGTATCGAGGTCGAGATAGTCGGTTGTGGTCGTGTCCTTCATCGTGGAGGCTTCGCTTTTCGCTGTTCGCCGTTCGCTATTCGCCAGACCTTCCGGTCACCGGTAGAGCGGACCTTCAGGTCCGCGTCCCGCGCTGCTGCAATCTTCTCGAGTAGTGCGGGCCTTCAGGCCCGCGTTCCCGCGCTGCTGCAATCTTCTCGGGTAGTGCGGGCCTTCAGGCCCGCGTTCCCGCGCTGTTTTCCGTTCAAAGCCGGCTTCAGCCGGCGGCACCATATGTCGGGGCTGAAGCCCCTCGAAATTCTTACTCTCGCCCTAACGCGAGCCTAAAGGCTCGCTCTACCGCTCGTTACCTCTTGCCGCAGCCTAAAGGCTCGCTCTACCGCTGCTTACCTCTTGCCGCAGCCTGAAGGCTCGCTCTACCAATCTCCCTCTCGCCTTGACGCTGGCCTGAAGGCCAGCTCTACCCATCACTGCCCACTCTCAATGCCGAGGTTCTCTTTCACCCAGTCCTGGTCCTGGCACAGGATCGGGTACTCCTTGCGCAGCGGATGGCCCTTCCATCCCTCGGGCAGCAGAATGCGCTTGAGGTCGGGATGCTGCTCGAATTCGATCCCGAACATGTCGAAGACCTCGCGCTCCAGCCAGTTGGCCGTCGGCCAGATGGCGACCGCCGTGCGCAGCTTCTCGCCATCTTTGATTTGCGTTTTCACCCGCACGCGCTCGTTGTTCTTGAACGAGTACAGGATGTACACGATGTCGAACTGCGCCTCCCGCTTGGGATAGTGCACCGCAGTAACGTCGACGAGATAGTCGAAGAGCTCGTCGTCCCTCATGCACAGCAGGATTTCGTAGACGATTGAGCTGTCGACGACGAGATACTTCTGGCCGACGTAAGTCGCGGCCTCTTTGATCCCGGAACCGTATTGCGCCTTCAGCTTGCGGCCGAGCTCCGAATCCCAGGGCTCCGGCTTGGGGCCTTCCGGCTTCGCCGGAGGCTTGGCGGCGGGAGCGGCAGGTTTCGCGGCAGCGGCCGGGGCTGCAGGCTTCGCATCGCCGGCAGAAGTGGCCGGCGTCGCCGGCTTTGCGGTAGTCGCATCCGGTTTCGCCGCGGGCGCGGCCTTGGCTGGCTCAGTTTTTTCAGTGGTGGCCGTCGGCGTTTCTGCCGGTTTCGCCTCGGAACTTGGCGCCGGCGCAGCGGCTTTCGCAGCAGGCGGCTTTATCTCACTGGGGGCTGCCGGTGTGGCGCCCTCGGGCGCCTTCGATTCAGGCAAGACTGGATTCGGGTCTTTGGTTTCGTCGGGCACTGCCATGCCTCTCTTAGTGCCGTCAGCCTGTCGGCTTCGACTCTTCAGTTCTAACAGTTGGAACCGTTTGCCCGCCCGTACGCGAGTCACGAGCCCTTGTGACGGCGGTCACATTATGGCGCACAACCGCAAGCGGGGGAACGGCAGATTCAGGGTAGATGCGGACGGCAGAACGGGCATCCGGGACCGCATGAACGGGCGGCGACGAATGCGGATTCCTCCCATTGGGATGGCCGGAGGGCCGCGTGACTCTACTTCTTCGCCGTTTGCGGCTGGTCCTTACTTTTGATCTGTCGCACGACTTCGCGCTTCTTCTGCCGCGCTTTGCGGATGCGATGCTCGCGCGACTTATCTCCGTTGCGATAGGACATGGAGGTTCACCTCGCTTCGATAGTACCGCAACCCGGCGCGAAGCGACGCGGAAGCCGCGGCGCCGCTGAAGCCTGGAATGGAAGGGAAGCCAGCCTTCAGGCTGGCGTTGACCCTTTGCCGGAATGAATTTGGGCTGCGATGCTCATCCAGGATGACCCGCGCAGCCCGAGGTTTTTCCTCGCGCTGGAACGCGGCGCCGAAGCGCCGCTCTACCAGTGCTGTTCCTCACTCCACCCAATCCGCGATGAAGATGTTGGTCTCGTGCGGCTCCTTGCCGTTGCGGTTCGACGCCCACACCAGCCGCTTGCCATCCGACGTAAACATGGGAAATGCGTCGAAATCGGGGAAGTAGGTGATGCGCTCGAGGCCGGTGCCGTCTTCGTTGATGAGGTAAAGATCGAAGCCGCGCCCGCTCTTCGGATCGGCCAGGTTCGAGGCGAAGACGATGCGCTTGCCGTCGGGCAGGAAGAACGGCGCGAAATTCGCCGCGCCGTTGTGCGTGACCTGGTGCTTGTTCGACCCATCGGCATTCATCACCCAGATCTCCAGGTTGCCCGGACGAATCAGCCCCTGCGCGTACAGCGTCTTATAGTCGGCAATCTCTTCCGGCGTTTTGGGATGCTCGGCGCGATAGACGATCTTTTTCCCGTCGGCCGACCAGAACGGGCCGCCATCGTAGCCCAGCTCGTGCGTCAACTGCTTCACGTGCGAGCCGTCGGCATCCATAGTGTAGATGTCGAGGTCGCCGTGGCGCGTCGAGGTGAAGACAATGTGCTTGCCGTCGCGCGTGATGGTGGACTCGGCGTTGTAGCCGGGCGCATCGGTCAGCAGCTTCTTGTCGCTGCCGTCGAGCTTGGCGGTATAGACCTTGTAGCTCGAGTAAATCGGCCAGACGTAGCCGTGCGAGTAATCGGGCTTGGGCGGGCATTCCGGGCTGGCGGCCTCGGTGGAGGAATAGAGAATGTGATCGCCGCTGGGGAAGATGTAGCTGCAGGTATCGCGTCCTTTACCCGAGCTGACGAGCTTGGGCGTGGCCGGCTTGCCGTCCGGCGTGTCCACCGGCATGGTGTAGATCTGGTCGCACGGCACGCCCTGCCCCTGATGCTGGAAGCTGAGCATCTTGTCGTCGGCCGAGAAGTACGCCTCGGCATTCTGCCCGCCAAAGGTAAGCTGGCGGATGTTGCGCAGGTGCTTCTCCTCGCCGGGGTAGAGCAGGGAGGACGGGTTAGCTTTCGGTTGCCCCGGGGCATGCGAAGGTAGGGATTGACCTCTGGCCTGCTGACGTCGGCTCTGCACGATTGCCACTATGACGCAGATCAGCAATAGCGCAATCCACGCTCGCATGTAGTAACTCCGCGCCGCTGGTATCGGAAAGGCTTCTCGCTCCGGGCGCTGCTTCGAGCTTTTCTTGCGCTTGGCGTCCCTTCCTGCGCGCGCGTTTACGTCATCAAAGATGATGTTCGTCCCAAAATCCCATAGTTCGATTATCGTGCTTCCCATCGCGAACAATGAGAGGGCTTGAACTAGGGGTGAACTCCACAGCGCCCAAACGCCCCAAAACATGAAGAAAAGCGGCAGCGCGAACAACAGTGCGAACCCAAGTTTTAGGTTCGAGATGAGTTGTGACGTACGAGTTATCGGCGATATCCACCTTTGGTAATAGCTGTGTATGTCGACACGAAGCTGCTTCAATGCATCTTCATCCGAAGAAACCCGCCCATTCTTGTGCGCCCGCAATAGCTTGTAACTAATGCATGATGCTTGCAGGCTATTCCACCGCGACAAGTTTACGTAACAAATAGTTGCGCGAATGAAAAATCGCAGTATGAAGACGTAAACGACGACGACGCCTACAAACATTCGCTCGTCGGGGTACTTCGTACCGGCCGCACCGAAAGCGATACCTGTTATGGCAGCCGCCGTAACCGTCATCGCCCAGTTTTTCATCTGGTTCAATGTGGTGTAGGCGAGGGTCACTTCTCGGCCGCATTCTTTGTAGAAGCTTTCGAGCCAACCCTCGTCCAACGGTCCATCGCCTAACCCGGTATTGCGTTCCTCTATCTGTGCACCGGCTACTACTTCGGGGGCTTGCGTCGGGGAAGCAGGCTCGGCGTGGACATCTGTGGGTGCGGGTTCTTGGTGGGATGATGTATCCGCTTCCGATTTTTGGTTTGGCGTTTCTTGCACGGCCTAGTTCTCAATGAAAACTTGCGACAACGTGTAAGTACTCGGGCGCTTTTACTCTTTCTCTGTGCAGAAATGTGAGTTTATCGAAGCTGCAAGTATGCAACATGCGTTCAAATTGTGATCTTGTGTATGACCGAGCGAACGAACGGCCCGGCGTCAAGTAACCGTCGGAAACCGGAATGCCTTCCGCGGTCGCGGTGACCAAGTCTTTCGGTCCCCGCACTGAAAAAACACAAAAACCATCCATGCACAGTTGCATTCTGATTGCCCTTACGAGTGCCGTGCGGGTGCGAACATCGCAGATCGTTTCAACGACGAAAGTTGAGAGCGCCCAGTCAAAACGGTCGTTAGGGATCTCATACAGCACCTTGCCTCCGCTTCGCTTAAAGCGATCATACTGTTCCGGGAAGCGCAGTTCGATACCTTTAACTTCGAGAACGGTGACAGCGTAGCCACGTCGCTGTAGATAGATAGCATTTCGGAGACAGCCGGCACCCACCTCCAGTACGCGACGGCCGGCCGATTCAATCAGACTGGACACTGTGTTTGTTAGCAAAACCGGGGCTGGGTTCCGAAACATCCGTGCAGCGTTGATTGGTATTACGTCCTTGCAGCTAAGCTTGGTATGCTTCCGCATTGGACTATGCGCCGCGTATTCCGTAAATTCAGTGCCGGATATGCCACAAGGCACGAACTGACTGTTCCAGGGAACCCGTGATTCTCTCATAGCTCGAGCCCCCTTGGAACCCGTATTGTTCTCTTTCCGGAGCCTGCCCTTTATCCGCATAGGAGACCCTCCGCAGGGACTCCCCATCACTCCCCATTCGCGCTACAAGTTCATTGTGGCGAAATTTTCTGCAGCGGTGAAGCATGCCCACCTGGTTGCCCGCGCGGCGGAGTGGCTGCGCTTGCGCTACGGCTGCGGCATCGTGCTTACCGAACAGTACTGCGCGACCGGCGAAGTGCCCGACGTCATCGGATGGAAGGCGTCATGCCAGTCGGTGCTGGTGGAGTGCAAGATCTCGCGCAGCGACTTTCTGGCCGACGCGCACAAGCCATTTCGCCTCACGCCCGAAGCAGGCCTGGGCAGCAAACGGCTGTATATGGCGCCGGCGGGCATCATCGCGCCGGGCGAGCTGCCCAAACATTGGGGACTGCTGGAGTGCAAAGGCCGGGAGGTAACGCTCGCGATCAAGCCGGGTAGAGCCGATTTGCGCACTCAAGTCGGCTTCACCAAGGAGATGGGCCTGCTGCTCGCGAGCCTGCGCCGGGTCGAAGTTCGCATTGAGCCCCAAACCATCGGCGAGTTCCTGAAGTGGAAGAACCGCATGGCCGACTATAACGGTGGCCGTCTGCCAGAAGGGATTACCGCCCGCGAAGACGAGCCGAACGCCTACTTGGCTTGAGCGAAGTCCCCGGTTGCGCGATTCTGGAGGTCAGTTACTCTGCCCCCCTACTTTCGTAACTTGACTACGGGCTTGGTCGCGATACGCTGATAAGTTGGGCTTGGTGTGTCCAATGCCTCCTGAAACCGGCGAGGCGCTCTTTGAAAAACAGTGGCTAGTGGCCAGTGGCTAGTGCCAGCAAAGAACAGCACCACGTTGAGGGTTGCGCTAAGTCGTTGTTGCGGAGCAGTTTGCGGTAAGTCCTTTCTTATGACGACTTTGCCGTGGGCCCGGCAAGCCTTTGATCCGCAGGCACTTACGATGCAGGCTAAGTCTAGTGTTTTGACGACTTTGCGGTAAAGTCGTCAAAACAAAGGCACAGTTGAGGGGGGATACCCCCTATAAATTTGTGCACGGTAGCCTCAGCAATGTCAAAAGTTCCTGGCATTGAGGGCAGAAATTACATCCCCGTTTCCCGCTCGTTTGGGTGCGCAACACGTGATCTTGGCATTGGGTCAACCGCCGATGGATGGGCTGCCTCGGTGATTTTGAGCGGGAGACGCCGCGCAATCATCCTTCTTATTTGCGCTGCTCCAGCTTGACGCTCGCATCCACCGGCTGGCCGTCGCGCAACACTTTCACCTCGACCACCTGCCCCACCTTGCTGCGCCGCAGCGCGTCGGTGAAGTCGTAGAGGTTGTGGATCGGCTTGCCATCGTACTCGATGAGGATGTCGCCGCCCTTCAGCCCTGCTTTCGCTGCCGGCGAGCCCGGCCGCACGTCGGAGAAGCGCACCCCGTCCTTCACTTCGCCGAAATCGGGGATCGAGCCGAAGTACGGACCGTATCCTCGACCGCTGCCGATGCCGCCCATCGGCTTGTCTTCGGCAACCACGACGAATGCCGGCCGCCGCGGCGCCGACGCCAGTTGCAGCATTACGTCGGCAACCATGTTGAGCAACTGCGCCGCCGAGGGCGCGTTGATCTTGTCGGCAGTGTCGGACGGCTTGTGATAGTCGGCGTGCAGTCCGGAGAAGAAAAACAGCACCGGAATCTTCGCCGCGACGAACGATGTGTGATCGCTCGCCGAGTATCCGCCGGGCGACACCTCGAACTTGAAACCGGTCTGCTTCTCCGCCGAGTCGAGAATCGGCTTGAAGGTCGAGCCCGTGCCCAAGCCGCCGATAAACACTTTGTTGTCGCGGATGCGCCCGATCATGTCCATATTGATCATCGCGGCGCACTTATCGAGTGGCAGCGTCGGGTGCTTCACCCAGTACGCCGAGCCTAGCAGCCCCAGCTCTTCGCCGGAGAAGTTCATGAACAGGATGCCGCGATCGAGCTGCCCCTTCAACGGCGCGAACAGCCGCGCCAACTCCAGCACGCCCGCGGTGCCGGAGGCATTGTCGTCGGCGCCGGGATGGATCCGCCCGATCTGCGATGGCGCCAGTGAGTTGGAGTCGCCGCGGCCGAGGTGATCGTAATGCGCACCGATGATGATGTACTCGTCGCTCTTACCGGGCAGGTAGGCGAGCACGTTGTTCACGCGCGCGTGCGTCTGTTCGATGTCGATCTTGCCGGAGACTTCAAGCGTCCCGGGAAACGCGAACGAATCCGGTTTGCCGGCGTGGTTGATCTGCTGTTGCACCTCCGCCAGCGACTTGCCTGCGGCCTTGAACCAGCTTTCGGCTACGCTGTTCTTCACCTGGAGGAGCAGGATGCCAACGTCTTCGGGACCGCTCACGCCGCCGAAGCGCAGCAGCGTGTCCTCTTCGCCTTCGGGGAGCTTGCCGTTAACCAGGATCACGGCCTTCGCGCCGTGATTGCGCGCGTTGATGGCCTTGGTGATGAGCTGCGAGTGCTGCGTCAGCCCCTGGTTGCCGGCCCTGGCGGCGAAGCTCTCGGGCTCATAGCGCAGCACGACGACGATCTTGTCTTTCACGTCGAGGCCGGCGTAGTCGTCGTACTGGAATTCATCGGCGGTCGTGCCGTAGCCGACGAATACCATCGCAGCAGTAAACGATCCCGAGGACGAGAAGCTGATGGGCTCGAAGTCCTGGTTGATGGTCAGCGGCTGGTTCTTCCCGGCGTCGGTGACGGCCAGCGAGTTGTCGGCCTTCAGCGTTGCGCCGGTGGTCACGGTGAAGGGTTGCGCGTAGGCCTCGGTTCCGGCCGGCTGAAGACCGAGCGCTTGGTAGCGATGCTCGATGTAGTGCGAAGCGCGCACGATGCCCTGGGTTCCCGGACCGCGACCTTCCATGTTCGGTGCGGCGAGAGTCTTAACGTCGGTGAGATAGCGTGTGGGATCGGCGGTTCCGACGGAGGCAGGCGTGGCCGCAGCGAGAGCGCTGCAGATCAACAGCAAACAAATGCGCGCCAGACGAGAAATCCGCTGTTGGGAGGACGATGAAGTTCTTGGCATCACGAATTGCCGATGAGTATACCGGTTGCAAATACCAGCGCGCCGCCAAAGGCGACCTGCACGGCGGCCGAGAGCGGCGGGGTGTCCATGAAGCGATGGCGGACCCAGGTGATGGTCGCCAGCTCCACCAGCACCACGCCGATGGCCACCGCCATCGCGAGATTGAAGCTGTGGCTCAGGAACGGCAGGGTGTGGCCGATGCCGCCCAGCGCGGTCATGGCGCCGCAAATCAGGCCACGCAGCCACGGGGTGCCGCGACCGGTGAGGCTGCCGTCGTCGGAGAGCGCCTCGGCGAAGCCCATGCTGATGCCCGCGCCCAGCGATGCCGCCAGGCCCACGGCGAAGGCGTCCCAGGTGTTGCGCGTGGCGAAGGCCGCCGCGAAGACCGGCGCCAGGGTCGAGACCGAGCCGTCCATCAGTCCCGCCAGGCCCGGCTGTACGATCTGCAAGACGAAGAGCCGCCGCTTGGCTTTGTCCTCTTCCTCGCGGACCTCGGGCTTGAGCTCGACCTTCTCCAGTTCGGTCGCGCGCTCGACATGCGCGGTTTCGGCGGCGGCCAGATCGTCGAGCAACTGGCGAATGCTGGCGTCCTGCGCGCGCGCCGCGGCATGCTGGTAAAAGCGCCGAGTTTCGACCTCCATGGCGCTGACCTGGCCGCGAATCTGCTCCAGCCGCAGCGGCGTGTTCAGCCAGATGGGCTTGCGTTGCACGAAGCCGCGCACGTCGTGGCGGCGGACGAGCGGGATGTGCTCGCCGAACTTCTGCTTATAAATGTCGATGAGCGCGCGGCGATGCTCGATCTCCTCCTGCCGCATCTCGTCGAACACCTTCGCCGTGCCGGGAAAGTTCTCGCGCATTTGCTCGGCGAAGTCGGCGTAGATGCGCTCATCCTCTTCCTCCAGCGAGATGGCCAGAGCAAGGATTTCTTTCTGCGACAAGCTGTCGAAGTCTCGCAAAGGAACCTCCGGGGTAGAGCAGCGCTTCAGCGCTGCGTCACAATGCTTGAGAAAGGCTGGGGGGAGTCGTGGTCATTGCAAATGACCACGACTCCCCGGTTTCGAATGGTCCTGAAACGCCCGCCTGAAGGCTGGCTCTGCCTGCTGCTGTTACTCAAATATCGGCGCCAGCCTTGCCAGCACTTCTTGGATGATCGACTCGGGAACAATCTCGAGTCTCCTGCCGGCGCGTGCGGCAATATCGATGACGCGCGGCTGATCGCAACGAACCACACCAGTCGTACTCGTGCCGGCTCCAGTCAGAGACACAGTGAAGCCGGCGATGCGGGCAAACTGGCCGCCACTGGTTATCGGCAACACCACAGGCACTCGCGTCAAGCGATTGAAGCCGTCCGGGGAGACGATCAGCACCGGCCGGCGGCCGCTCTGTTCGTGGCCGGCGGCGGGATCAAGCGAAACCAGCCAGATTTCACCGCGTTTCATCAGAGCAGCTCGCGGCCGGCGGGTTTATCGCTCAGCCATTCCTTGTCCTGCTTCCTTCGCTGCGCCTTCGGATTGCATTGCGAAAGCAGTTCCTGCAATGTGTAGCGAGGCCGTTGCTGCGGCTCTACGACAAGGCGGCCTCTTTCCACCCCGATGCCCACCTCAGTACCGGGTTGTAGACCAAGGACATCGAGTAGCGCGGGCGGGACCGCCAGCATTACCGAACCCCCAACCTTACGCAGGCTTGTTCGATGCATATAAGCTCACCTTGTTGTTATATAAAAGTATAACACCATTCCCCTCGCCATTCTCAGCCTTCATTCGGCTGTGGCCACCCGTCACGTGCCGCTTCTTACCACGGCCCAATGATGCCGCCCATGTTGCGTCCTGCCGGCAGCTTGCGCTCTTCTGCGACGCCCGCAGCGCGCCAGTAATTGTCCATCACGTCGAGATACTTGTATCCCGAGCCGGTATTGAAGAGCACCACCTTGTCGCTGGCCTTCAGGAATCCCGTCGCCAGCAACTGCTTGTAGGCAGCCAGCGCCGCGGCGCCTTCTGGACAGGCGAAGATGCCCTCGACCGATGCCATCTCCTTGACGCAATCCATGATCGCGTCGTCGCTCACGGCCACTGCGGTGCCATTGCTCTTGCGGACGATGTCGAGGATGATGAAGTCGCCATAAGCTTTGGGAACGCGCAAGCCTGCGGCGAGCGTGTGCGCGTCCGGCCAGGGCTGCGAAGCGGCAGCGCCCTCCTGCAGCGCCTTGGGGATCGGCGCGCAGCCCTCGGCTTGCACGCAGATCATCTTCGGCCGCTTGCCGGCGTCGATCCAGCCGAGCTCTTCCATTTCGTCGAAGGCCTTCCACATGCCGATGAGGCCCACGCCGCCGCCGGTGGGATAGAGAATGGCAGCGGGCAGTGTCCATTCCATCTGCTCGGCGACTTCGTAGCCCATGGTCTTCTTGCCCTCGACGCGGAATGGCTCTTTCAGCGTCGAGACATCGAACCAGCCTTCCTTGTCCTTGCGCTCGGCCACCATGCGTCCGCAGTCGCTGATGAGGCCGTCGACCAGCGTGAGGTGTGCGCCGGCGGCCTCGACCTCCAGACGATTCGCGATGGGCACATCCTTCGGCATGAAGACGTAGGCTTCGAGTCCGGCGGCAGCGGCGTACGCCGCCATCGCGCCTCCGGCATTGCCCGCCGAAGGCGCGGCGAGCTTCCTCACGCCGTAGTGCCGCAACATGGTGATGGCCGCCGCCATGCCGCGCGCCTTGAAGGAACCGGTGGGATTCAGGCCCTCATCCTTGATGAGGAGTCCGGGATGCCGGCGGCTGGGCAGCAGCGGCGTGAAGCCCTCGCCGAGGGTGGCCGGTTCGGCATCGGGCAGCACCGCGGCGTAGCGCCACATGTTCTTGGGCCCGCCGATGAGCGAGTCGCGACTGGCATGCCAGCGGATTGCGCCAAGATCGTAGCGAACATACAGCGGCCCGCCGTCTTTGGGGCAGGTGGTGGGCGCCGGGCCGGGCGAAAACTTCTCGCCGCAGCGGCTGCATTCGAAATGCGCGATAGTTGCCATAGGAAGGCCTGCGAAACCTCGCAGTGTAGCACCGCAAATCACCAGGCTGTCATTACGCGCGCAGCGGGGAACCTGATTTTCGTGACTTGGAAGGACAACAAATCCCTCGCTGCGCGCGTGATGACAATCTTCCGGGTAAACAATCCCTGGTGCAAGCCTTGAGGCATCCCACAAAGCGCCGGCGGCTTCCAACGAAGAGCTTCAACTCGCGATGTGGGAGCTAATCACGCTCAGGGAGCCGAACTCAATATGCTGGTTATTCTGCTGGTCATTCTTTTAGTGTTGTCCATTGGCAGCTATCCCCGCTGGCCTTATAGCCGCGGCTGGGGCTATTATCCCTCCGGCGGCCTCGGACTGATCGTGCTCATTCTGGTGGTGCTATTGTTGCTGGGGCGCATTTGACGCGTCCCCCAGCTCAATGTTCACCACCGTCACGCGCCGTTTGGCCACCAGATTCTGTGCTTTTCTGCTGATCGCGTTGCTGGCTTTTTCGCCGGTGTGCCCGGCGTACTCGGTGCTGACGCACGAGGAGATCGTCGATCTGCTGTGGAAGCAGCAGATCGTTCCGTTGCTGAAGGCGCGCTACCCACAAACTACCGACGAAGAACTCGTGAAGGCGCACGCCTACGCCTACGGCGGCAGCGTCATTCAAGACATCGGTTATTACCCATTCGGCGACAAGTTCTTCAGCGACCTGACGCACTATGTGCGCAGCGGCGACTTCGTCGAGAACCTGATTCACGATTCGCAGGACGTGAACGAGTTGGCCTTCGCGCTGGGCGCACTGGCGCACTACGTCTCCGATACCCACGGACATCCGTACGTCAACCTATCGGTCGGCATTCTGTATCCGGAGCTGGCGCAGAAGTACGGGCCGTCGGTGCCCTACGATGTCGATCACAATGCGCACCTCCAGACCGAGTTCGGCTTTGACGTGCTCCAGGTGGCGAAGAATCGCTACGCCCCGGAGGACTACCACAACTTCATCGGCTTTGAGGTATCGGCGCCGCTGTTGGAGCGGGCCTTCTACGACACCTACGGGCTGAAGCTGAATGACGTAATGCCCAACGAGCAGCTCGCCATCAACACGTACCGGCGCAGCGTCAGTCAGATCATTCCCGAGACCACCAAGGTTGCGCTGCTGGTGAAAGGCAATCAGTTGCAGCGCGAGATCCCCGACTTCAACCGGCAGCGCTTTCTCTATCATCTATCGAAGGCCGACTACCGGAAGGCGTGGGGCGCGGGCTACAAACAACCGGGGCCGGGAACGCGCGTGCTGGCCGCACTGTTCAAGGTTGTGCCCAAAGTCGGGCCTTTTCGCGCGATCGACTTCAAAGAGCCTACGGCCCAGACCGAAGACCTTTACTTCAAGAGCGTCGACCAGACCACCATCGCCTTTCGGCGCGCCCTACACCAGGTGGCCCGGGGCGCTCTGGATGCGCCCGAGATCGATCTGGATACCGGTAAGCCGACGGCGCTGGGAGAGTATCCTCTGGCGGATTTCACCTACCGCGACCTGCTGGACGGCCTGGCCGCGCAGAATTTCGCCAACATGACGCCGGAGCTGCGCGACAGCATCCTGCATTTCTACAGTGGCTTCGAGTTTCAGACCATCCCGGCGGGAGAGCAGAAATGCGTGCTGCAACGCCGCGAGCAAACCTACAAGGAATTGACGCAACTGCGCTCGCTGCAGCTACCGAATGGTCCCGCCCGACCGGGTCTTGCGCCCAGTGGAGCGGATGCGGCTGCTTCCGAATTCGGAAGCCGGTGAGACTTTTCGCGCCCGGCCAAACAACAATTCCCCCGACTCGAACACTCCAATATCTTATGCTGCAATTCGCTTGTGACTTCTGCGGGACGGTAAAGCAGCCAGCCGACACGTGGATCAATGGAGCAGCGGCCGAGAATGTCGGTACGCAAGCTGCGCGACGCGAGGTGGTCATCGACTCCTCGTGGCGACGCGAACGCGCTATCTTGCCGTTCGCCGTTCATTTCTGCTCAGTGGAATGCAAGGACAATTACCTGGCAAAGCTCTTCGAACGCCCCGCGTCCCTGCTGGAAGTGGAAAGCGCCAGGATAGAGCCAGAGACCGGGGCCCGCGTGGTGCGTGCGCGGAAGAAGCCAGCGATCCAAGCCGTTCAGAGCCGGACGACGCGCTCCAGAAAAACCGGCAACCGCTAGATCGACGCCGCCATCCACGAGCTGCTCGCTCGTTTGACCGCTTGGCAGCGCTCTCATAGACTTAAGGTTTGGCCGCCGCGACATTCCTGCCTTCGGCCGCTTCAGCTCTTATGCAGGGTTCGCGCTACCTGAAGCCACAAAGGCAAATTCTTGACCACTGAAACCACGACTCCCGAACTCAGCGCAACCGACCAATCCAATCCGTGCCGGCGTGAGCTGAACATTGAAGTTCCTGCCGATGTAGTGAAGAAGGAAACCGACGACCTGGTGACGCGCTATCAGAAGCTGGCGCGGGTGCCCGGCTTCCGCAAGGGCAAGGTGCCGGCGTCGATCGTGCGGCAGCGCTTCGCCAAAGAACTGCACGACGATGTCGTCGAGGAACTGGTTCCGCGTTATCTGCGGGAAGAAACCGCCAAGCAACATCTGGTGCCGGTGTCGCAGCCGCGCGTGACTGAGCTGCATCTGGAGTCGGGCGAGCCCTTGCGCTTTAAGGCGTCGTTCGAGATCCTGCCGGAATTCCAGCTCGCGCCCTACGACGACATTCGCGTTTCCACCATGGACACGAACGTCAGCGATGAAGAGGTCGAGACCGCGCTGAAGAACTTGCAGGAGCGGCAGGCGACCTTCACCGCGGTGGAGGAAGAGCGGCCGCTGGCCGCTGGCGACTTTGCTGTGGTCAGCTTCAAAGGCACCCCGAAAGAAGGCGAGGCCGACGCTAAACCGGGGGATGCCGACGTGCCCAAGGTTGCCGAGGCGGGGTCGAAGCCGGTCGAGGTCGAAGAGATCATGGTCGAGATCGGCGGCGAGAACACGATTCCCGAGTTCACCGAGAACCTGCGCGGCGCCAAGGCGGGCGAGCAGCGCACCTTCGACGTGAAGTATGCCGACGACTTCAGCGACAAGCGGCTGGCGGGCAAGACCCTGACCTAATGAAGTGAGCGTGAAGGGCGTGAAGACGCGCAGCGTGCCCGAGCTGAATGACGGGTTCGCCAAGGAGTTGAGCGCCGACCTCAACACGCTCGAGGATCTGCGGAATCGCCTGCGCGAGAACATGAAGGCGGAGAAGGAGCACGAGGCGCAGCATCAGGGCAAGGACAAGCTGGTGGAGGAACTGGTGAAGCGCAACGATTTTCCCGTTCCCGAAGCGATGGTCAACGATCAGATCGATACGCGGCTGGAGCGCGGGCTGCGGGCGCTGGCGGCACAGGGCATGCGCACCGAGGACATGAAGCGCATGGACTTTCAGCGGCTGCGCGCCGGACAGCGCGAGGCGGCGGTGCGCGAGGTGAAGGCGTCGCTGATCCTGGAGAAGATAGCCGAGGAAGAGAAGATCGAGATCGCCGACGAGGAGTTCGAGCGCGAGTTGCAGGCGTTTGCCGAGCAGTCGAAGCTGACGCTCGACGAAGTGCGCAAGCGATTGGCCGAGAACGGCGGCCTGGAGCGCATGCGGCACCGGCTGAAGAACGAGAAGGCGCTGGACACGCTGTATCGGCGGTCGGTGTAGGGCGCGATGCATCGGTGCCCGAGTTATTAGGGTTGTCATCCCGAGCGAAGCGAAGCGCAGTCGAGGGACCTGCTGTCCGTCCCCAGCAGCCGGCCAACGCGGGCGAACAGCAGGTCCTTCGACTCCGGCGCGCACAAGACGCGCGCCTCCGCTCAGGATGACACCTTGAGAATCAGGATGACACCTTAGGAAAAACACGATGCGCTTTCGGCACGACTCAAGTCGTGCCCTGTCACAAAGCACAGAATTCATAACGCAAGATTTTCGAAGGAGACGAACCAAATGCTTGTGCCCATGGTCATCGAACAAACCAGCAGGGGCGAGCGGGCCTACGACATTTACTCCCGGCTGTTGCGGGACAACATCATCTTCCTCGGCACTCCTATTGACGACAATGTCGCCAACCTGATCATCGCGCAGATGCTGTTTCTGGAAGCCGAAGATCCGGAGAAGGACATCTCGCTGTACATCAACTCGCCGGGCGGGTCCATCACCGCGGGCATGGCGATCTATGACACCATGCAGTTCATCCGGCCGGACGTGACCACCATCTGCATCGGGCAGGCGGCCTCGATGGCGGCGACGCTGCTTGCCGGGGGCGCGGCCAAGAAGCGTTTCGCGCTGCCCACCTCGCGCATCCTGATTCACCAGCCGCTGATGTCGGGGCTCTCCGGCCAGGCGACCGATATCGACATCCACGCGCGCGAAATCCTGCGCATGAGGGAGATCACCAACCAGTTGCTCTCCAAGCACAGCGGGCAGCCGCTGGAGAAGGTCGAGCGCGATGTCGAGCGCGACTTCATCATGAACGCCTATCAGGCGAAGGAGTACGGCATCGTTGACGACATCATCTACAAGCACAAGTGAGATGGGGGATAAACTTTAGTTCGAAAGAGTGATTACTATGCAAGCGTTTTCACTTTGGGCAGTTCGGGAAGATTTTTCGTAGGATGATTCCAAAGTTGTACCGGCAATTGCACTAAGGGCGCGTTGCAAGGCGCGATTTTGTGGTTCAATAGGTCTCGCAGCGCACCAGTACAAGGTTTAAGCGCTGGCTGCCGATGTTACGAGGTGGCCTGTGGCGATGAAACTGACGGACGGGGGAAGGCGGTTGGGAAGGCAGCTTTCTGAAGTGCGCGAGAAGGAGTTCATTGCGTGAGGACCAGGACCGGTTCTGAAGAAGTGCTTCGCTGCTCGTTTTGCCACAAGTCGCAGGACGCCGTCGCCAAACTTATTTCCTCCCCCACCGATTATCCTCGCGCCTACATCTGCGATGAGTGTGTTGCCGTCTGCAACTCCATTCTGGAAGACGATCGCTCCGAGGCGCAGCCCAACAACCAGCCCAATCAGCTTCCCAAGCCGGCCGAGGTTAAGGCGTTTCTCGACGAGTACGTCATCGGCCAGCAGACCACGAAGAAGAAGCTGGCAGTCGCGGTCTACAACCACTACAAGCGCGTTTACATGAACCGGCAGCGCGGGTCGGAAGTTGAGCTGGCGAAGTCGAACATCATGCTGATCGGCCCGACGGGCACGGGCAAGACGCTGCTGGCGCAGACGCTGGCCAAGATGCTCGACGTGCCCTTCGCGATTGTCGATGCGACGACGCTGACCGAAGCTGGCTACGTGGGCGAGGATGTCGAGAACATCATCCTCAAGCTGTTGCAGGCTGCTGACGGCGACGTAGCGCGCGCGCAGACCGGCATCATCTACATCGACGAAGTCGACAAGATCGGGCGCAAGGACGAGAACCCCTCCATCACTCGCGACGTGAGCGGCGAGGGCGTGCAACAGGCGCTGCTGAAGATTCTCGAGGGCACGGTCGCCAACGTTCCACCGCAAGGCGGACGCAAGCACCCGCACCAGGAGTTCACGCCCGTCGATACCACGAACATCCTCTTCATTTGCGGCGGCGCGTTCGTCGGACTGGAGCGGATCATCAGCCGGCGCATGGGCAAGCGCGCCATGGGCTTCCGCACGGACCAAGCCAAAGAAGCGGCCTTCACCGAGAGCAACAAGCGCGATACCGAGTTGCTGGCGCAGGTCGAGCCGCAGGACCTCATCAAGTTCGGGCTCATCCCTGAGTTTGTCGGGCGCCTGCCCGTGGTGGGCGTGCTGAACGATCTCGACGAAGACGCGCTGGTCGAAATCCTTACCAAGCCGAAGAATGCCATCGTGAAGCAGTATCAGCGGCTGTTCGATTTCGAGAACGTGAAGCTGCGCTTTTCGGATGACGCGTTGCGGGCCATCTCGCGCGAGGCGATGTCGCGCAAGGTCGGTGCGCGCGGGTTGCGCATGATCCTCGAAGAGTTGATGCTCGACCTGATGTACAACCTGCCCGGCCAGAAGCGCGTGAAAGACTTCGAAGTGACGCGCGACATGGTCGAAAAGCGGAATGTCAATCTGCCGCTGATGGAGAAGGCGGGATAGCCTGGTCGAGCGGCGCCCTGCGGCTGCGCTTTAGCGCCGCGTCCCCGATTGCAAGAAAGACAGTTCCGGCGCTGAGGTCTTCAACCTCAGCGCCGGAACACATTTTGGGGCACTTGGGGACGCAGGCCTTAAAGGTCTGCTCTACCTGCGGTCGCGCTGTTTGCATTTTCGCGACACACTGCCCGTAACTCCTTGACGCACATCACGCCCGACTCTCTTCACTCTGCCACGCAAGTTTCACACCCCGGCGACAGTCCCAGAACAACTCCGGCTTTGCCGACGCTTACCTTACAGAAAGCTTACGCAATGGTCCCGCGAGAGAGGAGCCATGATGCGAAGGCAATTCAAATCGAAGGACGAAAGGTAAGACCATGAAGAAAGCAATGACCCTCGGATTCCTGCTGGCGCTCGCAATCGGCGCCAGCGCGCAGTCAGCCGTTCACATCGGCCCCACCGCTCACGTCGGTCCCACCGCCGTAGACAAGAAGGCCGCCAACTCGACCATCACCGTGCCGCCGGTCGCCAAGCCGGGACCGGTGGCGGTTCCGGGCAAAAAGAAGTAGCAAGGGTAGAGCGGCGCTTCAGCGACGCGTTGAGCGCGGACCTCACACTTGGGCTGGGTTGGTCATTCGCAGAGTGACCAACCCAGCCATGTTTCGTGCGCCGGCCCCATGACGCGAGCCTCTACCTAGGGGGCGGTGCTCTCGGTCACGTCTCCAGCGTGTATCGAGTGGCCGCCAGCCGGTAGAGTCTCCGCCAGACCAGCCGGTTCACCGTGACCACCACCATCGCCATCACAATGGTCGATCCCAGGAGCAGGGCAAAATTCCCCGCGTCAGTGGCGCGCGAGATGGTCGCGCCCAGGCCGACGGTTGTGTAGGTGTGGTCCTTCAGCCGGAAGTATTCGGCAACAATGCTGGCGTTCCACGCGCCGCCCGAGGCAGTGACGAGTCCGGTGATGAGGTAGGGAAAAATTCCCGGCAGAATCAGCGTGCGCCACTTCAACCCGCTGCTGAACTTGAACAGCGACGATGCTTCCTTCAGGTCGGTCGGGATCGCCATCGCTCCGGCGATCACGTTGAACAGGATGTACCACTGCGTTCCCAGCAGCAGCAGGACAATCGATCCAATCCCCAGCCCCCCGCCAATCTGAATCAGCACCAGCAGCACGATCGGAAACAGTGCCGTTGCCGGGACCGACGCGGCAATTTGCGCCAGCGGCTGCGCGATGCGCGCCAGCTTCGGATTGAAGCCGACGGCCACGCCGACCGGCACGGTCCACAACGTACCGATTATCAGCGCAGCCACCACGCGGCCAAAGGTCGCCGCCGCGCCCTCCAAGATTTGCCGATAGTCGCCGGGAGTGATCTGCAACATCATGCCGATGGCGCGCACCACGGCATAACACACCGCCAACACTGCAATCGAAGCAATCAGGCGCCCCGCCCACACCTTCCATGCCGCCGGCGCCGTCTCCTCGATGGGGGCATCATAATTCTGCGCGAAGTGCATCACCGCCCGTTCGCGCAGCGGTCGCAGGAGCCGCTTGCGCAGGCTCCGCAGCAGATGAGATCGTTCCACCAGATCGAGAAACCAGGACTGCGGCACATCGCTGCTTTCGACCTGCTCCATTTTGAATTTCTCGGCCCAGGCGATGATTGGCCGCCACACAATCTGGTCGAGCAGCACAATGACCGCGATCATGGTCGCAATGCCCCAAAGGATCGACCGGGTGTCGCCCGCACTGGCGGCAGTTTGCAGATACGAGCCCAATCCCGGCAGGCGAAAGTCGTTTTTCCCCAGCACGAACATCTCGCAGGCCATCAGGAAGAACCAGCCGCCGGCGACCGACATCATCGAGTTCCACACCAGGCCGATCGCCGCGTAGGGCAGCTCGAACTGGGTGAAGCGCTGATACCAGTTGAAACGGCAAATTTTCGCGGCCTCGCGCATGTCGCGCGGAATGCTCTTCAGCGACGAATAGAAGCTGAAGGCCATGTTCCACACCTGCCCGGTAAAGATGAGCAGGATGGCGCCCATCTCGACGCCGATCTGGTGGTGCGGAAATAGCGCGACCATGGCCAGCATCACGCCCGGCAGGAAGCTGAGCACCGGGATGGATTGCAGGATGTCGAGCAGCGGGATCATGATGCGCTCGGCGCGCGGGTTGTACGCGGCGACGTAGCCATACACCAGGGTGAACGCGAGCGAGAGGACGTATGCGATCATGATCCGCAGCAGCGAATATGCGGCGTAGATGGGCAGGTGCCACGGCGAGCGCGAAATCTCGACGTGGGGATTGAACGGCCCGAACCACTGTCGCGCCAGGACCAGGACCGCATAGAACAGCGACAGCCCGGCGGCGAAGATGAAGAAATCCGTGACCACCGACCAGGTCTGCGCCGGCAGCAGCGACCAGGGTCCCTTGCCCAGGATGCGGACCGGGCGCCACGGCGACTGCGCGCGCTCCATCACGCCTCTTCCGGTGCGGCTATGACGTCGGCGTCCTCGCGATGGAAGAGTCGGCCGTTTTCGGAGTCGTAGTCGAAGATTTCGGCGTAGCGTCCCCAAACCAGTACGGTCTGAAACTGGCGCTCGACCTCGTCGGAGCTAAAGTGCTCGTCGAGAATGTCGCGGAAGAACTCCTCGCCGATGGCGTGATCGCGCTTGGCGTGCAGGGTGTTCTCGATCAAGCGCAGGATAGCAACGTGTTCGAGCGCGGCCTGGCGGAAGAGCTGCTTCTGCGTCTGGATATCGGCTTCGCCGAACTTGCGGCCTTCGGGCGTGATCTCAACGTCGCCCTCGCGCACCTGGACGAAATCCAGCATGGCGGAGGCGTCCACAATCGGCAGCAGATCGTCGACGTCCATCGAGAGCTCGTCCGCCAATTTGTACAGATCGTCGCGGCCACCGCGGTCGGCCAGCAGCTCCAGAAATCCCGCGATGCCGCCGGGGCGGGCGTGCGGCAGCATCTGAAACTTCGTGCGCTCGCGCTGCTGCCCGTTGCCCGAAACCTGCTCCGCCATCTTTGGTGCGGCAGCGTGCTCGTCGGGCTTGGTCAGCGTCTTGTAGATGTAATCGACATAGGCGAGGAAGCGCGGCGACTTGCGGTCGCGGTATTGCGGAATGTCGATCTCGAAATCGGAACGAATGCGCGCCGGGTTGCGCCCCAGCACGATCACGCGGTCGGCCAGCAGCACCGCCTCTTCAATATTGTGGGTCACGATGAAGATGCAGGTCGTCGGCATCTTCTTGTTGAGCCACAGCTCCAGCAGCTCCGAGCGCAGGTTTTCGGCGGTGAGCACGTCGAGCGCCGAGAACGGCTCGTCCATGAACAGCACCTCAGGCTCGACGACGAGCGCGCGCGCGAAGCCCACGCGCTGCTTCATGCCGCCGGAGAGCTCTTTGGGATAGGCGGTTTCGAAGCCGTCGAGGCCGACCGTGTCGATCATCTTCAGCGCACGCTTATGGCGCTCGATGGCGTGGATGCCGCGGGCCACCAGCGGCGCCTCCACATTCTCCAGCACCGTGAGCCAGGGGAAGAGCGCGAAGCTCTGGAAGACGATGGCGACGTTGGGGATCTGCCCATCCATCTGCTTACCGTGCCAGAGCACGTGCCCGGATGACGGCTTCGAAAGGCCAGTGAGCATGCGCAGCAGAGTGGACTTGCCCGAGCCCGACGGGCCGAGCAAGCCGATGATCTTACCCGGACAGACATCGAGGTCCGTCGGGGCAATCACCTCGATGCGATTGCCGTCAGGTTGCGAGTAGTACTTCTCAACCGCCTGCGCTTGAATGATTGCCTCAGCCAAGGAACTCCCCTATTGCGAATACCCAGTCTAGGGGCAGATGCCGCCCGCGACAACGAAAGAGCGCCCGTCGCTTGTGAAAGTACGATGAATCGGATGGCGTCCGGGTAGAGCGGCGCTTTAGCGCTGCGTTACGCGCGTTTCTTGCTTGGAGAGCCCGCTTCAGCGGGCGACACCTCCGGCGTCGGCTCAAAAGCCGACTTTCGCGTCGGGTTCGGCTGGGACCCGGGCCAAAATGGACTGTGTCGCGGCTCGGTGCCGTCGCTCTGCGGCTCCGGTCTTCTTCCACTCGGAGCGTGGGCTTACGCCCACGCCTAAATTCATGTCGCCGCTGCGCGGCTGTCTCGCTGCGATTCGAACTGTTCTGTCCCACCGCGGAGTAGCATTGCCGGTTGCGACACAGTCCCTTAAAAGCGCGCTCTACCGCTTCGAATCCATGCCCTTCGCGCAGCATCCAAACCAAAGTAAGTAACTTGTTCATAATATCGGGAACCGGCTGATCTGGTTACATTTGTTCCCTTCTGCCCTCATCTCCTGCGTGTTATTCTTGACCCACGTGCAGGGCTGACCGAGGCATGGCACCCCGGCGCAACGATTTCATTTTTTCCCGAGCGGCCAATTCGCTCCCAACTATAAGGCGGTTTACTAAGTGACCCAGCGCGAAAAATTTGAGACCAAGAAACTCCCCATGATGCCGATCCGCGACGTCGTCATCTTCCCCTACATGATGACGCCGTTCGTCGTTGGCCGGGAGTCCAGCGTGCGCGCATTGGAAGAGGCGCTGGCCGGCGACAAAAAGATATTCCTGGCCACCCAGCACGACGCCTCCATCGACGAGCCCAAGCCCAGCGAAATCTACCAGGTCGGAACCATCGTCAACATCGTGCAGAGCCTCAAGCTGCCCGACGGCAACATCAAGGTCCTGGTGGAAGGCCTCGAGCGCGGCAAGATCCTGCAAGTGGTCGATACCGACGGCTATTTCGAGGCGACCATCCGCACGGCGAAATACCTGGCCGAGCCGACCCCGCAGGTCGAAGCCGCCATGCAGCGCGTCACCGGTCTGTTCGAGCAGTACGTCAAGCTGTGCCAGTCGCTAAATTACGAGACCATGATTGCCGCCGTCCGCAACGACGACCCGGCGAAGCTGACCGACACTATCGCGGCCAACCTTCAGCTCTCGATCGAGGAGAAGCAGGAGTTACTGGAAATCTTCGACCCCGCCGAGCGCCTGAACCGCATCGGCGACGTGCTCGACGTGGAGATCGAAAAGCTCAACATGGACCGCACCATCCAGTCGCGGGTGAAGCGGCAGATGGAGCGGGCGCAGAAAGAGTACTACCTCAACGAGAAGATCAAGGCCATCCAGAAGGAGCTGGGCCGCGGTGAAAAGAGCGAGTTCGACGACCTGAAGAAGAAGATCGACGCCGCGGGTATGCCGCGCGAGGTGCACGAGAAGGCGGTACAGGAGCTGAAGAAGCTGGAAGCCATGCCGCCGATGTCGGCCGAATCGACCGTCTCGCGCAACTACCTCGACTGGCTTCTGGCGGTGCCGTGGAAGAAGCGCTCGAAGGAAATCCGCAACATCGATGTTGCCGAGAAGACCCTGAACGAAGATCACTATGGGCTGGAGAAGATCAAGGAGCGCATCCTCGAGTTCCTCGCCGTGCGTCAGTTAGTGAAGAACCCGAAGGGCTCAATCCTGTGCTTTGTCGGGCCTCCGGGCGTCGGCAAGACTTCACTCGGCATGAGCATCGCCAAGGCCACCGGGCGCAAGTTCGTGCGCATGTCGCTGGGCGGTGTGCGTGACGAAGCTGAGGTGCGCGGCCATCGCCGGACATACATCGGCGCGCTGCCCGGCCAGATTATCCAGATGATGAAGAAGGCCGGCACCAAGAACCCGGTCTTCATGCTCGACGAAGTCGACAAAATGTCCATGGACTTCCGCGGCGACCCGTCGGCCGCGCTGCTCGAAGTACTCGATCCCGAGCAGAACTTCATGTTCGTCGATCACTACCTCGACGTGGAGTACGACCTCTCGCAGGTATTCTTCATCGCCACTGCCAATGTGCTGCATACCATCCCGGCTGCCTTGCAAGACCGCATGGAAGTGCTGCGGCTGCACGGCTACACCGAGCCGGAAAAAGTCGAGATCGCCAAACAATATCTCGTCCGCAAGCAGCGCCAGCAAACCGGCCTGACGGAGGAGAACATCGTCTTCACTGACGACGCGCTGACGGCCATCATCCGCAACTACACGCGCGAGGCGGGCGTGCGCAACCTGGAGCGCGAGATTGGCAACATCTGCCGCAAGGTCGCGCGCAAGGTGGTGAAAGAGGGCAACAAGTTCGCCCTCACACTCACGGCGGAGAACGTAGGCGAGTACCTGGGCGTCATCAAGTTCCGCGACAGCGAAGTGCACGAGCGCAGCGAAGTCGGCATCGTCACCGGGCTGGCGTGGACGGAAGTTGGCGGCTCGATCCTCACGACTGAAGTTTCGGTAGTCGAAGGCAAGGGCGGCAAGCCGATCCTTACCGGCAAGCTGGGCGATGTGATGCAGGAGTCGGCGCACGCGGCCATGACCTACGTGCGCTCGCGCTGGAAGAAGCTTGGCCTGCAGCGCGACTTCTACCGCAACGTTGACATTCACGTGCACGTGCCGGAAGGGGCGATCCCCAAGGACGGCCCCTCCGCCGGCATCACCATTGCAACTTCGATTGCCAGCGCGCTCAGCCAGATTCCCGTGCGCCGCGACATCGCCATGACCGGCGAGATTACGCTGCGCGGCAAAGTGCTGCCCATCGGCGGATTGAAGGAGAAGCTGCTGGCCGCGCAACGCGCCGGCATCCTCGAGGTCATCCTTCCGGCCGACAACCAGAAGGACATGGCCGACGTTCCCGAGAACCTGCGCAATCTGATGCGGCTCCGCTTCGTGAATACCATGGACGAAGTGCTGGCGTACGCGCTCGAGCGTCCGCTGCCCGAGGTGGTGGAGGAAGAGGGCCACGCGATTCCGGTGGTGCCTCCAGCGCAGCCGGAAAACGTGCCCGCCGCGCACCAATAACCGTCGTTCGCAACCAATAAACAGGGCCCGCTAACTGCGGGCCCTTTGCTTTTCGTAGCCGGGTGCCCCAGGTCTCGCGTTTTTCTAGACCTGGGTCGATGTGACAACATGCGCGGCGATTGAGAGCACGCCGGCCAGCTCATGGACAATAGGACATCCCAGGTCTCGAACACCGCGAGACCTGGGGCACCCGCCCTGCCCGCTAACTGACAACTGACAACCGGCAACAGTTCTCTGTACACTTCCTCTGGCCCATACAATGGTCCGGTTCTTCGTACACTTCAGGATGGCGCTATGGCGCGCGTTTCAGCATGACGCGTTCGCCGTGGCCAAGGCGGCGGCGTTCTCCGCCATTCTGACGCTGTTTCCCGCCATCCTGGTCGTGGCCTCGGTGCTTTCCATCTCGCACACCACGGCGGCGCTGCTGCGCGAAGTAGGCCATGCGCTCGGCCGCATCCTGCCGGAGGGCACCAGCCAGGCCGTCCTGCAATACTTCACCGGCAACAAGCCGGTGAACGTGAAGCTGATCGTCACCATCAGCGGCATCACCCTGTGGACCGGCTCGGGCGTGATGATCTCCTGGATGGAAGGCTTCCGCAATGCCTATCAGATGCCGAAGATGTGGGGCATCGTGAAGGAGCGCCTGATCGCGTTTCTGCTGGTCGTCCTCGCCGGCGTCCCTATGGTGTTCGCGTCGTTCATTCTGGTATTCGGCAATCAGATCGAGGCATGGATTGTGTATCGCGTGGGCCACGAGCTGGGGCCGTATATCCTGGGCCTGTGGACGGCGTTGCGGTGGATCATCTCCGCCCTCACCAGCATTGCCGTCATCGGCCTCATCTACCATCACGGTGTGCCGCGCACCCAGCCGTGGCACCGCGTACTGCCGGGCTCGGTGCTGGCGACGGTGCTGTGGTTCGTATCGACGATTGTGTTTGGGATTTACCTGCGCCGCTTCGCCAATTACAGTGCGATTTACGGCTCGGTGGCCACGGCGATCGCAATCTTGATCTGGCTGTACCTGGTGTCGATGGTCATCCTGATTGGCGCCGAGTTCAACGCCGTGCGCTATCCGCGCTTCCTCTTCGGCGCGCATTCCGAAATCGCTTCCGAGCGCAAGCGCGTCGAGGAGCGCGTGGATTCGCGCTAAAGCTGCGAAACATTATGACTGACGAAATTTTTTCAATCGCGGTCCTGGAATCGCTTCCCGGCAAGGAAGACGAGCTGCTCAAGACCTTGCGCGAGTTCTATACGCTGATGCACGGCAAAGGTTACTGCCGCGACTCGCTGTATCGCGACGCGGCGCGCCCTGACCGCTTTCTGCACCTGCGCTGCTGGGCCTCGGCCGAGACGCGCGCCGAGGCACAGGCCGATCCGGAAGTCCATCGCTACTGGCTGATGTTGCCCGGGCTGTGCACAGTCACCGTGACGCACGAGAGCATGGAGAGGGTGTTCGAAACGTTGTAGGGTTTGAGACGCGGCAGAGCGCAGCCGAAGGGGCCCGCTCTGCCTTGATCTGGTATTCTTTCCCGTTTGCCTCTGAGCTCCGACTCCACTCTGAAGAAGGTTGCGATTGGCTGATCCGGTGATCCTGGTCCACGGCGGCGCGTGGGCCATTCCTGAAGATGTCGTTGACGCGCACCTGCGCGGCGTCGAAGCCGCAGCCGCCCAGGGCTGGCAGGTGCTGGAGCGCGGTGGCAGCTCGCTCGACGCGGTTGAGGCCGCAGTCGTCGCCATGGAAGACGATGAGGCATTCGACGCCGGACGAGGCTCGTTCCTCACCAGCGATGGCCGCGTGCAGCTTGACGCGCTCATCATGGACGGCGCGACCTTGCGCGCCGGCGGCGTGGGATGCGTCGAGCACATCCGCAATCCCATTCGCGCCGCCAAGAAGATCCTCACCGAAAGCCCGCACGTGTACTTTGTCGCGACGGGCGCCGAGCGCTTCGCGCAGGAGCACGGCATCGAGTTGTGCTCCAACGATGAGTTGATCACCGACCGCGAGCGCGAACGCCTGCGCGAGGCCAAGAAGCAGGCGTACCTCAAGATGCCGGACGAGTTCGGCCCGACGCGCTCGCACGATACCGTGGGCGCCGTCGCGCTAGATGCGCAAGGCAATATTGCCGCTGCGACCTCGACCGGCGGCACGCTGAACAAAGCGCCGGGCCGTGTGGGCGACTCGTCGCTCATCGGCTGCGGCTGCTACGCCGACAACCGCACCGCGGCCGTCTCCACCACTGGCTGGGGCGAGCCCATGATGAAGCTGGTGCTGGCCAAGTGGACTGCCGATCGCGTGGAGAACGGCATGGCCCCGGAAGAAGCGGCGCAGCAGGCGTTGTACTACCTGAAGACACGGCTGAATGGACACGGTGGGATGATTGTGGTCGATGCGCGCGGGCGGATCGGCCTGGCGCACAACACGCCCAGGATGGCGTGGGCAATGCGGACCAAGACGGGCACGAGGGCGGCAATTGCGGTGGAATCGTGACCACCTCACTCCGTCACCTCTCCATCGATGATATGACTAAGATGGTCAAGTTGCTATAATCGGCACATGCGAAGCGTCAACATTGGAGACCTCAAGGCTAAGCTTAGTGCCCACCTGCGGTCGGTGCGCAAGGGTGAGGAACTGCTCATCTGCGACCGTAATCGGCCTGTGGCACGAATCGTCCCCATTCATCTCGAGGACTACTCCGAATACGCACGGCAGCTTATCGCTCGGGGAATCATGTCTCCTCCCTTGAGCCCGCGGCAAACCAACGGGCCATGGCCCACACCTCCAGGTAACGTTCCCGATGGGGTAATGGAGCGCATATGGCGCGAAGAGCGGGCGGGCCGCTGATTCGGCCCGCGGCGTTTTGGGATTCCAGCGCACTCGTCGCTTTGTGTGCCACTCAATCGAGCACTCCGGAAGCGCTACGTTGGAAGCAGCACTACAACATCGTGATCTGGTGGGGAACTCCGGTCGAGATTGCCTCTGCGCTGGCGCGGCTGTTGAGGACGGGCTTCCTCGATGCCCGCGAATGGGGCGAAGCTGCGCGGCTTTCCGAACGACTGGCACGCCTCTGGTACGTCATTGAGCCATCCCCCGTCTTGCGGAGGGCGGCCGTCGAAATTGTGCAGCGTTATGATCTGCGGTCGGGTGACGCTTGGCAGTTGGCGGCGGCTTTGGAGTGGTGCGGCCATGTTCCTCAGGGACGCAGGTTCTTGACCGCAGATCAACGCCTCCGCGATGCCGCTGTGCTTAGCGGTTTCGATGCGTAGCCAGCGCCGCAGCAGAAACGTCTATCACCGCAGCCGCGGCACGATCGCTCCGGTGTTGTTCATATACTCCGCGTACTCCGGGCCGAAGGTCGCGGCCATTGCCTGTTCTTCAATTCTGCTTTTGATTTTGAAGCCGGCATACAACAACACGACAGCAATGAATCCCCGCATCTGGCCGCGCTCCAGTGCGGTGCCTAGCATAGCGAGAATCATGCCTGAGTAGATGGGGTGGCGCACCCAGCGATACGGACCGCCGCGCACCAGTTCATGTCCCACCTTGACGGTCACGGTGCCGCTCCAATTGCGGCCCAGGTACGCGCGTGCCCATATCGCAAAGCCCAGGCCGGCAGCCGTGATGGCGATGCCCAGCCACTCGGTCCAAAGGTTCAAGGCAAGTAGGCGGGTACGGAGCCAGCCTTCGGGGACGTCACCGCTGAACATCAGGTAGAACGCGGCGACGCTGAAGATCATATACGAGAGGCGCGAAGAGATACCTTCGCGTTGCTGTGTCTTCTTGGTTCCCAGTCCCCAAACCAGCCAGATCACAAGCCATGCGCACCACAGATAAAAGCAAACCGACATCCCGCTCATCGCCATCTCCCGGACAGTTTACGCGAGCGGCAGGGAAATGGTTCCCGAGCACGCCGGACCGCTGGACGCGCGCGGGACAGGAGAGTATCTTGGCGATGCATTGCTGGAACACGCCTTTGCAGGCGCGCGATCTCGCACCGGGAGCCACCTACGATGAAGAAACGGACCACCGCCGTAGTCCTTTTCAGTTTCTTGCTTTCCACCGCAGCCTTTGCCCAGAAGATCAATACCGACTGGGATCGCCAGGCCAACTTCTCCAACTTCCATACCTACATGTGGGAGCAGAGCCCGCATCCGGCCAAGGGCTTCTGGAATGACCGCATTATGAGCGCCATCGACCAGCAGCTCCAGGCCAAAGGCTTGACTAAGGTCGATTCCAACCCTGACCTGTGGGTGGTTTATAGCAACAGCATTCACGACCAGAAGGAAACCGTGGGCACGAACTACGGCTTCGGGCCGTACTGGGGCTGGGGCTACTGGGGACCGCCGACCCAGACGGTCTACAACACCTACGTCACCAAACAGGGCACGCTGGTGGTCGATATTGCCGACGCTAAGAACAAGCAGCTGCTGTGGCGCGGCGACGCGACCGACACCATCAGCGACAATAGCAACAAGAACATCAATAATCTGAACAAGGCCATCGAAAAGCTGTTCAAGAATTTCCCGCCGAAGGAGAAGAAGTAGGTAACAGGACCGCTGTTAACGCCGCGCTGAAGCGCCGTTCTACTTGAATCGCTCCGGCGAGAACGGCGCTAAATCAAACTCCGGCTGCTTGTCGGTGAGCACCTGCGCCATGACATGTGCTGTGATGGGCGCCAACAGAATGCCGTCGCGGTAATGTCCCGTCGCGGCGTAATAGCCCTTCAGCGAAGTGGCGCCCAGGATCGGCAGGCCGTCGGGCGAGCCGGGGCGCAGTCCCGCCCAGGCGTCGTGAATGCGCATGTCAGCGATCGCGGGTGCGACCGCTGCGGCGGCGCGTTGGAAGCGCTGCACCACATCGGCATCGACGCGCTTGTCAAAGCCGGCCTCCTCTACCGTCGCGCCCAGCAACATGCGGCCATCACTGCGCGGGATAATGTACACCTCGGGCGTGCGCACCACATGGCGAATCAGAGGTCCGTGCGGTACGGCGGACGCGCCTGGGGCACCGTAGTTCTTGGGGACGATGCACAACATCTGCCCCTTTACCGGCCGTGTCGGCGGGCCGAAGGGCTTCATCTGCGCGGCCCAGGCGCCGGCGCAACTCACCACCGCCGCAGCGGGATAGAACGACTTTGCAGTGCGGACGCCCGTTGCGCGGCCCGCGAGCACTGCGACTTCCTTCACTCCCGCGCCGGTCACGATGTCGGCGCCGAGCGTACGCGCGGCCTTCTCCAGGGCGCTGCCCAGCTTGCGCGGATCGACACTGCACTCGGGGAGGAAGTACGCCGGGCCGGGCCGCGCAATCTGCGGCTCCATGTCGGCAAGCTCGGCATCGGAGAACGTGCGCGTGCCGTCGCATCGCGGCTCCTCGCCATCGGCGAAGAATGCGATGGTGCCGTCGCAGCGCAGGTCGGGCGACTCGAAGGCCTCGGCCCGCAGCTCATCGACGAAAGCGGGATACATGCGCGCGCTGGCGGCGATCAGCTCGCGCAGCTCCGGTGGGTTGCCGGGATCGCAGTGCGCGATCATGCCTCCGGCGGCGCGCGTGGCCTCGCGCGCGGGCTCACCCTTTTCAACGACAAGGACCGTGACGCCGCTGTGCCGCAAGCGCCACGCCAGCGATAAGCCGATCACCCCTCCGCCGATGATGACTACGTCCCAGGTCTTCACATTCTCGATTGTAGTCAACGGCAATCAACCACAGAGACACGGAGACACAGAGGTTTTGGATCCTAACATTCCTCTGTGACTACGTGTCTCGGAAAGGGCACGCCTTCAGGCGTGCCGCAGGGGCAAGGACGACAGGCGGCTTCAGCCGCGGAGGGAAGCGACACCTCAGCGCCTAAAGGCGCGTCTGTTTGCGTTCCGTGACCGCACGGCTCAAGCCGTGCCCTTTCAAACCCAGGCCGTTGGTCGTAGGCGGAGTTCCTACAGGTCTTCGAGTACCGCCTTCAGATACTTCCAGAAGCCTTCGACCGAGGGAATCTCGACGCGCTCGTTAGGACTGTGCGGATCGACGATGGTCGGTCCGAACGAGACCATCTGCATGCCCGGATATTTCTCGCCGATGACGCCGCATTCCAGCCCGGCGTGCATGGCGATGAGCTTGGCGGGATGCCCGAAGACCTTCTCGTGTACCCGCTGCAACGTCTGCACGATGTCGCTGTGCGGCTCGGGCTTCCAGCCGGGATATCCGCCCGAGTTCTCCACGTCGAAGCCGGCCAGACGAAAAACAGTCGCCACCATCTGCGCCGCCGCAAGCTTGCTCGCCTCAATGGCACTGCGCTGGCTGGTGACAATCTCGACTACGTCGCCTTTGGTCGCGATGGTCGCCAGGTTAGTCGAGTTCTGCACCAGGCCGGGAACGTCTGGGCTCATGGCGAGGACGCCGTGAGGCACGCTCACCAGCAGGGCGGCCACGCGATTTGCGTCGTCGGCCTCGAAGACTTTGGCGGGGCCCTCCACTTTCTCCACGCTGATCTGAAGGTCTGGATCGAAGCTGCCGAGGTCGGCCTTGTAGTCGGCTTCGAGCTTTTTCAGCATCGCGCGCAGTTCCTGCTCGCGGCTTCCATCGAGCACGACCACCGCTGAGGCCTCGCGTGGAATGGCATTCTGCGCACTGCCGCCGGTGATGGTGGCGACTTCAGCGTGTCCGGACGACAATACCCGCTGCAGGACGCCGCCGAGGATGCGCAGTGCATTGCCGCGTCCCTGATGAATGTCGACGCCGGAGTGTCCGCCCTTCAGACCGAATACCTTGATGCGCCATCCGCTGTCGCCGCGCGGCACCACCTGTTTCACCTTGCGGCGCGCGGTGGTCTTGATGCCTCCGGCGCAGCCGATGCAGATAGTGTCCTTCTCTTCGTTGTCGAGGTTGAGGAAGTACTTCGAGTGCAGCATTCCGGGCGGGAACTCGGCCGCGCCAGTCAGGCCAGTCTCTTCGTCGATGGTGAAGACGAACTCCAGCGGGCCGTGCGCAAGGTCAGTGCTTTCCATCACGGCCAGCGACGCCGCGACCCCCACGCCGTTGTCGGCGCCGAGCGTGGTGCCTTCCGCCTTCAGCCAGTCGCCGTCGCGCTTTACTTTGATCGGATCGGTGTCGAAGTTGTGCGGCGTGCCTTCGTTTTTCTCGCACACCATGTCGAGATGACCCTGGAGCAGCGCCATGGGAGCGGCTTCGCGTCCGGGGTGCGCCGGCTTGCGGATGACGGTGTTGCCGGCATGATCGTGTTCGGCTTTCAGCCCGTGCTGCTTGGCGATGGAGAGAACGTAATCGCGGGCTGCAGCCTCTTTCGTCGAAGCGCGCGGGATTGCGGCCAGTGCGGCAAAATGTTTCCAGACTTCTTTCGGTTCAAGCTGAGCGAGTGCAGGTGTCATGAGGGCTCCAAGAGTGCACGTCAATCCTACTGCTTTTTGCGAGAATCATTCGCAGGATCGCCGACGTGCTGGGGGCGCGCACCACCCGTTTCGGGATTTCCGTGTCGCAATAGAGCGAGCCTTTAGGCTCGCGTTGGCAGCATCGCCGGGGGACAGATATGGCACTCCGCTGCATTCACAGCCAAAGGCTATATCTAGAATCAAGAAGGCAAACTTGACGCGGCGCTGAAAGCCTGCCCTGAGCGCAGTCGAAGGGCGCCGCTCTACCAGCCGATTCCCATTCTTGCACTCGCAGCAAAAACTTTCCTGAGATCACTGCTGACAAGCGGATTCCACATTTAAGGTCACTGTGAAAAACCCTTCTTCAGTGGTAGCAACGGCGTGATGGCGCAGCGCAGTCCCTTCCGCGCGATCGCGCCGTGGCATCCGCGCCCGCACTAGCCGGCAGTGTTGCCGGCGTAAGAGAAGACCCTCCTTGTTCCGCGTGTGAAAGCAGCGCGCCGCATTTTGCTGGATTAAGCGCCGGCGTGCGTTCAGGGTCCTGTCTTGGTCAGAAGAGTTGCTCCGCCAAAACCCGTGATGTTCGAGATTGCAGCCATGCTGCTGCTGGTGGTTGCGACCCCTGCCCCGGCGCAGACCCTGCTCACCAGCGTCGCGACAGGCAGCTATCCCATCGCGGTCGCGGTGAACGCGGTCACCAACAAGGTCTACGTCGCCAACCAGAACAGCAACAACGTGACCATCATCGACGGCGTCACCAACAACACCGCAACCGTCGCGGTGGGCGCCGGTCCCGATGCCATTGCCGTCAACGCGGTCACGAACAAAATCTACGTCGCCAACGCCAACGCTTCCACAGTCACTGTCATCGACGGCGTTACGAACCATCCCTCGACCGTCAGCACCGGCGCAGGCCCGTTTGCCCTGGCGGTCAACCCAGTCACGAATAAGATTTACACGGCCAACTACAACGCGAGTTCGGTTACAGCCATTGACGGCGCCACTAACACGACTAGCACCATCAGTGTCGGCAGCCGCCCCTTTGCCGTGGCCGTGAACAGCTCTAACAACCAGGTTTTTGTTACCGATTCCGCCAGCGGAGACGTCGCGGTCATTGACGGCGCAACCAACACTGTGGTCACACGGATTGCCGTTGGCCTGAGTCCGCGTGCCATCGCAGTAAACCCGGTGACCGATCAGATCTATGCCGCCAATTTTCAGTCCGGCACGGTTTCCGTGATCGACGGAGTCGCCTATTCGGTGGCAACTGTAGTGGTAGGCACGTATCCCGCGGCGCTGGCCGTAGATCCCGTTCGCAATCAGGTGCTCGTCGCCAACGGCGGCAGTAGCTTCGCCACACTGATCGACGGCGCGACGCTCTCCACCACTACGATTGCGACAGGTTCATCGCCGGTCGTCGTAGATATCGACGTCGTGACCGGCAAAGCGTATTTCGCCAACAACGACTATCACGGCACGCTCACCATGTTCGACGAGGCAAGCGGGGCGACAAGCTCCGTTATGCTGGATAGGTCGGCCGCAGCGTTGTCGGTCAACATGGTCAGCAACAGGGTCTACGTTGCCATTCCGTCGGGAAACCAGGTCTCGGTGCTGAGCGGGGGCAACGCCTCGCCGCTCCAGTTTATGGCCGCTACTCCGTGCCGCATCGCCGACACGCGGCAGCCGCTTGGGCCATTCGGCGGACCGTATCTTTCCAGAGGAAGCTCGCGCAGTTTCGCAGTGCCGCGAAGCGCCTGCGGAATTCCAAGCCAGGCGGCCGCTTACGCGCTGAATATAACCGTGGTGCCGCGGGCGGGAAACTTGGGATACCTGACAATTTGGCCGACGGGCGAGGTGCAGCCCGTCGTCTCGACGCTGAACTCGCCCGATGGCCGGGTGAAAGCCAACGCGGCCATTGTGCCCGCCGGCGTAAGCGGCGCGATCAGCGTTTACGTGAGCGATTCAGCCGACGTCATCCTCGACATTAACGGGTACTTCCAGTCGCCGGCAACGCAGACCTTGCAGTTCTACCCTGTGCCGCTGTGCCGCGCCTTCGACACGCGCGCCGCAAATGGGATCCTCGGAGGCCCGAACCTGCACGGGGGACACGAGCGCGATTTTCCCATCCTGGCCAGCAATTGCACGTTGCCCTCGAACGCTCTGGCTTACTCGATGAACTTCACCGTGGTTCCGGTAGCGGGCAAGCCGCTGGGATACCTGACGGTGTGGCCGGCGGGCAGCCCGCAGCCCATCGTCTCCACGCTGAACAATCCCACGGCTACCACGCTGGCCAACGCCGCGGTAGTGCCTGCGGGCGCCGGCGGGGCAATCGCGGTCTTCGCCGACCAGGACACGCAATTGATCGGCGACATCAACGGTTATTTTGCAGCGCCCGGATCGGGCGGGCTCTCGTTGTATCCCCTGGCGCCCTGCCGCGTCATGGACACGCGCTCCAGCGGCGGCGCCTTCAGCGGACAGCGCAACCCGCCCGTCAACGATGCAGCGAGCTCGTGCGGAATTCCGCCCAGCGCCCAGGAGTATGTCTTCAACGCCACCGTGGTCCCGGTTGGCTCTCTGGGATATCTGACATTGTGGGCCGATGGCGATCCTATGCCGGGGGTCTCCACCTTGAATGCCACCGATGGCGTCACCGCGTCGAACATGGCCATCATCGGCAATCGCGACGGCGAAAGCGACGCCTACGCTTACGGCACGACTCAGTTGATCCTGGATATCGCCAGCTACTTCGCGCCGTAAACAAGTGGTGCCAGGTGTGAGCGTTGCCGTTCCACCCCACCTTACCGGTTGTCAGAGGCCGGCCTAAGAGCCTTCCCCGAAAGTAGTCGAGTGCCTTTCTAGGAACTAAATAATTACTATCTGCGTTTACCTATGGCTCAATCCAGCTACAAAGGTGTATGTTTCCGATACCACCTTAGCAGCCATGGTCTTTCGGCAAGCCAATACCGCCTGGCAGACGTGTGCGCCGGTGTATCGATTGGATTCCGGTCATCAGGACGAGCCGGATTCAGCAGGAGAGCAAGATGCGAACCCACCGTTATGTGCTGTCAACGTTGGCCTTATTCCTGGGATTTCTAGGCACCATCCAGGCCCAGACTGCACTGCAATTAGAACCCGTAACGCCGTGCCGGCTGGTCGACACGCGGCAGCAGACTGGCGGACACGGTTTTCAGGGGACGATGAGCTTTAACCTGCCGCAATTAGCGCAATCCGGGGGCGCATACGGCGACTGCGACCTGCCTGGGTTGTCGCCTGCAAAGGCCTATTCGCTGAACGTGACCTTGGTGACCGTAAACCATGGGCACGTCGGCTACCTGACGATTTGGCCTACGGGTCAGCCGCAACCGCTGGTTTCGCTGATGAACTCCGATGGCCGGAACAAAGCCAATGCCGCGATCACGCTGGCGGGCAGCGAAGGCGCAGTCAGTGTTTACCTTTCCGACATTGCTGATGTCCTCATCGACATCGATGGGTACTTCGGTTCTCCCGCGACCGACCCGGCGGCGCTGGCGTTTTATCCCGTGACGCCTTGCCGCATCGTCGATACGCGCAGCGGGCTTGGGGGCAACTACCTGCACGCCCGGCAGTCGATGAACTTCGCAATTGGGGGAAGGTGCAGTTTGCCAGGCAATGCGGCCGCGTTCTCGCTGAACGTCACGGCGCTTCCGCGCACAGGTACGTTGAACTACCTGACGGTATGGCCCACGGGCCAGACGATGCCCACGACCTCGACCTTAAACGCTCCCACGGGAGCGACGACCGCCAACGCCGCCGTGGTGCAGGATGGCGCGCAAGGGCAGGTCTCAGTATTTGCGTATAACGATAGCGACCTGCTGATCGACACAAATGGTTATTTCGCTCCGGCGGGCGGAGCGGGCCAGTTATCGTTATATCCGCTGACGCCCTGCCGCGTGCTGGACACGCGCTCCAGCGGCGGCCCCTTCAACGGCCAGCGCACGGTGCAGGTGGTCGGTAGCGCTTGCAGCGTTCCCGCTGCGGCCGTGGGTTACGTGGTGAACGCCACGGTGCTTCCACAAGGCCACCTCGGATATCTGACATTGTGGGGGCAAGGGCAGCAACCGGTGGTATCGACGCTGAACGCCTCCGACGGCGCGGTGACTTCGAACCTGGCCATCGTGCCGGCGAACACGCAGAGCGGGTCGTTCCTGGCGTATGCGTCGGGCAGCACGCAACTACTGATCGATATCTCCACCTTCCTGGCGCCGCCAGTGATGGTCACGAATCCGTCGCTCCCGGCGGGCATCATCAACCAGCAGTATCAGGCGCAGTTGACCGCCAGTGGAGGACTGCCGCCGTATACCTGGCTCATCACCAACGGCAGCTTGCCTCCTGGACTCTCGTTGAACCAGAACACCGGCGCGATTGCGGGAACACCCACGACGCTGGGCCCATTTTCGTTTACGGTGCAGGCCACGGACAGCCAGAACAACACCGGGTCGGCGCAACTTACGATCACCATCGGCACAGGGACGTTGGTAATCACCACACTGCAACTGCCCGCGGGTACGCAGACTCTGCCTTACCAGGCGACGCTGGGCGCAGCCGGCGGCATGCCACCCTACACGTGGAGCATCACCAGCGGCAACCTGCCATCCGGCCTCAACCTGGACGGCAACACAGGCGTAATTTCGGGCACTCCGCAAATGGGTGGCCCGTCGAACTTCACCGTGCAGGTGACCGACTCGGCCCAGAACACCGCGACGGCGCCGCTGCAAATCGCCATCGATGCACAACTGACCAACGGCGCCTTCAGCGGCTACTACGCCTTCTCGCTCAGCGGTTTCCAGAACGGCAAAGCGTTTGCGCTTGCCGGTTCGCTATCGGCTGACGGGCTGGGCAACATACCGACAGGAGTGCTCGACCTGAATACCGGTGCGGGTTCGCCGACGCTCGGCACCTCGTTGACCGGTACGTACACCATCGGCGGCAATGGCACGGGAACGATGTCGATCAACGCGGGCTCGCTGGGCACGTTGAACTTCCACCTGACGCTCTCAGCCCAGGGAGGGCAGCTCATTCTGGACAATGCCGATCCCAATCCGCGCGGCTCGGGCCTGTTGTTCTCGGCCAACCCCCTGAACTTCCATCTGCCGCCACCGGGCAATTACGCTTTCGGCAGTGTGGGAGCGGATATTGCCCAGCAGCGCTACGCCAGCGCCGGCGCAATGCAGTTCACTAACGTCGGAGGCGTCACCGGCTCGCAGGATTACAACGACAATGGAACCACCCGGAACCGCACGTTTACTGGACAATTCCTGACGGTGAATGCGCTGACCGGTCGAGGCCAGGCAACGCTGAACTTCTCCGACGGCCACACCAACCACTATGCCTACTACGTCGTAAACAATGGGCAATTCCTGTTCATCGCAACGGACCCGGTAAGCGGAGTCGACCCGCTGATCGCAGGCAGCATCCTGGTGCAGCAGACCAGCGTCTTCAACAACTCCAACCTGCAAGGCGCCACGGTCCTTGAAACCACGGCTCTCGCTCCCAACGGCGGCAGTCCCGTAGCCGATGTCGTACTCGGGCTCGCCAACTGGGACGGCGCCGGCAACGGCACCGTGAGCCTTGACGAGAACCGCGGCGGCAACATGACGCAACAGTCCGCGCAAGGCACGTACTCCGTCGCTACGCTCGGAAGAGTGGTGCTAAGCGGCTTTGGAGGCACGCCGCCGATTCTGTATCTGGTTGGCTCGAACCAGGCATTCGTCCTCGGCGAGGACGCCTCCGTCGCTTTCGGCATGCTTGAGCCGCAGAGCGCCGGGCCATTCAACAATACATCGCTGTTCGGGACCTATCTCGGTGGGACCATCAATCCGGCCCAGGTGCCGATTGTGGACACGACCGGGTACTTCCTGGCCGACGGCAACGGCAACCTGACCGGCTTCGCGAACACCAGCGGGCCGTCGGGCACCGGCACTCAGGCCTATGCTGCGACGTATCAGGTCGACGCGACTGGCCGCACCATGGTCACGGGCTCGCCGGCAGGCATTGTGTACGTCGTTTCGCCCAGCAAGGCCGTGCTGCTGCCCAGCGGAAACAATCCGGCGTTAGGAATCTTCCAGGCGGGATTAATGCAGTAAGACGCGCTGTTGGCGACCCGCGATTTGTTTGTCCCATGGCGACGCCAGGCGGTGTTTCCGTCTGGCGTCTTACGGCTACATCCGTAAGATATTACCGTTAAGTTAATCCACGACGAGTTAACACTCTGGTCGAGGATCCGGAGGCGTGTGCCTGGGGCGGCGAGAACATCGCTCCGGTAATCCCGGTCACACCCAAATGTGAGACACCAAAGTATTGCTACTTTAGTTTCCTCTATGTTCGCTATTTCTTCGCTTTTAGAGCAGAATCGCGTGTAATAATGAAGTGTCAGTATTCAAGCAGTTTCCACGCGAATCGCCCAGTGCGCGGCGCCTGCCTCACTGACCCATCGCAATCATTTTGACCTGCCTGCCGGCAGCACCCCGCCGGGGCAGAGCAGCCAAGGAGTGGCATTCATGGCAGACGAGAAAACGGAAAAGGGCCGGGCAATCGACCTGGCGCTGTCGCAAATCGAAAAGCAGTTCGGCAAAGGCTCCATCATGAAGCTGGGGAGCAAGGGCGCGGTCGTGCCCATCTCCGTCATCTCCACCGGGGCGATTTCTTTTGACGCGGCGCTCGGTGTCGGCGGGTTTCCGCGCGGGCGCGTGGTGGAGATCTTCGGGCCCGAATCGTCCGGCAAGACGACCATCGCACTGCAAGTGATCGCGCAAGCGCAGTTGCAGGGTGGCATGGCGGCCTTCGTCGACGCCGAGCACGCGCTCGATCCGATCTATGCTGCCAAGCTGGGCGTTGATGTCGACAACCTGCTGGTCTCGCAGCCCGACTACGGCGAGCAGGCGCTGGAGATCGCCGAGGCGCTGGTGCGCTCGGGGGCCATCGACGTGCTGGTGGTGGATTCGGTGGCGGCGCTGGTTCCCAAGGCCGAACTTGACGGCGAAATGGGCGATAGTCACGTTGGCCTCCAGGCGCGGCTGATGTCGCAGGCGCTGCGCAAGCTGACCGGCATCGTGGCCAAGTCGAATACCTGCCTGGTATTCATCAACCAGATTCGCGAGAAGATTGGCGTCATGTTCGGCAACCCCGAAACCACCACGGGTGGCCGCGCGCTGAAGTTCTACTCCTCGGTGCGCATCGACATTCGGCGCATCGCGGCCATCAAGGACGGCGATCAAGTCGTAGGCTCGCGCACGCGGGTGAAGATCGTGAAGAACAAAACGGCCGCGCCCTTCCGTGAGGCCGAGTTCGACATGATGTACGGCGAAGGGATCTCGCGCGAGGGCGACCTGATCGATCTCGCCGTGAACGCGAACCTGCTGGAGAAGTCGGGCTCGTGGTTCAGCTACAAGGGCGAGCGTATCGGCCAGGGCCGCGAGAACGCCAAGCAGTTCCTGAAGGACAACAAAGACATCGCGGCAAAGGTAGAAGCCGACGTACGCAAGGCGCTGGGGCTGGCGTCAGCGGCAGACAAGGCGCAGGCTGCTGCCGCGAATGCCGAGGCCGCTCCGGCTGCGCAGCCTAAAGGGCCGGCGGGACGGAAGTAGCGCGAGTCGCGCTTACCCCGAAGGCGCAGCGTCGAAGAACGAGCAAGCCGAATCGGCCATCGCCTAGGGTCGTGTCGCGGAGTATCGCGCACGACTTACTCGATGCGCAGCGCCCGCATGGGATCGATGCTGGAGGCGCGTGTCGCCGGGATCAGACCCGCGAACGCCGCTGCCGCCGACAACACCAGTACTGCCAGCAAAATGCTGATCGGATCATAGAAACGCACGTGATAGAGCTGGCTGGCTGCCAGACGTCCCCCGACCAGAAGAATGGGGATGCCGATGGCCAGTCCCACAAGCAACTGCATCAACGTACCGCGCAGTACCATTGCCACGATATTGCCGCGATTGGCGCCCAGCGCCATACGCAGTCCGATCTCGCTGGTGCGCCGCGCCACGGCGTACGACGTGATGCCGTAAAGTCCCACCGACGCCAGCACCAGCGCCAGCAAACCGAATAACAACGTCAAGCGTGCGACCGACCTTTCCTCGGTCAGTTCCTCGCTCACCTGCTGGTCCAGCGACATGAAGTCGACTACGGTGAGATTGGGATCGATCTCGGCCAGCGTGTGCCGCACCAGCGCTTCCGGATTCTGCGGCTTGCTCCGGAAGTGCAACGTAACGGAGTTGATGTACTGCGACCAGTTCTCCGCCATCAGCCCGTTGGGCTCGGTGACTGGCATTTGCTCAAGCAGCGGCCGAAAGTACATCGGGCGCATCTCGTGCTGCGGGTCGATATACTTTGCGTCCGCCACCACGCCGACAATCTCGAAGGCGCCGGCGTACTTGTGATCGAAGACGCCGAAGTGCCGCCCGATGGGATCTTCCCTGGGGAAAAATTTCTTCACGAACGTCTGGTTAACGATGGCGACCAAATGGGCGTTGGGAGCGATGTCCGCATCGGTGAAGCCGCGGCCACGAATCACTGGCTGCCCCACCGTCTCAAAAAAGTTCGGGCTGACGCGGTCCCACGAGGCATTTGCGTCCTGGTTGGGACCAGGTTCGGGGCGCCCTTCGACGCGTACGGTTTCGCCCCAGTTGTTGCCCTCCAGCGTGCTGTAGAGCGCGAGACCCACGTTTTCCACTCCGGGCAATGCACTAAACCTCTGCTCCAGCGTCTGGTAGAGCGCGGGCAGTCTGTCGGCAGTGTAGCCAGCGCCCGCGGGATCGAGATGCAGCACGTAGCGGTTGGTGGTCTCGATACCGAAATTCTGATGTTCGAGATTGCGCAGCGTCCTAGTCAGCAGACCAGCGCCGCCCAGCAACACCAGCGACAGGGCCGCCTGAAAAACGATGAGCGACCGTTGGGGCAGAGACGAGCGATCGCGGGTCGAGCGATTCACGCCGCGCAGCGCTTCCGCTGGGTCGGCATGCGAAGTGATCCAGGCGGGCGCAAGGCCGAACACAATCCCGGTGACGATCGAAACCGCTAGCGCAAACGCCAGCACCGCCAGCGATGGGCTCGCCGCGATGGGCAGATGCGGCGAGTCAGGGAAGGCAAGTGACAGCAGGATACGCGTGCCGCCGTAGGCCACGGCCAATCCCACTGCGCCACCAAATAACGCCAGCAGCACACTCTCGGTGAGCATCTGCCGGATCAACTGCGGGCGGGCCGCTCCCAGCGCCATACGTACTGAGGTCTCCACGCGTCGCGTGGTGCCACGCGCCAATAACAGGTTAGCGATGTTCGCGCATGCCACCAGCAGCACCAGCGCGGAAAGCACCATCAGCAGGTAAAGTCCCTTGCCAACCCTCTCCTGGAGTTGTTGAATGCCGCCACCGGCGGAGGTGATTACGACATGCTGTTTGGCAATCTCGGACGCGTCACCGTCGCGTGTGTAGGCCTGCTGCGCCCCGAGCCACAGCCGCAGGTTGTTCGAGATCTTCGCCTGCAACGGCAACACGGCCGCGCCCGGTTTCAGCCTGCCAACCAGGTATAACCAGTTGCTCTCGGGAATGTGAAGCAGCGCATGCTTCTGCGCGATCAGCGGCTCGACATTCAGCGGAAGCCACATAGCAGGCGGATTGTCGCGGATGCGGTCGCCAAAGAATCCCGGGGGCGCAATACCGGCGATGGTTACAGGTTGGGTCTGGATGTAGAAGGTCGAGCCCACAACGGCGGGGTCACTGCCGTAGTCCGAACGCCAAACGTCGTAGCTCAGCACGGCGACCGGAGCGGCGCCGGGGTTGTCGTCCTCCGCCGAGAATACCCGTCCGGCGAAAGCCCCAACGCCGAAGGTGCTGAAGTAATTCCCCGATACGAACTCGATGCGCTGCTCCTTGGCAATTTCCGAACCCCTTCGCACCGTCAGCATGCTGTTACCGGCTTGCATGGCGGCCAGTTGTTCGAACTCGGGCGTGGTCTCGCGAATGTGCTTAAAAAGTTCGTAGGAGAAAACGGAGAAGTCGCCGTTATCGCTGATGAAACCACCGTTCACGCAGCATTGGTCGACGTCGCCCACGCGGTAAAGGGTCTTCGGATCGACCACCGGCAGCGACTTGATGAGCACCGCGTGGATCAGAGTAAAGATGGCAGTGTTGACGCCGATGCCCAGCGAGAGGGTGAGGACGACGGTGATGACGAACCCTGGCGTTCGGCGAAATTGTCGTAGTGCGAGGCGCACATTGTGCATCAGGAATCTCTATTACAGAAGCGATATAAGGCATTTACGCTGCCAGACCTGGAGAAGTTCAACCGACACGATCCAAGGATTCGGAGATTGGGCTTTTCGGAAACTGGCGTCCATTGCAGGCAATAATCGTCCGGATCTGGACAGTTATGATGAGGCAGTTGAGCTTGTGCTAGTTTCCGAAGCGGAGCACCTCGACGTCAGTGAACGTCTGCACGGCGGGCGCGCCGAAGAGCAATTGCAGCTTCTCTTTCAACATCACGGACCGCTCGGCGACATACGCAGTTGCGTCATGGTTGGAGACAAAGAGCCACACGTGCCGGAATTGATGCGGATTTGCGCTCAGGGCTGCCAGCAGGGCACGCGCATCCTCGCCGCCGGAGTAGAAACCGGGCGCGAAGACATGCAGCGGCGGCGCGGCCGGGCCGTAGCGGTCGCGGTAATAGTCCAGCATGGTTCGCGTGTAGAAGGGGACGAAGGCCACGGCGTCTCCTGGTGACGCCGATGCGAGCACCGCGTTGGCGGCATTCCTCCAGTCCTCACGTGGCTTGCGCGACTGCTTGACGACTGCCACCATCGACATGGCGCAAAGGGCGACAACCAGCACGAGGCCGCTCTTCCACTTCCGCAAAACGTCCGCGCCCATCGCCGCAAGCAGGGTTGCCGCGGGAAGCGAGAACACCATGTAGCGCTGAAGGAACATGGGCTCGCGCAGCGAAATCAAAGCGAGAACCAAAGGCGGGGCCACGCCCCACAGCAGCACCAGGGGACCGTGCCAACGCTCGTTAATTTCCCTGGTGTGATGGCTACGAAAAACGGCAACAATTCCGGCGATCCAGAGAACGATAGCGACCGCAACCTTGACGCCACTGCCGCCGAAAAACATTGCGAGATGCCAAACCTGCGTCGGCGTGGCGCGTGGCATCCAGACGAAATGCAGGTTTTCAGGTGCGGCTCGGAAGACGTAGCTCAGGCCGGGAAGAGCGGCAACGAAGATGATTGCTGCGCAGGGGAGAAAACTTCGCCACGGCCGGGGACGGAGGAAGAGCAGCGAAAACGCCTGCGCCACTAATACCAGCGCGGCGAAATAATGAGTATAGAACGCCGCGATGCCGAAGATCGTCCACAGCATCCAGTCGCGGCTCCGGCCATCCTCGACCGCGTCTATGAAGAAGTAAGCCGAGGACAATACCAGCAGGATCGCCAGCGCATAGCCGCGGGCCTCTTGCGAGTAGTAAACATGCGCGGGGCTAACGGCCAAGAGCGCGGCGGCGGCGAGCGCGGCGGGCTCCGCCATTAGCTTTCGCGCGACGATGTACAACAGCGGTATCGACGCAATACCAAACAGCGCCGAGGGCAGGCGCAGCCAGGCCTCGCTCAGCCCGCCGTGTACCCACGCGCGCATGAGCAGAAAGTAGATGGTCTGCAAACTGGCTTCGCCGTGCCACCACACCCAGGCGAAGTGCCGCCACGAAGTGCGCGCGAGCGCGACGGTCGCGCCCTCGTCAAGCCACAGACTTTTTGCGCCGAGATGCCACAGGCGCAGCGCGGCGCCGCCTAGAGTAAGGAAGGTGAGGATGAGTGCCGTGTGTCGGGCCGGAATCGCGTCAGCGTTGCGGGACGAGGAATCGGCGAGTGCGGACTCGCGGGCGAGAGGCATCAGCAGTACTGTAGCAGCCGGGTCAACTCTCACTTTGCGCGCGCCAGTACCAGGGTTACATCGTCGGGTTGCTCGCCGCCGGCGATCCAGTCGGTGACCGCGGTCGTGACCACCTCGCTGATGCGCGCCAGTGGCTGGTCGCGATGCTGCAAGATCAGCTCGATCAGGCGCTCTTCGCCGAATTCTCCAAACTCGTTTTCCGGCTCGGTGATGCCGTCGCTATAGGCGACGAATATGTCGCCCGGATGCATGTCAACGGTGCTTTCGTCATAGGACATGCCATCGAACAAACCGACCACCGTGCCTGAGGTCTCCAGGCGCCGCACGCCGCCAGCGGCATCCAGCAACAGCGGAGGCAAGTGTCCGGCATTGGAGTAGGTCAGCGAGCGCGAAACGGCGTCATAACAGCCTAGGAACATCGTCGCGTACTTCTCCGGCGGAGTGCTGCGGAAGAGCTGATAGTTCAGCGTCTCCATGAGCTTCGCGGGACAAGGCTCGCAATCGCCATTGCCATTCGGCCGCACCGCCAGGCGAGAGCCGCGTTCCGGGCCTCCCGCGGCGAGAGCGAGCGACGCGAACGCACGCTCCGGCTCCAGCGTATAGGCGCGAACAAACGCATGCACCGTGGCCATGAGCAATGCCGCCGAGATGCCCTTGCCGCTGATGTCACCCACGGCCAGCATCAGGCGGTCTTCGCCTAAGGGGATGAAATCGTAATAGTCGCCACTGACAGTGCGCGCGGGACGGCAGACCCCGTGGACTTCCAGTGTGCGCAACCCGCTCCGGTCGGCGGGGAAAAGCAGCGCCTGGACCTCGTGTGCGATCGCCAGTTCGCCCTCCAGCCGCTGTTTCTCTTTCTGTTCGGCGATCAGGTTCGACAGCGACTGCGTCATAGAGTTGAACGACTGTTCCAGGGCCGCCATCTGGTCTTTGGTGCGGATGCGTATTCGATGGGTGAGTTCACCGCGATTGATATGTCCGGTAGCGGTATACAACGCGGCTACGGAACCCGTCATGCTGCGCGTCAGCCTCATGCCGATGAAGAGCGCGATCAGCTCGATGACTCCGAAGAAGATTGCGATACCGATCAACAGGTCGCGGAAGATTCCGGACTCTTCGCCCAGCGTGCTGAACAGCGTCGCGTAGATGCGCGATGGCCGGGTGTCGACCGTAATCAGGGCGGTGAGGGTCTTGCCGCTGTTCCAGTCGACGATGTCGAAACGCGTCCCGAAGGGCACTCGTATGTCCAGCTGGCTCGAAGGGGGTGGAACGCTGCCGGCAGTAACGGCACGCCCCTCATCGCCGGAGATGTTATAGGACGTATGCGAAGTCCCCAAATCGATGTTGATCTGGTTGCTGTCGCCCGTCGCCTTCGGTTCCGGGTTGACCTCGCGGCGCGGTGAGCTTGTCGCCCCCTGGTTGGCGCTTGGTTGTGGTGGGGCCACGCTGGCCGTGAAGTGGCCTTTGCTGCTCTCGACCGGCGGATAGATGCTCACCGCCCCCAGCTGCGACGTCACATGCCGCAGCAGTTCCGCTGTGATCGGCATATTGGAGATGACCACCAGGTGATGCGCGCCTTCGTCCAGCCGTTTGATGGCACGAAGTTGCAGGCGATTGTTGTCGAGCACGAAACCCGAGAAGTCACCATGGAGCGTCGCCGAGGGCTTGATCGGTGCCGGCTTGGCCGCGCCCGTCTCGCCCAGGACGAAGACATTGTCACCATCCCACACGGTCACGGAGCGCCGGCGGAAGTTCTCGTTGGATGCGCTGGCAATTTCCCCGGCCAGTTCCGGTGTCAATCTGCCCTCCCGCGCTAGGGTGCGGAACTGCGCCGCTAGCGAGCGATTGGTCGCGTGCAGGCGTTGCAGTTCGGATTGCAGGTCGGAGCTGGCGACGTACGTGGCGAACTGCCCGGCAAAAAGGTAGCCGCCGACAAAGCCCATGGCCAGCAGCAACAGGACGGGAATTACGCCGATGAAAACATACGTCACGATCAGCCGATTGCGCAGCCGCCACATAAGCTTTTGGCGAATCCAGCGCAAGCCCAGCAGAAGAGCGCACGTAACAAAGAGTAAGGAGATGAAGGCGGCCCACCCGCTGAGAACGGTACCGGGAGCGGAACGGAACGCGAGCTTTAGCAGCTCCAGCCCGGCGGCCAGGCAGCCGAACCAGAGCGTAACCTTGCCCAGCTTCGTCTTGGGACGCAGTACGCTCCGCGCACGGGCTCGAACTTCAGCGGAACTGGGAAGTGCGAAAGGCATGAGAAGAGGCGTCAGCCATCGGCAATCAGCTAAATGCTAAAACCACATCCATATCCTAGACACAAAATGCGCGCGTGCGACCCCGTGAGAGATGACCTATGCTCCTTCGATTCTAATCGTTTCGGAGAAGCAATCGCCTTGTTAGAATCCGAGAGCTGCATCTTCCGGGTCAATAACGAATCTAACGAGTCCCTATGCCCGACAACGTTCGCAATGTGATTATCATCGGCTCCGGCTGCTCGGGGCTGACCGCGGCCATCTACGCCGCGCGCGCTAACTTGAACCCGTTGGTTATCGATGGCCACGAGCCTGGCGGTCAGCTCGGCATCACGACGCTGGTAGAGAACTTTCCCGGATTCCCTGATGGCATCCAGGGACCGGAGTTGATCGAGAACATGCGCCGGCAGGCGGAGCGTTTTGGGGCCGAGTTCCTGGCCGGCCATGTGGCCAGCGTGGACCTCAGCCAGAAATCCAAAGACGCGGGCAAGAAGCCGATTGAGGTGCGTCTGGAGCGCGAAACGCTGCTCAGCCGAACGCTCATTATCGCCAGCGGCGCGTCCGCCCGGTGGCTCGGCTTGCCCAGCGAGCAGGCGCTGATTGGGCATGGCGTCTCGTCGTGCGCGACCTGTGACGGATTTTTCTTTTCCGGCAAAGAGATTGCCGTCATCGGCGGCGGCGACTCGGCCATGGAGGAAGCGCTGTTCCTCACGCGCTTCGCTACCAAGGTCACCCTCATTCACCGGCGCAGCGAATTCCGCGCCTCGAAGATCATGCTGGAGCGCGCCCGCAAGCATGAGCAGATCGAGTTCCTCACGGATACCGTCGTCGAGGAGGTGTTGGACGTTAATAAGAAGGAAGTTACGGCCTTGCGCTTGCGCAACGTGAAGACCGGCAAGCAATGGGAACTGCCGTCGAGCGCCATGTTTCTGGGCATTGGCCACACGCCCAATGCGGCGTTTGTAGGCGACCAGCTCGCACGCGATGGCGACGGCTACCTGATTCCCGAAGTGTACGTATGCTCGCGGGCGCCGGGAGTCTTCATCAGCGGCGATGTCGCCGACCGCCACTATCGCCAGGCGGTGACGGCTGCGGGAACGGGCTGCATGGCCGCGCTGGAAGCGGAGAAGTATCTGGAAGAGATTGGGCGATGACAGCCGGCTTACGAGGCTGACTTTCTCGCCGCCGTCCGCGACACTTCGGATTGCGGGCCGCTCTCGGCGACAACTCGTAGCAAGGCGTCGGGCCCGTCGGCGCCTACGATGTAGCGGTCCGCCTCCACCTCGGGCCATTCGCCATAAATGTGCGAGATGTACACGACCTTGCCCGGCCGTTTATGGTCGCGAAAAATGCGCATGATCTTTCGCCCAGCGCCAGCGGGCAGGTGATGGCAGATGAGCGCGACATCGAAGGGCACCTGCTTCTCGGCGGCTTCCACGGCTTCTTTCTCCGTGGTGAATATTGAAACCTGATGGCCGGCGGCCTGCAAGATATGCTGCCGAAGCAGGGCCAGTTCCTGATCTGTGCTGAGAATAAGGACATTCATGGGGAGCGACGTCGCCTGGCTGAAAATTGCGTCTTGCCGGAGAATACCAAAACCTGGGGCGGGTGGGCAGCCGAATTCGTCTTGGCGTGCTGGATTTCGCAGAGAATTCTCGCCCTACGCCCTTGCCGGCGCCGCCACGGGAACGCCTTAGTACCCCGAATGCAGCCTGCTGCCCGCCGGCACGCAACCGTGTTATAGTTTCGCCAGCCATGCTCAATTCTGTCCTATGGTGGCTGCACGACCATGCCCTTCCGCTGGAAGCGCTGGTGGTGATCTTTAGCGGCCTGGTGGCGCTCTATGCCGACACGCTGCGGCACTTCTTTTCCCTGCCGCCGCAACGGCTGAGCACCTGGTTCCTGAAGGCGCGTTTGCTCTCCGTCAACTCTAAACTCTTCAACCTTTGCGAGTGCCACAACAACGCCTTCGCCACGCTGGTGTACGTCGCCCGCTCCTTTGTCTTTATCTTCGTTCTGATGGGTCTTTTCCTGGGCGGCATCTTCCTGGAGGTTGTCTCCATCCGCTCCGCCAATCGCGCCGTCGACCTCGCGCTGGACGACGCCTATAGCCGCTTTCACGCCAACCTCGACATCTCGTTGGCCCTGGTATTCATTGTGGTGGTCTGCTGCCGCTTGCTGCTGCTCGGCGAATTCCTCTACCGGCTGCGCAACTTCAAGGGCTACGACCATTACCTGATGGAGCACGTAGCCGAGCTGGAAGATAAGCTGGTAGTGGCGGAAAACGCCGATACCACATCGGTGTCGGACGAATAAGCGGAGTGCCCCGTCGGCCTCAATTCAACCGCCTGCGCTTTATCGTGAATGCTGCGCGAAGTCTTCAGCCGCCGGCACCGGCACGGGTTGCCGCGGCAACGTGAAGTAAAACGTCGAGCCGTGGTTCAGCTCGCTTTCGGCGCGGATGGTTCCGGCGTGTGCCCGCACCACGTGCTTCACGATGGCCAGGCCCAGTCCCGTTCCACCGGATTCCCGCGAGCGCGCTTTGTCCACCCGATAAAAGCGCTCGAAGAGCCGCGGCAGGTGCTCGCTGGGAATGCCGGCACCGAAGTCTCGCACGAAGAACTGTACGCCTTCCTCGTTCTCTCCTGCCCCGATCAGTATCTTGCCGCCCTGGTCGCCGTACTTGAGTGCGTTGTCGATTAGGTTGGACAGCACCTGATGAATGGCGAAGCGATCGATCAGCACGGCAGAAGAACTGGTGTTGATAACCGATAGTTCGACGCCACGATCGGCAGCCAATTCCTGAAAGGTCTGCACGGCGTCGTCAAGCAATTCCTGCGGCATGGCGAATTGCAGATTGAAGGCCTGTTCGCCCGATTCCACGCGCGCCAACACCAGCAGGTCTTCGGTCAGTCGGCCCATGCGCAGGGCGTTCTTGCGGATGATCTCCAGAAATTCGCGCTGGCTGCCGCCCATGCCGTTACTCTCCAGCAAGGTTTCGGCATAACCCAGAATTGAGGTTAGCGGCGTGCGCAGCTCGTGCGAAACGTTGGCGATGAAGTCCCGGCGGGTTTTTTCCACGCGCTCGATTTCGGTCTGGTCATGCAGCACGGCGACCGCGCCGCCGCCGGGCATGGGGGCAGCGGTTGCATCGAAGATCCTTCCCGAGGCGATCTTGGCGGCGCTCACCATCGTGACATCGCGGGTTTCCAGGGCGTGCTGCACCGATTCCAGAATGTCGGGGTCGCGCACCGACTGCACCAGCGGCGCGCCGAGCCGGACTCCGCTGGGCAGCAGCCGCTCCATGCGCTGATTGGCCCACAGCACGCGTCCGTCCTGCGCCACGGCAATCACGGCCTCCTGCATCGAGTTCAGCAGCGTCTCCAGTGTCTGCCGGCTGTTCTCCACCGCGCGGAACCCTTCTTCCAGTTTGCGCGCTGTCTTGTCGAGTGCCGAGGCGACGTGGGCAATCTCATCGCCTGACTCCTCCTGAATTCGCGCCGACAGATCGCCGGCCGCGACGCGTTCGGCGAAGTCCGTAATGCGCAGCAGCCGGCGTCCGATGGATTGCGTCGCCACAAAGGCAAGTAAAAGCGCGAGGATGGCGGCGATGGCGGAGCTTTTCACCAGATCGCGACGGATTTGGGCATTCGCCTCGTGGATGACGGTAAGCCGCTCGGCCAAACGCACCGCCCCTCCGCGTATGGGGACCGCAACGTAGAGGAGATCGGCGCCAACCGTCTTACTCACGCGAGTGGAGCTGGCTTCCTCGCCACGCAGCGCGGCGGCGAATTCCGGGCGCGTGGCATGGTTCTCCATTTTGCTCGGATCGGCCTCGGAGTCGGCCAGGACCTTACCGCCGGCATCGATCACGGTCACGCGGGCGCCGGAGGCTTGCGCCCCCTGCCGCACGATGTCGGCAAGCCGCCCGGCAGAAACGTCCTGTAAACGCGACGCCAGCATGCGCGTTTTCTGGCGCAGTGAGCTTTCCATCTGGCTGCGCAGCATGGTCTCCCACGCCCGCCCGATCAGCAGATCGAGAGAGAGGGTGCAGGCCGCGAGGATCACCAGCGCGCCTACCAACAGCTTAAGGAAGATGCGACTCTTCACGGTGACTGCTCTTCAAGACTTGGGAATCTCGAAGCGGTAGCCCGCCCCGCGTACCGTCCTAAGGTAACGCGGCTCGTCGGGATTCGCTTCGATCTTCTCACGAATACGGCGGACGTACACGTCGACCGAGCGCGGCGTGACGTAGTGTGTGTCGCGCCAGACCGCGTCAAGGAGCTGGTCGCGGGTAAAGACGCGGCCGGGATGCCGTGCCAGGTATTCCAGCAGGCGAAATTCGGTCGCGGTGGTTTGCGTCGCTTGGCCGCGCACCGTCAAGGTCATCGCGCCACTATCGATCTCGATGTCTCCCGCCTTGACGATCGACGGCGCCAGCGGCCGCTCGAAGCGTCGCAGCACAGCGCGCACGCGCGCCACGAGCTCGCGCGGGCTGAAAGGCTTGGGAATGTAATCGTCGGCGCCCAGTTCCAGCCCGATCACGCGGTCGGACTCGCTGGTCTTCGCGGTCAGGAAAATCACTGGAGTCATGGCCAGCGAGGAGGTCTGCCGAATGCGCCGGCAAAGCTCCAAGCCGTCGCCGCCGGGCACCATGATATCGAGCAGAAACAGGGACGGGCCCTGCTTCTCGGCTTCGGCGATCACACCTGCGGTAGCGGGGAAAGTGCGAACGTTGTAGCCTGCCGTCTCGAGATGGTGACGCACCAGGCGCGAGATGTCCGCGTCGTCCTCCACGGCGAAGATCGTCTGCTTCACGGCTGTATTGTAGCCGACGGTAGGGGTGGTGTTGTCCTGAGTGGGTATCACATCACAAGGGTACACTCGGCTTTGTTACAGGATGATGAACGGGAAACAGATACTAGCGCCGAGGTACATCATGGAGCATCCGCCTTAACATCCCACAGCGTGGGATATCCGTACAGATATGCGACAATGTGGGAGTGCGATTACAGGCCGGCTCGAGCCTTGGAGAGCCCAAGCGTCGAACAGCGAAGAACGGCCGGTCCGAACGAGTTTCCAGCCCGGCCGTTTCCAGCATCTAGAGTCCCGACGTAACCCAATGCCGAGTCATATAGTCCGTCAATGTCAGAGAGAACATGATGAACAGCCAGAACAGGGCTGCGATGACCGTTACCATGGTCAGCTTGGTGCTGTACTTCAGGTGCATGAAGAAGAGCACGACCAGAGTGCCCTTCAAGGTAGCGATCAGCAGCGCCACGACAATGTTAAAGATGCCCAGGTCGACCGAGGCGGCGAAGACGGTCAGGCCGGTGCACACCATCAGCGTGGCCCAAATCGCGAAATAGAGGCTCACCGGCAGGATGTGTGACTCAGGAGAAAAATGTTCGTTCGAGGGATTTGCCATGCCTTAGCCGCCGTGTTTTTTGCTGATCAAGTAGAGCAGCGGGAATAAGTAAATCCAGACCAGATCGACGAAGTGCCAATACAGTCCGACAATTTCCACAGGCGTGTAGTATGACGGCGTGTAAGCGCTCATCAGGCCCGCAATGATGATCCAACTTACCAGCCCAACTCCAATTATCATGTGCAGCGCATGCAGGCCGGTCATCGCCCAGTACAGGGAGAAGTAAATCTCCGTGTGCTGTGGATCGACCGGCGGCTTTTTGTCAATGGTTTCGAAATGGAAGTTCGGTCCGGGAAATTCGTGGTTCTCCCAGTGTTCGTGATACTCGACGCCCTTGATGCCCAAAAAGCCCAGACCGAACAGGATCGTAATCAGCAGCAGGACTATCATCAGCTTCTTCCGGCCAGTCTGGGCCGCGCGGACTCCTAAAGCCATGGTCAGCGAACTGCAAATCAGCACGGCGGTGTTGGTGGCGCCGGCCCACAGCTCCATCTTCTGGCTGCCTTCGACGAACGCCTGGTAGTACGAGGCGCGGTACACCAGGTACGCGGTGAAGAGCCCGCCGAAGAACATGATCTCGGTCAGCAGGAACATCCACATGCCAAAAGTGGAGGTCTCCTGCTGCTGCTCCATGTCGGCGAAGTGATGTTGCAGCGCACGCTCAGCGATCTGGATATCGACATCGCTAGTGGCCAACGGTAATCTCCTCTTGCGGCTGGTGCTCGTAATCGTAGGCTTCCCAGGTCACGACGGGCGTCTCGTCGAAGTTGTGGGTTGGCGGCGGTGACGCCGTCATCCACTCCAGGCCGACGGCATTCCAGGGATTCGGCGGTGCCTGCTCGCCGTAACGCAGCGACCACAGGAAATAGATCATTGGCAGGACGTAGCCCACGGCCAGGATCGACGCGCCCGCGGTGGACAGAACGTTCAGCACTTGGAACTCGGGCGGATACGCGTGATAGCGGCGCGGGGCGCCCATATAGCCGAGGATGAACTGCGGGAAGAACGTGGTGTTGAACCCCACGAACACCAGCAGCGCGGAGAGCTTGGCCCACGCTTCGGGGTACATGCGTCCGGTCATCTTCGGCCACCAGAAGTGCAGTCCCGCCATGTAGGCCATCACCATGCCTCCCACCATTACGTAGTGGAAGTGAGCTACCACAAAGTAGGTGTCGTGAACGTGTACGTCGAGGCCGAGTGATGCCAGGAAAATGCCGGTCAATCCGCCTACGGTGAACAGCCCGATGAAGCCGAAGGCATACAACATGGGCGTGTTGTAGCTTATCGAGCCCTTGTACATGGTCGCGGTCCAGTTGAAGACTTTGACCGCGGATGGAATGGCGACCAGATAGCTCAATAGCGAGAACACCAGCGCAGCGTAGACGGAAATGCCGGCGACAAACATGTGGTGCGCCCAGACCACAAATCCGAGCACTGCAATGGCAATGGACGCGAGCGCAACGAACTCATATCCGAAGGCACGCTTGCGCGAGAAGCAAGTGACGACTTCGCTGATCACCCCCATTCCCGGCAAAATCATGATGTAAACCGCCGGATGGGAGTAGAACCAGAACAAGTGCTGGAAGAGCAATGGGTCGCCACCGAGTTGCGGATTGAAGACGCCGATGTTGAAGGCGCGCTCCAGCGCGACCAGCAATAACGTGATGGCGATGACCGGCGTGCCCAGCACCATGATGAGCGCTGCCGCGTAGTTTGACCAGCAGAACAGCGGCAGACGGCGCCACGTCAGCCCCGGCGCCCTCATGCGATGAATGGTGACGATGAAGTTCAGCCCGGTGAGAATCGAGGAGAAGCCGGCGATGAAAATGCCGATGGCCGCGCCAATTACATGAGTATTGGAATAGGTGGTGCTGAACGGCGTATAGAAGGTCCAGCCGGTATCGACGCCGCCTGTGACCATGGCGGTGAGCGCGGTGATGGCGCCCAGCATGTAAATGTACCAGCTCAGCAGGTTGACGCGCGGAAACGCCAGGTCTTTGGCGCCGACCATCAATGGAATAACGAAATTGCCGATCACCGCAGGCACAGAGGGAATCAGGAAAAAAAAGACCATGATGATTCCGTGCATGGTGAACAGCTTGTTATAGGTATCAGAGGTGACCAGGTCGCCGGCCGGGGTCAGCAGTTCCAGCCGGATCATCATGGCAAAGAAGCCGCCAATCCAGAACATGGCCGTGATCGACACCAGGTACAACATCGCGATCCGCTTGTGATCGGTCGTCAGCAGCCACGACTTGATGCCGTAATTCGAGTTCAGGTAATTTTCGCGCTCGACGGTCTGGACAGCGGTTGCCATTTCTTCTCTCACCCTTACTGCACGTTCGAGGTTTCGGGAACTGCCTGGTGATTGCTTGCCGACTGGGATTGCTGCGGTTGGGCCAGCGACTTGATATAGGCCACCAGCGCCATCAGGTTGTCCTCGGAGACCTGGCCCTGGAAGCTGGGCATGATCGGTTTGAAGCCGGCCACGATCTTTGCGCCGGGATTCAGGATCGATTCGCGAATGTAGTTCTCGTCGGCCACAACCGTGCGGCCATCGTCCAGCAGGACCGGCTTACCGAACAATCCTGCCAGGTTCGGGCCGCGTCCTTGGGTATCGAAGCGATGGCACGTCGCGCAGCCCAACTGCTGAAATAGCTGCTGTCCGTTGGCTGAAAGCGAACCCGAAGTCCCTCCGCTGTTGCCGCTGAGCCATGCCTGATAAGCCGTCGGCTCCATCACGATAACTTCGCCAACCATGCCTGAGTGCTGGGTACCGCAATACTGCGAACAGAACAGGTAGTAGCTGCCCGTCTTCGTAGGACGGAACCAGGTCATCGTGAAACGGCCGGGCAGCACATCGGCCTTCACGCGAAAGGCAGGCACGAAGAAGCTGTGGATGACGTCCTGCGAGCTCATGATCACCTTCACGTCGCGCCCCACGGGCACGTGCAGTTGGTTGATCTCGCGCTGGCCCGTATCATGCTCGATTTTCCACATCCATTGCTTGCCCACAACGTAGACTTCCATCGCGCCTTTGGGGGGACGCGCTTCCTGGAAATAAATCAGGGAGCCCCAGGCGAAGAAGATCATGCAAATGCCCAGCGGGATCAGCGTCCAGGTCAGCTCCAGCGGCAGCGAGCCTTCAATTTGCACTGGATGCGGATGCGCTTCGCGCCGGTACTTGACGGCGAAGATGAAAATCATCACGAAGATCAGCAGCGTGAAGAATGCCGACACCGCCACCAGCAAGAAATAAAGTCCGTCCACCTGCCACGCCAGCGCCGAAGCGCGCGGAGGAAAGAGTGGGAAATTCTGCCACATATCGATCAGGCCCGTCCTGTTCCCTGGTTGCTGCCGTGCTTATCTGCCACCTCGTCACGCGCAACCGAAGCGCGCGCCGCGGACCCCGATTTATCGCGGCGGAGCATCACGATCACGAGTCCGCCGAGGAGGAGCATGGTGGCCGCTCCGGCCAACCGCATGATGTTGGTGATGACCGCGCCATATCGCCCCGTCTTCGGGTCGTAGTGGTAGCAGTACAGCAGCACCTGGTCCACCACGTTGCCGATGTTGCCGCGCGAGGCCTCAATGAGCCCCAGGCGAATGTCTTTGGGCGAGAACTCGACCCCGTAATAGTACTGGGCGATCTTGCCGGCCGGCGTAACGATGAGGATGCCGGTGGCGTGAATGAACTGCTTGCTCGCCGGATCGCGCCGATAGTGGAAGCCAACCGCGTCGGCGAGTTGCTTGATCTGCGGCTGCTGGCCGGTGAGAAAGTGCCAGCCTGAGCCGTCGGTCTTGTGGTCCAGGTGTTCGTTGATGCGCTCGATGTAGGTCTTCTTCGCGCCGGAGGCGTCCTGCGGCGTCTCGTCGGGATTGAAACTGACGGAGACGATTTCGTATTCGTTGCCCGGCGTGAATCTCAACATGCTGAGCGCGCTAGCTTCGCCCGCCAGTTCCTCACCGCAGAGCATTGGGCAGGTGTAGTAGACGAGGTTCAGGATGACGGGCCGGCCCGCGTGAAAGTAGTCGCCGAGCTTCACCGTGTTGCCGGACTCATCCTTGAATTGCAGATCGAGCGGGACCGTTTGGTTCAGCCGCTGATCGATGCCTACGTCCTTCAGCTCAGGAGGGGCGACCTGCGAAGCCGGGCCTGCGTCTTTATCCTGAAAAGACGAGGGCGACTGCGCGACGGCGAAGGTTGCGACGAGAACCAATGCGAGTTGTAAAAATAAAAATTTCACAGCATTACCCAATTACTACTTCTTAGCGCCTCCCGGCGGCAGCGGCCCCGGCACTTCATGCAAGATCTTCGGATTGCCCGACTCCGTCTGCGTATTGAGATCCGGCGGCGGAGCGCTGGGCCGGGTCGGCAGCCCGCGCTGCTCGATCAATTGCATGGCCAGCGAGATCGGAATGTGCACGGCCCCGCTGGGGTCGGTGAACGGCTGGGGCGGGTTCAGTAACTCCTGCTCCGACTTCAAGTAATTCTCCATCTCGCCGGCGTCGTTCGCCTGCAATCTCGGTTCCGGGAACACCGACAGGTTCACCGAGGGAGTGTTCTGCATGATCGAGCCCGGTACATGTTCGGGCGCCGCCTTGTGCTGCGCGCTTAGGATCGGATTCTCCCTTCCTGCCGGAAACAGCGCTTCGCTGCGCGCCAGGAAGTGGAACATCCCCCAGAGCACCAGCTCGATGAAGACTCCGGCCACAAACAGTCCGAGAAGAAACAGCAGGATGCCACGCGCGCTTAGGTCGGCGCGCTCGTAGTCAACCTGCGGATTGCGCAAGGCGTCGTTGTGATCAGTGGCCATGTCCCGCTCTCTGATGCAAGAAGTTTGGCACTTGCGGCTCGTAAAGCGGCAGCAACGGCCGCTTGCGGAAGTTGTAGAAGAACGCAGCCAGCCACAATCCGCCCAGGCCGATCGGCGCCGCCAGGTACCAGATGCTGAACAGCTTTGCGTCGTGGAAGTTGGGGATCGTGTACCAGTAGATGTCCACCATGCGCATGAACATGAGCAAAATGGCCAGCCCGATCAGCCGGCGTCCGGCGCGCTTACGCTCGCGCGACAGCAACAGCGCAAATGGCAGCGCAAAGTGCAGCAGGACGATGCCGATGATCACCCATCCCCATGCGCCGCGAATGCGCTGCAAGTACCAACTGATTTCGTCCGGCAGGTTGCCGGACCAAATGATGAGCCATTGCGAGAACGAGAAGTAGGCGAACAGCATCACGAAAGCGAGTGTTAACTTGCCGATATCGTGGAACTGCGTGGGTTTGATGATCTCGCGATACGGGCTGTAGCGCGTCAGCACCGTGAGCATGATGATGCTGAAGCAAAGCGCCGATAGTCCTTGGCCGACCAGGAAGATGAGGCCGTAGATGGTCGAGCCCCACTGTGGATCGAGCGACATCACCCAATCCACGGCGGCAAACGAAGCGGTGAGCGCATACAGAACGCAGCCGATGCCGGCCAGTCCCTGAAAACGCGGGTACTTTCCTGCTGGGATGGGGGCGTCCTGCATGTTGCCGCGCCGGATTAGCCCATAGGTCAGTAGACCCCAAATCGCGAAGTATAGTAGCCAGCGGACAGTCCAATTGAACTGGTTCAGATACCAGTGGTTCTCTTTGGTTAGCGCTGGATCGCCCATCCAGGAATAGAGGTGATGCCGCAGCACGAGAATGGGCAGGAACAAGACAAACATCAGGGCCAGGTTCTTCGCGCCCGCTTCCAGGATGCGGCGGATGCTCAATCCCCAGAAACCGCCGGAGAGATATTGCACCATCAGCAGCGCCATGCAGCCTAGCGACAGGCCGGTCCAGAACATGTAGGCGATGAGGTATCCGCGCAGAAAATCCTTCAGGTCGAGGACCCCGGCGATGATGCAGAAGATGGCGCCGGCAATGCCGGCCATCAACGCGCGACTCTGCCAACGCGGCGTATCGGGCGGCACAGCAAAATCGGCGGCGCGCAGTTCTACAGTTTGCTGGCTCATTTCTTTTGCTCGCCTCCTTTCCCCACGGCCGCTGGCGGCGGAGGTGGAGTGGACACGGCCGTGGTTGCGGCCTGCGTGTCGTACGGAGGCATAACAAGAACTCCCGGCGGCGGTGCGCTGGCAATCTGCGTTCCCGGCGGCACATCGGCCTGCGTAGCATGCTGGCTCAGTTGCAGCGCCCGTATGTATGCGGCGATGGCCCAGCGGTCAGCTGTGGGGACCTGCTCGGAGTAGTCGGGCATGGCGCCGAAGCCGTTGGTCGCGACATCGAAGAAGTAGCCGATGGGCGCTTTGCGCAGGCGATCAATGTGATATGAGGGCGGCCGCTTGTAGCCGCGCTGCACGATCATGCCGTTGCCATCGCCCACTTCGCCGTGGCAGGGCGAACAGAAGACGTTGAACTGCTGCTGCCCGCGCTCCATTAACTGCGGCGTCACCGGCATAGGCAGGTATTCGCCGTCATTATTGCCGATCTTGCCGGTGTAGAAATACGTGTCGGCATCGAGGTGCCCGCGTGCCACGGTAGTCGGAATGATGGGGCGTGCCGAGCGCCGGTCGGCGTAGAAGTCGCTCTCCACCAGCGGACGCTGATACGGCATCTCCTGCATGTCAGAGCGGCAATTGGCCAGCAGGAGCAGGCCCGCGACCGCGAGCAGGAAGAGCGAGATCCTGCGCGGCCAGGGGCTCGATGAAGACGATGAAGAGAAGCGTGCCATCGCTTTAATGCGGCACCTCCTCGATAGACAGCGGCTTCAGGCTCTGCATGAACTCGTGCGTTCTCACTAGGTCGAACTTGGGATCGGCGGCCTCGACCACCAGGAAAAACTTGTCGCGGGTCACCGCGGAAAAGCGGTCCACGTTGAACACAGGGTGATGCGGCATGGGCAATCCGTTTAGGGCAAACATCCCGAAGACGCCGGCCAGGCCGCCAAACAGCACCGTCATCTCAAACGTGGGTACGATAAACGCCGGCCATGAATGCCATGGCCGGCCGCCAATGTTCAGCGGGTACGATATGCAGTTGATCCAGTACTGAAGACCATACACACCGCAGCCGCCAAACAAGCCTCCCACAAGCACAATCAGCGGTACCCGCGTCTTGTGAAAGCCAAGCGCCTCACTGGCCTCTTCGATGGGGAAAGGGCTGTAGGCGTCCATCTTGCGATAACCGGCGGCATAGGCCGCCTTGGTGGCGACCACCAGGTCGGTTGAGCTTTCGAACTCGGCCATCAGGCCGTAGAGCGCGGGCGCAAGGGGCTGCTTCATTCGGCGTGTACCTCCGCTTCCGGCAGCAGAGTACGCAGCTCAAAAATCGAAATCGACGGCATGATACGGATGAACAGGAACATGCAAAGGCTGAAGAAGCCAAGCGTGCCGGTGAACACCGCCCAGTCCCAGCGGGTCGGGATATAGATGCCCCACGAGGACGGCAGAAAGTCGCGGCTCAGGCTGGTGATGACGATGACGAAGCGCTCGAGCCACATACCGATCAGAATGTCCAGCGAGATCAGGAACAGGAACGTAATGTTCCGGCGCAACTTCGGAATCCACAACAGCTGCGGCAGCGCGATGTTGCACAAAATCAGTGCCCAGTACAGCGGCGCATACGGCCCGAACCAGCGGTTCTGCAGCATGAAGCGCTCGTAGGTCGAGCCGCTGTACATTCCGATGAAGGTTTCGAAGAAGTAGCCGTAGGCAACGATCAGCCCCGTGGCCAGCATGATCTTCGCCGAGTTCTGAAGGTGGCGCATCGTGATCAGCGCCTCCAGGTGGTAGTACTTGCGGATCGGAATCGCCAGCACCAGCACCATGGCGAAGCCGGAATAAATTGCGCCGGCGACGAAGTAGGGCGGAAAGATGGTCGTGTGCCAGCCGGGGACGATGGCAATGGCGAAGTCGAAGCTCACGACCGTATGCACCGAGAGCACCAGTGGTGTGGCCAAACCTGCCAGCAGAAGATAAAGCGATTCATAGCGCTTCCAGTGCCGCGCCGAGCCGCGCCAGCCCATCGCCAGCATGCCGTAGAGTTTTTTCGTTAGCGGATGCTTTGCCTTCTCGCGCATGGTTGCGAGGTCTGGCACCAGCCCGACGTACCAGAACACCGCCGAAATGGTCGCGTACGTCGAAACCGCAAAGACGTCCCACACCAGCGGGCTGCGGAACTGCGGCCACACACCCATGCTGCTGGGATAGGGGAACAGCCAATAAGCCAGCCACGGACGCCCGAGGTGGAAGATGGGGAACATGCCCGCGCAAGCCACGGCGAACAGCGTCATTGCTTCTGCGAAGCGGTTGATGGAGTTGCGCCACGTCTGCTTCAGCAGCAGCAGGATCGCGGAGATGAGCGTGCCGGCGTGGCCGATACCAATCCACCACACGAAGTTGATGATGGCGAAGCCCCAGGCCACCGGAATCTGAATTCCCCAAATGCCGACGCCGCGGAAGAACAAATAGGTCACGGCGACCAGCAGGATCATTACGAACATGCCGGCAATGAGAAATCCGCCCAACCAGCCCAGGCCGATTGGCCGCTTCAACACCGAATCGGCGATGGTGTCGGTGACGGTCTCGTAGGTCTGCCCCGGCAACATCACCGGCGGCTCATCGGGCCACGGCACGTCCTGGACGAGCGTTTTTTCCTCGGGTCCTTCCCTCATCGCTAAGTGAGCTCCGGCTGTTCGATATCGGGGTTGCGGTTGACGACCACCGCCAGATATGAGGTGCGCGGCCGCGTATTCAGGTCATCCAGCAGTTGGTAGTTGCGCTGTTGCCGTTTGATTTTCGAGACCTGGCTGTTGGGATCGTTCAAGTTGCCAAAGTAAATTGCGCCCGCCGGGCACGCCTGCTGGCAGGCGGTGACGATTTCACCATCGCGCGGCCAGCGGTTTTCGCGCTCGGCAGCAATGCGCCCATTAGCGATGCGCTGGATGCAATAGGTGCACTTCTCCATGACGCCGCGGCTGCGCACGCTGACTTCGGGATTGCGCATCATCTTGAACTGCGGCGTGCCCCAGTCCTGCCACAGCAGGAAGTTGAAGCGGCGCACCTTGTACGGGCAATTGTTCGAGCAATAGCGGGTGCCGACGCAACGGTTGTAGATCATGTCGTTCAGGCCTTCGGTGCTGTGGACCGTCGCGCCCACCGGGCAGACCACCTCGCAGGGCGCGTTCTCGCACTGCATGCACGGCACCGGCTGGTAGAACATGTTGGGATTCTCCGTGCCGCCCTCGTAGTACACGTCCACGCGCAGCCATTGCATCTGTCGGCCGCGCATGGTCTGCTCCTTGCCGACCACGGGGATGTTGTTCTCCGCCTGGCAGGCCACGATGCAGGTCTTGCAGCCGATGCACTTGTTCATGTCGATGGCCATGCCCCACTTCAGCTCGGTGTACTGATAGTTGGGGTAGAGCGTCATCTCCGGTTCCGGCTTCTCGACCTCCTCCTGCGCAAACTTCGGGTCCTTAAGGAAGTCTTCCAGCGTGGCTTTGCGCACGATGTGGCGGGCCTCCAGCGGGTCGGATTTATCGCGCGGCAGGTCGGAGAAATCGATGTACTGGAATCCCTGCGGATGAGCAAAGCCGAAACCCGAACCAACTTTCTTGATCGTGACCTCGGCAAATGACGGCGCATCGCTTGAGCGCAGCTTGTAGCCATCGAAGCCCACAAGTTCACCGCCACGCCCGACGAACCCTCCGACGTTGCCGCTCTTCGTGCGGCCATAGCCCAGAAACACGGTGATGGCGTTATCCGGATGTCCGGGCTGCGGCCAGATCGGCCCATTTACCTTGCGCCCGTTCACATCGATCTCGACGATGTCGCCTGTCTCGAGGCCCGATTTCTTTGCCTGGTTGGGACTGATGAGCACTCCATTGTCCCAACAGAAATTCATGACCGGCTTGGGTGTCTCCTGCAACCAGGCATTGTTGGCGCGGCTGCCGTCGAAGATCAGCGGATCGGGGCGGAATATCACTTCCATGGCATTCGCACCAACGATGGTAGCCGCTGGGATGTCGCCGCCCTTCGGCGTGACCGTCTTGGCGGGAAGCGCGGTGTTCGCGATGAAGCCATCGTTCAGCGCCTTGCGCCATGCCGTTTCGAAGTCGCCGCCCTTGATCCGGTCTTGCCAGGTCTTGCGCACCAGGTCATATCCGGCAGTCTCCGACGAGCCGACGAGTGCACTGACGAACTCGTAGGCGCTCTTGCCGTTGTACAGCGGCGCGATCAGCGGCTGGACGATGGAGGCGGTGCCATCGAAGGCGCGCACGTCACCCCACTCCTCCAGATAATGAGTGCCGTTGATGTACCAATGCACCAGTTCGGTGGTCTCGTCGTTGTACAGGCTGTGCTGAATGCGCAGCGGCACCTTGTTCATCGCATCGTAGAAACCGAAGTTGACCGGGGCGCCGTAAACCGGATTGCTGCCCATGACGATCAGCAGGTCGACTTTGCCGTCGTTCATCTCGCCGACAAGGCCCTTCAGCGCCGCAGTCTGGTCCACCGGCCTGACCATTACCGTCTCGGTGAAGATCACGGTGTTGCCGTGCGCGCCGAGCGCGTGATTGATAGCCTGTACCAAGGCATGCACTGCGGGCGGCTGGTTGTCGCCGGGAACCACGACCGCTCTCCCCTTATCGGCCTGGAGGTCCTTCACTACTGCCGCGACGAACTTCTGCTGCTCAGGCGGTAGGTTTGCACCCCCGCTGCCGCCCGCTCCCACACCGGCAGCAATCGCACGGGCAATGCCCTCGATCTCAGAGGCGCGCACCGGCAAACGATCGTCGGCCTTGCCGCTAGTGCCCGTCGGCGTGCTCTGGATGGAGTAGAAGCGCGACATCTTGCCGCTCTGATCGGGCACGCGCCGGGCCGCGAACTGGCGCGCGTAATAGAGGAAGCCGGGATAAACGCTGGAGAGAAAGTCGCTATCGAGCGATAGGATGACATCGGCCTTGGAGAAGTCGTAGCGCGTCTCCACATACTCGCCGAACGCGAGCTTCGCGCCCGCATTGACGTTATCGCGATTCACCGGCTCCCACTGGATCCACTTCGACTGCGGAAACGCCGCCTGCACCTGATCCATCAGCGACGCCATGGTAGGCGAACTCGTGGGGGAGCTCAGAATGCGCAGTCCCGCGCCCTGGATCGCCTTCTGCGAATTCAGCGCACCCTTAAGAGCAACGGTGAAGTCGCTCCAGGTGCTCAGTCCGCCTAGATAGGTGATCGTCTGCGCGCGGTCGGGGTCGTACATGTCGAGAATGGACGCCTGCGAGAACACGCAACTTCCGCCCAGGCTCGCGGGATGCTCGGGATTGCCCTCGACCTTGGTCGGCCGGCCCTCGTGGCTTTCCACCAGCACCGGCGCGGCATAAGCGCCGAACGGCATGGCGCTGGCGAAGAACAGCGGGATGCCGAGCGTGACCTCATTCGGCTGCCGGACATAGGGAACGATGGGCTGCAACGGCTGCTTCACGCAGGCGGAAAGCCCGGCTAGCGCCATCGAGGCCGTCATCAGCTTGAGGAAGTCGCGGCGCGACGCGCTCTCCGGCCAGATGGACGCCTGGCGCGGAAACTCGCGGTGCAGCATCTCGACAAACTCGTCGGTCTGCGCTAACTCTTCCAGGCAGCGCCAGTACTGCGGGCCGCTCTTGGCGCGCGAGAGCTTCTCGCGGACCTCGGCCAGCTCGAGCTTGCTGGGACAAACCCCTTCAGACTTTGAGCTCTCTTTTTCCATTCAATTTCCAGTTTCGAGTTTCCAGTTTCGGGTTTCAAGTTGCGGGCCGCCTTGCTTGAAACTCGAAGCCCATCTCCTACCTGTGGCAGGTATTACAACTCGTAATGTCTTCCACGGTCCGAACGTTGTACTTGTGCTTCAGCGCATTCCCCAAAGCGATCTGATCCTTATATAAAGTTCCGTCCACCAGGACCTGGTTGTCCTCGCTCGGTCCGACGTAATTCATGTTGAAAACCTGGTCGCGCGGCCGCAGGAACTTCTCCGGTGCGCGATGGCAATTCAGGCACCACTCCATGCGCAGCGAATTGGCCTCGTACATCAGCGGCATCTTGTTCACCGGGCCGTGACAGCTGGAGCAGCCCACGCCCTTGGCCACGTGAATGCTGTGGTTGAAATACACGTAGTCAGGCAGATAGTCCACACGCGTCCACACCAGCGACTTGCCCGTGCGATAGCTCTCGCGTACCGGCTCCAACATGGGCGCGTTCGTCCAGATTTGCGAATGGCAGTTCATGCAGGTCTTGGTGGGTGGAATGCCCGCGAAGCTGGACTTGTCCACCGAGGTGTGGCAATAGCGGCAATCGATGCCGTCACCGGCGTTATGGTGCTGGTGGCTGAAGGGCACCGGCTGCGCCTGGGCCACGTCCTGCCATGTGGCATACGGCGAGCGCTGAAGCTCCAGCCCTGCCCACAACACTACCGACACGATCACCACCACCGCGATGATCGAAAGCCGCGCTAAGGTATTCGCACTGCGATGAAAGATCTGGGCCATTTATGTGAAGCGTTCCGCGCTGTGGGTTCGGGTCTCGACTACCCCTCGAGGACCCAGGGTTCGTGCGGTACGGCGACTTGCCACAACCTGCTGTGACTTGCGTCACGTAAACGGGTGATTATAACAACTCGAAACGCGTTTGTGGCAAGCGTGCGAGCGTGGGCTGGAGTGGCGTGGTCGAAGACAACTTCATCGAACTTGCTGATGGCGAATATCAGACGCACTGATCGCCGTCATCAGGCGCGCTGATGGCGGTCGGCTGAGAGCTGATTGCTGACTCTTGCCCTCCGGAAGGCCGGCAGCAACAGCATCGCGCCAAGATACGCCGCCGCGCCGCAGGCCAGGGTCGCTGTCAATCCGAATTGAATGGCGATGACTATGGCCAGCACCGAGCCGAGCACACTGGAACCCGCGTTCATCGCCCAGGCCCACTCCACTGCGCCATGCTGCGCGTTGTCTTTCAGCGCGCGCAGCCCGCTGGGAAAGGGCATGCCCATTGCGAAGCCGAGCGGAATAATCAGTAATCCGCTCATCAGCAGCTTGGCCGGGAAAGGCAGGCCGATCATTGCCTCGAGCATGCGTGGCAGCGCGAAGACGTACATTGTTAGTCCCACGACAATGAAGACGATCGCAATGGCCACGCGCGCCGCCTCGCTGAACCAGCGGCTCGACACCAGACTGCCGGCCCCGCTGGACAGCAGCAAGAGAAAGACGACTACGGTCAGCGCATAGGTGGGATATCCGAGGAAGAGCACGAAGCGCTGAATCAGTGCGATCTCCACCATGATGTAGCCGAGCCCGATCGCCACGAAGTACAACACGCGCAGACTGCGCCCCGAGCGTGTTCCGGGCGATAGCGCCAGCGGAAGTAAGAGGAACGCGATCACTGCCGCGACCGATACGACAAGCACGATGCCCAGAATCGCAATGCCGAGGTTCACTTTCCAGTCGATGCCGCCTGCATCCGAGCCGCGCAACACCTGCTGCGGTTTCAAGGTGAAGAAGAAGAACGGAGCATTATCGGTAACGGGTGCCACATTGTAGGGGTAGGCAGCCGAGAAGGCGCGCGCGTCCTGGCCGCGAATGAGTCGGGCGAAGGCCGGATGCGCCATGCCGGGACGGTCGGCGGTAATGGGCAGGTACAACACATGCAAGTTGAGATTGCTGTCGCCGCTGCCATCGCCCTGGATGTGGTTCAGCACGGCGCGCTGCTCTTCCGGAGTGAAGGGCGACTTCTTTGCCAACACGATCACGGCCTCGCCGTCCTCCTCCAGCGCGCCATCGCTCACGACGATGAAATTCTGCGAGCTGTCTTGCACACCCATCTGGTGCAGCGCCTCCATCGCCTGCGAGACGACGCGCAGCGCCTCGCGCGGGCGGGCGAACTCCCAGCGCGTGATCGCGATCATTCCATCCGGCTTGAGGTGCTCGAAGTATTCGCGAAAGGCCTCGACCGTGTAGAGGTTGTTCTCGCTGAGCGCAAACGCCCCCGCCGCGGTCGACGCCCAAGTGTCCACCAGCGTCATCTGCACCACGTCATAGTGGTCGCGGCTGTTGCGCACGAACGAGCGCCCGTCGCTGACATGCAAATGCACCTCAGGGACTTCGTAGAGGTGATCCGCGTAATCGGCAAAGCGATCCCGCATAATGTCGTTGGCGATGATGGGATTGATCTCAATGCCGGTAACGTTTGGGCTGCCGTTTGCGACCGCTCGCAGCACATCTACGCCGCCGCCCGGACCGATGATGGCGAACTCGCCATGCGGACGCAGCACATTGGCCAGCGACGCCGGCTCGGACATCAACTTGGCGCGGTAGCCGTCGCTCCAGTGATGCGGGTCGGTATTCATCAGCGAAGTTTGGGCGTCGGCATCGATGACAATGGCGCGGCCAGACCCCTGCTGGTCGACCTCAACCCGCGACAGCGCGTTCCAGCGCGCGAACAGCGGGGCTTCGCGCTTCATGCCTTTGGCATAGATGATATCGATGAGCCGGTCGTGAAAGTTCAGGGCGATCGCAAGCAGCATCACGAGCGCGACGAACCCCGGGAACATGCGCCTGCCGCTGCTTGCCCAAACGACGCCGGCGACCGCGACGGTCATCGCGGCGAAGAGAATCGTATTCGGCCCTCCGATGAAGTTCAGCAGCGGCACCAGCGCGAGGCAAGCCAGCGAGCCGCCCAGCAAATCCGCGCCGTAGAGCTGCGTGATGCGCTCGGGACTGCGCGCGAAAACGATCGAGAACAGCAGGCCGGTAACGAAGAACGGCACCGCCGATGCGAGGTACAGTGCGGTCAAGCGCCAGAAGTTGGGCCAGCTGAGGCTGAGCGATACCGAGGTGTGGAGCACGATTTCCAGCGCGGCGAAGATGAAGCACACATTGGCGGCGCAAAGCGTGCTGCCCAAACCCTCGACTACCCAGCGCGACAGCCAATCGCGCCGCAGATGCGCAAAGACGGCGCCTGCGCCGAGCCCCAGTAGCGCGATCGAGATGGCCAGAAATGCGAAGTGATAGAAAAGCACCACGGAAAACAGTCGCGTCAACCCAAGCTCCAGCAGCAATGCCGAGAAGCTCATGAGCGCGACGGAGAGGGGCGCACGCCAGGCCGTTCTGCGGGCGGCCGCAGGCCCAGAGGTCAGTAGTTCGCTTGTATCGAGCATGAAGAACTGAGATTACTACGAACCTGATCCAATCCGGCGCCCCGCAGGCCGCTTAAGGCAGGCGAAGACGCAACTCGCCACCATTGCGTTCCAGAACGCGCTAACGATCCAATTTCCCTTCCGTCGATGCGGCGAGGCTACGTTATTGGCTGCTGCTCAACCCCACATCTGGTTGCTGTATTTCGTCGGGACCGTCGTCCTGTCTGCCGGCTTGCTCGCTATCGGGCGGGACCTGCGCGATGCGCCGCTTGCGGACAAGCTCATGGCGCTTGGGCCGTTGTTTTTCGCGATTCCGCTGGCTGTTTTCGGTACGCAGCATTTTGTCCAGACCCGGCCAATCATGGGACTGATGCCGTCCTGGATTCCCTGGCACCTCTTTTTTGTGCTGCTGGTGGGCGCTTGCCTGATGGCTGCGGGGCTGAGTATTGCCACGCGGATCCACTCCGGACTGGCGGCATTCCTGGTTGCCGTGATGTTTGTCTGCTTCGAGGCCCTGATGATCATCCCGGGCGCTGTGGCGGACCCGCGAAACCGATTTAGCTGGATCATTGTCTTGCGCGAATTCACATTCTGCGCAGGAGCCTTGTCGATAGCCGCCACGCAGGCGCAGACGTGGTCCAATCGCGCCAGACATGCCGCCCGGACATTGGTCCGCCTTGAGCTTGGCGTCGCCCTCGTATGCTTTGCTGCCCAGCAATTTTTGCACCCAGCGCATGTTCCGGGTGTCCCTTTGCAGCTACTCACGCCAACCTGGCTTCCCGGACACTCGATCTGGTGTTATGTGACCGGCGCGGTCTACCTTCAGGCGGGGCTTTGTCTGATCGCGAACCGCCGACCGGGTTTGGGTGCCATGGCGGCCGGCGTGATGCTCCTAGTGCTGATGCTCGCGGTCTACTCGCCTATTTTGGTTGCGAAGCCATTCGACATCGAAGCCATCGACTACTTCTTCGACACGCTGCTGTTTTGCGGTAGCGCGCTGGCCGTCGCCGGACTCCAGGGCCGAAAGACAGAAGAGCTCTCGGCGGTGGGCATGCGCGTTGCTCAGAGCTGAGCGCGAAGGTCGAGGTCACTGGTGAAGATGCAACTGCTACATCGGCAGGTGAGCCGTCCGGTAGACTCCCCGAGTATTCTGAAATCGAGCATCTCAATCAAAATCCGGACGGTCGGAACTGAATCGAGCACTAATGACGTACATTGCTCCCATGCTGCTGCTGGTTTGCACTGTCCTAGCCTTCTTTGGTCTTGGACAGGCTGGGTACACTGGTTTCGGAACTCCACAGGTCGTGCTGCGCTTCGTCGTCGCCCTCCCGTTACTGATATCCGCCGTCCTGCTTCATTTCCTTCGTACCGATATCACGGCCAGCATCATCCCACCCCTGTTCCCCGTACGTCACTACCTCGTGCTGCTCACGGGCATCTTCGAGATCGCCGGAGCAGTGGGTCTGTTTGTGCCCAGCCTTCGACGCCCCGCCGCATTGTGGATCGCAATCATGATGATCGCCATCTTTCCTGCCAACATCTATGCAGCCGGCAAAGTTGTGGGAGGTATGCGAATGCCGGGAGTTCCTGTGCGCCTGGCAATGCAGATTGTGTTCATAGCGCTGGTGCTGCTGGCCGGCTACGGATTGCCCAAGCGGCTGTTCGCGGCTTGAACCGGTTAAACGGTCACGACTCCAGAATCACCTGCGCCATCGCCGAGTCCTTGGTATGTGTGATCGAGAGATGCGAGTGCACCGCGCCCAGCTTGTGGAAGAATTCTGCCGCCTTGTTATGAAAGGCGATGGTGGGCCGACTGCCCGGTAGTCGTTGCACTTCTACATCGTGCCAGGTGACGCCGCCGCTCCAGCCGGTACCGATGGCCTTCATCGCCGCCTCTTTGGCGGCGAAGCGTCCGGCGTAGCGCTCTGCCTTGTTGGCTTTTGACTCGCAGTAGAGGATCTCTTCAGGCGTGAAGACGCGCTCTAGAAAGCGACGCCCGAAGCGCTCCATGGACTGCGCGATGCGCTCGACCTCTGCGATATCGATGCCGGTGCCCACGATCATAAAAGCCGCTCTTCGCTTTTCGCAATTCGCCTAACACTTCTACCACTTGTGCAGGAAGTGTGGGTAGTCTTACATTATCCGGCGAAGCGAGCCCCCTTGGCGAAGAGCGAAAACGAAACGTGAAAAGCGATGCCGGTAACACGCTGAAACCACGGCGCTTGTGCGACCGTAATCCGAAAATGCTTCGTAATTGTGACTCTGGCTGGTATGATGAGGCTGCTCGATTGATCGACGTTGTAAGCAGCAGTTCCTGCCTTAGCAGCACTCCCTGCCTGCATCACATCCCGATCGAATTGCAGCTACATCAATACTTGAAGGAATATGCATCACCATGGAACAAGGAACAGTTAAGTGGTTCAATGACGCGAAGGGCTACGGCTTCATCAGCCGCCAGAATGGAGAGGACGTATTTGTTCACTATTCTGCGATCCAGTCGAACGGCTTCCGCAGCTTGCAGGAAGGCCAGGCTGTGCAGTTCAACGTAGTCAAAGGGCCCAAGGGCTGGCAGGCAGAGAACGTGCAACTGCTGTAGATCTCGAGCTGAGAGCTCCGAAGAGGGCGGCCGATGAGGCCGCTCTTTTTGTTGCCAGGCAGGCTCGCGCTAGCAATCGCCCGGAAGCGTCCACTTGCTCACACAAGTTCGGCTGAGCGCGCCGCCGCCACCGCCAGCGCGTGTGATAATGCGTCGAGGAAGCTCAGGAATTTGCAAGCAGGCCCGCGATGATCGCCAACAACGCTTCGACCAGCTCCGACGCCGCGCATGTGGTTCGCTTGGCGGGCGCACAGGACCTGTCCGGAATAACCCAGTTGCTGCCGGAGCTGGGTGGTGCTGAGTACGGCGAACGCTTCCCCGGACAGACCTGCGCGGACTTCATCCGATGGAAATACTTCGCCAATCCGGCTGGGGAGGCGTCGGTGGGCGTGGCGCTCGATGGCGAGCGCGTGGTTAGCGTCGCAGCCGGTACGCCAAAGCATGTGTGGCTCGATGGCGAGACCGTATTGGCCTTCGAACTCGGCGATTTCATCACCGCTGCCGACCATCGCGGCCGCGGGCTCTTCTCCGCCCTCATCAACCTGGTTTGCAATACGGCGCAGGAGCGAGGCGCGGCCTTCGCGTACGTCCGGCCAAACGATGTCTCGTTTCCCATCCTCGCCTCTCGGCTGGCGTTTCGGGAGCCAGGGAAAATCGAGTCCCGGCGCTATGTCGCGCTGAGCGGTGCAGTGCAGCGCAAAATCGGCATTCCCGCTGCGCTGTTGCGCGGCATCGGAATCGATGCCCTGTTTCGCATTATGACCATTCCTCGCCAGTCTGCAACGATCCAGGTGGAGAGCATCGATCGCTTCGGCGCCGCTGCGGACGAGCTTTGGGCGCGCACCCGCGAGCATTACCGCTTCAGTCTGGTGCGCGATAGCAAGTATCTCAACTGGCGCTATGTTGAATGCACTACGCCTTATCGTCGCTGGACAGTGTGCCGGCAGAAGCAGCAGGCCGGGTATCTGGTCGCCTTTGTCGCGGAGGCGCAGCCCATCGCTACCATCATCGATCTTTTCACTCATCCGCAAGACGAGGAAGCCGCCGCAACACTGCTGCACGTCGCCTTGGAAGATATGCTGCGGGCGGGAGCGCAGGCGGTCTATACCTGGACGCCGCAGACCGGCGCCGCCGCCGCCGCAGACCGTCTGCTCAAGCGCACGTGCAGGTTCATCCACCAGCAACTTCACTTCGCCATGCGGCCGCTTGGCGAGCACGGACCACAAGATCTGCCGACATCAGCGTGGCAGCTCGTCGCTGGAGACTTCGACGGGTTCTAGCCGGTCGCGACCCCAACAGCGTCCACAGCTTCGCCAGCCAAAGCGACGCGACAATCTGCTGCGGGCCGCGATGCTGGTGGATGCGATAATAGAGTGTTACGCGGCCCTGTAGCTCAGATGGATAGAGCAGCGGTTTCCTAAACCGTTGGTCGGCAGTTCGACTCTGCCCAGGGCCTCCAGTTTTAGAACAAACCACAAGTTCTCGCACACCTACCCAGCTTCACCCACTATCCCTCGTAGCTCACTGTGCCGCCCAACGGCCAAAAAACCGTTGGTCGGCACAAAATCGCCAAAAAATCCAGGAAATCGCCCTTTTCCTACCGCGCCGCTTCCCAGCGCATAGGAGCTGGGTAGCGAACGAAGAAGGACACCGGCCAATGAAATCTGACCACGCAGACACGGAACCCAGCGACCTTATCCTCTATGAACTCGTCGGCGAGGTTTTCGCTCGGGGCGAGCGCCAGCAGGAGATCGAGCTCCTGCACGCCAAGCTGCTCCAGCGCCGCGCCGAGTACCAGCAGACCATCGAGGCCGATCTCCGCCGCCGCCGCGCTCATCTGGCGAACCTTTTCGGGAGGCGCCGATGACCGTCGCCAAGCCCGCCAACCAGAGCGAATGGAGTTGTAACGTGTGCCGGCGCAGCGGCACCATCAGCTACCGTTCGAATGCACTCATCCCGACCGTCGTCCGCCTGGTGATGGCCGCTCATGCTAAGGCCAGCCCGCAGTGTCCCGCGCCTAACAGCAAGCACAAACTCAACCTCACCCTCGCTCCTCCGGCGGTGCGGTCATGACGGTTTGGCTCGCAATTCGGGTTTACGTGGACGGCGCGCTGGAGTCGGAGAAGCAGCTATCGGCGACGCCTGCCGAGCTGGAAGAGCTGTTGCCCAAACTGGCCGAGGAACATGCGCGGGTGGCCGCCGAGAGGCCGACGATGATCGAGATCGAATTCCTCGACGAGCCGGATGTGAACCAGCGCTTCTTCCGCATGGGCACCGACCCGCGCTGCATGGTCATGCCCCTGGCGTTGGACGTGAGCAAGGAGAACTGATGGAATTCGCCGCGTATCTGGCGACGGTGGGCGAAGTATTCGGTGAGCATCGCGGCACCATGCTTTCACCTGAGGACTGCGAACTGCTGCACAAGTGGTACCAGGCCGGCGTGCCGGTGCGCGCAGTGTTGCAGGGCATTGATGCGGCACGCGATGAGTGGCGGGCGCAACGCCGGTGGCCGCGCTTAATTAACCGGCTGAGCTTCTGCGAACCACACGTACTGCGCGCAACCGAACGAATCGTGAGAGCGAGAACGGGCGCATGACGCAGGCGGATGAGATCGGGCGGGAGATCGGGCGCGTGCTAGCCGACTATGAGCGAGTGCGGGCGGATTTCGCCGAACGCGTGGTCAGCCTGCGCTCCTACCTGCACTGCCTGATCTGCGGTCATTCGCAGGCGCTGAACAAACAGCAAGCACGGCGCTACCTGGCGTGTGGCTGGCCGCATCACTGCGGCCGCGCTATGGAGTTGACACGATGAACACCCTGACCATCCCGCAGGTAAGAGAAGTGTTTCGCAAAATCGCCAATGGCGAGCGCGAACACGGCTCATTTCTGACCGCTTTCGCCCAGGCCTACATCGCCGCCGATTACGAGAACGAAATCATGCTGCTGCCGGTTGCGGTGCAGTTCATCGACAAATACGACATCGCGGGCTACGCCGAGGAGCCGCCCGATCCCGTCGGCAGTGGGCGGAAACGGGCATGAAGATCGAGATCGGACAAACCAAGCAAGGCAAGGCCTTCGTGCTGCCCACGGATGTGGTGACGTCCACGCTCGTCGTGTACGGCGGGAAAGGCATGGGCAAGACTAATTTCGGCTCCGTGCTGGCGGAAGAGTTGACGCGCGCGGGCCTGCGCTGGGCCACTATCGACCCGCTCGGAGTGTGGTGGGGACTTCGCCACTCGGCTGATGGAAAGGGCAAAGGCATCGAGTGCCTGATTCTCGGCGGCGCACATGGTGACCTGCCCATTGAACCGCAAGGCGCGGCCGTAGTTGCCGACCTGGTGGTCGATGAGCCTTCGGTCAATGTCGTGCTGGACATTTCGCGCAAACCTTCCGGCGAGATGTGGTCGATCGGCGAGAAGGTTCGCTTCGTCACTGAGTACGCATACCGGCTATTTCAGCGCCAGGGCGAGCTCGTCGAAGGACGCCGGCGCGAACCTATTTTCCAGATTCTTGATGAAGCCGCGCGCTACATTCCGCAAATCATTCCAGCGGGGGCGCGCGACCTACCGGAGTGCCTAGCGGCCTGGAACCAGCTCGTCGAAGAGGGCCGCAATATCGGTATTGGTGTCGGCCTGCTCACCCAGCGTTCCGCGCGCATGAACAAGAGCGTGTCGGAAGTGGCCGACGCGATGATCTCGTTCCGCATTGTCGGGCCCAACTCCATCGCCGCCGTGACCGACTGGCTAGGCGAGCACGTTCCCAAAGAGCGTGTTCGCGTAATGGTGGAGCAGATCCGCTCTCTGCCGCGCGGCCACGCCTTAGTCGTTTCTCCCGGCTGGCTGCAATTTGAAAACGTAGTTCAAGTTCGACTGCGTACCACCTTCGATTCCAGCGCGACACCGAAGGCCGGTGAGCGCCCGCGCAAAGTAAGCGGCGCAGGCGCGCAGCCGGACCTGATGAAGTATGCCGAGCGCATGCGCGAGACCGTCGAACGCGCCAAAGAGAACGACCCGCGCGAACTAAAGAAGCAGGTCCGCGAGCTGAAGGCGCGCGTCGAAGCGGCGCTGAAGGAACGCGACAAGGCCAAGCCCGCACCCAAGCTGAACGTCGATAAGCGCGCGCTGCGCGAGGAAGTGAATCGCCAGCTCGAAGCCGCGCTGAAACTGCGCGACGAGCAGTGGATGGCCGCAGTGCGCGACTTCCAGATCACAATTGAGAAGGTTGTGGGCGAGATCGGCCGCAAACTGCAGGCCGCAGTGTCGCCGCCCTTCAACGTTCCCAAACGGGCCTCGGTGCACGTTTCTATCGAATCGGTTTCTCGGGCTTCGCCGGTAGCCGCTCCGCATGAAGTGCCGACGCGGACCTTCGCGGCCCAGCCGAGCAAATCTAGCGGCGATGACGGTAGCGGTCCGCTGCCGCGCGGCGAGAAAGCCATTCTGCGGGTCGCAGCGCATTATCCCGACGGTGCCAGCAAGGAGCAGCTCACGGTGATGACGGGCTACAAGCGTTCCAGCCGTGACGCCTATATCCAGCGTCTGCGCGAGAAAGGGCTGGTGCGGGAGCAGGGTGGGCAAGTCGTCGCGACCAGCGGAGGTATTGCGGCGTTGGGCGGGGACTATGAACCGCTGCCCGAAGGCCGTGCCCTGCAGGAATATTGGCTGGCGCGACTGCCAAAGGGCGAGCGTGAAGTTTTCAAGCTGTTGCTACAGGCGCAGGGCGAAGCCCTACGACGGGAAGCAGTGGATGAAGCGACCGGCTACAAACGCTCATCGCGCGATGCGTACCTGCAGCGGCTCGTCTCGCGCCGTTTGTTGGAAGTCGCAGGGCCGGGCGAAGTGCGAGCCTCGCCGCTGCTGTTTGAGTGAGGTCGAACCATGACACCGGCTAAAAGCAAAGTCGAGCTCTGTGTTCCCACGCACGCAGAGATCATCGCGGCGCTGCAGGGACAGACGTGTCCCGTGGACCGGCGGCGCAAAGCGGCAGGCGTGAGCTTCTGTGCTTTGTGCATTCGCAAGCTTCCGGGCGATCTCTACCGGCCGCTGCTCGCCAACGGCGGTGACCAGTTCGATGCGCCTTACCTGACCGCACTGGGATTCCTGCAGGGACTGCGTAAGCGGAGGATCGAGCATGCCTGATCGCGCGCACCGCTGTAAATCCTGCGGGCACATCCTGATGCAGGACGGCGAAGTAATAAGTGAGCAACGCAGAAGGGAGCTGTATGGGCATTTCGAGAAAACGCCGAATGGCATCAGCCTGCCGCCCGCGCCGCTGCAAGAGCGCCTGTGTTGGTACCAGTGGGACTCGGCAGACGAGCTGAACCTGGTTAAAGCAATGGTGGAGCACTGCAGCGACGGCTCGATTCTCTGGGCTTCGGAGCGAACGCTGGCGGCCTACACTAAATTGTCGAGGGGCTGGGTGCGGACCTTGCTTGAAGGCTGTGATGAAGAGCCGGGGCGAAAGAAGCGGATCGGCCTGCTCGAACGTAAGATTCTCACTCAACTCGCGCCCGCGGACCCGAAGACAAACGCGCCCGCAATTTATCGGCTGAACGAAGGCGCGCTGACGCTCGATTCCGCTATGATCCGCATCCTGGAACGCCGTGCGCAAGGAGTGCTGCCCGGAATTCGGCGGCCTGCGATACCCGGCGAGCCCATTGTTAAGATTCCGGCTCCCGCTTCCCATCTCGACTTTAGAGCGGAACCCACCCTGCTACCCCCTGGTACACGACGTGAACAGGGTATGGCTCAAGTCGCGGCTGCTCAATCGATTGCGGCACCTGTGGATTTCCGAGGTTTACAATCCGGAGACCCTAATACACGACGTGAGCCGGCCTGGTGCACATCGTCGCCCAGCCTGATACACGACGTGGACCAGCCTGGTACACGACGTGTGCCCGAATTTAATGATTTTAATGATAAGAGAACACCAACAGTCTCATTCAATCATCCGTCATCCCCGCCAGGAAATGACACGACGATACTCTCTCAATGCCAAGTCTGCGCAGAGAGAAAACCGACAAGCCCGCTGTCGAGCAGCGATGGCTTGGCGGTCTGTGCCGAGTGTCGATCGCAGCTAGGGGTTCCAGTCCCCGAACGGCAGGTTCTAGTCCCGCCGAGCTCCGAAACCGATTACATCGCATCGGTGCGCAAGTTCCTACTCGCGCAGAGTTGTGTCCGGGCCTCCTGGTCCCGGGCCGATGCGAAAACCGCAGCCGAACTTTTCCGGTCGGGCGTATCGCTCGTGGATCTGGAGCACGCCATCGACCTGGGCTGTGTCCGCAAGTACGATCAGGCGTTCAATACTGGCGTCCTGCAGCCGATCTCCAGCCTGAACTATTTCCGGAACACCATCGCGGAAGTCACGGAAGAGCCGCGCATCACCCCGCCGGAGAGCGACTACTGGCGCTACACCAAGCACACTTTGAGAAAGCGCGAAGAGCAATGGCTGGCCCGGAAGATGCCAGCGAAAGGTGGTGAGAATTGACTATGATCGCGCGGTGAAACTCGGCCGCAAGCGTTCGCTGAGCCGAACCGCAAGCGAGCGCCACACGCGAGAGTGTTAGAATCACCGCCGTCCCCGCGCATTTCATGTGAGGCAAAGAGGCCAACGAATGGAAGAGATCAAGGTTTGGAAGATTGTCGGTGGCAACGAGAAACCAAACGCGGTATCAGTTGAAGCAATCTCCGAGACCACTACCGAACAGCTGCTAGAAGAAGTTCTGACAGCATCCCCAGACCTCTTAATGCCGGATCTGCACCTCATCGGCCGCCAGACGGAAACACCGGGTGGTCCCCTTGATCTCCTCGGTGTCGACGAGGACGGGCGGCTTGTGATTTTTGAACTCAAACGAGGTGACCTCACGCGCGATGCCGTCGCACAAGCACTTGACTATGGCTCATATCTAGCCGGACTTGAGCCCGACGCACTCTGCCGCCACATCAATGAGCACTCTGGCCGGGGCGGCACAGAACACATCGAGGACTTCAGCAATTGGTACCAAAGTCAATTCCAACGACCTGTAGTCGACATCGGACGTCCACGCATTATGCTTGTGGGCTTGGGAGTTGATGACCGTGCAAAGCGAATTGTGGCGTTCCTCGCACAAAGTGAAGTCGATATCTCCCTAATCACTTTCCACGGTTTCAAGCAGGGGGACGAAATTCTTCTTGCTCGCCAGGTGGAGGTCTCGTCAGCGTCTGAGGACTCGCAAGTTAGGTCAACCAAACTCGGGAACCAAGTCAAACTCGATAAACTCCTGACCGACCTTGGGATCAAGCAGGGATATGACGCCCTTGTGACCAGCATCAAGTCCGGCCTTGGTGGATCTGCATACCAATGGCCAAATACGACGGGTTACACGTTCTCGCTGCCCGAGATGACTACTACAGGCAGCCCAACCAACCGGGCGTATATCGGACTGTTCGCCCCCGAAAACCGCAAGGGCAGGATTCAGGTCCTTCTACAGGCGCGCGCTATCGAAATCGTGAAGGAAGAGAAGCTGCAGGAGATGACGAAGGCGCTGGGCTCAGCCTTTGCGCTCAAACCGAACGGATGGGGTGAATTCTGGGTTGACGGCCACAAGCTGCCCTTAAATTGCGCAGAAATGCTAGCCGGTCTCGCGCAGATCATCGGAGCTGGATGGAAGACAAAACGCGAGAAACAAAGCAGCGTCGAAACCGAAGAGCTGATTGCTGAGACTGCCGACGGAGCAGTTGCCGGGTGACATACCTCTGAAGTGATACGCCTAGCTAAGAATTTCGCACAGAGACGTCCGCGTTCTGCTTCGCTAAAATCTCGTGAATGTCGGTCGGATTCCGCGACACATCAGCCGCCCAGAGCCCGAATCCGCCGTGTCCGTTGATGGCTCTAACCCATTCAGCTAAGAACTCCCGCTTTGTCTGCTGCTCGTGATTATCTTGCCCCTTGACTTCGAGCACCAGCATTTTTCCATTGATCAAGCGAACTAGGTAGTCGGGTCGAAACTTGCGGATGATACCGCGAAATGAGTAAGTGATCTCGAATCCCAAGTGGTCGTTTTTTACCCAAGCCGCAACATGCTCGCTGCGATCGAGCTCAAACGCTTCGCTTGCCTCCCATCGGCTGTCGAACACGCTCATATTAATGTGGGAATGTCTCGTGTGCTCGCAAGGCTTCCCGGTGTACCAGGGGAGCATGTCGCCAGTCGCGCGGACCGGCCTCTCGGAATCGAAAACGGGGACGAGCGCCAGCGTGTTATCGAAGTGGATGGCCTGCTTTAGTTCCTCAGCCACTTTCCCCATCTGCAGCGTGATGATGATTCTTCGGCGTACTGGGTCCTGGTTAAACAGCGGTGGGTCAATGCGAACCCTGTCGCTCTCGATGTACTGCTCGACTATTCGAATCACCTGCGATAGCAAATATTCCTTGCTGCCCTTCCAAGTCTTCTTCATCTGCTCATAAATGTCGCCGGCCGCGGTGAAAATTACCTTCTGCATCCGGTATTCGTCCCCGAGCTTCTTCCGGAGATCGATCTCTGAGATATGTCTGACATCCGGCTTACCGTCGATTGTTGGCGCTAACTCCGCCAGCAGCGGACTCTCGTACGCATCCAGGACCAATCGTTTCACTTTCAGTAAATCGAGCGTCAGCGTCGGCCGATAATCATGGTCGATCCGCATTACATTGGGCCAGACGATCTCGTAAGATTTCCGTTCTGGTAACGCTTCAATCCTTGTTTTTGGTGAGGGCGGAGGAGGCGGTGGTTCATCTCCGCCGCCTTCGTGAGGCAGAAACGTAAACGGCACGCCGAAAATGTTTACGTACTCCGGTTGGAACAGTCCAGTTTGCTCGTTCACCTCATACGATGTTCGACGCAGCCCGCGCCCGACTACCTGTTCGCAGAGGAGCTGGGACGTGAATGCACGCAGGCCCATAATATGCGTGACTGTCTTGGCGTCCCAGCCTTCTGAGAGCATACCGACGGAGATCACATTTTGAACTTGCTCCCCCGGCTCGCCTTTGCGCCCGACTGTGTCCACCTTCCGCCGTAGTAGCTCCGCCTGTTCTTTCTTGGACAGCTTCTTGGCTCGATGCTGACCGTTTTCAGGTTCCCCGCCGCCCTCCTCCGAGTTCTCATCCTCGTTGTCTGTTTGTGCTAACCCGAGCTGCACGGGTGGTTCGTCTTCCTCTTCAGCCTGCGCGAGGACTTTGGAATCGATGTGAAGGATGCGCTCCGGCTTGCATAGCTCATCAATGGTGATTCGCTTGCGCGTGAACGCATATTCAACGCGCGCCGCGGTGTATGTGGTATTCGCGACCGTGATCATCACGGGCGGCGTAGGCTGCCTACTCTCTTTCTTCCACTTCTTCGCCGTTTCCAGCCAGTCCTTGCCGAGGAAGTAGTAGCCAGTCCGCACCAGATCGGGTAGCGGCGCCTCCGGCTCAGCTTTGCGGTTTACGTCTGTTTTGACTTCAGGGTCACTGTAGATGTGATAGAAACGCGAGCGGTACTTGCTGTCCAGCTTGCCGTCGTCGCGTACTACCACCCTGGGGGTTTTCACGAGCCCGGACTCAATCGCATCGTTCAATCCGAAGTCGCTCACAATCCAGCCGAATAGGGTCTCCTCGCCGCTCTTCTTGCCGGTCGGCGCGAAAGGAGTGGCAGTCAAGTCGAAGCAGGAGAGAATCCCTCTCGCGCGATGAATGCGGTCGAGGCCGCCAACCCACTTTGTCGCCTCGTTTACCTCATCTTTAGAGACACCGGCCACTCGGGACTTGGGGGGAACACGCCACGCGTGGTGCGCCTCGTCATTGATCACCACGATGTTCTGCGCCGAGGCCATATCTTCCAGTACGTCTCGTACATAGGCCTCGTCGCTCTTAGCTCCGCGCTTGTCGACGGTGCGCCTCTTGCTGATCTGCTCGTCCGTGTCCCAATCCAGCATGTGCCAGTTGCGGATGAGTACATGGCAACTCGCCCCTTGCCGCATCTTGTCTTCGAGACCGGGCGGGACAATCTGGAACTCGACGTAATAGTTGCCCGGCGAGCCGGGTATCAGCACTTCCAACCGTTTCTTTACCGTTAGGCCAGGAGCAATCAGCAGAACGTTCTTGGAGAAGCGCTTGTCCTGTGGATAGGTGACTTTGTTGAGCACCTGCCATGCAATCAACATCGCCATCAGGATCGTCTTGCCGGAGCCCGTTGCCATCTTGCAGCAGAGCCGGCTGAACGGCCCTCCATCTCCGGGAAGCTCAATGCCGACGCGCTCTGAAGCCGGAGCCTCCGTCAGCCAGATCAGAGTTTCGATTGCCTCCAGTTGGCAGAAGAAGAATCGGCGATTCGTGTCGCGCTGCTCGGTATCGTGCCAGTGTTGTAACAGCCTGCGTGTGATACCGCTCGCTCCGGCGTACCCAGCTTCACGCCACGCGGTTACTCGCGGCCTGATCTGGTTGACCAACGGCAGCTCAACGAAGATTCCTGGGTCATCGAAAGAGCGCGATGATTCCGAAGCGCGCACATAGCCAGCCTTTCTCCGCTCCTGCTCGCGCGTAAACAGCCGAGTTTCCCGGTGATACCGCCAATGCTCCTGTGGCTCCTCGTACGGGGAGTTGATGATGAGCTGATCAATTGTTGTCTTGCCCTGCTGCGGCGCTGTGCTCATGGTCACTTCACATCCACGACTTTTAGGCTTTCAATGCCTCGATCGTCAATGACCTTCACCGCAACTTGCTTGTGCGGGCCAGGGTCAAACGGTAGCGAAGTCGTTCCGCGATAAGCCTCGATCAGGTCTGGATCGATCTCCGCCTTCAGGTTGCGCGCCAGCCTAGTCCAGCCCTCGTCCTCGTCGGCCATTGGGAAGAATACCTGGCGCGGATAAAGGCTGCGGCCGTCGTAGTCTGGGTCAAACAGCCATATGGCAATGCGCGACGTGTCGCCCGATTCGATGGTGCCTGTACGCGTGTTGTAGTAGTCGAAGCCGCCCACTTCCACTTCCCATTTACCCTTGTGCTCGCCCTTGCCGATCTGGCGCAGTTCAACGTCCGGGCGTCCCACCAGCCAGAAGCTCTGGTTCGAGGCCCGCTTCTTTTTCAGATCCTCCGTGAGCAGGTCGGCGTTCATCTGCGCACTGAGCAGTGTCATGCCGGCCTTGTCTTTTGTTAGCTCATCGATGTCTTTCGCCGCTTCGGGATCGAACTCGAAAGCCGCAAAAACGAGGATGTCAGGGCGCGGCACCAGCATCCGCGCCTCCTTCCAGGCCAGTTCGACTTGATTGCTGTCGAGCAGGCTGTGCTCAGGACCGAAGGAGATGACGACGCGCTCTGGCTTTATGCCTTTGGTCTCCGCATCGGCATGGAGCCAGCGCGTGCCGGCCAGAGGCTCGACCCGCGAGAAGTCGATGTGGTGCCCACCCTTGCCGCGCAGGCCGGTCTTTAGCAATTCGTCGCGCCACTCGGTGTGGCGCAGAGTCGGGCCGGAACGAGCGATTGAGGTGTCCAGCAGGGGCGTGGCCGCATGGCGGAAGTCGCCGATGGATTGCTGCGCGCTGCCTGATGCCGTCGCGGCGGCGCCCACGCCGACCTGGATATCCTCCAGTGATTGCACCGTCGGAGCAGGAACGGCCTCTACCGTAAATGGACCAGTCACTCGAACACGCTTCTTGTCTATGAACGGTTGATCGTACAGGTCTTCTCGGTCGGCATACCTAGTAATGGCTGCATCGATTTGCTCAGAAGACATGCCCTCGCGAATCTCAGGATTGTTTGCAATGGACTTGAGAGTGATGTGAGGCACCTTTTTGTATTGGAATCCACTGCCTACCCCCTCATCGGGGTGCTGCAACTCGTAATAATCGAAGTCGGCGGTCATCAGCCGCTGCTTAGCTAGGGTGACCGCCACGCGCGAGGTGTCGCAGGTGATCCAGCGCCGCCCCCACTCCTCGGCGACATAGGCCGTGGTGCCCGAGCCGCAGGTCGGATCGAGAACCAAGTCGCCTGGGTCAGTGGTCATCAAGATGCATCTCTTCAGTATGACGGGATTAGTCTGGACAACATATACCTTGTCCGGAGATCCACCGATACCACCCCAGATGTTCGTGAGCGGTACGTAGTCGAAATCATCGGCATATCGCAGATACACTAGGCGCGTTTTCTGTTTTACGATTCTGCCGATTTTGTAGAGCAGTGGAATTTTTGCGGGATTTACCTTCCAGGAATTACCGCCGGATGGGTAAGGTGTTCCATCAATTTCGACGGGTTCATTCGGCCCAGGTTTAGCACTGAACAAGGGATTGTACCGAAAGGCTCGCGCACCGTCCGGTAGAGGACTATTACCGAGCTTCTCGTCCTCAGTTAGATTACGAATCGTTGCGTCGGCTAACATCAGGTACTCAAACCCAGAACCTCCGATGCCCGCCAAATCGCGCGGTCTGTACAGGCGCCGGAACTTTGCGACTGACTTATCTTTGGCGTACCACACGATGTACTCGTGTATAGAGGGAACGAAGTCCCCCGACTGGCTGCCCTTCTTCTGAAACGAAAGCAGTGCGATGAAGTTGTTGGCGCCAAAAATGTCGTCCAGCAGACTTCTGACGAGATGAAGATTCTGGTCGCTTATCTGGAGGAAGCACGAACCAGAGCTGTGAAGCAAGTCTCTTGCAACCAGGAGCCTATCCCTCAAGTACGTCAGGTACGAATGGACACCGAGTTCCCAGGTATCGCGAAACGCATGCAGCATTTCGGGTTCTTGCGTCAGATCCTCGTCTTTATCGGAGGGAGATACTGTTTTCTTGTTAACGAATGGCTGGAAGTTCGAGCCGTACTTGATTCCATACGGCGGGTCGACATAGACCATCTGCACCTGCCCGGCCATGCCTTCTTTCTCCAAAAGCGAGTTCATGACCAGCAGCGAGTCGCCGGCAATCAACCGGTTTGACCAGCCGTGCGCGTGGCGGTAGAAGTCAATCGCTTCGCGGAACGGTGGATTCTCCTCCCGCCGCTCGAACAACGACGGCTGTGCAGCGGCTCCGTTGCCATTGCGCTTGCGCACCGCCTCCATGATTGTCCGCGGGTCTATTCGTTCGTGGACATGCAGGGAGACGGTCGGCACCTCGAATGACGTATGCTCCTTCTTGCCGGCCCACACGAGCTGCGGATCGAGGTGCGGATCGTAGTCCAGGTCCTTGCCGGGCTTTACTGTTGGGACCGGGTGGGGGTACTGGTAGGTTTTATGCGTTGGCAGAGGCGGTTCCGTCTCCGGGTTCACCAGACCTACCGGCGGGTTATTGATCCGTTTCTTGTCCGTGTGCTCGTATCGTTCGATGGGGCGCTTGGACGGTTTCCGACCGCTCGCTTTGCCTCGGGGCATCGAGTTTCACCTCTCCCAGTATCTGGCTTGCGGAAATGCCGAATTATTTTTCACGTCGGGCGCCGCGAGTCGCGCACGATCTTCTCGTGAATGGCTTCCAGCAGCCAGGAATGGCGCGGCGTGGGGACCTTGCGCGCGGCCACAATCTCATCCACTTGGCGCAGCATCGGTGCTGGCACGCGCAATTTCAGTGGGACGGTCGACCGAATATCGCCGTTCGCAGCCGGTGAACCGCCTTTGCGAATGAGCGCGTCCACATCGACCTTACTCTTCGCTGCTGGCTTAGGCGTGACTGCCATGCTTGTCTCCCCTCTTATCGAAGGTCTCGAACACGATCGCGTAAAGTGCGCGCATTTCCGCAACGGCCTTCTCATCACCACAGCCGTTCATTTCGACCACACCCAGGCCCTCTGCCGCTGCATTCGCAAAAGCCTTGCGCGAGCCCAGCGGCGCATCGACGAAGCGCAGAAATGCGTTTTCCCGCAGTAGCGCCGCCGCCTGTTCGTTGTCTTGGCCGCGCGGGTCGGCGCGATTGAGGAAGGTCCAGGCCATCAGGTGAGGATTCGCCTGCCGCATTTCGTCGACCAGCTCGGCAATCTTCTCCAACGTCCACACGTCGAAGCTGCGCGGCACGAAGGGCACGAGTAGCAGGTCGGCGATGGAAAGCGCCGCGCGCTGGCTAGTAGTATCGTGACCGCCCACGTCGATGATGATGTCGTCGTACTTCCCTTTCAGCTTCAAGGTTTCAGTTCTTACGGCGGTCCCGGCGAGCTGAATGCAGGTGAAGGTCGAATCGTGCCCTTCCAGAGCGCGGCGCGCGGTGAAATCGGCGGCGGTCTGCTGGTCATCGGCGTCGATGAGCAATACCTGAAAATGTTCGTCCGGGATCCGCTTGTGCACCTGTGGCGTCCAGAATCGCTCCCGCGCGCGCATCACGGCCAGGTTGGTCGCGATCGTCGTCTTGCCACTGCCGCCCTTGATTCCGCCTACGGTGATGATCATGTCAGTTCCGCGTGCTCAGGGTGAAGATATCACGCGGATATCCGCTCGATACCAAATAGAAGTCGGAGGCACCAGGCAGGTCACGGGCGTGCCTGGTCCACGACGTTAACCAGGTCACGCGGCGACGTGCCCTGCATCACGACACAGCGTCATCAGAAACGGCATACTTTGAAGAATTCCCGAAACGGAAGTCGGGCAGGTACTTAGGTAAGCGAAATCAAACTCTCTGGGCGTTGCTTCTCAGCGAGGCCCGCCGCTAGCCTAAAAGGTCTGCAACGAGCTGTTAGCACGTTTCCTTCGGCCACAGAAGGTCGAGCGCGCCCTTAGAAGGCCTCGCCACGCGCAGCGGGAGTTGAGCTACGGCCGACGTGTACCTGTTCGGTCTGCATGAGTCAATTGAGGCCCGTCATCGGCGACGGGCCGTTACTTTTAGGGGCGCACATGCGAAACAATCGGTTCAATGTTGGACTTCACGATGAATTCGAGCAGTTCGTTCGCTACATTCCGGCAGATCGAGCGGTGCAGCTTCTGGCCCAAGGCAAGGCCCGCATTCTCCGCTACGCAGGCGCGGTCGCGCAGCGAGTCCGCGCGATCGCGCTCCTCCCTGTTCCTCCTCCGCCTAGCAAATCCGCAAACAATCCTGCCTCGATAACGCTCGCGGACGTTCTTGCCAATGTCGGACTGCCGTGCACGATCTTCGATGATTGGGAGCGCGGCAGTCACGAGTCTTACATCAGTGCCGGCCGCGTCCGGGCCGCCCAGGACAAAGTTGAGGAATGGGACCCGCTACAGGGCCGCGCGAGCTGGGCGGATCGAATCGTCTCACAAACTCCGCATGTATGTGAGTAGGCAGCGTACGCGCCATCAGCGCGGTTTTCTCTTCAAGAAAGGCAATACATGGTTCCTGCGTTACCGCGAGACGGTGAGGCTTCCTGATGGCAGCCTCCAGCGCAGGCGAGTTACGCATCGGCTCGCTGCCGCGATCGGCGACTATAAGACGAAGGGCGCGGCCCGGACTCTGGCCGACGAATTTATTGCGCCGAAGAATGAAGCCCGGGCGCCACTAGCGAACACAACTCTCGGACAGTTTGTCGAAGAAATCTACCTTCCGGCAGTCGAGTCGCAGAAGCGCATCAGCACGTTTCGCGGCTACCGCAACATGTGGCTGTTGTACTTGAAGCCGCACGCGGCAATTGTGCTGCGCGACTTCGACATTGCGACCGGAGAGCGCATTCTGGCCGAGCTGCAGCGCGCGCGTGATCTGAGTATCACAACGTTGCGCCACATCAAGGCATTTCTCAGCGGGGCCTTCCACGCGGCAAAGCGGCTCGGCATCATCAACACGCCGAACCCGATGCATGATGTCGAGCTGCCGAAGGCAAAACCCGCCGCCGAAACCTACGCCTACAGCCTGGCCGAAATTCAGCAGATGATCGCGGTTCTCGACGATCCCGCCGCGACGATCGTAACAGTCGCAGCGTTTACGGGAGCTCGCAAGAGCGAGATTCGCGGGTTTCGCTGGGAAGATTACGATGGCGAGCAACTAAAGGTGCAGCGGACCTTCTGGCGCAGTCATCAGCTCGAACCCAAGACTAAGACGAGCAAAGCGCCGATCCCGGTAATTGCCCAGCTCGCGGACCGGCTCAATCGGCTTCAACAGCCGAGCGGGTTGATTTTCCAAAGCGCCAGCGGCGCGCCCATCAACCTCGATGTGCTGGCGCGCAAGGTGATTGCACCGACTCTGGCCGGCCACGGTCTGGCTTGGCACGGCTGGCACGCTTTCCGGCGGGGCCTGGCGACTGTTCTTCATCATCTCGGCGTCTCAGATAACGTCATTCAGCGCATCTTGCGCCACTCGAATGTGAGCGTCACGCAGAAGTGTTACATCAAGACGCTCGATCCGGATGTCGTTGCTGCCATGCGCAAGCTGGAAAGTTAAAACAAAAAAGCCCACCAAAAGCCCACACCCGGTGCGGCTGATTAGCAAACCTCAAATTTTTAGAGAGTTCGGCGAACTATCGCGCCGATAGCAGCGGTTTAGAAAACCGTTATCAAGTCCACGAAGCGAACCGGAAAAATGAGCACGAAATCCGAACGTAAACGGGCGGTCCGCGCTCTAACCAGCCTTGGCGCGGCACTGTGCGTCGAGCTGCTGCAGCGCGAACGCGACCGCAACCGAGAAGCAATCATGTGGTACTTGGGAGGCCTGATCGTCGTAGCCGACAAGCTGCGCGAACTGGGCGCTCACAACTTCATTACCGAGATCCGCACCGACGACGTGAAGCTGGCCTTCGCTGCCCGTGGCCTCTTCGTCCCAGATCGAAAGAACGTCGTCATCGCCGACCGAATCCCAGATGCGGCTGCGGCGAAACGCCTGGGCAGAGAGACGGCGTTTGTCCTATGTTGACCCTCATCGCTTTCGCAGTCGCCGTCGCGCTCGACTGCATTCTGATCGCGCTTATGGTCGCCCTGCTTTTCCAACTCCGGAAACCCGCGAACGAAACGCCCTGGGGCGAATTCATTCCGAAGCGGCCCAGCGCCATCGACAAGATCGAAGAGATGACCGATCACGTGCTGGTCGGCCAACGGCAAAACCTAGTTGTCGAAGGAGTTTCGAATGTCAGTGAGGAAGAAACCAGCCAAGCCAGTGACACCCGCTGAACTGGTCATTAAGCACCTGAAGGCGCGCGCTCTCGGAGCGCGTCACTATGGCCGGTCAGACGACTATTTGCGCGCGCTGCGCGCGATGGTCGAACCCGGCGAAGCGGTCGAGCTGGGCTCGGAGTTCGACCAGGTTCTGCTCAAGCTGCTTGGTGAGAAGAAATTCCATCGGCTCGGCGAGAAGAAGCAGGCGACTGTCGTCGATGTGTTCGCCGGGGAAGATAAGGTCTTTCGCTCGCACGGCATCGCACGCTTCGAAGTGGAAGTCTCAGCAGCGTCGTAGATGCCCGTTGCTCCGCTCAGGCCCTGCGCCCAGCCTCACTGCGGCGCGCTCGTCCCGTCGGGTTACTGCCCTGCTCATCAGCGCAAGATCGAAGTCCAGCGCGGCAGTTCCACCCAGCGTCAATACGACCGACGATGGCGCAAGTTCCGCTCCGCTGTTCTATTTAGCCGTCCATTGTGTGAGGCTAGTTGCGGTTGTGAGCGACCAGCAACCGAGCTGCACCACGTCATCAGACTGGAAGATGGCGGCGCTCTGTTCGATGAGGACAATGTGCAGGCACTCTGTGGCCCTCATCACGACAGCTTGGGTGGCAAAGGTGGGCGCGTTTAGTAGAGGGATTGTGACCGAAATGGCGCGAATTCAGCGTCATTTCGCCCGCTCCTTAGTCACTCTTCGCTTCGATCTGCCGTTCTCCTGCGGCCCGGTTCTATCGACCCGCGCAGGGAAACTACCGCTCCCTCGTCTCCTCTGCTCCTCACTCGACCTTGAAAAGAGACAGTGAAAACGCGGCGAAAGTAGCGATCGATGACCTTCGCTCGACTTTCACCACCATGTTTTTGCCTCTTTCGCCTTTTATATGGTGGGTAAAAAACTTCGGAGAGCCGAGCGCGTAGACCGCACGCCAGTGCCGCACGCGCAGCCGCGAAATAAAGTTTTTCGATTTTTTCCAACGTCAAGGAGTCACCATGCCTGAGAAGAAGGCCAAAGCCGCTAAACCAGTGTCGAAAGCCCAGCCTGAACAATCGAAGCCTGAGCAGCCGCAGCCTGAGCCGATGCCAGCGCCGAAGCCGAGCGAACAGCAGCTCGCGAAGATCAGTGACCTTGTGCAAGACGACCGCAATGCCAACAAAGGCACGAAGCGCGGGCGCGAATTCGTCGCGCGTTCGTTGAAAGAATACGGCGCGGGCCGCTCGATCCTGCTGGACCGCAAGGGCCGCATCATCGCCGGAAACAAGACGGTCGAGCAGGCGGGCGCGGCTGGCCTCCAGGACGTCGTGATCGTGCCCTGCGACGGCACGAAGCTGGTCGCCGTGCAACGTACCGATCTCGATCTCAATGACCCAAAGGCGCGCGAGCTCGCCCTGGCCGACAATCGCGCGGCCGAGCTGGGCCTGGAGTGGGATCCGAAGGTGCTTCATGATCTGTCCGCCGAGCTCGATCTAAAGCCGTTCTTCTCTGAGCAGGAACAGCGCGCGATGTTCGGGCGCGAGCATGCCGGCGGCGGCGGTGGACTAAGTGAGGCTGATAAGGCACGATTCAGTGTGGCCGAGAGTCTGGCGGAATTTGCGCCCACCGAAGAAGAGATGGCTGTCCTGAAAGGGCGCAAGGTCCTGGTCGAGTTCTCCGGGGGGAAGGATTCCAGCGCGGCTACGCTATGGGTGCATCACTTCCTGCCCGAAGCCGAAGTGATCCTGATGTACGCTGACCTGGGTTCCGAGTTCCCGACGATGCCGCAGCACCTGATCGCCAGTCGCGATTTCTTCGGCAGCCGCTTCATCTTGAAGATCCTCCGCTCGAAGGTGACGATTTACGAGGAGCTCGACAAGCAGGGCTGGCCGTCGCCGCACTTCCCCTGGTGTCACGAGATTCTGCACGAGACACTGGACAACTTCGTCGCCGGCTTTAAGGCTGAGGAAGTGGTGATCGTGCGTGGTGGGCGCGCGTCGGAGCGGTCCCGGCTGCATGGGAAGGTGCAGGAATCGCGCTTCCTGGTCGTCGAGCGCATGAAGGATTACAAATTCTTCCAGCCGCTTTACTTCTCGCAGAAGGAGATCTGCGAAAAGCTGATTGCGGACGTCCAGATGCCGCTGTGGGAAGGCTACGGCCGCGGGCTCTGCCGCACGGCCTGCCGCATCTGTCCCGGCCAGCGAACAGAAGCGTATGCCGCAACGCGCGCGAACTTTCCTGATACCTGGAGTGAGCTGGTTTGGTGGGAGAACCGGCTGGGCCCGGGCACTTGGCAAAGTGGCGGGCCTTCGGGCAGCGAGAAGAAGGACTTTACCCGAATGGCAAATTCGGGTGAGCAGCGCTTTCGCGATCACCAGGCCGCACGCTCAGGCGCGACGGCACCCCAAGCCGACGCAGAGCAGCAGTAAAGATGCCGTGCTGCGGGTCGCAAGTCGGTGAGCCTCGAACGCCGATGTAGTACGCGGCCGACTCGGCGTACTTTGCGGCCAGCTTAGCGCAGGTCCGCTGCAGCAGCTCGGTGACATCGACGTCGCCGCAGAAGTGGCGGCCTTTGCGCTTGTGCGTGGCTGCGCGCGGGCAGCCCAGGCCAGCGGCCATTTCGGGGCAGACTGGCACATTCGGTAAGACTCGCAGGGCGCTCTCGACCGCAGGGGACTCGACGACACGCCCGTGAAACCGGCAGCATTCGCCCATGCGGCAAGCGGCGACGAGAATTACTTTCTTTTCGCCATAGCCGCGCGGATTCCTTCGATTCGGCGTTTGCGAATTTCCGGGTCGTCCCATTGGTTTGCTCCTCGGTCACAAGTTACCGGTTTCGGTTGAGGCTGGTCGGTGATCTCCGGCACAGGTCGCGCGCGCGGGCCGGCCAGCAGATCGACTTCGAGTTTCATCAGGGCATCGCGGACAGCGCAGTCGTCGGCGATGTAGTCGAAATAGTCGGCGGGCGTCGGCCCACCGCCTTCCAATTCCCACAGTTTGCGCAGATACGCGGCGAGTTCAGCCTGAGTCGGGAGTTCGAAGGGCACGATCATACAGCGCGAGAGGAAGCGGGACGCGAAACTGTATGGCGGCTCTATCTGCTTTGACCCTCGACCGTTAGCCGTGAAAATCCAGATGATCGGCAACGGCTCGCCGCGTTCAAATCCGCCACCGAATACCGGCCGCAGTGCGGCTGTCCCATCCAAGCGGGATAGCAGTTGCAGTTGCGCCTTCTCGGTCATTTGGTCGGCTTCGTCAATCAGCGAAATCCAGAATCGGCCCCTGGGCGGGATGTAGGAGAATTTCTCGCCCAGCGCGTCCAGTGCCGCGACATCGCACTTTTGCGCGCTGACATGGTGCAGCGCGCCGGGTAGTTCGACCGCGAAGGTCACGCCCATCGCGGTCTTCCCAGCTCCAGGCGGGCCGATGAAGAGCAGAGGGCATGGTCGAGGCTTGGCGATCAGGTTGGTGAGCAGCCGCTTGGGATGTTCTAAGCCGATGAATTCGGCGATGTGGCGCGGCTGGTAGCGTTCGGCAAGAGTGACGGGAAACTGGATGGCATTCTGTTTGGGTTGGCCCAGGTCCATCTCGGACTGAGGGTCGGAGTCAAATATCTCCTGATGACGCATCTCGTTCTCCTGCGGTTGGTGACCGCTTAAAAGTGCGCAGGCCGCGCGAACGCGGCCTACGGCTTCCCGCCTTGACGTAGCGGGCTTGGCAGGGTACCACCCCCGTTCACGCTCCGCACGCGCGGAGTCGCACGGACGGAGATCAAGCTTTAGCGGCTGGCATTAGGGATGCTCCAGCGGCTGGTTGCCGCTTTGTGGAATCTCGATTATAGTGCCGCCGCCTCAGTCGAGAAACTGAAGAGGCTTACTGGGTGTGGGCCATTCTCGTTTTCCACTGGCGCATTACAATCGCCAGATATGCTGCGATTCTACTGGTCGGTATTCACCGAAGCATTTAGACATTCTCGCCAAGATTACCGAGACACAATTTTCTTGGTTGGCATCCTCAGCGGAGCAGCCTGGGCTGTATTGGGGCTAGTCAGCGGCGCACAGAGGGTGCTCATGAGCCACTTGCACCTTCTGTCGCCGTGGTGGGGAACTGCGCTTTTCGTTGGCTTTTTGGGGTGGCGAATGGCAGACGTTATTTATCGGCGCTTTCAGAACGCAGAACGGTTGATTGGGCGGGATGGAACGGTAAAGCGGGAAGCAGTAATGATGTGCGCAACGATACGCGAGTGTACCGTTGATTTCGTAGCTAAGAACGGGCCGATTCCAATTTCGGGGCGAACAGCCAATCCGACCAAGAAAATCGAGATGGACAAGAACGAGGCCGACTGGAAACGCCGTTTTACTGCGGCCTTTCAAGTGGAACTGGCTAACCAGATCGAATCCGCCTTAGGTCGGCTCCAAGCAGCGGGACAAAACATCAACTTCGTCGTGCCGTTGCTTCACCAGCCGCTTGCGCCCAACGACGCGCTAAGCATCGCAGTGCATATCTTCGCCCTCACCTTGAGATTAGACACGGTTTATGAGCGGCAGGTAGACGATCTCCAGCCGCAGACATAGGTGTTCTCATTGCCGAAAGCGAGGTGTAGCATGTGTCCGCTTCCGTCAAAATAAGGTGAACAACATGAAACGCGCAATTTCGACGACCGCAATCGTGCTCTGCTGTATATGTCCGCCGCTTCTACACGCACAAAAGCAGCCCTCCCAGCAGTTAAGCAGAACCGCGATCGAAATAGGCGGAGTGAAGTTACGTTTAGGAATGACAAAGGCCCAGGTCGCGGAGAAGTTGGCCGGACAGCAGCTAATGAAACCGGATGATGACGAGTTGTGGTTGGGAACCGTGGACGATATTAAGGCAGGACGAGACTTGCCCACCATGCAATTTACGCGCGGATTGCTTACCTTTGCGGAGCGTCGATGGACCACCCCTAATGATGACACGGCTGAAGCTCTTTACGGCCTAATCACCCACTTGAACGACGAGGGGTTTGCGAAATGTACTGTACGGACTGACACCCACACTAACACCGACGTTGATGTGGTTTGGCAGAGGGTCTGGATTGACTGCGGTGAAAAGACCGCGTTGTTAGCGCGGGAAACAGTCAGTGGCGGAAAGTCATTCAGTTCTGTGTCTGAACAATTGGGACGTTTCAGGTTCCCGAACGAATAACCGTTAGTTGCGTACGGCGGTCCTGCCGTCCGCGCCCTGCTTCTCATTGCGGCACTGGCTCTCGCTACTGCGGAGGCATCGGGCTCGAAGAGGAGAAGCAGAGCGCGCGGGGCAGGCCCGCGCGGCGATTAAGCGGCTTTCGCGGCTCTCGTCGCCTTCTTTGCTTTCGCCTTCTCGCGATCAGTGGTGACGATCTTCTCGCGGATGGAACGAGCGTCCACCTTGTAGAGTTTGGCGAGGGTGTAGAGCGGATTCTCCGGCTCGGCGCTGGAATTGGTGTACAGCGGCGGAGTGTAGGCGTTACCCGCGGTAAGCGAGATCAGGCAGAAGCGGGTCAGTTCCTTCGCGTTCATCTCCGGCAGCTTCGCCAGCAGCGCAGCGGCGTAATCCTTCGTCGTGCCGCCGGTCGTGACGTAGTGGCTCTTCACGATCTTGGGTTCGAGCTGGTACACGTCGCGGGCGATGCGATTGCGATAAGGCCCGTAAACGCGCTGGAACAGTTCGCGCCCGATCAGGCGCAGCTCTTCGGCGCCCAGGACTCCGGGCATCTTCTCCTGCACGGCGGTAAAGACGGCCTTATTGACCCCGACCTTCTGCTTCACCACGCGGCGCTTCGTGCGCTCCCGCTCCTGCATCGACTCAGCCGACTCCCCAGTGTGCGAGCCGAAGTGAAACTTGCACTCCTTCGTCGCACAGACGGTGATCGTCTGGCCCAGCTTCTTCGGGCCGGAGCCGTAATAATCGGTCTCCACGATGATGCCTTGCTGCGCATGAGCACATTCTGACGCGCGGTCGCAGCGATGCCACTGGCCGCTGGAGAGCGCGCCCTTGATGGTTGGTTGGAACTTCTCCGACAGACGCAGGACCGGCTTCCCGCTGGCCTTTTCCAGCTTCGTTGCGATCTGCACGAGATGGGCTTCCACCTTACGGCTGTAGCAGTCGCGGTCGGTGCAGGTGTCGGCCGCCTTGATGTCGGAGAACAGCAGCGGATTGTTGCCGGTGCGCTTCGGGCAGTCGGTGCAGCTTCCCGCCGCTTCGAGCAGCTTCGCATCGCCGGTATCGAATGGCGCGCCCGACAGTTTCAGGGTGAAATTGTCGGCGATGGCCTTGCGCAGTTGATTGGGGGTGACGTCTTTGCCCTCTAACTGCTTCCAGACTGCCTTCTGCGCGTTCGTCGGGAATCGGCTGAGTTGATAGGCGTGGCCCGGGAAGATGCGATGCTCCCGGAACGCCTTCTTCGCAGGCTCGATCAACTCGTGCAGGGAGAGACGGCGCCGCACATAGAGTTCAGGCTTGGCAACGCGCTTCGCCAGAGCCTTGATGTCGCCGCTTGAGCCGAGCAGTTGCACGAAAGCTTCGGCTTCATCCAGCGGGTGAATGTCGGTGCGCTGCAGGTTTTCGATGATCTGAATGTCGCGCGCTTCCTGATTGCTAACGCGCACGATGCGGCATGGAACCTCGCGCAGCTTCGCCAGCTTCGCGGCCTTATAGCGCCGCGCGCCGGCGATGATCTCCCAGCGGCGAATGCCAGCCGCTTCGGCCTCAGCCTCTGCCTTCTTTTCGTGGCCGGTGCCGATCAGATTGGGATGGTCGGTGCCGTTCTCATAAGCGGCATACCAGCGGCCCGGGACGCTGGACTCCACCACGACGACGCCTGGATGTGGCCGCACGACCAGCGGCTGCAGGATTCCGTGGTCGAGAATAGATTTGGCCAGCTCGTCGAGCTCGGTTGCGTCCATCCCGGAGCGCGGATTGGTTTCGGAGAGGGTGAGGACGCCGATCGGCAGCATCTGAACGTCCAGCGCGTCGGCTTTCTTTCGGTTTACAGGCAGGACTGCAACTGTTGTCGTAGACATATGAATTCTCCTGCTGCGAGTAAGCAGCTTTGTTGAAGGTGGAAGTTATTGCTGGCCGAGATACAGCACAGCGCCTATGCGTGGCCGACTTTGGCCATGACTTTATCGACGGTTTCGACCAATCGCCGGAGTCCGGCGTCGAATTCGCGCTGCCAGCGTTCCTGCTCTAACCGCTGGCATTGATCGAGCAGGCTGTATTGCTCGTCGATCTCACCGTGGCAAAACGGGCATCTCATAGCGTTCTCCTGCCGCTGGTTGCGGCTTAACTGCGACCGGCGAACGAGTCGCCGGTTTCGTCCCGTTCTCTCAGGCAGTTGCGGGAAGGTCATGCCGCCAGCCGTTCGGAGACCTCGGGCCGGTCGTCCGAGCGGTCCAGGGCGGCAAAGATGCGGAGCAATACATGCTCGCACTTCGCATGTGCAGCATCTCTCACCGCCAGGTATTCGGCGAAGGTGATCTCCCGGCGCCAGTGAGCGCGGATAGCTGCTCTTATGGTCGTCGCGCATTCGTCAAGCTCGGGTGAGGGGAAGCGGAAGACGTGGACTAGCATGACCGCGCCTCCCGGTGAGTGTCTTTCAGCTTGAGGGTGGACCAATCGTCGGGCCGGGCCTGATCGTCGCGCAGGCCCAGCAATTCGGGCTGCACGAAGCGATCGCCATGACCCACATAAAGGTATTTCACTTCGACCAGCGAGCCGACCTGGGCCGGTACGCTGCTCTTGCCGGTGACGGTGCCGACTTCGACCAGCTTCCCCTTGCGCAACACCGAGATGGCGTGGGAATTCTTGCCGTCGATCTTCCGCTTCGGAGTGACCTTGCAAGTGGCCGACTGCCAGAATTTGAATTTGAAGTGCTGCGTACGACCGGGCAGGTACGGCGCATTGAGCCGCTTGAATACGACACCTTCGGCCCGCTTCGCGGCGAGTGCGGCGACGAACGCGCTCTTCGCATGCGTTCCGGTGATCAATTCCGGAATCGCGATATGCAGGCAGTTGCCGAGGAACGTCGCGACCAGCCCAAAGCGTGCGCGATAGGTTTCGCCGCGCTGATCGTCGCCGTTCCATTCCATCAGGTCGTGCACGACCAGCGGCCCGCCGTTCGGAAGCAGCTCGCCGTGAACCCAAAATGACTTCGCTTCGGCTTCACGAGCGCGCGCGATCAGCGAGTCGGCAACGTAGGTGGGCACGTCGCGGAGTTGGCCGAGTTTGTTGAAGCAGCGCGCGCGCTGCTCTTCCGCCCACCATAGGGAAATACAGACACCGTCGTACTTCTCCTGCGCGCCGTAGCGGTCATCACCGACCAGCAGCAGCTTGCCGCGCTCTCCTTCGATGGGTTCGAGCAGTTGCGGTGCCCAGCTTGTCGGACCAGCGACAGCTTCGGCTTTCTGTTCCTGCTCCGCCTGCGCCGCCGTGCAATCGATCGGCTGCAGCTTCGGCTCGCCCGCTTCGACGCGGGTTTGCAGGTAGCGGTCGCCGCAGCCGCAGGAGCACGGCAACTCGGTTTTCTCGCGGATTTTCTTGTCGTAGATCTTCTTCGCGGCCTCATAGGTCGTCGGAGAGTCGGGCTTCACCTGCGAGCTGAGTTTACCGGCAGAGCGCGCGCCCCATTCGGTTCTGACCACCCATCCCGTGCCTTGCGGCATGAGCCAGGCGCGAAAGACCTTATCGTGTTTGGCGTTGGTGAGGATGAGACTGGCTGATAGCGGTTGTTCCAACATCGGTGTTCTCCTGCCGCTGGTTGCGGCTTAACTGCGACCGGCCGGATGGCCGGTTTCGTCCCGCTCTCATCAGGCAGTTGCGGGAAGTGAGTTGATGGGCGTGACCTTCACGCGCGATTCGAGCGTGTGCAGCGCTTTCGCCAGTTTGGTGTCGGGCTGCTGCTTCGCCTGAGTCGCCGCAGGCTTCGGGCTGGCTTTCTTCGCCTTCTTCGCGGGTTTGCTGGCCTTCGCCTTCGGGCTGCTCTTGCTGGCCTTCTTCGCCTTCTTCGTTGCGGGTTTCTTCGCCAGCGCCGCGCGGATTGCGTCGATGCGGCGCTGCCGGATTTCAGGGTCGTCCCAGCCGTTTGCGTTTTTCTTTGCCATGACCGTTCTCCTATTCGGTAGTACAGCGGTTTGAGTCGCGCTGGCCCGCGAGCGAGCGGGCCAGCCATGACGAAATGATTACGCGGCTGCGGGAGCGCCGACCAACTCGGCCATCCTCGCCGTCAATGTCCACAGCGCCTTGTTTAACTTGACATCCGTGGCAATCGCCTTCACCGGACGCGTCTTGACGCGGCGAGTGCGGTGATTCGCGCCGATGATGACGCCGCGCTGGCCGCCCTTCATCAGGTTTTCCTGTACCACGTTGTATGTGTTCCATAGCGTGGGCTTCGAGTCGTCGGAGCGGCGCGGCATCAGTACGGCGTCGGCGGTGATCGGGCAGGCGAGCGAACCATCGTCCCGCTCGTCGTACTTCAATTCCAGCGCCGATTCGGCCAGCGCCAGTTGTTGGTCGCGCTTGAGCTCGATGCGCTGGAACTCGCCCACTTCGCCCATGATCTTCGGGAACTGCTCGATGACCTGGAAGCTGGCCTCAAGCACGGGAGTGACGTTGCCGCGATGCATGACGTGAATGGCCGCGAACTCGGAATCGCTGACCATCAGGCCGTTCATGCAAGCCGCGCGCAGCAGAGCAGCCATCAGCCGGTAGCTGGCGCCGCCATCGTGTGAGTTGATGAGAGTCACTTCCGGATACAAGTCGCCGACGACCAGCTTCTGGCCGCGTTGCGACGTATCGCGGAAGCGAATCATGTGCATGGCAAAGGGGGTCCGCCCTTCGACAGGCGAGATCGTCTGCTTGGCGAAATAGGGCACCAGCCCTTCCTTACGCATCTCCTCGACAATGCGGATGGTGGGAATGAAGGTGTAGCGGTCAGACATTTCCGCCCATGGCCGCTCGGCGAAGATGGACGGCGCGACGCGGCGAAGCTGGTCATTGGTGAGCGGTTCGGCGGTGTAGTAGCGGTAATTGGTGCTTGTGTCTTGCACTTGCGTTCTCCTGCCGCTGGTTGCGGCTTGAATTGACTGCGACCGGCGAGTGGGTCGCCGGTTTCGGTCCGTTCTCATCAGGCAGTCGCGGGCTTGCGGGAGCGTTTCTTCTTCGCATCGGCGAGCGAGGCTTCCAGTTGCTCGGTGAGTGGCACACTGGCCGCAGGCTTCATCACGGCGACATTGGGCGGGAGCACAGCAGGCGCGGGCGACTGATTCAGCAGCTCATCGACCTGGGCATGAACTTCGGCCTTATAGTCCGCCGAAGCGACCATCACGCCATACTCGGTGACCGGCTTCTCCGCGTTCGGTACGACCGCAGCGGGTACGAACTGGCGCACCGCGTCGGTGTCGTACGACTTCACCATTCCTAACAGCACAGGCACGGTGATGCGGCCCGACTCCAGCGCCTTCTCGATCTCATCCTGGAGCACGTCGAAGTTTTCGCGCGACTGCCAGCGCACCTTGCCGGTGGAGACTTTCAGGCTCTTGCCCACGACCATCTCAATTTGCGGGTGAGTCTCGACGCGCTGGAAGAAGTCAGCCTTCACTTCTTTGTAGATTTCCTCGGCATGCTGCGAGGCAATCTGCCAGTACATGGCGTTCTTCGCGATGGCGTCCAGATCAGCGGGGATTAACTGCTCTTCGGGTTTGTTCCTCTTAATCACGATCGTTCTCCTGCCGCTGGTTGCGGCTTGAAATGACTGCGACCGGCGAGTTGCCGGTTTCGTCCCGATCTCATCAGGCAGTCGCGGGAGCGCTGTAGGCCTCGACTTCGGAAGTCGGCACAGTGAAGGTGACGGGTTTGCGGCTGTAGGCAGGAATCGAGCGGAGTCGGCAGCGGTCGGGTTTCGCTTCCATCAGGTGGGCATGACGCCAGCCCAGGTCGTAATACCTGACCACGCTTTCAGCAGGCAGCTTCGACAGAATCGCGAACTGATGCTTGGCGATCGCGTCCTGAGCAGCAGCTAGCTCAGGGTCACGCGGCGGAGGAGTCGGCATCTTCTTTTCTTCGGTCGGCTGCTGGCCGGTGACACCAGCGCGCGCGGCGCGAATGGCCGCAATCCGCTTTGCGCGGATTTCAGGGTCATCCCAGCCATTCGCGGCGCTCTTCGGCTTCAGGCTGGTTGCGGGTTTGCTGGTCGGCACGGCATCCTGTGCCCTGTGCCGCGCGGCCATCTGGCGACGGAAAGCGGATTTCTTCGAATTCGACTTCGGCTTCACCGTGTAAACCGAGCGGAGCGAACCTCTACTATTTGTCATCGCGGAATTCTCCTGCCGCTGGTTGCGGCTTAACTGCGACCGTGCCCACACTGTCATGTGGGCCGGTTTCGTCCCGTTCTCATCAGGCAGTATCGGGAAGGTTTTTTGTCGCTTGCGCTCTTCTCACTTAGTCTCGTCGGTATGACCGTTAGCGCGCCGCTTCTTTGACTGCGCCGCGACCTTGTAGGCGATTCCGCCATGGGCGGAACTCTTGAACTGCGCCGTATCGTGGCGATTGCCGCGCTCCGAGATTTCCGGGATTCGAGTTGTCCCGACTAGCCGTTCCTCAGGCTAGGGTTCGCAGGGTTATCGGCACCTGCTACGCGATTTGGGAAGGTACAGCCTGCCGGATATGGCCGCAGCCCGCATTCGCCGCGACGAGAGCGACTGGTGAAAGCCTTAGCCCGACCGTTCGCCAGAACACGCGCGGCGAGGGCGCAGCGCAGGCATCGCTACCGTTCCGGCCCGAAGGCCAGCGGAACAGGATGCGCGTTGCAACTGTGCTTTCGCCGTTTGTGGGATTCGAACGGTCGCCGTGGCCAGCGGCACAAGGTAGGTGGGAAGTGCGGCTCTCCTGCGGTTGGTTGCCGCTTCGGTTTCGTCGCGTCTGCCGCACTTCCCGTTCTCCTGCGGTTGGTTGCCGCTTGCCAAACAGCCAAACAACTGCGGGAATTCTGGGACTCCGGCGGCAGGCCGCGCAATCCCTTTTTTCTCAGCGTTTGTATGCGTTTTCGGCTGTTGTCCCAAAAGACAATCCACGCGCGGCGCGGGTTTTCGGGAGACGTTTTCGAACGCCTGTTCGCTGGGCCGAACGCCTGTTCGGTGGCGGTCATGGTGGCTGCAACGCGAACATGGGAGCTAAACTGGGCGGAACCGAACGAAAGAAATAGCGTCATGAGCAAAGCAGACTACAGTGTGGAACGGGTCCTTCAATTAGTCCGCGCATCATTCAGTGAACAGATGGGCGAACTTAGCTCTAAGATATTTTTCCAACGTCTCTGGCGAAAGTTGGAAGCCATCAATGATCCGGGCGTTATCAAGCCCTCGCCACACCAGCACTATCCAGGTCGACAATATTTGTACGAACAGGCCCCAGAAGATCTGCAGAAAGCTGCCCACGAAGGGCTCTTCTATTTATTAAATGCCGGGTATGTTTACCCAAAACCGACCGGTGACTATTTAAATTTCTCGCGCTCGGAATGGTACTGCTGGACGGAACGTGGCTTGCAATGGATTAAAGGGGCCGAACCTATCCCTGAAGAGGTGACAGGTTACATGAAGTTTCTGAGAGAACATGTTCCCACACTAGACGGTGTCATCGAGCAATACATTTTGGAAGCTCTAACGGCGTTCAACCGTGAGGCATATTTTGCGGCGGCGGTGATGGTGGGAGCTGCCTCAGAGAAGGCGATCTATTTGCTCGCAGCATCTCTGGTGAACGCGCTAAGACCGTCACGCCGACGCTCCACACTGGAAGCGGCGCTGAACAAGCGGCAACTCTTCTCACTTTTGGATTGTGTGAAGAAGACGATTGAAGACTTTTCCTCCGGTAACCCCGCACCGATTCCCTACTCGGCCTCAGAAGGCGCTACCCTTCACCTGGTGTCACTCTTTGAAGCAATCCGTACGCAACGCAATGATGCAGTTCACCCGATGAATGCAAACGTATCTGCCTCGTCGGTACGGTTGCTTTTGCACTCATTCCCATACGCGCTGAGCACGACAGAGAAACTGAGGACATGGTCGGATGCCAATCCTGCATCTCTCTAGGCGATATCGCGCTGACATTGATTTGACGTGCCAAATATGCGCGGCCGTAGACCCTTACCGACGGCGATCAAGGAACTCACTGGTAATCCTGGCAAGCGACCGCTGAATCTGGATGAGCCGCAACCGCCCAAGATCATCCCCAAATGTCCGAAGCACCTGGACGAGAATGCGCGGAAAGAGTGGCGCCGCATCTCACTGGAACTGCACCGGCTGAACCTGCTCACGATCGTCGATCGTGCGGCGTTGGCCGCGTACTGTCAGGCCTGGGGTCGCTGGGTCGAAGCCGAGGCCAACATCCAGCGTTTCGGAGCGGTGATTAAGACCCCGAAAGGCCTGCCCCTGGTGAATCCGTACCTGCGCATCGCCGAGCGAGCCATCGACCAGATGCGCAAATTCCTGGTCGAGTTCGGCATGACGCCAAGCTCGCGCTCCCGCATCAAGGGCTCTGATCCCGAAGGCGGCGGATCGTCGCCACTGCAGAAGATGTTGCGGGCGCGCGAGCAGCGGCGCCTAGCCGACCACCCGCAGCCTTCGAGTGTCAACTAACGTGTGTCGCCGCATCCCGCCGAACAATATGTTGCTGATGTCCTGGCCGGCAGTGTCCTCGTCGGTAAGCACGTACGGCGCGCGGTCCAGCGCCACATCCGTGATCTCGAGACTGGAGCCGAGCGTGGGCTATGGTTCGACGATGCCGATGCGCAGTTCGCCATCGACTGTTTCCAGTTCTTCCACCATTCGAAGGGCAAATGGGCCGGGCAGGTCTTCGAACTATCGCCCTGGCAGCAATTCATCGTCTGGTGCCTGTTCGGTTGGAAGCGAGAGGACGGCACGCGCCGCTTTCGCCGCGCATACATCGAGATCGCACGCAAGAACGGGAAATCCACGTTCCTCGCCGCCATCCTCATTATCCTGTTCGCGCTCGACGGCGAGCGTGGCGCGGAAGTCTATTCCGCGGCGACCAAGAAAGATCAGGCCCGGATTGTCTTCAACGAAGCCAAGCGGATGGTCCACAGCTCGCCGGAGCTGCGTGCCTTCGTTCAGAGCTATCGCAGCAACCTACACATTCCGTCGAGCGATTCGAAGTTCGAGCCGTTAAGCCGCGATGAGAAGTCGCTGGACGGGCTGAACATTCACGCTGCCGGCGTCGATGAGCTGCATGCGCACCCGACGCGCGCGGTGTGGGACGTGATCGACACCGCGACCGGCGCACGCACTCAGCCGCTGATCGCCGCGATTACGACGGCCGGTTTCAATACCGAGGGCATCTGCTACGAGCTGCGCGGCTACTGCATCGACGTTCTCGACCCTGATATCGACATCGAGGACGATGCCTGGTTCGCCTTCATCGCAGCGCTCGATGACCAGGATGACTGGCAAGACGAATCGGTGTGGATCAAGGCGAATCCGAACCTGGGCGTTTCCTGCTTCCTCGATGACCTGCGCGACAAGGCGAAGCGCGCGCGCCGCAATGCCGCTGCGCTCAACAATTTTCTCTGCAAGCATCTCAACCGCTGGACGCAGCAGGCCGAACGCTGGATCCCGATTGAAGATTGGGACGCCTGCCGATCCGAGTTCGATGTAGTCAAGCTGGAGGGCCGCGATTGCGTCGGCGGCCTGGACGTTTCGGAAAAGAGCGACCTGAATGCTTTTGCCCTGATCTTCCCGCCCTTCGAAGGCGAGCCGATGACGGTCCTGTTCCGCTTCTGGCTGCCCGAAGATACGGTCGAGAAGCGCCGCGAGGCCGGTGATCACAAGTACGACGCCTGGGTGAAGGCCGAGCTGCTGGAAGCCACGCCCGGCAACGTCTCGAATTACGCCATCATTCGGGACGACATCAAGGAGCTCGCGCAGCGGTTCAACATCCTGCAAATCGGCTTCGACCCGTGGAACGCGCTGCATTTGGCGACTCAACTCGCCGAAGCGGGTATCACCATGGTCGAGGTCCCGCAGAACTTCCGTCATCTGAGCGAAGCGGCGAAAGACTTAGAAGCCAAGGTGCTGGGAATCCAGCTCCGGCACAACGGCGATAAGGTCGCGCGGTGGATGATGGAAAACGTCGCGATTCTGCGCGATAACAACGGCAACATTCGGCCCATAAAACCGAAAGACCGGCTCAAGAAAATCGACGGCATAGTAGCGGCCGTCATTGCCAACAGCCGTCTCATCGCAACGCCCGCCGACCCTTACACCACTCCGGAAGTCATCACGGTATGAAGAAATTACTGAACCTCCTGCTGCCAGAGGTTCCCGACATTCTGCTCGTCATCGGCGGCATTTCCATCGTCACCGGCGTCGCCCACTTCTCCCACGCCGTCGCGTCGATTGTCGCGGGCGCGGGCCTGATTCGGCTTGCGCTACTGTTGGGTGCAGCACGGCGAAATCCTCCGACGCCGCCCAGCGATTTATCGTAATAGCTTGAGTTGGAATCCTGCGGGCTGTTGTGAACAAGGCCCCTTTTGTCGGCTACAGACTCAATGAGCGCTTTGGCGATTTCGAGACAGCTAGTTCTTGCATGGCGGGGTTACGTCTGCTCGAGATGGCTGATCTAACTTCTGGTCTAATTTCTTCGCCCATGCTGGCGCATCGGCTTTCAGCGCTGGCAGTTGTGCATTGGTGTTAGCCTCCGCGACAAGGCGGCCCGTTTTAACGCTGTAAAGTTTGTATTCGCCTATGTCCGTTCCGTGCGTCGGTCCTGATATTACGCCTACGTACTTGCCGTCGTCGAAAAACATCCATTGCCAGATCATTTGTCCCGGCCAGATCCGTTGGATGATCGATCCAGACCGAAACACCACAAGAGAGAGGGAAATTGCATACGAAGTACAACAGTTGTCGTAATCTTCGAGCCAACCAATCGTTTGCCGATCCTCGGCTAGTTGAGGGTAGGAGATTCCTTCCTGATTCCTTGCACCTTCCTTCTTAGGCGGAAGCGCTTCAACAAATCGGCTTTCGTCGCTGTAAACAATCTGAAGCGGACCACTTTCGTAACCCGAGTTCGTAGCGGCCTCGGCGACACAGTACTCGACGATGAAAGCTCCCGGTCTGGGCGATTTGCTTTCCTTTGGTTGGAGTTCGGGAGACGTGGCCCCGTTTCTTGTCTGGGCTGTCGATGCCAGGGAGAGCATGGCCGTGCCTACGAGAAGTGTTGCGCAGAGCCTCATCAATTTCATGACACTACGATAACCGTAGGATGCTCCATTTGTCGGTGACATTGAGATGATTGGCGTAGTCAGGCGATTACACTCAAAACCCCTGCCGAGCCTGCCTGACGGTACCAAAACCTCATCGGAGACTTCAAGTCTTGGCTGTTAAAGAGATTAGTCCATATGGGCCTAGTTCAGTCTGTTCTTGAGGGCATGTCCCGCCTGCGTGCCGACGCTGAAGGCGGATCGTCCGGAGCGCCCGCGCCCTGGGATGACTATTGGTACTACACGGTGGGCGCAGGCTCATCGACGGGCATCCGCATCACTGCGGAGACGGTCAAACGCATCGCCTGCGTGTATGCCTGCGTCAGCGTCATCGGAAAGCTGGTCGCTTCGTTCCCGCTCGGCATTTATCGCGAGTTCGACGACGGCGGCAAGGATCTTGCGCCCAAACATCCCATCCACCAGCTCATCGCCACCCGGCCCAACTCAAAGCAGACTTCCTTCGAGTGGCGCCAGATGATGCAGGGCCATCTCGAACTGCGCGGCAACGCCTATTCCGAGATCATCCTCGACGGCCGAGGCTGGCCCATTCAACTGCTTCCACTCCATCCCGACAAGGTAACGGTTGAGATCATGCGCGACGGCCGACTGCGCTACAGGTACAACGACCCGCTCACCAACCAAATGCGCGTGCTGTTGCAGGAAGAAGTCTTTCACTTGCGCAACTGGTCGGATGACAGCTATGTCGGTCAAAGCACGGTATCGCTGGGTGCCGATGTGTTCGGCGTGGCCCTGGCCGCGCAGGAATACTCCGCGCGATTCTTCGCCAACGATGCGCGCCCGGGCGGCATCATCGAAGGCGCCAACTTTAAAAACAAGATCGATAAGAACGCCTTCCGCGATGACTGGCAGGAATCGCAGTCGGGCCGCAATCGTCACAAGATTGCGGTCCTGCCGCATGGGCTGACCTACAAGGAGATCGGCATCAAGCCCAGCGACGCGCAACTGCTCGACGCGCGCAAGTTCAGCCGTATAGAAATCTGCTCCATGTTCGGCGTGCCGCCCCACCTTATCGGCGAAACCGAGAAGACCGCAACCTATGCGTCCGTGGAGCAGTTCAACATCATGTTCGCCACCGAGTGCCTGTGGCCGCGGCTCGTGAATTGGGAGCAGACGCTGCACCGTGACCTCATCCAGGATGACCGCTACATCGCGAAATTCTCGATGGCGGCGTTGATGCGCGGCGATACGGCCGCGCGCTATGGCGCCTACCAGATCGCGATCCAGAACGGCTGGCTGAGTCAGAACGATGTGCGCGTAATGGAAGGCCTGAACCCGATTGCCGACGGCGACAAGTATTGGCGTCCCGCGAATTGGGCCGAGCTGGGCGCGACGGTTCAGCCGCTGCTACCGGGCGAAAACGAAGTTGACCCGACCCAGAGCGATCCCGGCAACAGTGCCGGCGAGCAGGCGCTGGCAGCGGATGCAAACAAGCGCTATCGCCTGCTGTTGCTGTCAAACGCCGAGCGCTGTCTCCGCAAAGAGCTGGAAGCGGTTCGCAAGCTGGCGCAGCGCCAGGCTCCGCCCCAGGACTACGAAGCCTTTTACGAGAAGCATGCTGGCTTCCTCGCCGCCGTGCTCCGCATCTCGCCCGGCCGCGCGCGGCAATTCTGCACCGAGCGCCTGCTGGAACTCGCCACTGTCGCTGACCGCAATCTGGTCGCGCAAAAGTGGGCCGACGCTGGTGCCCGGGAACTCGCGGCCATGGCAGCGCTCCATGCCCTGCCCTCCTCAACCACTAACTGACAACTGACAACTGACAGCGGGTCTCACAATGAAAATCTATGAGCGCATTCTGCGCGCCGTCTACGCCCAGCCGTGGGCCATCCAGCTTGAAAAGCTGGACGCCATTCTCGCCTTCCTGGAGGTGAAAGCCTCGGGCGGCTTTACCTCGGCGGAAGTCCTCGCCGAGTTGCGCGCCCAGAACGCGGCGATGCAGGCGCGTGCGAAATCGGTGACGGGCGGGACTGGAGCCGTCACCGTCATCCCGATCTACGGCACAGTTTGCCATCGCGCCGACCTGTTCAGCGAGTATTCGGGCGGAACTTCCTGCGAGTCGATCGCCAAGCAACTGCGCGCGGCGCTAGCCAATCCCGCCGTCAGCGCGATCGTCCTGGACATCGATAGTCCGGGAGGGCCCGTCGATGGCGTTGCGGAGCTGGCCGACGAAATCTACAGAGCACGCGGGAAGAAGCCCATCACCGCGATTGCCGATACGCTGTGCGCTTCGGCTGCGTACTGGATTGGCTGCTCGGCAACCGAGTTTGTGTGTACGCCTTCCGGCATGGTCGGCTCCATCGGCATCTACGACGTCCATCAGGACCTTTCGAAGGCGCTGGAGATGGCGGGCGAGAAGATGACTTTCATCGCGGCCGGGAAATACAAGGTCGAGCGCAATCCCGCCGAGCCGCTGAGTGAGGAAGCGCGCCAGGCAATGCAGAACAGGGTCAATGAGTATTACTCCATGTTCACCCGCGCGGTCGCGCGCGGCCGCAATGCGAAGGTCGAAGATGTGCGGAACGGGTTTGGTGAAGGCCGTGCCGTTACCGCGCAGCAGGCGGTAAAGCTCGGCATGGTGGACCGCATTGCGACTCTGGATGAAGTGCTGGCCGGCTTCGGCGTCTCCCGCTCGACTTCGGCTCAGGCGGAAGCCCAGCTTGCTACGCCGGTCGCTGAACGATTCATGGGTGATCCGCAAGGTCAGCAGCCGGAGCCGGACGCCATCGATGTCCCGGCAGCGCCCATCGACACTGAAGAAAGCGAAGACCTGGTACACGACGTGAACCAGGGGGCCGAAGAAGCCGAGTCGCTGAACCGCGAGCTCATCATCGCACAGCTTTCCTAAATTCCTATGAAACTCTGGCTCGAATCGGGTCGCGTGAACCCGCAGCGGCTGACTTTGTCCGCTGACGCGGTGCGGATCCTGACGCGCATCGCCGAAGGCTTCGAAAACGGTGATATCGCGAAGGAATTCGCGACCAGCAACCAGGTGATCAAGAACGCGGTCCGCAACCTGTATGACTTTCTGGGCGCGTCCAATCGCGCCCATGCGGTCGCCATCTGCTATCAGCGTGGGATTCTCCAGATCGAGCCGCGCTCGCTGGAAGAGGTTTGTCCCCGCTGTCCACTAGCAGCCGCCGATTTCCGGCGCAAGCACAAAGTTTAGGGCCGAAGCCCATCGCCCCGGCGTGAAGCAGCTCCGTCGAGACCTGCACTAACGCCTTCGCTTTATCACATCCACCCTCTCGCCCTTATCGCAAAAGGAACTTCATCCATGAACAAGAAGCAGTTACTCCAGGCGAAAGCTACCAAGCTTGACGCCATGAAAGCCATTCAGACGGCAGCCAGCGCCAACGGCAGGCGGCCTCTGACGGACGAGGAGCGCACTACGTTTCAGGCGCTCCGCGTCGAAGTCGAACAGCTCAACCAGGACATCGCCAACAGCGAGTTCCTCGAAGAGCAGGAGCGCAAGGCTCCCGCCGCGTCCACTGCGAGCGCCGATCTCCCGGAAGCGGGCAAGAAACCGTGGGCCTCGCTCGGCGAGCAACTGACGGCGGTTGCAGCGCACTACCGCACTCAGGGCCGTATGACCGATCCGCGCCTGCTGGCCGCGTTAGGCGCGAATGAGTCCGTACCCGCTGAGGGCGGATTCCTAGTCGCTCCCGAATTCTCAGCCGACATCATCCAGCGCACTTACGACGTGGGCGCCCTGGCATCGCGTTGCTACCAGCAGCCGATGACTTCGAATCGCCTTCTGATGAATGCGGTCGATGAAGACAGCCGTGCGGACGGGCAGCGCTGGGGCGGCATCCAGGCCTATTGGGAGGCCGAGGCGCAGAACTATGTCGGCACCAAACCGAAGTTCCGCAACATGGAGATCATCGCGCACAAGCTGATCGGCATGTGCTACGCGACCGAGGAACAACTCGAAGATGGTCCGGCGCTGGAAGCCTACATCCAGAAGGCGTTCCCCGATGAGTTCTCCTTCAAAGTGGACGATGCCATCCTGAACGGCTCCGGTGCCGGCATGCCTCTGGGCATCCTGAATTCCGGCGCGGTCCTGAGCATCGCGAAGGACAACAACCAAGCGGCCAAGACGGTATCCACTACGAACATCCTCAACATGTACAGCCGGATGTTCGCGCGCAGCCGCGCGACCGCCGCCTGGTTCATCAACCAGGATGTGGAACCGCAGCTCTATCCTTTGGCACTGCAGAATCCGAGCGGCGCCATCCTGTACACCGGTCCCCTCTATGTCCCGCCGGGCACGCGAGGGAACGAGTACGGGCTGCTGATGAACAAGCCCGTCATCCCTATCGAGCAGTGCGCCACACTCGGCACACAGGGCGATATCGTGCTGGCCGACTGCGCCCAGTACATCCTAGGCAAGAAGGGCGGCCTGCGCGCCGACTCCTCGATCCACGTCGCCTTCTTGACGGGCGAGATGGCATTCCGCTTCATGCTGCGCACCGATGGGCAGCCGATGTGGAAGAAGCCCCTCACTCCGAAGAATGGCGCCAACACGCTGTCGCCGTTCATCGTGCTCGACGCCCGCGGCTAATCGCCCGGATTCAACCTGCTCTATTCCTGGGCCGCTTCACGCGGCCCTGATTTGAAAGGAAACCTCCCATGGGAGTGAAAGGGTTTTACACCGCACAAGAAGGGCACGTTGTGAACGTGCTCCCTCCGATCGATATCTCCGGAGGGAAAGCCGGCCAGTGCTTCAAGATGGCGAAGCACGGTCATGCGTCCATCATCCTGCAGGTCGGCGTCAGCGCAGCCGCATTTACGAAGGTCCTGCTCAACGCCTGCTCCGACGCCGCCGGCGATGGCGCCGTCGCCCAGCCGTTCGACATCTTCAAGCAGGAAACTGCCGGTGCCGATAAAGACGTGCTCGGAGCGCGTACCTCGGTCACGGCGGCAGGCTACACGCCGTCCGGCAACGACAACATCTTCTACGTCATCGAGGTCGATGCCGACAACCTGCCCGCGGGTCTGCCCTACGTGCAGTTGCAGCTCACCAATGGCGTCAATTCGGTGATCGCCAGCGCGGTTGCGATTCTCTCCGGTTCGCGCTTCGCTAACGATTCCAGCGAGACGGTCACGGCCTAATCGCCAGTCCGCGAAGGGCGGGAGAACTTGCCCGCCCTTCGTGGCAAAAGGAACAACCATGTTCGTACGTGTGAAGTTCGGCATCAACGCCGGCAAGATCATCGACATGCGCCCGGAAGAGGCCCGCGAGCTGCTGAAAGCAGGACGCGCGGTCGATCCGCGACTTGAAAAGGAGCGGCCTATCGCGGCCGAAGCTCCGGTTCCCGCCAATCCGAGTGCGAGTTCCAGCCGTAAGCGCCGCCTGTTCCGCTCGAACTAGAAGTCATGAAAGCGCAACTTAGCCTGATCACGCCGCCTGCGGCGGAGCCGCTGGCGCTCGTCGATGCCAAGAAATCGCTGCGCGTCGATTACAGCTACGACGACGACCTGATTACGTCTCTGATCGTTGTCGCGCGCCAGGCAGTCGAGAGTTACACACACCGCGCGCTCGTCACCCAGGAATGGATGTACGAGATGGACTCGTTTCCGCCGCTTCATCCGCTCTATATGCGGCGCGGCTTTCCGCAGATCCTCGTGCCCAAGCCGCCGCTGCAATCCATCGTCTCGTTCCAGTACGTCGACACGGCGGGCGACCTGCAAGATTTGCCGCAGCAGACCGATTACGGCCGCGACTGGCTGGCAATGTATGGCTATCAGCTCATGCCGGGGAGCGAGACCCAGCCCGCGCGGCTGCTGCCGCCGTGGGCGCGTCCCTGGCCTCCGTGCCGCCTGGCCGCGGGCTGCGTGCAGCTCGACTTCATAGCCGGGTACTGCGATGCCGATTACGTGTCGATCGCGAACGGCTCGCTCGGTGTGATCGTGGGCTTCGTATTCCCGCAGTCGGCCAGCGGCAAAATGATCTACATTCCGGGCGCGGGCCCAGCGGGCACGCGTCTGGTCGCAAAGCTTGCCGTCGATGGGAACGGGAGCGGCACGATCACGCCGGCGGCGTCCTCCGGCGTGAACAATGCTCTCGCCTTCGTGGGCGGCGAAGTGCCGGCCGAGATCATCCAGGCGATGAAGCAATACGTCGGCTTCCTGTACGCGCGGCGCGGCGATGATGCCGTGCTGCCCAACAGCAGCGAATATCCTCCGGCTTTCGAGGCCCTGCTGTCGCCGCTGGTCTGCCACATCGTCTAAACCCCCGCACCTGTTCGCGTCCTTAAAGGTGCGGCTGGCTGCGGGCGTTGCGACTCCGCGCCCGCAGCACTTCCGATTATGTTCAAACCGACTCCTGCTGGCGATCGCCGCCGCCAGATACAGCTCCAAAGCCCCGACCCGCAGCCGCTCGGCGGCGAGATCACGTACACGACCTACCAGACCGTGTACGCGAAGATCGAGACGCTGCGGGCGGATGAAACCTACGCCGACAATCAATTCCTGGCCGAGGCCACGCACCGCGTGAATATCCGCTACCTGCCGGGCGTGACCATCAAGGCAAACCACCGCGTCCTCTTTGGCGCGCGCACCTTCGACATTAAAGCCGTGGTCAACCAGGACGAACGCAACGTCGAGATCGACCTGCTGTGCCTGGAACTGGCCGAAGGCGCCCCGACCGGAGTTTAGAGTATGCACGTTCCCGCGCGGCCACTGAGGGTCGCGCTCGCTGCAATCTACCAATGAAGCCATCGAAGCGCCCGGCATTCACATCGCGCAGACATCCAGCTGTCATCCTAGTCCCAATTCAGAATCGAGTCACGATCCGCTATATCGCTCGTTCCCCTGAGAGGGTAGACCATACGGAACGGTAGTCTGCGCCTGACATGGTTGCATTCGATGGCCTCGCCGCCGCCCAATCTGCGTCGCTCATATTTCTCAGGAACTCTCGGGCGGAAGCTGGGTCTATTGACCCAATGTTGTCGTGAAATGACTTCCCTACAGCTTCTGCGATCGTTCTGGGTACTGAATTCATTCGCATCAGGACGGCTTCTGCTGTCTTGACGCCGTGATAGAGCATTGCCGGCAGCGAATTGATAAGCTGTTTTTGATCCTCTGAAAGGCTGTCGAAGTCAATTCCGGACGTGGGCATCTTGCTTAGCGCAGAGATGCCCCAAGTGCCAGCATAAGCTAGAGCTCTGTAGATTCCCTTGCAGGCATCGGTTAGTGCATTTGTTAGTGGAATCGGGCTTTTTTCGTCACCGCTGAAGAATTTCTTGGCGATATCCTCGACCGACTCGCCATTTACCCATGCAGAAGCAATCTCGGCAACTCGTCTTCGATCTGTCCCATGCGAACCGAGCTCCTTCAAAGGACCTCTAACCTCGGGTATTTTCATCATCACTCCGACTAAAGCAGGCAGTGAAGAGTTGTCCCCAAACATACTAGAAGGGCGCCAGTCATCCTCCGTGAGCTTGGTTTCAAGTCCGGCCAGATTCAATAAGGCAGTCCGGACGCCTTCTGGCGAGAAGCCTGTCGCGTCCGCCAAAACGACATTCTCCATGTGGGCCGCAACAGACCGTGCATATTGCTTGGTCGCTTCTAGGAGAGCATTTGTCTTCGTAACTTCCGAACGGGCTTGAAGAGTGCCGAACCCAAAAGTACTGCGCAGCAGGTTTTCCGTTTCGCTAAGAACGACATCAATATTTTGTTTCTCGTTAAGAAGGTGCGCGATATATATGCGGAAGTCAGTCCATTGGTCTTGCTGAATGACTGTTGTTAGTGAAGCCAGTTCTCCGGCGATTTCTAGTTGATCAAGCATATAAACAAGACGTGATACCAAGTCGCCCGTCGCGGCACTGATGTACTGCCTGACTTTGTTGGCGTCGTCACCTCCAGCGATCCCGACAACTCCGACACTGTCTTGACCGATGCGCCCTGCCCGACCAGCAAGATTCCAGAATGCGCGAGGACTCATCAACTTCGACCCTCTAATCGGGAGTTGTAGGCTCGCAAGAAAAACGGATGACACGGGAAAATTCAGCCCTTGTGCGATCGTAGTCGTCGCACAAAGAACTCGGAGCACCCCGATTTCCGCCAACCATTCGATGAGTGATCGAGCTTCGTCCGACAAACCCGCATGATGAACGCCGACACCCTTTTGAAGCATCCCGATCAGCTCAAATTCTGGGCTGATCTCCGTTTGAAGGAATCGTTGCACTAAGGATATTTCAGAGGGTAGTGGATCGAGCTCATCGAGTGCAGCAGAAGTTTTGCGAGCCATTTCCCAGGCATCTGGGATCGTTCGAGCCACAGCGATGCTCGTGCCTCGTGATGAAAAGACTCTAGCCATAGCTGCAGCCTGTGTGCTCAACCCCTTCATCTTGCCGAATGGCAGGTCGAGTGGTGTCGTCTTACCTACGCGATGCACGCCGCTCAATGCGAGAGCTCGTGGTGTCGTACTTATGGTTTCTAAGCGCAGGGACCAATCCCGCGGTCCGCCACTCAGGTCTTTTTCAGTACCAAAAATTCCCACAATTCGCTCGTTCGGTTGCCAAATGCCGGTACCTAAACTAATCGTTCTTCCTGCTTCGGGGGCCAGCCAACTAGCGAGCTCGGACGCATTTGGCACGTTTGGCATGAGTAACAGAAAATTGGCTGTAGGCGACTCTCGCTTAATTGTCGCAAGAAGGAGTTCAATTCGGAGTCCGCGCTCCTCGTCCTCGATATTGTGTGCTTCGTCCATGACGATGAGAGCAAGTGGCCTGACGATAGCCTTGTTTCGGATGATTAGGTTCAACTTTTCCGGCGTCGTTACGAGAACGTGAAACCGGGTTGCCTCTGAGCGGTCACCGAAAATCGTTTGCTCAAATGAATCGATTTCCACCGCTGAGCTGAGCTGCTCCACATTAATCCCGATCGGACCAAAGTCCCTCCTAAGACGCCTGCAGAGCTGCGCGACCAGAGCACGAGTCGGGGCGACATATGCAACCCAACCCTCGTCAGCGTCAAACTGGTTAAGAGCTTGGAGGATGCGGAATTCCGCCAAGACAGTTTTTCCACCGGAGGTCGGGAGATCTATGACCACGCCTCGGCTTGCCTGGTCGAGCAGGCCTTGCTCTTGAAGAGCGGCTCGCTGAGGCGGCAGTAGCTCAAAAAGAGACTGAGCCCTCGTGGAATTCGAGACGAACTTTGTAACTCGGGAATTTACGGCTCTGGCAACCCACCATACAGAGCCGGCAACCATGCGTCGCGAGGTAACGTGTAACCAGCTGAGCAGAACGTCAAATGCAGGATCCTGTGCTGTTATCGCCGCCTTGCGAGCGACATCGAAGTGTTGGTCCAATTCGGGCGAAATAGCCGCTGGCTCCCCCTGCAGCATGTACACGGCGAGCAATTCGCTGGCTTTAGCCAAGTGATACAGTGCCAACAGCCGGAAAGCGACCGCTTGCTTTGCATCGGCTTCTGATCCTAGGAGCCTCGCTTCGAATTCCTTTTGATCGCGACGCAAACCCGCGATGATTTCGCGTATTGCGTCCAGGTCATCCCAGTTCTTCTTACGCAGGAGACGAATCCAGCAGTCGTACAAGCGAAATAGGAGTCTCTTGTCCCATGCAGCCTCGGCGACAGATGGAATCTGTATGTGCTCATACTCCTCCTTGATCCATCTTCTGAAGTCAGACCAACGATCACCGCAGTACGCGATACCACCAAGATGAAGGACGTGAAAAATGTACTTCTCCGTTTCGGTCGGGATCGGAAGCACCTGCCTAAGTTGATAGCACTGATGGGCCGCTGCCTGGGCCTGGTCTCGGAGACTCCTACTTTGGCCATCGGAAGCCGGGTATAGAAGTGCATTGACTCCTTCGACAGCGGCAACCTCATACGCGAGTGCGGCTCTACCGAGGAGATCACTGTCTTCATCGCGGTCTTCGAAATCCAGCGTTATCTGACTACCCACGGACTTCCGCACCAGTCGGGCATTTGCGACTTCAAACGCCCGCGTGCGTTCCTCAGCTTTCAGAGCGGCGACCGCCCAATGAACATCCACCGCTACAATTGCTTCACGAGGTATCGTCATTGGACTTTGTCCTGTTTTTTGCAACGCTTCGGCAACGTCTGAATAGATCCGGCAGGTATGTAGAGGCCGTAAAGCTCGATCACCATGTCCGATGGACATGCGTCAGCCAAGCCTTTCGCTCGCGCATTCAGATCGTCCGGCAGCGGGTCCACGTCTCTGATAAGCACGCCAAAAAGCACGACATTCGTCTTGCTCTTTAGGTACGTGATCGCCGCTTTCTTAAACTTGTGCTCCCATCCGGTGCCTCTCGCGTGATGAGACAAATATCTGAACAGCGCATCCCGTACCTCGTACGAATCGCGCAGCTCCTCCATCTGTTTCTTGAAACCATGCCTTCCGTAAATCAGGGATGGTGGCCATTGCTTCTGGGCCGACGTTTTTACCTCGCCGAACGCAAAGCGCAGCAGTCCCCCAATCTCACTGAACCCCACGAGGTCTGTGCCTGCCGGGCTGGAAACTGGGTTGCGCAGGTCCCGGCTCGCTGGCCAAGGGAACTCCGAGCTCCGATGCTGAGTTAGGAAGACCTGAGCCAATGCTTCTCCAACACGCCAATCCTCTGGAACCGGTGTCGTTTCGAGTATCTTTTTCAATTCGGCAGCTTCGAACTCAGTCGTTGCGACCGAATCGAGAAGTTCTATCACCGCCGCTTTTCCAGAGCTGTCGTAGACGAGATCGGCAACCTCGGCCGTCAATGCGCTGTCGAGCTCGCCGTCGGAATAAGACAGGCCGCGCACGCGTACTGGTGCGATGTCGATGGTGTATGTTTCCGTGCCCTGAGAAACGGCCATTGGAAGGGTTGACCGCATATGATGACACGAAGCGAATAGATAGTCATCCGTAAAGCGGCACCTGCTCGACGTCCTCATCTGCCTCTGCGATTCGAAGTGGAATTGACTTCCGGCGGGCCGGGCTTCTGCGGTGGATGGAAAAGGGGCTGTCCATCGCGGGGTCGGCCCGCGCGGTGAATCGTCATGCGGGAAGTCCTAACCTTTCGCTGGCCGGTGAGCGTGGCGCACGGCCTGCTCCGGCTTTCGCTGGGATTCTTCTTTCTCTCGAAGCTGTGCACCCGCGCCGGCACTCGCCTTCTGCTGTTCACCCTCACCATCGCGCCTAATATCGGCGCGAAATCTTAGCGATATCTCCGATGCTAGAAGAAGGTGTTTGCCAGCTCCTGCAGGCCGATGGGCCGTTGAACGATGATCTCGAACTCGGCGGCCGCATCACGCTGCTGCTGGTCCCGGTGGATCCCACGTATCCCTGCGTGAGCCTGCTGAACATCTCCGAAGTCTCGGATCACACTGCCGATGGCCCCAGCGGGTACGTTGATCGCCGCGTGCAGATCGACGCCTGGGGACGCTCCTATAAAGCCGTCCGCAACATCCAGGAGCGCATCGCTCAGGTCCTCGAAGCCTTCACCGGCGCGCTGCCCGACAGCGATCACACCTTCGTCATGGCCATTTCGCGCGTGACGATCCGCGACGACTGCGACTCCGCAGCCCGCATTTACCGACGGTCCGGCGACTACATGATCACCTTCCTGCAGCAGTAAGCGGAGGCACTTCCTCACGAGGTAAGCACATGGCAAGCAAAGCAATGTCCGGCAAAGGGACAGTTCTCTCCATTGGGGAGAATCCCATTGTCGAAGTCAAAACCTTCCAGTTTTCGGGCGGCAAGAACGACACCGAAGATGTCACCAACAGCGATAGCACGGGCCGCGCGAAGGAATTCATCGTGACCCTGCTCGACTCCGGCCAGCTCAAGTGCGGCGGCAATTATGTCGGCAGCGATGCCGGCCAGTTGGCGCTCCGCGATGCGTTCAAGAGCGGCGCGCTGACCGACTTTGGCCTGGTCCTGCCGAAAACGGCTGCGCAGCAGACCAGCGGCGACAAGTTCGCCTTCTCCGCGGTGGTGGAAGAGTCGAACATCGACGTGCAGTACGACAAGGCCATTACCTGGAGCGGTTCGCTGAAGATCTCCGGCGTCATCACCTTCACTGCCGGCGCTTAAATCTCTTTTCCTTCCCAACACCAATCTGAGGGAATCCTATGGCTCGCAAGACTGTCGCCGGCACGGCCGGCGCTGATCCCACTCTGCCTGATGTCACGCTGGTCATCGACGGCAAGACCTGGCACCTCGTCTACAACTACGACGCGATCGCGCGAGCTGAGCGAGCGCTCAACGCTGCTGCAGCGGCCGCAACACCTAAAGGTGTGCCGTTCGTGCCCATCAACCTGCTTCGCGGCTTCAATCTCGAAGAAGCCACAGCGGAGCAACTGCGGGGACTCTTGTATGCGGCGCTCATGACGGCACACCCGAAGGTGACGTTGAAGGAAGTCTCCGCCCTGATCCGGATGGATACGCTGACCGATATCTACGGCACCATCGCCGCCTGCTGGATGCAATCACAACCCGCGAGGAGCTCAGGGGATGCGGAACGCCCTACCGAGGGCCTGAGCGAGAGCTGAGTCCAGCCGAACTCTGGCTTGAACTCTGGTCGATTGCGGTCTACGACCTGCGTCTTGCTCCGGCCGTTTTCTTTTCTCTGACCCCGCGCCAGTTTCACGCGCTCTGTAGCCGCCGGCGTACTGCGCGCGAACACTTCGAGCTGGTGATGGGGCTGAATACGGCCGCTACTGTCAACACGTCGATCGGCGCGCCGAAAGAACCGAAGTCGCCGCTTGATTTCATGCCTTCGCGCTGGCGAGATCGCCCGCCTGCGCCCAAGCGCATGAACCATCAGCGCTTCGCCCGCAACGTGCGCGCGGCGCTGCTGCCCTTCTCGACACCCGCCGCGTAATCATGGACGGAATCACAGTTGAGGTACGGGGACTCGCCGAGCTCGACCGCAAGTTGAGCAAGGTATCCGAGAAGCTGGCGACCGAGGCCGCGCTGCGCGCCAACGACGCAGCCGCCAAGGTCTTCCAGGATGCGGCGATTACGCTCGCGCCGATGAAGCCCGACGACATGCCCGGGAGCAATAGTCTCGCACCCGGTGAATTGAAGGGCGACATTCACCGCGATGTGAGCGTGACCGGCGCTTCCATCGGTCCGGGCGAAAAAACCGGACACGTCGCGCGCTGGCTGGAAGACGGCCACAAACTGATACGCGGTGGCAAGCGTGCCCGCAAAGGCAAGAAATGGGGCAATGTGGGCGGGCAAGTGGTCGGCCATGTTGCCCCGCATCCCTTCCTGCGTCCCGCCTTCGATATCGCCAAACAAGCCGCGCTCGAAGCGTTCGAAGCCGAGCTGCGTAAAGCGTTGGAAGAGCTGTAATGGCAAAGACCGTCGCACAACTGGAAATCCAACTCCGCGCCGAGTTCGCGCGTTTCCGCGCGCAAATGCAGGACGCGGCCAAGGAGACGCGCGCGGCCGCGCGGCAAATGTCGTCGTCGATGTTGGAGGCGCGCGGCTCGATCATGCTGCTCGGCGAAGAGATCGGCGTGCATATGCCGCGCCATCTACAGCGCTTCTTAGCAGGCCTGCCTGGTGTCTCGCCCTTGCTCTCGTCGGCGTTCTCGACCGTTGCAGTCGTAGCGCTGGGCAAAGTGCTGATCGATGCTGGGATCAAGGTCTACGAGTTCATCAAGAAGGCGCAGGAGGCGAAGGACAAATCACACGAAGCCTTTGTGTCGATCCAGGACTCCACGCGCCTGGCAGCCGACGAGCTCGCCGTAGCCAACGACAAACTCGCGATCACGATCGCCAAGCTGGAGAACAAGCCCAGCAACCGGCTGAAGCTGTCGCTCGACGAGGCACGGGTTGCGGCCGACAAACTCACCGAGGCTTCTATTCGTGCGGCCCGCGCGACGCAAGACCTGCTCGCGCAGCATCATCTGAGCGTCATGGGCGGTGCATTGACGGGCCAAGCTGGGACCAGCGACGCCGAATTCAACATCAACGCCATGGAGAGGCAGTATCAGGACATCGTTCGCCAGGGCGCCGCCAAAGTCCGCGCCGCGAAAACGCCGAAAGAGACGGAAGACGCGAACCGCGACATGCACGCTGCTTTGGACAAGTTCTTCACGCAGCGCGAAGCAGACTCGGAGCGCCTGGCGAAAGAGGCGCCGCAACATTACTCCGCTGGCACGGACCAGATTCAGCAGGACTATCGCGATTACGCCGAAGTGCTACGCGCGCGGCAGGACCTCAATAACTTCGAGCAGCAGAATGCGGACCTGTCGAAGCAGCAGCAAGCCGACCAGGACAAGAAGGACAGACAGGAGCAGGCGAAAACCGCCGCCGCCGCGCGCCTCAAAGACCTGCAGGACCAGCTCAAGCAGCAACTCGCAGAGTCGAAGAACGGCCACGAAGCGCTCGTCATGGAAGAGCGCAACTTCTGGCTGCAGTACCTCGACACGTTCGCCAAAGGCAGCGATGCATGGCGCGAAGTGCATGAGCGCGTCAGTGAGCTCCAGAGGCAGCTTAACCAGGAGTGGCTGAAGCTGCAGGAAGACGCGCGCAAAGCGAACGATGGCTTCTTCTCCGGCCTGAGCAAAATGAAGCCGGTCGGTGTCGGAGGCTCAGCGACACTGACCGGGCGGCTCTATCAGATGCCCGCCGGCAGCGTCCCACCCGCGCCGCAGCCGACTCCGATCGGCGTCTACAACCCGGAACAACTCAAGGGCCAGCAAAAGGCACTCGATATCGCAGATAAAGCGGCACTCGCCCAGGCGAAGCAGAATGCCGCGCTTGAAAACGGCCGTATCAATTGGCAAGTATTCACCGGGCAGCTGTCGGCCGCGGCAGCGGTGCAGGAGAAGATGGACGTCGCGACCGTCGAATTCGACGCGCTGATGAAGCGCCTCTCCGAGCAGCTTAAGTCGGCAGAAACGCTCTCGATCATTAATCCCGACGCTCTCGCCGAAGTGCAGCGGCTCAAGGACGAGATCGAGAAGCTGAAAGCCGAATTCGAAAAGACGATGGGCGAACTGCAGGGCCAGGCCCTCGCCAACACCTGGTCAGCGGTGTTCTACCAGATCACGCGCGATGCCGCGAACGCAGCGGCGGAGCTGAAGCGCATCTTCGGAGAGGCCATTCAGAGCCTCAATGAGCAACTGGCGCGATTGTTGACCGGGTCGCGCGCGAGCTGGTCGGAATTCTTCCGAAGCATCGCCATGCAGTTTGCGAAACTCGGCCTGGAGAAGCTGGAAGCCGCCGTGATCGGTAAGATCACGGGCAAGCAACCGGCGAAGAAAGACGGTTATCACGTCTGGGTCGACAACATGCCCAGGGGAGGCACGGCTCCGGGCGGACAGCGCGTGCCGTTTCCAGGAGCTCAGCCCACCGATATTCCTCCCACGAACGACGCTGGCGTGCCGGGCACAGTACCCGACAAAACGGGCGGCTCTCAGCTTCAAGGTCTGAACCAGATCATGTCGGAGATCGGCTCGACTCTGAGCAGCGTGTTCGGAAAATTGGGTTCGATTCTTACTTCGATCTTCTCCTCGATCGGCAATTTGGGCGGCGGCTTCTTTTCGAGCCTGATCGGTGGAGTGACCGGCCACTTAGCCGGAGGCGGTGACGTGCAAGCCGGCCTGACCTACGATGTCGGCGAGATGGGCCGCGAAACCTTCACTCCGATGGTGAGCGGGCACATCACGCCCAACAGCAAAATCGGCACGGGCGCCATGTACTACATCGACGCGCGCGGCGCTAATGCCGCCGATGTCGAGGCGCGCGTGCATCGCGCGCTGGTGGCGGCGCATGGCTCGGCCATCAATACCGCATACGCGGCGGTTGCCGAAATGGCCCGCCGTCGTCCACTCTCGCAACCCGCCTAATCCGGCCCAACTTGTCACCCGAATCGCGGTGATGTCATTTCGAAATCTCTTATGAACATTAAGCACACTCTCGCTTCGCTCGCCATTCTCTTTGCGCTGGCCTCCGGGCCCGCGTTCGCGCAATCGCAGGCCAGCGGTCTGCTCGCCTATGACATGCAGTGGACGAACGTCCAACTGCTGCAGACGAATCAGCCGCAGGTGGTTCTCTCTTTCACAATCCGCGCCGCTCAGCAGTTACAGGGCTGCACTACAGCGCCGGTGATCGGGCTCTATCTCAACCAGAACCTGATCTATACCTTGACGCTGACCAACGGCGCGCTGCAGTGGTCGCTGCCAGCGAACGATTTCCCGTATGAAGTGCTTACCGGGCTGCAACCGCAAGTGATGGCGCAGGTCAACACAGCGGGTGTGGGCTGCGTCGATGGCGCCTTCCCGCTCACGGCCACAATCTCGTATTCCGGCCCCATGTTAGTCGTACCGTCGAGCATGGATTTCGGTACGGGGCCGGTCGGACAGAGGAGTCCCAATCAAATTCTGACCATCGCCAATGTCTCTCCCTCAGCATGGACGCTGAGCGATATGACGCTGGGCGACGGCAGCCATTGGGACGACAACGATATGGACCCGGGCACACCGCCTGCGGGACTCGGCCTGGATCCTCAGAAGGGCACGCATTGCATCGTGACCCAGCCCTTGCAGCCCGGTTACTGGTGTCAGAGTTCAATCGATTTTCGGCCCACAGACGCGCAGCCGTACACGACATCGATTCACGTAGCCAGCAGCGTTGGAACTCCGGTGGATGTCACGCTCACCGGTACCGGTGTCTCCTACGTGCCGAAGATCACGGTAACACCGAGCTCGGTCAGTTTTGGCAACGTGCAAATTGGGATGACCAGCCCAGCGAGCGTCGTCACCATTCAGAACTCAGGATCGGCGCCGCTGTCGCTGACCTCGTTCGTGCTGAACGACAGGACGGATTTCAGCCTTTCGACGACGAACTGCGACCAGTTCGCCGATGTTCTGCCTCCCAATCAGAGCTGCACGGTCTCTCTAACCTTTCAGCCGCCGAACCAGCAGGCCTACTCAACCACGCTGGTGATAACCTCCAATGACCCGAGCACTCCCACGGTCACAGTACCGGTGGGTGGCATCGGGGTGAATGACCGCTCCCAGTTCCAGGCGCACAACCTGTTCGACGCAGGTGGCAATCTGCTGCAGAGCGGCCAGCTCTGCATCCAAGGCACGACTCCGCAGAATGCGCCGCTGAATTTCAGGGCCGGAAACGGCGGGCAGGTCATCACGCGTCCGCTGTGCACGATCGTCACGCGCGGCAGTATCCCGGACCGCTCGCTTTGGGTTCCGGATTCCTCGCAGACCGCGCCCGCCAACGTCGTCTACCACGTCACGGTAACCGACAAGACTTCAGGGAAGCCGGTTCTCGACTATGCCGGCGTTTACATCACCGGCCCGATCTTCCTGCTCGATAACTACCTGCCTCCGCCGCCGCAATTTCCGTTGCTGTACGGCATCGTTCCTCCGGGTGGGCTGCTGGGCCAGTCGCTCACGAAAAAGAGCAACAATAACTACGATTACGATTGGGAGAATTCGGGCAGCGGCGTCAACACGAGCAATCCCTATACCTGGACGGCCGAGCAGACTTTCAACGGCACAATTACCTACAACAACTTGGTCGGCGTCGCCTATCTGGTCAGCCACTACAGCTCGATCCAAGCGGCTATCAATGCCGCTGTGGGCAGCGGCCAGGTCACGGGCGCTGTGATCGATGACCGCGCCACGAACTACAGTGGCCCGGGCTTCAACATTCCGGACTCGGTTACGGTCCAGCTCGCGCCTGTCGTCTACACCATCTCTTCCACCGTCACCTACAACAACGGCAATAACAACGTCACGGCCGGCATCATCCTGCAGCCTGGCGCGCACCTGGTGGGCGCAGGCGCGTCCACCAATCACGGCACCATCGTTCAGCCCGCGAACGGCCTGAATGCGGACCTGATCGCGACTTCGACGGTCGGCACGGGAACGGCGACTCCGCAATGGTGGCATTGGGGCGAGATCGGAAACATACGCCTGGTCGGCAACGGCGCGAACCAAACGGCCGGAGAGTGCCTGAAGATCGAGAACCTGGGCGAGACGGCGCGAGTTCACGACGTCGAGCTCTCGGCCTGTTACGCGAACAACCTGGAATTCATCGGCTATTCCGCTTCGCAGTCGGCGGTTAACAACATCACGTCGAACCGCGCTGTGCACGGCTCCGGCGTGGCCTTTACCAACCTATCGGGAGTCGGCGTGCTGAACGGCATCAGCGGCGATTGCAACCAAACCGCGCTCATCAATGCGAACTACAATGCGGCTGGCACGCTCGACATTCACGGCCTGAAGGCGGAAGCAGAGGCCTCGATCTGCCCCGCCCAGGTGCAGGACCCGGCGATCCTGGTCTCTAGCACCGATGACACGATCCTCGCGAGCCTGAATATTTCCGGCGGCTATGCCTTCGGCACCAGTCAGGTCAACTTCATCAAGAATGCCGGCCCTGGTTCGATCCAGCTCACCGAAGCCAACTTCTACCTAAACGGGTACACCAACATCCTGAATGACACTACCCGTAGCAAGCTGATCGTGAATGTAGCGCAGACGACGAAGCAGCCGGTGAACTATCTCAGCAACGGCGTGGTGTTCGGCAATCAAGCTTTCACCTTCCTGCCCGATACCTTCATGCAGGGCAATCCCAACGGCGTGCCGACAGAGATGTTCGGCGCGGGCAGCGACGCCTCGACCGATATCGCCGCGATCGGCAACGGCGACAACTCGAAATACTTCAACGGCGGAGTGAAGTTCGGGACTTTCAACCGCTCCATGTTCGGCCAGACGCCGGAATATCAGGCGCGCATGGGCTGGCGCTGGACCAATCCCGGTTACGATCAGACCACTTGGACCTTCGTTCCCATCTGGGCGACGGGTGATTCGAGCACGCGCTGGCTCGGCGACCCGAATCAGCGCTGGCCGGAAATCTATGCCGCCGACGTGGACGCGACGACCGCGCACATCGGAAGCTGCATCGGCGCTGGCTGCGGCGTGCCGCCGACGCGCCAAGTGAACGGGCATCCGCTCTCCAGCGACGTTACGGTGACACCGGCTGATGTGGGCAACGCGACCGCACAGTGGAATGCCAACCAGATCAACGGTCAGACGCCCGCAACCGTCGCGACTTCGGGCAGCTACAACGATCTGGCGAATAAGCCCAGCTTCCCGCACGTTCTCAGCGGCTCGATGCAAGGGCCCACGGCGGCGACCAGTGGGACCGGCTCGGCCGCGACGCTCTACAGCTATAGCATTCCATCGGGCACGTTCTCGGTAGGCATCGGAGTGAAATGCTTCGGGCGACTGCGCCATACCACAGGCAGTGCGGCGGTGACGATGTACTGGAAGTTGGGAGCGACGACCTACTCTTACCCGACGACCTTCACGACGGGCAACAATGGCGGTGATGTCTCAATCGAAATCTTCACGCCGGCGTCACTCACGGCTCAAGTCGTGAACATCCCTTGGGCCGCGTTCGGCGGCACGACCGAATCGCCCTACACCGGCCTAGCCTGGTCGGAGAACCTGAACAACCCGGCCACCATCTACCTGCAGTTCAATGTCGCCGCTACCGACAAGGTGACTGGCGACATGTTCTGGTGCTCGACGATTCAATAACCGGCGCCCAGTGACCGAATTTGAAGATGCGATGGTCCTGGTGCGCCTCTACGCCCGCCGGATCCACTTCCGCGTGTTTCGGCATGTGGCGCTGGAGGACCTCATGCAGGAAGGCGTCATCGGCTTGCTGGAAGCCCAGCAGCGGTACGTTCCCGGCAAGGTCCCGAGTTTGGCGAAGTTTGCCCGTCGCCGCATCAAGGGTGCGATGTATGACTTCGTGCGGGCGCAGATTCCCGGCGGGCGTTATCAGCTTCGCGTTCCGGACATCCTGGGCCTGGAAACGCCGGTTTTCGGCGACAACGACGGCGACGAGCTGACCATTGGCGAAACCCTGACTTCCGCCGATGATCCTGAGCGTGATGCGATCGAGGCCGAGCGGTCGCGCCAGCTCGCCTCCGCCGTCGATTCCCTGTGTGAACGTGAGCGCCAAGTGATACGCCGGCTGTATTTCGATGGCAACGAAGTGCCCTATCAGTCCACGGTCGCGCGCGCGCTCGGCGTCAGCGAATCGCGCATCTCGCAAATCCGCACAAAGGCGCTCGGCGAACTGCGGCGGGCTTTATCCCAATGATCATCGGAACCTTCAATGGCTGGAACATCATCGGCATGCCCGATTCCCCTGGCATTCGTCAGGTGCAATGGGACCTGACCGATTTGATCGGCGAAGTCGCCAGCCCATACAGCGGTGCAGCGCAGCAGCAGGACTGGATGACCGACTTCTGGCAGGGCATGATGACCCTGCCGCCGATGTCGGCGGACCAGGCAGGCCGTTGGCGCGGATTTCTTGCCGAGTTACGCGGCAAACTGAACGTCTTTCCGCTCTCCGACCCTTACGGCCTCACTCCCAGCGGAGCGGCGAACGGTGAACCGCTCTGTGCTGGCCAGAATCTCTCGCGCGCGCGGGTGCTGAATACCAAAGGTTGGGCACCCAGCATTCAGGCGCAGTTGAAGGTGGGCGACTATCTGCAAATTGGCAAGCGCCTGCACATGGTAATCGGCCAGGACGTAGATTCTGACGAACAGGGCGACGCGACCATCAACATTTGGCCGTCGGTCCGGGAAGGGCCAAACGAAGGCGACCCCATCATCCTGAATAATCCCGCCGGCCTGTTCCGCCTGAAGAGCAACAAGCGCTCCTGGACGGTCGGCCCCAACCGCTTGTTCTCCGTTTCCTACGAAATCAAAGAAGCGCTGTAATTACACCTTAAGGGGAGTAAAGCGCATTGAGGATAACTTCTCAATCGGCAAGAGGGGGAGTGCGGGACTCTAAGTGAATCGGTTTTTTCTGTTATGGCCACCGAGCACGCTTCCACACCTTTACAGGAATTGTAAGCTTGTCTTTCTTCCCGACACCCGGCGCAGCGGGATTCTGAACCATATGCATAACAGGGCTCTCGGGAATTGAGCTTACGACGGACACGTAGTAATTTCCTTTGTGTTTATCAGCAGCGATTGTCTCCTCAGGAGTCAATTCGACATCACTGTCGGATGTTTGACCTTTCACCTCGATTCGGATTCCTGCGTGATGCGTTTTTCCGGTCGTAGTTAGTACGGCCTCCAAGTCATAGCCGTAATTCGCTTTGTTTACGGGTGTGATTTTCTTGCACCTTATTGTCAATGCCTGTTGAGCATAGTTCATCGCAAACTGTTCAACCATGCTACCTGGGGCCGATGACCGCACTCCCCCGCGAACGAAGAACTCGCGCCACAGCTTCTGTTGAGCACTGTCGATTTGGGCTGGCAGATAGTCGGGGCTGAGGAAGTGTAACCCCGGAACGAATTGGCTATTAGCCTCCCAGTTTTGCTCCGGATTAAACTCGGTCGCGAAGAACATCTCCTTCGCAGGTCGTACGCCGCCTTGTTTGCCGATAACCCAGAACTCGATTCCGCTGGGGAGAGCTGCTCCGAGCTTCTCAAAGCAATACTGCGTGTGCCTCAACAGCTCGTCTCTCTTTGGTTTCGTTGCAGAGACAAGAATCTTCGGAAGAATTGCTTCACGACATACTACTTCAGAGTCAAGCACCTGCACGCCCGCGTAGCCGGTCAGAAACGCTCGAAGCTCGTCTCTCTGGACGTCATCACGAGCGCCATCAAGGATGTCACGATGCAAGAGCTTTTTTGATTTCCCAAACTCTACCGCGACCGCTTTGCTCACCGCGTCCGAAGCAGGAACATCGAAGAACGACACTGCGCCCCCTTTAAGTAGAGCAGAATCGCCCGTCAGAACTATCTCATATTGATGATATGTTTTGGCCTTGCTGCGCCAGGTGCGATAAAAGTACTTCTCCAGCGCGGGGTAATCACGGAGCCAGAGATACAGTGAACGGAACCACTTCGCCGCATCGCCCCGCTTGGCTTGTTTGTTTAAGTAGTCGGCGTTTTTCAGCAAGTCCCATCGGTCAACATCCTTGACGTGCACGCCTCCAGCATCGGCATCCGGATGTACGAGATGGAGACCGCTCCTGTTGCCAAGCACCGAGGCAATCTCGCTCTCGTCGGTCAGCAATCCTGACGAGACTAATGCCGCGATTGCATCGCGCTCCTCCGGCTTGACCCTTACCACATCAGCCGCCGCAACCCATTTGTCGTCGCTCGTCGGAATGCAGCTCGCTTCCAGCAACCTAGTAATGGGCTCAATCAGCTTGGGACCAAACAACTTGTCGTAAGATTCAAGACCTGCCGATTTGGTAAAGTCAAATGCCCTCAAGAACTGATATTTCCAGCTTGGGTGCTTCTTAAAATAGTGAATTGCGGTCTTGCACAGGCCAGCGACTTCCTCGACAAGCCAGTGATTCCACTTCGCCTCGTAATTGATGGCGTCACGTCCGGGTTGAACGAGAAAATCGGCCTGGATTGGGAATTTTGCTCCGCTGCGTGCTTCGCCGAGCGGCAGAAATGAGTACACCCCGCCGTACATCGCACCCGCTTCGGAAGGCGCCAGATTGTTATTGTCATCGAGGGCGAACGCAATCGCAATCTCGCGCTCCACGACATTACGGCGGTAATGTTGTGTAAGCGGATCGCGCCTCACCGCGTCAGGCACTGTGACGACCTTGCGGAAAAAACGAAACCGTTGCTGCGTGCTGTCTCGGCCCAGCGTCGTTACGTCGTCCCTCTCTCCGAAGTTCTGCAATGTCCATTTCTCGTTCGTAACTTCATCGGTAATCTCAATTTTGCGAAGCCATTTCAAGAATAGGTAGAGTTCCGTCCCTAGGTGTTCCAGTTCAGAACGAAGCGTGTGATAGTAGTCAGCATCCTTAAAAGGGACAATGAATTTAGTGGCATCGTCCGGGACACGCGGCAGACTGCCTTCGATCCACACGGGCACTACCTGCCAAGGCACATTGTCTGATGGGGACCAATGGCCCTTGTCGAATTTGAAATGAAATTCACCCGAATGAATTTCAGGCGCATCGCTCACCTTGAATACAGACTTGAATCCAATTCCGAGGTACCCAAGAGTTCCTCGTTCCGGCTTTTTGGAAGAGCGAATACCACAGACAGCCCGAACGTCCTTTTCGATAAACGGGCTCCCATTGTGAACTAGCTTGATTCTCTTCTTGTTAATAGCAATGTTGAAGCACCCCGAGCTCGCGAGGTCGAGTCCGGAATCTTCGGCATTTTGCAGGAACTCAAGAATGAATCCAGAGCTACGGGAGAAAACTACTTCAGATATCAAGTTCAACGCATTGACGAAGTCTGTTGATATCGCCGCTTGCCGCGAATTCAGAATCTCGCGCTGAATTTGTTCAACTATGGCTCTCGGTTCCATTTGCCACTTTCAGCCTTTCCAAAGGCAGTGCTCGAACTGAACTTCGCGCGCGGTTGGATTTGTTTTCCCGGTGACACTCGTCTGGGCAGAACAGTATAAAGGTGAACGTCCCCCAAAAACAGCGGCAAGAATCGAGGCTTGTTCATTGCCATTCGGTGCTTGTGCTTTGCCGATGTCCCGTAGTAGTTAGGCGGTCGGCACGACTGCTGCTGGATCCGCCGCCAGCGAGCCCAAGACTTTCATGCGCAATATGACCGATGCGGCGGCGGCGCAGACCGTCGCGTGCCAGATTCGCTGTGCGCTCTTTGCCGAGCTCCACTTCCTCAGTTCCATCGAGCGCGTGTGGAGCGGCTACGGCCCGCTGGCCTGGAACGGATTTAACTGGCTGGGACTCGGCACGCTCGGCCAGGTCTCGATGATCACCGAGGATACGCAGCTCAACGCGCAGACCTTCACGATTTCGCTTTCCGGCGTCGACAATCGGCTGCTCTCGGAGGCGCTAAGGGAGGTACGGCAGGGTCTACCGGTGAAATTCTGGCTGGCGTTCTTTGACAGCGCCGGCAATATCGTGGACGCGCCGATTCTCTGCTACGCGGGCCGAATGGACCAGCCGACGATCCTCGAAGGTACGGACACCTCCACCATCTCCATTTCCGTCGAAAACCGGCTCGCCGACCTGCAGCGCCGCATCGAGCGCCGATTCACCGACCGCGACCAGCGCCTCGAATATCCCGCCGACACCGGCTTGGCTTATATCGCCTGGACCATGGACTGGAACGGCGCCTGGGGTACGACCAGTAAGTAGGAAGACGCCGCCATGTTGACCCGGCACGAACAGTGGGAAGCCAAGCTTCACCATTCCATCGAAGCGCACAAGGCAAAGCCGTTTGCCTGGGGCGAGCATGATTGCGCTCTTTCGGTGTGCAATCACGTCCAGGCGATGACCGGGATCGATCTCGCGGCCGCGTTTCGCGGCCAGTATGAGAGTGAAGACGCGGCGCTGGCGGCCATGGGGCGGATTTGCCGAGATGCGACAACGCTGGAGCATGTGGCCGAACAGCTCGCCGCCCAGCACGGCATTCCGGAGATCAAACCCCTGCACGCACAGCGCGGCGATGTGGTCTTGCTCGACAATCCCTCGCCGTCCACCGGTCTCAACCGCCAGGCCCTCGGCATCGTGCATCTGAACGGCCGTCACGTCATAGTGACTGGTCCGGATGGGCTGCGCCTGTTGCGACTGGCGCATGTGCGCCGCGCGTGGCGCATCGGCCCGCTCACAGCGGGCGCTCACATCGAAGACGACGACGGACGGCCTCGCTTCGCCCCGCTGACCCGGGCCCCGCAACCGCCCTCGCAAAGCTAATTTGTAATCAATCTCTTGGGTTTGGCGCCGCAAGGCAATTTAGCCAAGCCGCATTTTCCGTTTTGCCGATGATCCGCTTAGGGATAGGAAGCTCTATTGGCTAGGAGTTCGGAGTAACTTTCACTTCACTCCTGATTTCCAGGCTTGGTGGTTCTCGCCGTAACGAATCTCGAGTACACAGCGTTGTTTTCGGCTAATGTTGACGCGAATGTGGACAGAAACCGGCACTGCGAAGCGTGGTTCGGCAGGGCACGAAGACGCGTACACTTCTCTCTGAGGTCCGCGAAGTAGGCACCCACGAAAGGCGCGAGTCGCTTGTACGCACTTCCCAATCGTGTCGAGAAATCCCACACGGGACCGCTCTCAGTCGTCCAATGTTCTCGAGTGTAGGCATCGTTGAGCTCAGTTCCGAAGTGCCAAGTTGGGTGGCATTTCGCGAGCCGGCCGCTTACTCGGCCAGAGTGTTTAATGCAATTCGCGATAAGGCGTAATTCGTCGATAGCAGGATAACCGAATACCAGCCGAAGCCATGGTATCTCTTTCTCGATATAGGCGACGGCGTGCATCCGGTTGGGATCGATGGTGGGGAAAGTCGCTCGTAAAATGTTGCTTCTCTCAATCTCAATTTCTTTGTGTACGCCCAATATCCGAAGTTCGTCCATAAGTGATTTAAGAATGTAAAGATCCTTGACGGAGCATTCGGAGTGAGCGACAGACCGCATTGCTTCCTTTGGATCGAACGTGCTTTCCTCAATGGCTGGTTCGATTTGCAGTCCGGCGTCCAATTCTGCAAGTCTCGCGCCGAGCGCTTTCAATTCATCTCGGCGGTGCGCGTACTCATCCCACGCCCGCTTCGCAGATCGCTCACACTCGTCTCGTCGTTGGAGCAATACTGAGGTCGCCATGTCAAACAGCCGGTCAAGTTCACCCTGCTGAATGAAGTGGATCAAGTTTGGGTAGGCTACGGCACATCGTGCAGGAACCGCCTTCGAGCTGGCCATCTTGGTATTTCACCTCAGCCTTCAGCCGTTTTCAATGCGTGATGCTGACTGGTAAGCCCTAGGGCCGCCAGATCAGTCGCGCGTTCTGTCTTCGTCGGATATCTCCGCGATACCGCCTTCGCCTAACATGGCAAAAATCATCGTAGGCGCCGCGATGCTGGTCGCTGGCATCGCGCTCATGATCTATTGCGGCCCAATGGGGGCCGCCGCCATGATGGCGCTCTACGGTGCGATTGCCTCGACCGGCTTCTCGATGGTGCTGGGAGGCATCGCGCAGAAGCTGCAGGGGCAGTATTCACCCGCCATCGGCATTGCGGTGAAGCAGCCCGCGAGCCCCTGGAACGTGGTCTACGGCCGCTCGCGGGTCGGCGGTGTCATCGCCTACATCAACACGTCCTCGTCGCAGAACACGCGGCTCGACCTGATCGTGGCCCACACCGGCCATCACGTCGCGCGCGTGGGCAATGCCGGTCGCAATGGCCTGGCCTTTGGAGGGCTGTATCTCGACGGCAAGGAAGTGCTGACCGACATTCACGGCGATTCGCGCGGCGGCAAACTGACCGATGCGTCGGGCAACGAATATTCTTTCGACAATGCCCAATTTCCCTTGGGCGATGGTCGCTCGTTTGTGCATTGGGAGACGCGCCAGGGCGCGCCCGGACAGGTCGCCTGCTATCCGCTGCAGAACCAGCAGGACCCGAACTGGAAACCGAGCTGCACCCTCGATGGGCGCGGCTACAGCTACATCAGCCTGACTTGGGATCAGAACCGCTTCTCCAACGGCATTCCGGGCATTCGCGTCGATATCGTCGGCAAAGACGACATCTACGATCCGCGCGTGGACGTCCGCGGCATCGTCACCATCAATCAGGACGCGCTCAACGCCGTCACCGGGGTGCAATTCCCGCCGCGGCTGAACGGCGCGAACATCATCATCGAAGGCGCTGGCCCTGGCGTCGCGCAGAATGGCGAGCCGACCTTCCTGTTGGCCCACCTCACTGTCGATGGCAACGGCAGCGGCACCATCGATCCGCCTGCTTCACAGCCGGTCACCAATGTTCGCGCCTATACCTGCGGCTACACGGAGAATTGGGCGCTGTGCGTGGCCGACTATCTCTGCAACAAAGAATTCGGCCTGGGCTGCCTCTATGACACCGAGATTGACGAAGAGCAGCTCATCGCCGCGGCGAACATTTGCGATGAGCTGGTGCCGGTCCGCTACTCGAATTTAAATGGATGGGAAGCTGATGCGCCGTACAGCTACGGGCAGGTGATCGCTCCTGGCAACGGCTACGCCTACATGTGCGTTCGCCCCGGAGTGAGCGCCAACAATCCGCCGAATTTTCCGGAGCGGGTCAGTGCGACAGTGTGGGATGGTCCCGGACCGGGCGGGCAGTACGCGGTCGAATGGGAATGCAAGGGCTTGTCGAACTCGAATCTCGCCGAGCCGCGCTACACCATGAACGGCACGTTCCAGACCGACACTACGCCCGGCGACGTGCTGACCAACATGATGACCGCCGCTGCCGGCCGGATCGTGTATATTGGCGGCGTCTGGAAGATTTATCCCGCCGCCTGGTACGGCGTCGGCATCGCGATCACCGATGATGACCTGCTAGGGACGGTCAAATGGGTCCCGACGCGCAAGTTCCGCGACCTGGTGAACGCTGTTCGCGGCACCTTCATCGCGCCTACCTTCCCGTACATCCACGATGGGCCCGGACTCCCGCTGAATCTGCGCACGCGCAACGTTTTCGATGCGCAATGGCAGCAGGCCGATTTCCCGCCGTTCTCACAGGACCCCATTCACGGCTATGAGCAGGATCAGAACTATCTGGCCGATGGGTCGGAAACGCTGTGGCAGGAACTGCGGCTGCCCTTCACCATCTCCGGCGCGACCGCACAGCGCATCGCGAAAATCTACCTGACGCGCAATCGCCAGCAAGGAACGGGCACTTTGAAGTGCAAGCTTTCGACGCTGCGCGCGCAGGCCCTCGACGTCGTCTCCTGGACCCATCCTTCGATGCAGTTCCACGGCAAGCTGATAGAGATCTCGAACTTTCGCATCAAGGTCGATTACGAGCCCACCAGCGAGTTAGACCTGGGCGAAAGCGAAGAGCAAAACAACGAAGCCAAAGCGCCCGTGATTTACTGCGAGCTCGACCTGCAGGAAACCGATCCCTCGGTCTATGCCTGGAGTTCCTCGGAGGAGCTGCCGCTGGACTCGCCTGACATTCTCGGCTAAAGCCGAAATCTCACGAACCTGGTCGCCACCATGTCTATGCAATCCACCCAACCTGATATCTCGATCGTGCAGAAAATGGCCGAGCACACGGCCGAACTCACCAGCGAGCTGACACTGCGCCGGCTCGCCGACGAGCAGTTGGCGCCGATCCGCGCCGAGTTGAGCCGCCTGAATGCGCGCTCGGAAGCCATGGCGCTCGTCGTGCTGGGCGGCAACGGATCACCGTCCCTCGGCGCGCAGTTGCGCAAGCTGGGCGAGGACCTGCGCGCGCTCACCCCGCGCGAGGAATGCCGCTACTCGCGCGAGCAGTGCCGCTCGGAGATCCTGACTTCGATCTCTCAGCTCAAGACGGACGCGCGCGACACCATGACGGTACGCGAACGGGCCAAAGGCGCGGTCATGGCGATCGGCAGCGCCTGCGGACTCGGCGGCTTCGTGTGGAAGCTGCTCGATCTGGCCATCCATCACCATCCCTGAGTTGAATCCCCTTCCGCCGGATTAAGGAACTCCAATGTCCAATCTGCAATCGGCCGTAGCGCGCACGCTGCGCTTCGAAGACGCGACTCTCTCCGGCAAGATCACCTTTGATGCGGGCGGTGCGACGCGCTTTGGTGTGGCCGCGAAATACCATCCCGAAGTATTTCCCGAAATGCTTACCTGCTCGCGCGAGCGCGCCCTGGAGCTCGCAGCGCATGTGCTGAAAAGCTACTGGTCGTTCGATGGCGTCCAGGACCAGGATATCGCCTGGAAGCTGTTCGATATGGCCGTCAACATGGGCCTGGTCACGTCGATCAAACTCTGCCAGCGCGCTCTCGGCGTCGCCGTCGATGGCAAATGGGGACCGGCGACGGAAGCTGCGGTGAATGCGCGCCTGCCCCTCAGTCTGATGGAAGGCCTGCGGCAAGGTGCGGCCGCGCACTACCGCGAAGTCGTCGCGGCTAATCCCGCCAATGCGAAATTCCTGAACGGCTGGCTCGCCCGGGCCGCTGCCTGAACTATTCCCGAAAACGCGACACAGAGAGGACGCGATGTGGTGGTTCTTTGCCTGGTTTCACTTCTTCCTCCGCAAGCTGCGCTCGAAGCACGGCGTGCGGCCTGTAGTCCTACTTCAACTGATCCAAGGAGCACAAAGCGCAATGGCTGACATCATCAAGAATGTTGGTTCCACAGTTCATTCCGTGCCGGTCGAGAAGAACGCCGAAGGCGGCAATGTTCCCATCGTCCCGGCAAACGTCCAGTATTCGGTCGACGATCCCGAAGTCGGCCAGCTCACCCAGAACGAAGACGGCTCGGCCGACATTGTGGGCCTCACGGCGGGTACTGTCACTCTGACGGTGAAGGACACGGCCTACAACCTGTCCAACTCGAAGACGATCCAGTTCAACCCCGACACCGTTCCCACTTCGCTCGACCAGCAGCTCTCCTAACCTTCCGGCGGGCGACTCCCGGAGCCGCCCGCACCGCGTGAAACTATGAATACCCGCACCCGAATTGAAATCATCGCCGGCGCCGTCCTCGCCGTGTTTCTCATGGTCCTGCTCTTTGAGTGGCACAACTCGGAGATGCGGAACGCGGCGGCACAGGCCACGACCGACGTACTGCAGAAGACCGTTGCCAACGCGCAGAAGACCATCGACGCTGCCGGTGATGCTATCGCCAAGCGCGATGCGGCCATGGAGCGACAGCAGCAGGTCTTTACGGCACAACTTGCATCGATCCGCACGCCCGCGCAGGCGCAGCCGTTGATCCTCGACATGGCCGCGAAGAACCTGCCTGCGCCCGTCCAGACCGCGACCGATCCGAAGACTGGCGCAGTCAGCTACACCATTCCGTCTGAAGACGTCGTGCCGCTGTACAAGAAGCTGGCGACCTGCGAGCAGAGCGCGGGCCAGCTCGACGTGTGCCAGCACGATGTTGTCGACATGAAATCCCAAGCCGCGGAGCTCACCACGCAGCGTGACTCCTATAAGCAGGAAGCCGCGACATGGAAGAAGGCCGCCAAGGGCGGCTCATCTATCAAGCGCGCGGTGAAGGTAGCCGAACACGTCGCCATAGGCGCGGCGATCGGCTACGCCATCGCCAAACACTGAAAGGAGGAAAGCATGGTCGGTTATTTCAGCTTTTGGTTCGTGTCCGTCATCGTCGCTCTGGTCGCCGGTGTCATCTGGGGACGCAAGATCGAAGCGAGGGCGGAGGCGGAGTTGGCCACGATCCGCGCGACGGTCCGCGACGGCGCCAAGGAAGCGGAGGCCAAGCTCTAATCATGAAATCATTTCTCAACAAGATGGTTTCGACCAGCGGAGACGTATCTTTCGGTCGCGTCTTTGCCGGACTCTGGGCGCTGTTCTACATGGGGCAGCACGCCTGGTTCTGGCATTTGACCGGTCACATGGTCGAGAACGCGACTGTACTGACCCATCTGGGTGTCATCACCACTCTCTACGGGCTGGGCAAGATTCCGAGTGGAGGACAGCAGCCTTCCTGATGCCGGGCTGAGTTCGGCTCGATATCCGCGCGATATCCCACCCTCGAACCTTTTGGCCGCGAAGCATTCATGCTTCGCGGCCCTTTTTTCTTGCGCCTCGCTCCCTCGCGTTCCTCGGAGTTTTGGTCCTCAAGAGAGCGCGGGCAGCATGTCTTCCGCCTCTCGTAAAAAAGTTGCTGAGCCCGGTCGTATATGCTCCAATGTCGTGTCCGAACGCTCAGGTACCATTTACCGCAACCGCATGCCGATACCGAGTGATCCAAAGATTTACCACATCACCCACGTGGACAATCTACCAAACATCATTGATGGGAAAATCTGGTCGGACGCTGAGCGTGTCAGACGTAATTTGAACTGCACCCTAATCGGCATGTCTGAAATAAAGCGTCGGCGGTTGGAAGAACTCGAAGTCGATTGTCATCCGGGTACTCGCGTGGGAGAGTACGTACCCTTCTATTTCTGCCCGCGATCAGTGATGCTGTACATCCTGCATATGGGTAACAGCCCTGGTCTAACGTACACCGGCGGCCAAAAACCGATCGTTCACCTACGAGCTGATCTTGCTGCCGTGATTCAGTGGGCTAACACGAAGAAGAAGCGGTGGGCTTTTAGCACCGGCAACGCGGGAGCGTATTTCGCTGAGTTCTACGATAGAGCATCGAAGTTGGACAAGGTTGATTGGGATTCCGTGGCAGCGAACGACTGGCGCAATCCCGATGTGAAAGAAGGCAAGCAAGCGGAGTTCCTGGTTGAACACTCGTTTCCGTGGCACTTATTTGAGATGATCGGTGTCAAGGACCAGGATATCGCCCGCAGAGTGAAGACGTTGTTGAGCACGGCGAAACACAGGCCGCATGTGGACATCAAACCAGGTTGGTACTACTGAGGAACGCGGACATGGTTGAGTTAATGCAGGGAGACATTCTGCATGCAGACGCAGAGGCCTTAGTGAACACTGTGAACTGCGTCGGAATAATGGGCAGAGGAGTAGCTCTTCAGTTCCGTAAGGCGTTCCCCGATAATTACAAATTTTACAAAAGAGTTTGCGAACATCATGAGTTGCGCCCAGGGAGAATGCTGGTATATGAGACGGGACGCCTGACAAATCCTCGTTATGTCATAAATTTTCCGACGAAACGGCATTGGAAAGGCAAAAGCCGGATCGAGGATATCGATGCTGGGCTAACTGCTCTGATAGACGAGGTCAGACACAGGAGAATACGGTCCATCGCGATTCCGCCGCTAGGTTCGGGTCTCGGCGGCTTGCGTTGGAATGACGTAAGACCTCGAATCATGGCCGCCTTCGACCAGGTGCCGAACGTTCGCGTGATGCTGTACGAACCCATCGGTGCGCCTGAGCCCTCAATAATGGCGAAGGACCTTCGAAAACCGAATATGACGGCGGGGCGAGCAGTTCTCCTAAAGCTCATTCAGCGATACTTGGCTGTGTTGATGGATCCTTTCGTTACTTTGCTTGAGATTCATAAGCTCATGTATTTCATGCAGGCTGCCGGAGAACCGCTGAGGCTCAAATACCAAAAGGGCGTTTATGGGCCCTACGCTCAAAACTTGCGTCATGTGCTTTCAATAATGGAGGGCTACCTGATCAAAGGCTATGGCGACGCTGATGATAAGCCGGGGCGTCCAATTGAGTTGTTGCCCGAAGCTGCTGAACTTGCTGATGAGTTTCTACAGGGGCACGAAACTACACATGAACGCGTCGGCCGTGTCTCTCGGCTGATACACGGCTTCGAAACACCCCATGGTATGGAGTTACTCGCTACCGTTCACTGGGTCGCAGTCCAAGAAGGGGCGCGTTCTTCCGATGAAGCTGTCAAGCTCACCTATAACTGGAATGATCGCAAGCGGCTCTTTTCAGAAAAGCAAATCAGAATGGCGTGGAAAAGGCTTCAACGAGAAGGTTGGTTGCCGGAAGAAACCAATTAGGTCGAGCACCTATTCTGGCGTAATTCTCGCATGTCAAAGCTGAATGCCACCTGACAACTCGGGCTCGCCCTTTTTCTAACACCAAGCCTTCACATTGTGCAGTGTTTTCTCGCATGGAAGCACTAGGAAGTCACGGGGCAGACTGTATGACAAAGCGCGGGCCTGGTACCGTTTCCGTTCGCGTGCCAGGCCATCCTCTCTCCTCGCGCAAAAAAAAACGGCTCAAGCCGGGAAAACCGTCGAGCCTTTGGTCGGAGACTGCGGGTCGTAGTTAAGCTACTAGTTCGTCCGCCGCGTGTTTGCGTTCTTTCTTGTTCCAGCGATGCGCCGCAACCTGCTTCATGGTGCGCGAGCGTTCTTCAGCCGAGGTTCGGGCCCAACGTGCTTTGGCCGCGCGACGCGCGGATTCCCGAAGCGCCTCGCGCGCGATGATCTCTTTTTCTTCTTCTCGCATCGTTTCCTCCAAATCGATAATGCTTTCGCGCACGGAAGCGCGCAACAGAAAACTGCTCGTACGGAGTGATCAAAGCGCCGCTCTCCGTTCGCTTTTGGAGACCGGCATACATGGCACCAATTGATATCGGCGGGCTGCAACACACGCAGTGGCACGTTGACTGCCCTGCCTGCGAGTACGCCCGCAACCACTCGCTGAGCACTGACCCTTCCACCCAATTACTGACCTTCGCAGACGCAGCCGATCGCTGGCTGGAACTGCGCAAGATGGCCGGCGACGTGAACCGCGCCCGCTTCATCCGCGACAATACGCTGCGAAGCGATAAGGTGTACATCGCGGCCTTGAAGAAGGAATTCTCCGGGCTGCCGCTGAACAAGTTTAGCGCCATCCACTTCCGGTTGTATCAGGAGAAGCGCAGCGAAAAAGCGGGCGCTGTCCTGATCAATCACGAGCTGCAGTTTTTGAAACGCCTACTGCGCGAAGCCGGATTGTGGACGGAACCGATGGAGCACGGCTACAAGCGCTTGCCCGTCCGCCCGCCAGATGTTCCCCGGGCCATGACTCCCGACGAGCAGGCGCACTATCTCGACGTGTGCGCCTCGCGCAGGGAGTGGCAACTGCTCTATTGGTATTCGATCACGGCACTGAACACGACGTGCAACTCATGCGAGATGCGCGGGCTGAAATTGGGTGACGTGAACCTGTACCAGAATCTGCTCTATGTGCGGCAGGCCTCGGCGAAGAACCAGTACCGGCAGCGGGAGATCCCGCTAACCGAGCAGGCGGTGTGGGCGCTAGAAAAGCTGCGGCAGCGGGCGCGCTCGCTCGGTGCCATCCACGAAGCCCACTATCTGTTCCCGTACTCGATCTCGGAGAAGCGCTGGGACCCGGCGCGCCCGATGTCGGCTTGGGGACTGACGCGGCAGTTCCACGCGGTGCGTACGGCGTCGGGACTGAAGTGGTTGCGCGGTACACACGACCTCCGGCATACGGCGGTCACGCGATTGGCCGAGGCCGGCACGCCGATTCCCACGATCATGTCGATTGCCGGACACATGACGCGCCAGATGATGGAGCACTACACCCACGTTTCGGAAGCGGCCAAACGCAAGGCGGTGGTGGCCAGCTTCGAGCAGGCGCTCAAGCCCAAGCTGGCGAAAGTCCCTGCGAACCGAAACTAGAGCATTACTGGGCATTCGGAACTTCGGCGGAGCGTCAGCCCACACTCACCTGCTACTGCTTTGGCAACACCTACAGGTGAGGAACATCTTGACCTGACGTGCGCGCACGCACTATGGTGTGCGTCGAGGGTATGGAATGCGTCGAGGGCTGAGAGAAGGATGAACCGCCCAACGGTCACATGCGAGCTGCCACACGTATTCCTAAACCGTTGGTCGGCAGTTCGACTCTGCCCAGGGCCTCCATTTTCAATAATTTACAAGCAACCTGATTTAGCTGTCCGATGTTTGTCCGACATGAAATTGCGGTTGCTCGATCCGTTAACCACTGACAGCTGTTTGGAGAGCTTCTTCATTGCCTTGGTGACCGCCGGCCGGCGGACCTTGCGGTAAAACTTTTCGGTGGTGGTGACGTCGGCATGGCGCAAGATCTGCTGAATCACCGGGTCCGGGACACCCAGGTCGGAGAGGTTGCTGGCCAGGCCGCGGCGGAACGCATGCCACCCATACCAGGTCAGCTTCGCCTTCTCCATGGGCTTGAGGATATGTCTGCGGTAGAGGTTATTGAAGTCCATCGGCAGCTTGCCGCGGGACGCCGGCCAGACCCAGCCTTCGGCTGGTCGGCCACACTCCTTCCAGTAAGTATCGAGGATCTCGCCCAGGTGTTTGATGATCGGCACCGGGGCTGAACGGGATTCCGTCTTCGTCTCTTACTCGGTTCCATACACAACGTTGCGGATGATGTGCAGGCTGCCATGGTGGCGGTCTTCCCACCGGAGTCCCTGCATCTCTGACCTGGATAATCCAGCGAAGCTGGCAGCGGCGATTGCTGCTTTCGCTTTCAGCCCCAGGACCTTCATGATCGCCAGCTCTTCCGGAAGATTGTAGGCGTAGGTTTCTGACTTGCGGCGCGCCTTGGGCAGCTTCACCCCAACGATCGGGTTGGCTCCATCGAAGTGGCCATGGTTCCGGGCCCAGGTGTAGATGCCGCTGACAAATGCCTTCACGTGTTGGATCGTGTATTTGTTGATGCCGTGTTCCCGGACGATGCTTTCCAACAGCGCGTTCCAGCTGACCGGCCGAACGCTGCCCAGCGTCTCTCCCTTCAGCCGGTCTTTCAGGTAGCGCTTCCAAATGCCGCGATACTCGTCTGTGGTAGACGGGCTCAGCGATCGGACATGCTCTGACTTCAAATAGACCTCTTCTACGAACGCATAAAAAGGAGGGTCCATGCTCGCCACCCTGACATATCTGTCATTGATGGTTTGCATGAACCCTTGGAAGATGTCCCAAATATCCCGTTCCAGCGGGTAGTCGCTAAGCCGCCCGATTACGGATGACGCTTTCTGCCAACTGGGCACCTCGTTCCCGCCCGGCACTTCCTGGTAATACTCCACGTGCCAGCTTCCGTGGCGGGAGAAGAGATGGCCCTTCTGGATTTTGTAGCGCTGCATCTCCGGCGCCATGCTTGCGATGCCTGTCCCACCATTGCTCAAGCTCATCCGATCCCCATTCGAAGCGTACAAGAGCGCCCAGCTTAACATGTGGAATCGGATCAGCGCAGTGACGGCACGTATGGTTCTGAACCCAGGTCAACGGGAGGCCGCGGCGCTTGGCGAACTCCTTGCTGTCAATGGTTTCGACCTTAGTGGGGACTTCATTACCCGGTGAATCTGCCATCTACAAACTCCTCAATGTTGATTTGTTGCAGGAAGGCAAATCTCAGTGTCGCCCCTGCGGCGGCACAGTCCGGGTGAACTGGGAGCCCTGAATCCCGGCGGGCTCGACAATAGGTTTCAAGGATACCTACTGTTGGTCACCTCGTCTGTGACGTAGGTCACCATGTGGGCGTACAACGAAAGAGACAGCCCGTTAAGGCTGCCTCTGTACGAAACTGCTTGTAGACGAATGGCAATGTGGGGGTAGCTACGGAAGCCGCCCCTTCTCTTTTGGAGTCACCTGCTATTTAGGGCTGATGGTCGTGTACGTGCTGTTGCCGACATGCTGCGCGGTTGTCGTCCCGCCATTGCTCAAGTTGTAATAGGTGTTGTTGCCCACCTTCTGGCCGCTGATGGAATGCCCCTGCGTTGTCGGTGGTATAAGTGCCGTTGCCGATGTGCTGGGTGATGCAGGAAGTTCCAAAAACTACACGTCGTTCCCAATCTTCTGGGAGGTGCACGACTGAGCCCATGCCGACGAAGCCAGGAAAAGCCAAACCGCAAACCACCATCAGAAGAACTGGCCACGGATGAATTGTTCGTTGGTCATTTCAGTTCTGTGCTACAGTGGGGCCGTGAAGCGGATAGAAAAGATGCGGGAGGTTCTGCGCGAGGTTGCCGAGCCTGAACTGAAGAAGATACACGCCACCCTCGACCGGATCGAACGCAGGGCCGAGAAGATAAAGCGGGAGGCGGAGCTTAGTTTACAGAGCCTCGATTCCGCTTCGCGTAGCAGGACTTCAGATAAGGTCCCGAGTAGGGTCCAGTAGCTTTGGTCAGCGTCTTCTTCCGTAATCACGCCAGCATCATAATATTGAACAGTAAGTAGCTTCACCGGCGCGAACAGATACGGATTGCTATTGGCACTGGACCTAACCGCAGGGTCATCTGTTCTGAAATCAGTCGGTTACCTCGCAATCAGCCCTGTGCAAGTCACAATGCGCAGGTGGGCTGATGTGTTCAAGAATACAAGACAATCGAATTGGCACTCCCGAGCTAGTTCAGCCGTGGGTGGCTGGTTGCTTATCCTTCGACTCATTCAGGATGCGTCAAATGCTGTCCAGGCCTTTTGGGACGCCGCCAATTGGCAGCCTATGGGCTGTTGCCGGCGTCTTTCTCGCTGGCGACCGTAATTCCTGCCCGATCCAAAACACCCATTCATTGCTCCAACTCCAGCGCAGAAAAAAAGCTAGGCATGGCATCTGATGGGCGGTGCCTTGGATCCATCCGGTCCAGATAGGGTGCGAGTTGGCCTGATCTCGACACCTATCCTTGGAAAGCCAAACGTTCCCGGCGTCTGTCACCCGCCCCAATTGGTGGCATGCGGCAGCGGAGCCGTCATCGGTGATTACCTTACGCGGCGGGGTTGAATATTCGGATCAGCCAAAACGATACCATCGCGACGAGCGCCGACGCCGGAATTGTCAATATCCATGCCCACACAATCCGGGTTGCCACGCCCCAGCGTACCGCAGAGAGTCGGTGCGTCGTTCCTACACCGATAATTGCTCCAGTTATAGTATGAGTTGTGCTCACCGGAATACCCGCCAAGGCTGTACCGAACAGAGTGATGGCTCCGGCCGCTTCGGCGCAGAATCCGCCAACCGGTTTTAGCTTGGTGATCTTCGACCCCATGGTGTGGACGATTCTCCATCCCCCGAGGTAAGTTCCAAGAGCGATTGCCGCATGGGCTGCCAGGATGACGGGCCAATGCCATCGTCCCCAGTTGGCGGCAAAGTCACGCGACGACATAACGCCCGCGGTATAAAGCGCACCGGCAACGATGCCCATGGTCTTCTGCGCATCATTGCCACCGTGCCCTAGGCTGTAGGCCGCAGCCGAGAGTAACTGTAATCTACGGAAAAGCTTGTCCACTTGGCGCGGGGACTTTCGTTGAAAGATCCACGAGATCGCCACCATGAAGCCAAAGCCCAAGACGAAACCCATCATCGGTGCGATCACGATAAAGATCAGCGTCTTGTACCAACCGCCGGGCACGATGACGTGGGGCGCCGCTCGCCAGCCGTGAAGGATCATCGCCCGCGCCATTGCTGCGCCCGCGTAGCCACCGATCAGCGCGTGCGAAGAAGAGGTCGGCAACCCCAGCAGCCAGGTCAACACATCCCAAACGATCGCACCCACCAGTCCAGCCAGGACAACGTACTGGGTGACGATGTCGAGCTGGATCATGCCCTTGCCGATGGTATTCGCGACCGCGGTGCCAAGCAGGAAGGCAGCCAGAAAATTAAACGCGGCCGCCCAGAAAACAGCGAACCGGGGGGAGAGCACTCGCGTAGAAACCACAGTGGCGATGCTGTTGGCAGCGTCGTGAAAGCCGTTCAGGAAATCGAAGACCAGCGCCGTGACAACGGTAATGAGGAGCAGGATCAGTCGAGTGCTCACAGGCGCACGTACTCCGCCCACCTTTGGTTTGCAGTCACCGCTTGGCGTCTCAGGCGTTTTTCAGGACTACGGTCTCAAGTACGTCAGCAACATCTTCGGCCTTGTCGCTGGCCTCTTCCAGAATTTCCAGCAGTTCCTTCAACTTGATCAGCGTGATGGGGTCGTATTCACCGTCAAAGAGGCGGCCGATGGCTTCCCGGCTTATTTGGTCGGCTTCGTTCTCCAGCCGGTTAACTTCCACACAGTGTGCGAGGAGCTGGCCGTCATTTCCGAGCAGTGCCACCGCCCTTTTCAGTTCTTCCGCCTGTTTCAAGATGATGGCGGCCAACACCTTGGCTGACGGCGAGGGCTGCGTGATCTTGTAAGTAAGCAAGCGGTCAGAGGCGCTGTAAACGAAATCAAGAACGTCATCCAGCGAAGACGCCAGGAGGTGAATGTCTTCGCGATCAAAAGGCGTTATGAAAGTCTGATTCAGCTTGATAAGGATTTTGTGTGTCATCTCGTCGCCGCGGTGCTCGATCTCCTTGATCTTCTGGACCGCGGCAGGCATTTGCTGGTAGTCGTAGTTGCGCAGCAGGTCGTCTAAGGCGTGCGCCCCCTCGACAACGTTGGTGGCGATCTCCGTGAACATTTCGAAGAACTTGGTCTCACGCGGTATCAGTCGCACCGGGATGCTCCACAGGCAGACGCGGATGTAGGAAGGTCCATGAGAGGCGAAGCGTTTGCGAATTGTTGCAGCTTTGTTAAAGCGAAACTATCGCATGCGGCCGGTAGGAGGGTCAAACGAGAGGGAAAGAACACAAGAAAAGCTCCAGGTGTCTCGTTTACTCATACCTAATCAGGGATCAGAGTCCGGACTCCGGGGGAGAAAAGATGGGAGCACAGGCTGCGAAGCCGGGGTCGTCCACCGGGTTTAGCGATAGCGACGAATTTCCAGCTTCCAACTTGATTCCTGGAGGCGGAATTCCTCGGCCAAGAACGTGTGTTGGCGATGGCAACCAGGGCACTCATCAATGGTAATTGACCGATCAGAATCGGTCGAAGGTACAGTAACAGGCTCAGAGGGCGCGTCCCAAAGTGGGATAAATTTGTCTTGGCAGAACACACCCAAATATCTGAACCCTTGGCTTCTGTCGGACATGTGTGAATTCTCTTACGACGCGGTCGTTCTGTCGAGTGTGTCAAAGTCGATCACCCCTTCGTTTGGCACAAATGGGTGCCGACGCCCGTCGTCGGCTGGTGCTTTCTGTTGTGCTCAGTCTCGACAAGGACCGAGAAACGAGCCAACCCACAAGCGAGAGCCCCCGGCTCGTCATCGCCATCTAGTAAGTAATCCTGACCAGGGCACGCAGCCGCCCTACGGTGGGCGACCTGCCGCCGTCAGAGCGGCTCTGTATGTGCCAGAACGGACTCCCATTGACGCGGGCCAGAAGTCTTCTCTGAGAGATCTGGCCCGGATTAGGAACGAGAAACCCCGCAGGATTCAGCAATCCACATGAGCGTGTAGTCGGCATTCCGTCCTTGTGGCAGGCAACCTGCGATCCCCCACAAGCCCGTGCCTGGCCAACTCCTCGATTGCGCACGATTCCGTAACCAGGGCGGCAAATCGACTTGCGCGGCGCGCTATAATGGCGCGCACCAATGGGCATCACCTCCGGGACGAAACTTGGGCCTTATGAAATTCAGGGGCCGCTGGGTGCGGGCGGCATGGGAGAAGTGTACCGGGCGAAAGACACTCGCCTGGATCGCACGGTAGCGATCAAGGTCCTGCCTTCGCATCTTTCGTCCGACCCCGAATCAAAGAGACGTATGGAGCGCGAGGCGAAGTCGATCTCCGCACTCCAGCACGCGCACATCTGCACGCTTCATGACATCGGTTCGCAGGACGGGACCGACTTCCTGGTCATGGAGTACCTCGAAGGGCAGACGCTCGCGTCGCGCCTGGAAAAAGGCCCGCTGCCGCTTGATCAGGCGCTGAAGATCGGCATCGAGATCGCCGAGGCGCTGGAGAAGGCGCATCAGCACGGCATCATCCATCGCGATCTGAAACCCGGTAATGTCATGCTGACTAAAGCCGGGGCCAAGCTAATGGACTTCGGCCTGGCGAAACCGAACGTCGCGATCGCGTCGCAGGCGGTTGGCCGTTTCACGCCTTCCACGCCGACGATGAACCTGCCTCAGCTCACCGCCGCGGTGTCGCCGCTGACGCAGAAAGGGTCGGTCGTCGGAACATTTCAGTACCTCGCGCCCGAAGTCCTGCAGGGCGCCGAGGCCGACGCGCGCAGCGACCTGTTCAGCCTGGGCTGCGTGCTCTACGAGATGGTGACGGGACGGCCGGCGTTCGAGGGCAAGTCGCAGCTCAGCGTGCTTACGGCAATTCTGGAGAAAGAGCCGGAACCAATCAGTGCCAACCAGCCGCTTGCGCCGCCGATGCTCGACCTGGCGGTCCGTGGCTGTCTGGCGAAGGATCCGGCCGAGCGTGTCCAGTCGGCGCACGACGTTGCCATGGAGCTGCGCTGGATCGCGTCATTGCGTGCTACGCCGGCGGAAGCAGCACCTGCGGCAACGGCTGCACCGGGCCACGTACGGTGGCTGGTCGCGCTCGCCGCGGCGGTCGCGATTGGAGTACTCGCGGGATTTCTTGTTCACCGCGCCGCGCCGGCTGCGCCGAGCATCCGCGCAGCGCTCAACCCGCCACCGGACACCCGCTTTCGTCTGAGCTCCGATCTTGCCGGTCCGCCCGTATTCTCACCCGACGGCAACTATCTTGCGTTCGCTGCCGTTGGCAACGACGGCAAGACCAACTTGTGGGTGCGCGCGATGAATGCTTCCGACGCCCGCACTCTGCCTGATACCAGCGACGCCATCTTTCCGTTTTGGTCGTCCGACAGCCGCTCGCTGGGGTTCTTCGCTAACGGACAGCTGAGGACTATCGACATCAACGCCAGCACCGCGCAGACGCTGGGGCCGGCTCAGCTCGGGCGTGGCGGCACCTGGAGCGGCAACGGCCTTATTATCTTTTCTCCCGCCCCCATCGGACCGTTGATGCAGATCAGCGCCAACGGCGGCACGGCCACGCCGCTCACGAAGCTTGATGCATCGCAGTATTCCTCGCATCGCTGGCCTTTCGTTCTTCCCGACGGCAAGCACTTCCTCTACTTCGCCATGATTCATGAGCGTTCGAAGCTGGCGAATGATGCGATCTTCTATGCGTCGCTTGACGGGCGCGAGAACCGCTTGCTGCTCCATTGCCAGACCAATGGCGTCTACGCGGCCGGCTTCCTGTTGTTCGGTCGAGGCGACCAGTTGATGGCCCAGGCCTTCGATCCTGATAAAGGTGTTTTGCATGGCGAGCCGCAACCCATCTCGACCGGCGTGTTGAATGACGCATCGACCTGGCACATGAGCGCGTCGGCAAGCGACAGCGGCCTGTTGACATTCGGCAATGGCAGCTCCGGGGAAGTGGAGCTTATTTGGATGGATCGCAACGGGAAAGAGGTAGGTGTTGCCGCCGGAAACCTGCAGAACCTGCAGTACGCGCGCCTCTCGCCTCAGGGCGACCGCATCGCCGCGAATATCGACGCCGGCATGAATGATGTCTGGTCGCTGGATCTGGCGCGCGGCGTCAAGACACGCCTGACCTTCGGCCCGACCGGGAACACGTTTCCCGTCTGGTCGCCGGATGGCAAATGGATCGCCTATAGTTCCTTCCGGCCCTCCGGTAGCGGCATCTACCGCCGGCCGGCTGACGGCAGCGGGACAGAAGAGTTGATCGTTTCCGATCTGCCCGGGTTCGTCTATGCCCCCGATGACTGGTCGCGCGACGGCAAGACGCTGTTCTATTCCCCCAATCCATTCATGCAAGCAGGCGAAGGGATATGGGCGGTACCCCTGGAAGGAGATAGAAAGCCCCGCCAGATTGTTGCGCACGGCACGAACGCGGCCCTGTCTCCCAACGGACGCTGGCTGGCTTATAGCTCCTCGGAGTCGGGCCGGCTTGAAATCTACGTCGAGGCATATGGCGGAGGCGCGGGCAAATGGCAGGTCTCGCCCAACCTCGGACAAGTGCCTCACTGGAGTGCCGACGGTAAAGAACTTTTCTATTTCGACGGCAATCAGTCGCTGGTCTCTGTGTCGGTGACCGAGGCGGGTGGCGCACTGAAATTCGGCGCTCCCAGAACGCTGGTCAGTCAGTGGACGATGCTGACGACCCCTTTCTTCAGCGTCTCTCCCGACGGCAAGAAATTTCTGATGGAGCGCTTGTCGCAACAAGTCAACCAGCCAATCACGGTGATCACCAACTTCACAGCGGGCCTGAAGAGATAGGTTTCACACTGGGAGTTTTGGCTTCTGGAATGCCATCACGAGAGGGCAGAGGTGGACTCTGTTAACCAGCAGACCGGCACGACGCACGCCAGCAAAAACCGTACTGCAACAACTGTCCAGAAGTTAGCTTCTGGGACATTGAACCGATGGTAATGATAAACGCGGATGTGGCCACCAATCTGCGCGAAGTCAGTTCTGTCGAGCGGCAAAACCACTTGGACGGGAATGTATGGTCCGCCGCCCGACTGCAAGGAAAAGTTGAGGGCGAGAAGACAAGTCTGCGCAAATGTATTCGGCCTGTAATGGAGATCAGTTCTCCTGGCCATGATGAGTTGCGCGCATGTCTGTCC
>Ga0335085_10000207_pt1 | contig 183590 bp, 135 predicted proteins | sample Lox_Sample_45_FD_206712 | JGI IMG/M metagenome (GOLD analysis project Ga0335085, IMG submission 206712) | Soil microbial communities from Loxahatchee National Wildlife Refuge, Florida, United States - Lox_Sample_4.5 | ecosystem: Environmental > Terrestrial > Soil > Wetlands | place: USA... | reverse complement strand
TAAGACCGATCACCGAAAAAATCCCCAAATCCCTCATCCCCGTCGCGGGCAAGCCGTTTCTGGCGCATCAACTCGAATTACTCCGTTCGCGCGGCATCCGCCGCGTCGTGCTTTGCGTCGGGCATCTGGGCGAAATGATTCAGCGCCAATTCGGCGACGGCAAGGCGTTCGGTCTGCAACTCGAATATTCCTTCGACTCGCCGCGCCAAAGCGCAGCGGAGACGGGAGCGACGGCAGATAGCCCCAGGCTGCTGGGGACCGGCGGTGCCATCAAGCGCGCGTTGCCGTTACTCGGCATGGAATTTTTTGTGCTCTACGGCGATTCGTATCTGCCGATTCAGTATCGCCCCGTGGCGGAATTTTTCCGGCGCAGTGGCAAGCTTGGCTGCATGACCGTTTACCGCAACGAGGGCCGTTACGACACCAGCAACGTCGTTTTCCGCGACGGCAACGTTCTGGTCTACGACAAGAAAAACCGTCAGCCGGAAATGCAGCACATTGACTACGGGTTGAGCCTGTTCCAGGCGCCCGTGTTCAATGCGTACCCGGCCGACAAGCCTTTTGATCTGGCCGAAATCATGGGCAAACTCGTCCAGGAGAAGCAACTGGCTGGTTATGAAGTGGGGGAGCGGTTTTATGAAATCGGCTCGCCTGCGGGCTTGGCGGAATTGGAATCGCTGTTACAATCAAAATCATCATGAGTTTTGCCAAACAATTCCTCGACGAAGTCCAAAACCTGGTGGCGCAGCTGAACACCGACGCCATCGAAAAAGCTGCGGACGAACTGGCGCGCGTGCGTGAACGTGGGGGGCGGCTGTTTATCCTCGGCGTCGGTGGCAGCGCGGCCAACGCCAGCCATGCCGTCAACGATTTCCGCAAAATCTGCGGATTCGAGGCTTATGCGCCTACCGACAACGTCTCGGAATTGACCGCACGGACAAATGACGAGGGCTGGGCCACGATTTTTGCCGAATGGCTCAAGGGCAGCCGGCTCAACGGGAAGGATGGTTTGCTGATTTTCTCCGTCGGCGGCGGCAATCTGGAAAAAAATGTCAGCCCTAATCTCGTCACCGCCATTCAACTCGCCAGGAAAGCCGGCGCCTCGATTATCGGCATTGTCGGACGCGATGGCGGTTACACGGCAAAGGAAGCCTCGGCGTGCGTCATCGTGCCGACGGTCAATCCGGCGCACGTGACGCCGCATAGCGAAGCATTTCAAGCGGTCATCTGGCACTTGCTCGTGTCGCACCCGATGCTGAAGGTCGGCCAGACGAAATGGGAATCCACGAAATGACTTTGTAGCAGCCGACGTAAGGAAGCTCAAACTTCCCGTGAACCAAAACAGTCAGAGCCTCGTTACCTCGGCTGCTACAAAACTGCGGCGCGCAGTATTTCTGGACCGCGACGGCGTCATCAACCGCGCTTTGGAGCGTGACAGCAAACCGTATCCGCCCCGGAGCCTGGCTGAGTTTGAAATCCTACCCGACGTGGCAGCCGCCTGCGCCAAGCTTAAAGCCGCTGGATTTTTGCTCGTGGTGGCCACCAACCAACCCGACGTTGGCCGCGGGACTCTCGCAAAAGAAATGGTGGAAACGATTCATGTGGAAATGTGCCGCCGGCTGCCGATTGACCGCGTGGAGGTCTGTTACCATCCCGGCCAGGGACACTCGGATTGTGATTGCCGCAAGCCCCGGCCCGGCATGTTGGTCCGCGCGGCGCGCGAGCTGGACATTGACCTCAAACAAAGCTGGATGGTCGGTGACCGCTGGCGGGACGTGGATTGCGGCCACGCCGCTGGCTGCCGCACGATTTTTATTGATCGCGGTTACGCGGAGGAATTGCGGCAAAAACCGGACTTTTCCGCTGGCAACCTGGCCGAAGCCGCGGACATTATCTTGCGCGAATCGAAGAATCGGTGATAATTAGCGTTCACCGATTGGATTGAATCATGAGCACATTGAAAGACCTGAAGATAAAAATTTTCGCCGATGGCGCGGACAAGGCCGGCATGCTGCAATTGAACGCCAATCCGCTCATCCAGGGCATGACCACGAATCCCACGCTCATGCGCAAAGCCGGACTGACGGATTTCGAGGCGTTCGCCAGGGACATTCTGCAAAGCATCACCGTGAAGCCGATTTCGTTTGAGGTGTTTTCCGACGAGTTTCCCGAAATGCGACGGCAGGCGCTTAAAATCAACGGCTGGGCCGATAACGTCTATGTCAAAATTCCCATCACCAACACGCGCGGCGAATCGTCGTTGTCGCTCGTGCGTGATCTGGCGCGCGAAGGCGTGAAACTCAACATCACCGCCATTCTCACGCAGGCGCAGGTTGCCGGGGTTGCGCAGGCGCTCGATCCGAAAGTACCCGCCGTGGTTTCCGTGTTCGCCGGGCGCATTGCCGACACGGGGGTTGATCCGATGCCGCACATGTGCGACGCCAGGCAGAAACTGGCTGCGCTGCCTCAGGCCGAGCTGCTTTGGGCCAGCGTGCGCGAAGTGCTGAACATTTTTCAAGCCGAGGCCTGCGGCTGCGATATCGTGACCGTGACGCATGAGGTCCTGAACAAGGCGTTCAAGCTCGCGGGGATTGGCCTGCAGGAAATGTCGCTGGACACGGTGAAGATGTTTGCCGCGGACGCGAAGGCGGCGGGGTTCAATCTGTGATTTACGAGATTGGATTTGCGATTCAGGTGTTTGCCCGCATTTCGACGCCAGCGTGTAAATCGTTTACCGTAAATCGAAAATACTTCAAACCAGCTTTGTCACCGTCGCAAACACGTCTTCGATTTTCACCGACGCCATGCACGCCAGCAGTACCTCGCGCGTGCCTTTGATGCCACCGCCATCGTAACGGTAAAAATCCAGCCCGCGCCCGTTCACGACCGGATTCTTCACCAGCGTGTACGGATTGCCGTAGGGGAAATTGGTCACATTCAGCGTTGGCGCCTCGATAACGATTTGTTTTGGCACCTTCACTGCCGCAGCCAGATGCATCAAGACCGTGTCCACGCTGAGAAAGGAGTGGCATCGTTTCAGCAACGCCGTGGTCTGCCGGAAGTTTCGTGTCTTGGCCTCCAGCGTCAAGTCCCGGTCGGCCTGCGCCAGAATCAACTCATGGTCTTTGGCTTCATCCGGGCCGCCGAAAAGCAGGAGGCTGATGTCGCGCCGCTCGCGGTTCAAACGCCGGACCAGCCCGATGTAATGTTTCAGCGGCCAGCGTTTGAGTGGCAGATTTTTGGTGGAACCGGAGCCGACATGAATTCCCAGCAACGTGCGGCCGGCGAGTTTGTACTGGGACAGGAAACCATCCGCCCATTTTTCCTCGTCGGGCGTCAGGAAAATTTCGAGCGGGTGCGCCGGCAGTTTTTTTTGCGCGCCGAATAAAGGCAGCACATCGAAATTATTCTCAATCGAATGCCGGGTGTAATCCTGCGGCAACGTCCGGTTCACCAGCCACCGGTCGAGTGCGCCGAAACATTCGTATTCGTGGCTGATCCGGGTGGATGCGTTAATAATGCGCGCCGCCAGGCGGTAAAGCCTCTGGCTCTGCGGATGCGTGTTGATGGATATGTCGTAATGCTCACGCCGGAGCGACCAGAAGAAACGCAGTGCCTCCAGTTTGCCCGCCACGCCCAGCTTGCCGCTGGTGACGAGGTTTCGTTGAAGGACGCGGTTGAGGTGTGGGTTGTTTTCCAGCAGTTCCCGGGAACCGCCCCACAACACCAGTGAGTCAATCGTGGCGTCGGGAAAATTCACGCGCAATTCGTGGAGAAGCGGCGTGGACAGCAGCGCGTCACCGATCCCCGCCAGAGAAATGACCAGAATTTTCATCCGCGTCCGCGAAATTCGTCAAAGGTTCGAAATTTTTTCCAACAGTGCCGTCGTGGATTTGCCGGGAACCATTGGTAAAATCACGATTTTTCCACCCCCCGATTCGACCAGGCGTCGTTCCTCCTGGTTCAACGTGTCCAGGGTATAATCGCCGCCCTTGACATAAATATCGGGCCGGGCCGCCGCAAGGAAAGTCGTGGCCGTCGTGTCTGCAAAAACACAGACACCATCCACACTTGCCAGGGCGGCGAGCACAGCGGCGCGGTCAAATTCGGAATTCACCGGGCGGCCGGGACCTTTCAACTGCCGTGCGGAGTCGTCGCCATTGACACCGACCAGCAGTGCGTCGCCGAGGTTGCGCGCCGATTCCAGATAACCCACATGGCCCAGGTGCAAGATGTCAAAGCAACCATTGGTCACAATCAGTATTTTGCCTGCGGCGCGCATGGTGGCGCGCCACGCCAGCAATTTGTCCCAGGCAATGATTTTATCACGGAAATGCACAACACAATCTTTGTCCAGCCGCTGCCACTTGGCAACGTCCATATTTAAAGGGGTTCAGAGCAATCAGGATGCGCACCGCGAGGTCAAGGAAGAACCAACGACAGCAAATAGATCATCAACCATGAAACCGATCCCATCAACACGGACGCCACCGAATAAACTTTCAGCATGGTTCTCATTTCCAGCCCGGAGAATTTGGTAATCACCCAAAAATAGGCGTCGTTCGCGTGGGAAATCATCATGGATCCTGCACCCATGGCCAACACAGCGAACAATTGGCCTCTTTCCGTTGCCAAGCCAAGGGCGGGAAGCAGTGGTTGAACAATGGATGCTGCGGTGATGATGGCGACTGTGGACGATCCCTGCGCCGTTTTCAAAACCGAGGTGATTAAAAACGGAAACAGAATGCCCGGAATGTCCAAGGCCAGCGTCTGGCTGAAACGCGGGCCAATGTCAGTGGCTGCCAGCACCGCCCCGAAAGCGCCGCCCGCCCCGATGATGACAAGGATACCTCCGGCCTTTTCCGCCGCTTCTTGCAGCAAGTGCCCGACAGTTTCTCTGTTCCATGCCCGATGACAATTAAACGCCAGCAACACGCCGATGGACAAAGCAATCACCGGATCACCCAATGAAAGCACCGCGGGGAACCAACGGCCTCCGACGACCGGCGACTGGATAGTGAAAAAGGACCCGGCGGCAATCAAAACGATCGGCACGATCACAGGCAGAAATGCTTTGATGACCGAAGGCGGCTGCAACACTTCTTCAGCGAGGATTGCCTCCTCAGCAACTGGCGCGGTAACTTTTCTGCCGGCAAAATTGGCCCAGAAATAGCCGGTCGCGGTGGCGGGAACCGCGACCGCAATTCCAAACAGGATCAATTCCCCGAAGTCCACCTTGAGAGTACTGGCGGCGGCTGTGGCACCGGGATGCGGCGGAATCAGGCAATGCACTGAATACAAACCTGCGGCGAGCGAAACTGCCATCGCCGCCATGGAAATGCCGGTACGCCGGGCCAGCGATCGATTCAACCCGCTGAGAACAATATATCCCGAGTCGCAAAAAATGGGCAAACCCACGACGAAGCCTGTGATGCAGACGGCCAAGGTCGCGTGCCGTTCACCGACTTTTCGCAGAATGTAAGCCGCCATCACCCGGGTGCTACCGGTGTGTTCGAGCAGAACTCCCAGAGCCGTGCCCAATACGATAATGAATCCCAACGACTTCATGATGTTGCCGAAGCCATCTTTCATGGCGTTGAGGATGTCCGGCACGGGCAATTGGGCTCCCAGGCCCACTACCAGCGACGCGATCAGCAAGGCAAAAAAGGCGTGCACCCGGTATCTCGCCGTCAGCAGGACAATAGTAAAAACCGCCGCCACCAGACAGACCAACAACTGAAAGATGGAGATGGCCATGGCACCCGGAATTCAACCACGCTGGAGCAATTTCCACACGCGCAACGCCTCGGTTACACCCCACGCCTGGGCATCACAGCCGCGTTGAGTGTGCGGCGCGTCGCCGTCGAGAATTTCGGGAATCTGGCCAAGGCAGCCTCCGTTCATCAAAGATTCCATGCTGCCGAGATACGCGCGGGCTGCGGCGACGGCTTCCGGCGCAAAATCCCACGCGCGCGCAAGCGCCTCGCAAAAAACCGGTAACATCCACGTCCACGCCGTGCCGTTGTGGTAGGCCGGCTTGCGACAGGTATCTTCGTCGCCTTCATAACGCGGCCAATATGGTTCGACCGGATTGTTCAAAAGCCGGCCGTCGTTGCCATAAACCGGCAGCGGACTGGAAACCGGTAACGGCGCCAGCGAACGCAGCGCGCCCGGCACGACGAGGTATTTTTGCGCCGCTGCCACGCCTCGTTTCGCGCGGTCGCCGTTCACCAACCCGAGACCGACCGCCAGCAGATAATTGCCGCGTAACGCGTCATCGGGCCTTGCCTCGCGCGCTGCGACACCGGATCTGGCGAGCAACACGTCGGCGAACCAGCCATTCTCTTCGAGCCAGAAAAGTGTGTTGAGCGACTCAGTCGCCCGTTCAGCCAGTTTGGCCCACTTCTTCCGTTCGTCGCCGCCGCCGATTTTCTCAAGTCGGCGCAGAAGTCGAATCCACAGCGTCTGGATTTCGACCGGATAACCTTCGCGCGGCGTGCCGGCGGGATGGTTCGTGTCCATCCATGTGAAATGACCCGGGCTCCAAATCAGCGCCGAATCGCCGTCCATGCAAATGCCGTTGGGCGTGCCGCGCGCATAATTTTCTGCGATGCTCACCAGGACATCGCGCATAGTGCGATCGGTGTCAACTGGCGTTCCGAAAAATTCGGAGTGCGCGGCTTCAGCTATGTTTGAGGACGACGGGAAATGTCGTGGCGTGGAAAGTGGTGACGTGCCGCCGCCGTCCAAAGCCGCCAACTCTTCGCACGCGAGCGCGAACCATAAGGGGGCGTCGGAGGTGTCGCGATTGGAGGCGTCGTTGCCGTAAATCGCGTTGGGCAGTGTGCCATTCTTTTCAAATCTCGCAAACGTGACCAGGATTTGCCGTACCTCGTCTATCAGGCCGGCTGCGAGCAGGCCGCGCGCGCAAATGAATGTGTCGCGTCCCCAATCCAGAAACCACGGATAGCCGGCGATGACCGTTTTGCTTTCCCCACGCCGGACGACGAATTGTCGGGCCGCGCGAATCAACCGCGCCTCAAAAGTCTGGAGTTCCGGGTTCAGCCGGTCGTTTTTGCCCGCAGGCGGGACTTCGAACGTGCCGGTTTCCGCTCTGGCAACCAGCGTGACGCTCGCGCCTTTGGGCAGCGGTAATTCGAACCAACCGGGACTGTAGGCATCACCGCTGCCGGTCTGGCCGCGGCTTTGCTCAATCGGATGCGGGATGTTTTCACACCACTCCGGCTCTGGATGATATGCGCCGCTGCTGGCGAATACCTGCAATTGACGATCCGGCGCCGGGGTGAAGGCAAAACCAACCGGGGTCCGGGATTTGGGGTCTTGCGTCTGGGGCGGATGGGTGTGTGAGGAAAAATGATCGTCCGCACCTCCGTTGCGCTTGGTTTCGGAGTGGAAATTCCGGTCTTCAATATCAAAACGCACGGTCAGGCGCACATCGGCATCCGCGGGCAACTGTTTGCCGTGCGCACGTTTTTCCGTCGGACGGCTGAACTGAAATGTGACCGAGTTTTCCCCGTCAACCATTTCCGCCTGCAGTTCAATTTCAACCGTCCGCCCGTCGCCGGCGTTGGCCACAAATTGCCATGTCGCCGGGGGCCCGGCATCGAACGCGGCGATATTTTTGAAATCGAGCGGTGAAAGAAAGCCGTCGGCGTTGACCCAGGCGCGGATGCGTTTGGAAAAAACGTGCCGGTCCACCGGTACTTTTGGATCCAGATTGGCGCCCAGCACGCAGTCGTATTTGGAATTCACGCGGCCCAGGTCCACGTGAATTCGCGCCATGCCGCCCCGACCGTTGGTTAACAACACCAAGTCTGAAGGTTGAGGGTTGGGGATTGAAGTTTGAGGGTCCGGCGGCAGGAAGCGGATGGCGGCGGAAACTTTTGGGGAAGTTGCGGCATAGCGCTCCAGAACCAACCCGGCGTCCAAGGCGTTTTCGCGCGGGGCAAAAGCGGCAACATGATTTTTGCCGGCAGGAATGGACTGGATGTGAACCGCGGTCCGGAATTCGGCGTCTGGCGCCCGGGGGCAAAGTGAAGCGCGGAAGGGCGCCGAATCTTCAATCAACAGCCAGTGACCATGTGGCACGAGGGTGATCCGGCGGTGATCGAGCAAGGTCCACGTGACCACCCGCGGGAAGATTGCATGTTGTTCGCCATCGCGCAGCAGTTGGGCAAATGAATTCTTGCCGGTCCGAGCCGACAACACGCTGGCGGCACCGAGAAAATTTGCCGGGGATATCTCAACGTGTTCAGCCAGCCAGCACCAATCGAGGTCTTCGATCGTTTCGACCGGTGCAATTTTATTCAACGCTTCGATGGCCCAGGCGGACTGTGCCCGGGCGCGCCGGTAAGCATCGCCACTCAAGCCGACCGGTTTTTTCGTGGCGGCGAGACAAAAAACCGCTCCCGGCGCGAGCGTGAAAACGGTTCCACTTTTCTCGACAGTAGTTCGGGGAAGCGGTTGGCCGAGCAAATCAACGGCCGCCGGATGGCCGATGGCCGATTGCGGAATGGCAATCGAATTCTCCTTCGCGACGTCGGTGTTAATGAGAACGAGGACGGAATCCTTGCCTTCGGCGGATTCGCGGTGCAGCGCATAGACCAACGAATCGGGCGCGCTCAGGCGGGTCAGTTTTGCGCCATCGAAAAAGCAGGGATGCCCGGCGAGCAGTTGATTCAGTTGTACCAGTTCGGAAATGATGTTGTCGGCGCCGCCCCAATTCAATCCGGTGCAGCCGTGGACGCGGATTTTTTCGGCAGCCAGCCATTCGACACCACAGGTGAAGCCGAATCCACCGGTTGCGCAGGTCAGCGCGCAAAGCCGATTGCGCAGCAGCGACCACGCCCGGCCCTTTTCGGCAAGGCGGTCGTTGTCGTGGGTTTCGGAGTAATGAACATACGTGCCGACGCGCGAACTCTGGCGGTTGGCGTAATCGAGGTAATCGGCAATCTGCCGACCGGAGTGGTTCTGGAAAAGTTCCGAGTAGGCCCATTGCATGCCGCCATCGGTCAACAACGCTTCGGTGGTTTCCCAGGAACCACCCAAGCCTTCGAGCAGGAAAATGGTATCGGGAAATTCATCCTGTACGCGGGCAATAATGTATTGCCAGGCCGGCACGGGAATTTTATAGCCGGCGTCGCATCGGAAACCATCCACGCCCCGTCGGCACCAGGTCAATTGGGCCTCGGCGATTTTGTCCCAGAGCACCACATCGTCCTGTTTCAATTCGACGAGATCTTCCCAAATCGTCCCCCAGGCGCCCGGGCTGGCGAAGGTACCATCGGGTTGGCGCAGGAAAAAACCTGGATGCTCTTCCTGCAAAATCGAGCCCCAGCCGGTGTGGTTGATGACGATATCGAGGAAAACCCGGGCACCGAGGGCATGCGCCGCGCCGGTCAGCTCGCAAAACTGGTCCACCCCGGTGGTGCGTCGGTCGAATTCGACCAGCGCCGGGTCAATCGCCGTCAAATCGAGACTCGCGTACGGACTGCCGAAACGGCCAAACCGCGCGAAGGTTGTGGGCACCGGCTGCACCGGTAACAAGTGAATAATTCGACAACCAAGCGTTTGAACGATGTGCGGCAACCCGCGCGCGAGGTCGCGCAATTTGCCAGAAGGCGGAATGACGGTGAAATTTTTCGCGTCCAGCGGTTTGATCTGCGCTTCGAGTCTCTCGTCCCGCGCGGCAGGCAGGTTCATTGTAGCACCAAACAGCCGCGTGAAAGCACAGTAAACGAGGTTGGCCGTGCGGGCGAAATCGGGATGGACACTGATGCCGACGTCCGGTCCTTCCGGCCAATGCTGCCAGTTTTTCTCGTCGAGCACATAGGCCTTGGCTTTGAAGAAACCCGTTTCCGCGAGCGGCAATTCGATCAGCCAGCCATCGCCGGCTTTTTGCATCGGCACATCCCGCCAGGAGGCGCCGGCAGCCACGGCGCCGCCGGCGTGGGCGGCGATGATCTCGCGACGGCGGGCGGCGGCGCGGCCAAGATTGGTACGGAGTAAGGCGCGCCGGGCGGAGGGCGCGTCCGTGCTGCGCAGGGTGAAACGAACGCGGTCGCCGACGAAGCGCAGGAGGCGTTCGCCGGCTGCCGGTTCCATGACGGGTGCCAAATGCGCCATATCTACCCGGGGACGACCGCCGGACGGCGTTACGATTCCGCAGAAGCCGGCGAAAAGCAACGCTGCTTTTACACGATTAACGCTTGGCTTCTCCAAGAAGCTGTCCAATTTGCGGCATTCCGTTGCCCTGTTTGCTTGCTACTGGAATTTTTGCTGGAAACGCACCTCCACAAATCAGACTCCGGCACAGTTGGAGGGGGCTGACAGACCATCAATGGGAAATCGCGGAATAACTCAATGAAATCAGCACAATCTAACCACCCATTACCCAAAAATGGCGCAGGGATTGCTGTTAAAGCCCCGCGCAGGGGAATCCAATGACATGGCGACGCTGACACAGACGCAAGGCGAAGAGGCTCAATTGCTGCAAACGATTGAGATGTTCGAGGTTATTGTGCAATCGCAGCCGAACGATTGCCAGTCACTGGAAATTCTCAAGGAGGCCTACTCGAAGCTCGGCCGCGAGCAGGATCTAATCAACACGTCCAAGCGGATTGCCCAGGCTTACATGCAGCAGGGCCAACTTTCCTCGGCGATTCTGGAATACGAGACGGTGCTGCAACGCCGCCCGGATGACGCGGATGTGCAGGCGGCGCTCAAGCAAATTGAAGACAAGGCCAGCAACGTGGCCATCGAAGCCGCCGCCGCCGAGCCGGCCGCGCTGGCCACCTCGCCAGAAGAAACGAAATTGCGCAAAAAAGCGCGTACGGCCGAACCGGCAGAAATCAATGACGGTCGCGCGGCCATGCAAAAGCTTTTCGTGGACGGCAAGTTCATCAGCGCGGGCGATTTTGATTTATGCTGGCGCGCGCCGGACCTGACGATGGCGCCGTCGGATGTCTGTGAGCCGTTCATTTACACCCTGCACGAAAAAAACCTGTTCCACATTGAAAAATCACTCAAGCTGCTGACCGACAAGTCGCGCACGGCTTTCCTGCCGTTGGACCGTTATGACGTGGACATTGACCTGACGCGAGGTTTCCCGGCGGAAGTGTGCCGGCGCTACTGCGTGCTGCCGTTTGACCGGATGAGCAAGGCAATCCTGGTGGCGACGGCCAACCCGTTTAACCAGCAGGCGGTCAAGGAACTCGCCGGGGCGACTTCGCACCGGCTGTTGTGGTATCTGGCCGCGCCGTTGGAATTAATCACCAACCTCCGCAAAGCGTTTCGCTAATCCATGGCCAAGGTCAAATCATTCGGAGAACGCATCGCCGACGCCCTCGTCGAGGACGGCCTGTTGAGCGCGGCCCAGGTGCAGGAACTGCTTGAACAACAAAAAAAAGAAGGCGCGCGTCTTGTAAAGCTCATCGTTGACAAATCCTACGTCAGCGAACAGGACCTCGCAGTTTCCATGGGCCGCGTGCTCAACGTCCTCCCGATCAACATCGCGCGCGTGAACATTCCGGCGGATGTTGCCGAGCTGCTGCCGCACGACACGGCTCACAACCACAAGGTCATTCCCGTATCGAGACTGGAGAACAAATTGTTTCTGGCGATGGCCGACCCGCTGAACGTCCTGGCCCTGGATGACGTGAAGCGTCTGACCCGGCTCGAAATCACGCCGATGATTGCGTCCGAAAAGGCCATCATCGACAAGCTCAATGCCCTGGACGCCGCCAAAAGCGGCTCGATGGAAGACATCATCCAGGATGCCCAGCAGCAAAGCGAAGCGGAAACCGATGCCGACAGCATCGAAACCGTCCGGGAAACCCTTGAAGAAGTCAATCTCGACAAACTCGCCGCTTCCAGCGAGGAAGCGCCCGTTATCAAGCTCGCGAACCTCATCATTGTCCAGGCCATCAAAGACCGCGCCAGCGACGTGCACCTTGAGCCATTCGAGAAAAACATGCGGTTGCGCTATCGCGTTGACGGCGCGCTGCTGGACGCGACGCCGCCGCCCAAACAACTGCAACTGGCGCTGGCCTCGCGTTTCAAAATCATGAGCAGCCTCGACATCGCCGAACGCCGTCTGCCGCAGGACGGTCGTATGCGGGTCAAGGTCAGCGGCAAGGATTATGACTTGCGTGTTTCCGTCTTGCCTACCGTGCACGGCGAGAAAATCGTGCTTCGCGTTCTCGATAAAAGCAGCCTGTCCGCGAGTGTTGACAAACTCGGTCTGGATCCGGACACGTTCAAGCAGTTCAAGGCGGCGATTGACGCGCCGCACGGACTGATTCTGGTAACGGGGCCGACCGGCTCGGGAAAAACCACGACACTTTACTCCGCGCTCAACGAACTGAACAACCCGATTTACAACATTGTCACGGTCGAAGACCCGGTGGAATACCAGATTCCCGGCATCAACCAGGTGCCGACCAAGAAGGAAATCGGCCTTACGTTTGCCAACGCCTTGCGTTCCATCCTGCGCCAGGACCCGGATATTATCATGATCGGGGAAATTCGCGACACGGAGACCGCGGAGATCGCCATCGAAGCGGCGCTCACCGGCCACCAGGTGCTCAGCACGCTGCACTGCAACGATGCGCCAGGCGCCATCGCGCGTCTGGACGACATGGGCATTGCGCCCTTCCTGATTTCCTCCTCGGTGATTCTTGCCTGTGCCCAGCGCCTGATGCGGCGCATTTGCTCGCACTGCCGTGAGCCGGTCACCTATCCTCCCAAAATGTACGAAGACCTGGGGATTGACCCGGCCATGTTTGGCGGGGTGCAACTGTATCGCGGACGCGGTTGTGACCGCTGTAAAAATTCCGGTTATGCCGGCCGCTTCGCGATTATTGAAGCCATGACTGTCAGTGATCAGATTCGTAAGCTCATCATCGCCCGTTCGAGCAGTCGTGAAATGGCTAAGGTTGCCATCAGCCAGGGCATGCGCACCCTCCGCATGGTCGGCCTGGACCGCGCCCGCGATGGCATTTCCACCCTGGAACAAGTGCTCCTGATTACCTCACTGCACTGATCGCACTCAGAATTTCCGTTGCGGCACGGTAAAAGGCTGGGGTGTCTGCGACAGCCACGGCGGCGGTTGGAGTGCCCCGGACGGGAGGCTGGCGGACGATTGCCAATTGGTTGGACCGGCGATGCCCGGCAAGGGCACCAAACCCGCTGGCCGGCTAATCCCGCTGCTCAGCGGCGTGAGCGATGCTCCCAGCGGATTCATCGACGGTGTTTGATCAAGCGTCGCGTCTGACCACGATTGTTGCGCAGAAAGGGATTTACCGCCCGGCGCGGACTTTGTCGCCATGTCGGTGTACGAACCCGGATCCAACAATTGTTTGAACCGCTCACGCTCCGCCAGTTGTTCCGGAGTCGGCGCTGCGGGTTGTGTGGGCTGGCCAGGGGTTTTAAACCAGCCGACATCCCGATTTCCGTCCCGCCGGGCGAACGGATCGTTGGCCGGCGCGTCGTTGAAGAGCCGATCCCATATTTGCTTAGTGGTCGGCAACCCGGTCCCCAGAGCACTGAATGGAATGCCATTGGTCGGCCCGTCCCGGGCCCCTGATAAATCCCAACCTGGTGAGGAATCGTCGGTGTACCCGTTGGTGGCCGCCGTGCGCGGTTGCCGCTGTCGCTCCAGAAAACGCTCAACCACGGTCAAGTTTCTTTGACCATCGGCCCCGGCTTCCTGTTCCGGCGTGCGGAACGCATTCCGGGAAACATCCAGACCCAGAATTTCTTCCGGCGTCAACAGCGCCCAGTTCTCCCGCTCGTCCAGCATTTTCTGCAGCCGCCGGGCCTCGGCGCGCGAAAGCGTGGGCGCGCGAGGCAGAACAGGTGACGGCGGGGCCGGGCTTTCGACACCGAAAACTGACACCGGAGCCCGCACGTCGTTGAGGAAATTCGGCCGGGAAGAAAGTTGTGACGCGAATGACGGCGAGTTGGATCCGGCAGTGTCGCCCGCCGGCGCGGAGAAGATGATGGGCTTGCTCGCCGGTGGGGCGCCATTCTGCGCCGCGGCAGACAAGCACAGCACCGACACCGCGCCCCCCAGGAATCGCGTTTTAAAATCTGCCGGGCGAAAACTCATGGTTCAGGTTACACGCTAATGTAATAGACAGTCGGCGTCAAAACCGAATTCAAAACCCGCCAAACGCCTCAATTCCGGAGGCAAAATGTTGGACCGACCCGGCCCCCAACCGCTTTTCATTGTTTCTCATACTCGCCCTTGCCGAGCCGTTTGAGTACGGTAAAGCCCGCCTTTTTGGCGTCCGAGACGGAGAGCGGTTTGAGTTTATGCGGCGTGCTGAAGGCGGAAAAGACCTTGCGCACCGGCTTTTTGCAGGCCGGGCACTTCGTCAACTCCGGCGCACTCAACGGCCGGCGCAACGTGAACTGTCCACCGCACACCTTGCACTCGCCTTCGCAAATCTCGTATTCGTAAAGAGGCATAACTGATTTCAGCAAGACCGGTCCCAAACCTCCCTAGGAGACCGAAAGTCCGTTTAACAACTTAGGCGCAACTTCTAAAAAATGAAAATACAGTTTGGCAACTGCGTCAGCAATGAGTGAACAATCGTCATTTGCCAAATTGCACCATTCTGTTGGCCCGCTGATCCCGAGCCATGAAAGAAATGAGATACTGTGCCCGAGGCGTATGGGCCACAAGGCGTTTTTCCCGTCCCATTTTGTGACCGGATTTACCCTTTCTACTGACCAAATGGCGTGATCGTATGAAACCTGGGAATCCCGATCACGAGTGTATATTCGAGTAATTATCTCCCAATACCCAACCTTATTGCTATAGGTAATAACGCCATCGAGGTCTTCTTCTTCGGCAAGGTGAATATTTGCTTTCGAAAACACATTCCGAACAAGCCGTCTTATTCTGGCACGGCTTGCCAAAGGCCCAGCTTTAGATACGCCATGTTTGAATCGTGTAACAATCCGTTGGGTGTCCAGTTGAAGCGCTTTATTGAAATACCGTTCGCAAAGTTGTCGTTCATCAGCCGTGATTGTCTCACCGATGGTCTTGACTGCGTCTTCATGGAAGCGTTTAACCAATGACTTTGCAAAACACATTCGCTCGGCTTCATCCATTTCAGACATCATTGTTACTACACACCACGGAGATTCATTCCTAAAAAGTTGAAGGAATGGGAATCCTTGGTCGATTTCTCTTTCGAAATCTTCTAATGCCCACAAATAATACCGCACGTTAAATTCTTCCTGCAGCTTTTCCAAATTCATCGCCACGCCGTTTACTTCTTCAAAAACGAACTGAACAAATCTATCGGCAGGGGCAGGAACGTGGTGGTGTTGTGTTCGCTGGCCATTTCGCGCATAGTCTGGAGATAGCGCAGTTGTAGCGCAATCGGTTCCTTGCTGATGACAGCGGCGGCCTGCGCCATTTTTTCTGCGGCTTGAAATTCGCCTTCCGCGTTGGTGATTTTCGCGCGGCGTTCGCGTTCGGCTTCGGCCTGCTTGGCCATTGCGCGCTTCATGCTGTCCGGCAACGCTACGTCCTTCACCTCGACGGCGGTCACCTTGATGCCCCACGGCTCGGTCTGGCGGTCAATGATTTCCTGCAACTTCTGATTGATCGTGTCGCGCTGGGAAAGCAAGTCGTCCAGCGGCGACTGCCCGAGCACGCTGCGCAGCGTCGTTTGCGAGATGAGCGAGGTGGCCTTCCAGAAATTTTCGACCTTCACGACGGCGTCGGTCGGATTGATGACGCGGAAATAGACCACCGCGTCCACAGTGGCCGGCACGTTGTCCTTGGTCATGATTTCCTGTTTGGAAACGTCTATGGTCACGACGCGCAAATCCATCCGCACCATTTTATCCACGATGGGAATGAGGAAGATCAGTCCCGGCCCCTTGGCGCGGAGCAGTTTGCCGAGCCGGAAAATGACGCCGCGTTCGTATTCGCGCAGGATGCGCAGCGCCTGCGGCAAAATGATGACAGCCAGCACAATGGCGATGACCACCCATGCGCCAAGGGTGTGAACTATGTTAATGATGAGTTCGTTCATATTCTCTCCGTTTCTACGTTTTGGGTTTAACTTTCAACGTCAATCCTTCGATGCCGGTGATTTCGACCGGCTGCCCGGCTTCGACCGGCGTTTCGCTCACGGCGTTCCAGTTTTCACCTTCGATAAACACCTTGCCGCCCTGCGTGTCAATCCGCGAGAGCGCCTTCACCGTCTGGCCGAGCATCGTTTCCTTGCCGGATTGGACGGGTCTGAACTGGGCGCGGATGCCCTTGCCGGCGACGAAAATAAAAAACACCGCTGTGAGGACGGTGGTTGCAACAATCCAACTCATTGGCAAATGGTAACCAGCCGGCGCGCGATTGAAAAGCATCAGTACGCCAAGGAAAAACGCGATGATGCCGCCGCCGGTCAACACACCATGCGTTGGCGCAAAGATGTCAACGATGAAGAGCGCGATGGCCAGAAGTATCAGCGCCACGCCGGCGACATTGACCGGCAGCGTCGCCGACATGTAGAGCAGCAAAATCAGCGCGAGCGCACCGGCAACCCCCGGGAAAATCGCCCCCGGATGGCTCATCTCCGCAATGATGCCATAAATGGCAATCAGCATGAGCAGCATCATCACTTCCGGCTGCCAGAATAACTGGAAGAATTTTTCCCCGACGCTCATCGGGATTTCCACGATACTTGCGCCCAGAGTATGCAGCGTTTTGTCGTTAACTTTCCTTCCGTTCAATTTCAGCAGCAAATCAGGAAAGTTGGTTGCAATCAAATCAATCACCTTCAATTTCAGCGCTTCCTCGGAGGTAATTGATTTACTCTCTCGTACTGCCGATTCCGCCCATTTCGCATTGCGGCCGCGTTTTTCGGCGATGTTTATGATCGAGGTGGCAATGTCATTTTCGATCTTGGTAGACATGACGCTATTGGTGTCGCCCACGCCCATGAATCCGACCGGGTGCGCCGCGCCGATTCTGGTGTTTGGCGCCATCACTGCAATGTCCGCAGCCATCGTAATGAAAGTCCCGGCGCTCGTGGCCGCTGCGCCCGAAGGGAAAACGTAAACGACAATCGGAATTGGTGCCGCATAGAATGTCTGTTTGATTTCCTCCATGGAAGCAATCAAACCGCCAGGGGTGTTCAACTCGACGACCAGGCATTCGTCGTTTTGCCCGGCGGCGACATTAATCGCGCGGGAAATGTAGCTGGCGGCAGCCGGGCCGATGGCGCCATCAATTTTAATCAGCCCGACTTGCGCCGCGGGAGCGGCCGCCGCGCCGAGAACCACCACGGCGATGGCGATGGGAATCCAACGCTTCATAATTCAGGCTCCAATTCAGATTAGCAAATGGCGGGGAGTCTGCCAATGAATTTGTCAACCCTTGTCGCACGCGGTTCCGTGCGGAATCCGTCCGGTGGAGGTTGGTTGAGAGTCATTTCAAGATTGACAGCGGTTTTACACCGGCAGCAAGCTTGCCGACTCAACAAATCAAAAAATGGAAATTTCCAGCAAACTGGTTGATCGGCTTGTCTATGCCCGCGGCGTCGCTGCCGGCAAGCGAACACTCGACATTGGCGGGCGCGGCATGCCGCCAACGCCGGACAACGTGCGCCTGCGCGGGCCGAATTCATTCTCATTTAGAAAGGAAGATCCCAGCCAGAGCAAATTTGCCAGACTCTACCACAGCATCGGTCAGAGCGCCGCCGAATATCGCATTCTCGACGCCCGTAACGAGCCGGATGTGCATTATCCGCTCAATTTAAGTGAGAAGGGCTGCATCGAGAAATTGCGGACCATTATTTCCGAGTACCGCCCTGAAGCCATCATCTGCATGGAAACCTTGGAGCACTGCAATTATCACTTCGAAGCCATGAATGAGATGGCCCGCGCGGTCAGCGAGTTCGGGACCGAAATCTTCATTACCATTCCCAACAACTCGAACTGGATTTTGAACTGGTTGGGCTGGAACCACGATCATTGCGTGGCGTTCCTGCCCGACGTCGGGCGGCGTTTTGTTGAACGCTCCGACCTTGGCCGGTACCAAATCACATATATCCCGTGTTTCCAGCAATACCTGTGGTACTGGCGGCTTGCCTACGCGTTGTCGTTCTTTCAACCGTTCAGCCTTGGATTCCACGTGCGCCCCAAAAACCGGTGATTTTCAGGCCGCGTGAACAGGCCTGATTTCACAGCCGCAAAGTGAAACTGATGCATCTGGGCAAAAAATCCGCTTGCGCCTGAAGCTCGCTCCCGCTGAAGCTGGTTGTTCAAACAGTTATGAGCATTGCGATCGTGACCGGCGCCGCCGGATTAATCGGATCAGAAAGCGTCAGGCGGTTTGCCCTCGAAGGTTTCAAAGTCGTCGGCATTGACAACGATCTGCGCCAATGGTTCTTCGGCAAGGAAGCCTCCACCCTGGCCAACCGGCAAAAGCTCATCGCCAGCGTGCCGGGTTATCAACATCACGATTTCGACATCCGCGACCGGCAGGCGGTTGAAAATCTCTTTCGCCAGCTGGGCAAGGATATCGCTGTAATCATTCACACCGCAGCGCAGCCGTCACACGACTGGGCGGCTCGTGATCCGCACGCCGATTTCAGTGTCAATGCCACGGCCACGCTTAATGTGCTCGAAGCTACGCGCCGATTCTGCCCTCAGGCCGTTTTCATTTTCACTTCTACGAACAAGGTTTACGGTGACACCCCTAATCGTTTGCCGCTCGTCGAGCTGGAAAAGCGATGGGAAATCCAACCCGGCCACGAATATAAACCCGGCATTTCGGAAACCATGAGCATTGACCAGACCAAGCACTCGCTTTTTGGCGCATCAAAAGTTGCTGCCGACGTGCTGGTGCAGGAATACGGTCGTTACTTTGGCCTGAAAACCGCGTGTTTTCGCGGCGGCTGTCTGACCGGCCCGGCGCACGCAGGCACGGAGTTGCACGGTTTTCTCGCCTATCTCATGCGTTGCACGGTGGACGGCACCCCCTACCGCATCTTCGGCTACAAGGGCAAACAGGTGCGCGACAACATTCACAGCCATGATCTGGTCGAAATGTTCTGGCAATTTGTTCAAAAGCCGCGTTCCGGCGAGGTTTACAACGCCGGCGGCAGCCGCCATTCCAACTGCTCCATGCTGGAAGCAATTGACCTGTGCGAGCAGATCAGCGGACGTAAATTGAAGTGGACCTACGTCGAAGACAACCGCATCGGCGACCACATCTGGTGGATCAGTGACGTGCGAAAATTCCAGTCGCACTATCCGGCGTGGAAATTCCGCTACGGCCTGCGGGAGATTCTTGAGGAAATCCACACAGTCTCTCGCGCTGCCTGAAATGAGCGTCTCGTTTCCAGGAAGCATTTTGGTCACCGGCGGCGCGGGTTTTGTCGGTAGCAGTCTTGCCTTGCATCTCAAGGGCCGTTATCCCCGCACGCGGATCGTGTGTATGGATAATTTGCACCGGCGCGGTTCGGAACTGAATCTTCCCCGGCTCGAGGAGGCGGGCGTGGAATTTGTGAAAGGCGATATCCGGCTCGCCAGGGAATTTCCAGCCGGTGCGTTTGAGTTCATTGTGGAATGCTCCGCCGAACCTTCGGTGTTGGCGGGTTACAGTGAATCGCCGGATTATTTGATGGAAACCAACTTCCTGGGCACTTACCGCTGCCTGGAATTCGCCCGCCAATGGAAGAGCAAATTCCTGTTTCTTTCCACCAGCCGGGTCTATCCGATGGCCGTTCTGGAAAAGCATCTATGGATTGAACAACCAACGCGTTTTGCGTGGCAGGATGTTCCCGGCGCGGCGATTTCCTCGCGTGGCGTCCGCGAAGATTGTCCGATGAACGGTCCGCGTTCGATTTACGGCCTGACCAAATTCGCCAGCGAAGGTTTGATTGAGGAATATCGCGCCGGCTTCGGCCTTCGCGCGGCGATCAATCGCTGCAGCGTCATCGCCGGACCATGGCAGATGGGCAAGGTGGATCAGGGTGTCGTGGCGCTCTGGGTGCTCCGGCATTTTTATGGCAAACCGCTTAAATATATCGGCTATGGCGGGACCGGAAAGCAAGTCCGTGACGTGCTGCACGTGGCGGACCTTTGTGAACTGGTCGAAGAACAAATCGCCGGCTTCGACCGCTGGGACGGCTGGCTCGGCAACGTCGGCGGCGGGCTGGACGTTTCCGTTTCACTGCAAGAGTTAACCGCCGCGTGCCGGAAAATTGTCGGGCGCGAAGTGCCGGTGAGTGCGGAACCGGAAACTCGCCAGGCTGATTTACGGATTTTCCTCGCCGATTGCTCGCACTTGTTCGCGCGGACGAACTGGCGGCCCAAGCTCGGCATGAAACAAATTGTCGCGGACATTTTTGAGTGGGTACGTGCTCACGAAAAGGCATTGCAACCGCTCGCATGAAAACCGACTCACGCGCCGGAAAGCTGCTGCAAAGTGGAGTCATCTTTGCGGTCATCAATTCTCTGACGCTGCTGATTCACTCGGTCTTTCAATTTATCGTCAGCCCGGAACTCGGCGGCAAGACCGGCGAGTTCGGCCTCGTCCTCGCGACGATAGCGTTCATAGCATTTCTCGGCCTGCCGTTGAACATCGCCACGCAAGCGGTTACACACTACATCGCGCGATTTCATTTCGGCGGGGATGATGTAAGGCTTCATGGGTTGCTGGCCGGCTGCCGCAAATTCCTTTTCCACATCACGATAGCCGGTTCGTTCGCCGCCATCCTGCTCGTAAAACCGTTAGGCGACTTTTTTAACATCCCGCGCACCGCCCTGACGCTCATCGCGCTGATTTGTGTGTTAGGTAATCTTTGGACGGCCTACGTGACAGCACTCTGTCAGGGGCTGGGCTGGTTCAAACGACTTGCCTTGATTGGGCTGCTGTCGGCCGTCCTGCGGGTTTTGTTCGGCTGGCCGGCCACCAGAATCTGGCCGGTCGCCGAGTTGGCCGTTCTTGCCTCGGCGGTCATGTTATTGCCCAATCTGATTCTGCTGTCCTGGAGAAAAGATCTGCCGCAGCGGACGGATTCCATCACCTCACCCTGGACTGCTGAATTCGTCCAATTTCTGGTCGTCAGTGCCGCGTGTGCCATCGGCATATACTTTTTCACACAGGGTGATCTGCTTGTCGCCAAAAAATATTTCCCCAGTGCAGAACTGGACGCCTACGGTTCCGCCGGCCTGTTGGCGCGGAACCTTCCGACAGCGGTAACCCCTCTCCTTATTGTCTTATTCACGCATCGTTCGAGCCGCCGCGACCACCACGGCGATGCCTTGCAGGAACAATTGAAGTTAATCGGTCTTTATGCGGGGGCCTTGATTGGTGGAGCCGTCTGTCTCTATCTCTTGCGAGGATTCTGTCTGCAATTGTTGCATCGCAACACGTCAGCAGCAGCGGCAATGATGGGCCCGCTTTGCATAACCATGGTTTTTGCCGGCCTGCTGCAAGCGCTCGCCATGTGGTCTCTGGCCAGCCGTTGGATAAAAATTTCGCTGCTCTTCGGGGCTCTTGGTTTCACCTACTGGCTCGCGCTCTTGATTTTTGGCAAAACCCCGGCAGCCTTTCTACACCTGATGCCGGTGACTGCGGGGATTGCATTCACCACGCTCTTTCTGGTCTGGTTGGTTGCGATGCGCCTTCACAAAATCGGGGCGCCGGAACAAAGCTGATTTGAATTTGCTCCGGGTTTCGGCCAGACTTGTCTTATGCCGTCCAGTCCGGAAAATCTGCCACGGGTTAGTTTCATCATGCCGACGCTGAACGCCGGGGCATTGCTGGACAATTGTCTTGCGTCCATCGTACGCCAGACTTATCCTTGGGACCGCTGCGAAATTATCCTGGCCGACGCGCATTCGAACGATTCTACTCGCGACATTGCCAAAAAATACGGCGCCACCGTTCTGGATGACGACGGCAAAAACATGGAGGAAGGCAAACGGCTCGCACTTCAACATGCCAGCGGCGAATACATTGTGTTTGTGGATGCTGACAACGAAATCACGCAACCGGATTATATCGAACTGGCCGTAAAGGCGCTGGCGGCGAATCCGCAGGCGCTGGGCGTGGAGAGCTACTACCTGCCTTCGCGAAAGATGAGCTCGTTTTGCGCTTATCTCACCCATTTGTTGCACATCAGCGACCCGATAGCCTGGTTGATGAGCGCGAACCCGCAATTGGTTGCGCGCGACGGTGAGACAGAACGTTGGACCTTGCCCGACGGTTCGCTCTCGTATCCCCTGGGCGCCAACGGCTTTGTTTTCCGCCGGGCCGATCTGGAGTCGGTGCGGGCAAACGAACATTTCCAGGACACGCACGTCGCGCTGTTCCTGATGAAAAATGGTAAACGCGAATGGCTGCGGATTCGCGGTCGTGGCGTCTATCACTATTACATCCAGACGCTCTGGCGTTTCGTGCAAAAGCGCCGTCGCGCCACGGTGCATTTTCTCCGCGTGCAGGAGGAAATGCCGGTGAATTGGATGAAAGAAAAACCACCGGTTCCCCTCTGGCTGGCCGCGGCGTATTGTGTCACGTTTATTGGCCCGCTCTGGCACACGTTGCGTGGCGTCGTTCGGGACCGCGACGCGCGCTGGTTGTGGCATCTGCCGGCGTGCCTCGGCAGCGTCCTCGGCAATGCCTGGGGCGTGCTCACGTACCACCGGCGGGGCAAGGACAAAAAGCTCATCGCGGAATTGCAGGTGAAACAAGACCTGAAATCCTGAATCGAGCGAAAGAAACAATGCCATCCTCTCCACCTCAATTTGCCGCCGCTACCGGTTCCTCGGGCCGCCCGCGCGTGGTCTTTTTCGTGAATGGCATTTTCGGGGAAGGAATTGGCGGCGGTGACATTTTCTTCACCTACCTTGCGCGCGCGACCGTCGCCGCGGGTTATCCCGTGCATTTCTTCGGCGGTCACGCGCTGAAGCGATATTTGGAAAGGGAAGGGTTGCCGCTCAATCTTACGCTCACTGACGACAGCGTGGCCCACCTTGGAAACACGGGACGGTTGAGCGGCCAATTGCGATTGCTCCTGGATTTCGGGCAGAGGTTTATCCGGACCATGCGATTGTTGTCCGAGGTGCAACCGGACGACGTCGCTTACGGGGTGTCCGAGTATTGGTTTGACACGATTCCGGTGATGCGTTGCCGCGCCCGGCACAAAGCCTTTCATCTGGGCATGATGGCGCCCCGGTTGCGTGAGGTATTGTTCAAATCCCGGGCCGATGTCACGACGCTGCGGCTGCCGGCATTTTACTTCTGGCTGAGCCAGCAAATTTCCGGGCGACTATTCCGCTCTTACCGGGGCGGCGTGATCACGTATCCGCATCCTGAAATCCGGGATTACCTGATGCATTTCGGCCAACCTGAATCCGGCCTGTGGTATGTGCCCAACGGCAGCGATGTGGCCATAGCGGACCGCGTGCCGGCGCAACCGAAACGGTTCGATGTGGCGTGGATGGGGCGTGTGCATCCGCAGAAAGGCATTGATGATCTGCTGATCACTCTGGCGTGGTTGAAACAACAAGTGCCCGATTTCCGGGCCGTCATCATTGGCAAAAGCCAGGACAAACTCGAACCCGTGATTCGCACAATGGGGCTGTCCGATCATGTGACATTCAGCGGGTTGGTTTCCGAGGAGGAAAAATTCCGCCTGCTCAAAAGCACCCGTGTCTTTGCGATGCCCAGCCATTACGAAAGCTGGGGTATTGTTGTAGGCGAGGCAATTGCTTCCGGCCTGCCGGTGGTGGCTTACGATCTGGCGTGCTACCGGCCTGTGTTCGGCGATTTTGTGCGTTATGTAAAGTGCTTTGATAGCGACGGGTTCAAACGCGCCGTCGAAGATGAGGTGCGCCAACAGCGTGCCGGACGCAATTATCTCGCCGGGATGAACCCTGACAAACTGAAGCGGTCGATGGATTGGTCAACGGCCCAGGAAAGTTTCCTTTCACTGCTGCGCAAACTGGCCGGTCGTGACACGCTGGCGCGACGAACCGGCGATTAAGTATTGCAGACCGTGCGGCTTTGAATGCGCTTGCAATTTGAGTCGGGCGTCACTTTCATTTGTGGGACATGCAACCGATTCTCATTCGCCCAATCACGCGGCGAAATCCGTTCGAGATCAAAAAGGTCCCTTGGATCGCCAGAGTCTATGCGTATCCGTTCGACCGCTGGCCGTCTTTGGGCACACAGGCGGTTTTTGGCGCGCCGAATTTCGCGTTGTTTCTTCTGTTTCAAAAACTTTCCCCCTTCAAGCCGCAAGGCCGGTTTGCATACACTATTGACGGGCGGGAAAAGCTCATCCGTTTTAACACCATGAACACGCAATTCCACGCACTGTATTTCAAGAGTTTTGCAAAGGGGTTCGAGCCCCAAATTTCAGCGCTTATGGATTTGCTGCTGCCGGCGGATGGAGTTTTTTACGACATTGGAAGCAACTGGGGCTGGTTTTCACTGCTCTTGGCGTCCAAGCCGGGTTTTCACGGCGTAATTCACGCCTTCGAACCGCTTCCTTCCACTTACCGGGACATTTGCAGCCTGATTGAACAAGCGGGTCTGGCCGAACGTGTTCATGCCCACAATTTGGCCCTTTCTGACCATACCGGCTCCGCCCACATGCATCTGCCGGACCACTTCCAGAGTGGCCGGGCGGTGATGGAGGAAAGGCAGACTGATGGAGCCGGGACCGCACCAATGACAACATTGGATTCATTAAATCTTGACCCTCCTTTTTTGATAAAAGCCGACGTGGAAGGCGCGGAGGCAAAAGTTTTCAAAGGCGGGCAAAAGTTGCTCTCGGAACACAGACCCATGATCGTGTTTGAGAATTCCAAATCAGTTCACGAACCCGAATTGACCTTGGAACCTTTGACGGTTCTGCGCAAATTGGGCTATGAGTTCTTTCAAGTGGGCTGGTTGCGGGACTGCCGCGGGACGGCTTTTGTTGTTGGTGACGATGCCGACCCGAACCCTCGGGCAGCGGAAGTCCTTTGCCTCGTGAAATTCGAGTTGCAGGAGAGATTTTTACGCCAGCCCGGCATCAACATCTTTGCCTGTCATCGGGACAAATACCCGCAACTCAAGACCGTCTTCAAGGACCATTCCCTGTAGTTTTTCGGAGGGCAGGGTTTTAACCGGCTATGACGGTCTCAAAATGATGGCAAGGTTGCGGCCAACCCATTTGCCCAGTCGGGCAATTGGTTCCTTGCCTTGTTTCCACCAGCCAACGGTTTCAAAGCCGCAGGCCGCCGTCAGGTCACGCAGACCGCGCGGCGTGAAATCGCGGATATGGCCGGAGGGCTGAAAGCGTTCGAGCCGAGATTGGAAATAAGCCGGCCAAAAGCCGTAAGTGACCCTTTCCGTACCGAGTTCCGATCCAAGCGGCTGACCGGCGAACAGGAACAGCAAACGATTCACCCAGGCGGCGGTGTTGGGCACGCTGATAATGCAAAGCCCTTCCGGGCGCAGCACCCGGCAAAACTCGCGAACCAGCTTTTCCGTCTCAAAGATATGTTCCAGTACCTAGTTGCAACTCAGGAATTCAAAACTTCGGTCTGAAAACGGCAAAGGCTGGCCATCCAGATTCTGTTCGATAAATCTAAAATCGTCGTCGATTTCCTTGAAATGGTCACAGGGACGCGCACCAGATCAATGCCCGCTGCCCTCGTCACACCATTTTATGACCACCGATGCCATATGCGTTGCCTTTGACCCGACAAAGTTGTGAAGATATTGGTTTATTCTGCAACGTGGAGTGGAAAGAATACACACTGTTCTCAGCGCAACTTTTAATTTGCTTGACAAAAAGAGCGGGTCTTGCCTATACTAAACTAGAACTCTCGAAATGAATCGAAAAGGAAAAATTATGAGACAGGCAAAAAAGCTTTTAAGAGTATTCTCCATTTCTTTGGTTCTTTTATACGGCTTTTCCGCCAACGCCCAACAAACGGCGGCAGCCACAGTCACTTTGTTTAATGGCTTTGTAGTGGGGATTACAGTCACCAATGGCGGCAGTGGCTACACTTTTGCTCCACTCGTTACCATCACTGGCGGCGGTGGCGCAGGAGCAGAAGCGTTCGCGACCATTAGCAACGGCGTGGTGACTGCCATCACCGTTACGAATGCAGGTTCCGGTTACACCAGCACGCCGCAGGTGGTTATCGCGGCACCTTCAACCACGCCTTTCAGTTCGTCGCTTGTTTTGGATTTGCCCTTGAATGGCAGCGCCGTGGATGTGGGGCCAAACGACTTCACGGTCATAACCAATGGAGGAGGAACGTGGGTGCCGAACAGATTTTCGCAGACGAATTCAGCCTTGTCCTTAAACGGAGTGAATCAGAACATTTCTGTTCCTTACGATGCCCGACTGTATCCGGACGAGTTTACTTTGAGCGGATGGTTCAATTTCCAGAATCCCAGCCTTGTCTCGACAGTGTGGGAGGTGGGCAATTCCTCCTCCGACGGTTGGCATGGCTTTCTTTTAGAGTTTCGGGGATATGATTTTGCCTATGCAGATTTTACTGGCAGCGGATACAACGTAATACTTTCAGTGAACTTGACAAACTTTGTGGCTAATGAATGGTGTCAAATCGTCGTTACTAGGACCACCAATTCGGCTGAGATATTTGTGAACGGTGTGAAAGTGGCTTCGCAAACAGGCTTGACCCCTTACGCAAAACCCCAATTTACCCCCATTAGTTTGGGGGCTGACAACGGTAATTCAGGCGACTTTTACGATTTTTGCCCGGTGACTTTGGATACGGTCCACATTTACAATCGCGCCCTTGCCGACAGTGAAGTCCAAACTCTCTATGCTGATGAAGAAGCGGGGCTTGTTCCCACCCTTACTGTGGTTGTCAAAACCATTCGTGTAAACATGATGCAACTTGTGCCGACGCAGACCTATCAATTGGAAACATCGACTAATCTAAGTTCTTGGACCGATGTAGGAACTCAGTTTGTTGCGACGAATTCAACCGCTTTTCAAGATATTGATATCATTGGCACTGTGATGGGATTTTACCGTGTGGTGGAGCTGCCTTAGGGCTTTGCCTCCGTTTGCTTTGATTTACATCAGGCTGACCGGATCAATGTCCACCGTCAGCGTCTTGTATTCAGGCAACACGAGCGATTTGCTAACTGCCAGCGAAAGCAGTGCCAGAGTTAAGATATATAGTGGCGAGTTAGGACAAATTTTTCTTGAATTCCCAACGAAGCCTGCTGTTTTCCTGGCGCTAAGTTCGTTGATCTCAGTTCGATCCCGACAGCCCGCAAGGACAACAGCGATTTTATGTGATATTCCTCAGCAGAGTGTGTTTGTTCTTTCGCGTGCGGTTTTGGTTAAAATTGTTCGGCGTGGTTCATGCCAAAATGGAGGATGGATTTTTTCCTGCGACTGGCAATGCAAGAAAGCTTTTCTTTGCCGGGTTGTTGGACAATGATACCACTCCATGAATACTATAACGCTGTCCAACCACCGGCATGACCCGTGCGACGACCCGAAGGCTGTCGCCGTCAAAAAAGCCGCGGCAGTATGAACCAGTCCCACGCCGTTCAACCTGCAATCAGTGTTGTAGTATTGAACTACAACGGCATAGCTTGGCTGCCGCGTTGTTTTGAATCGTTGGAGAGGCAGACGATTTTCGCACACCTTGAAGTCATCCTGACCGACAACAATTCCACTGATGATTCGGTGAGATTCACCAACGATTGGCTGGCACGGTCAGGCGCAAAAGGACAGGTGGTTCAGAACGGGGCGAATCTTTATTACTGCGGTGCGAACAACAATGGGGCCGCAGCGGCGACTGGCGAATTTCTGCTGTTTCTGAACAACGACACCTGGCTTGAGCCCGGTTGCCTTGAAACGCTTTACCGTGAAGTGGTCGCCGCCCATGCCGATGCGGCCACTCCTTTTGTGTTGGACTATGGTGATAATACGTTTCAAAGCTGCGGCGGAATGGGTCTGGATTTGTTCGGCGTGCCCACGCATGGCCGACCGCCTTCGCATACCGCCGAAATTTTTACCTCCAACGGTTGCAGTCTGTATATCCGGGCGGAAACCTTTCGTAAAATCGGCGGCTTTCCGCCGGAGTTGTTGATTTATGCCGACGAAACCGATCTGTCATGGCGAGTGTGGATCGCCGGCGGAAAAGTGGTGGCGGTGCCGAGCGCCCGGCTGCATCATCGCGGCGCTGCCGTGGTCAACCCGGAGGGCAAAACCAAAACCGTTGAATCGCGGACCACCGAAGCCAAAAGGTTTCTGACGAACCGGAACGGGATTCTCTTTCTGATGAAAAACAGCCAGCACATCCTGCTGTTGCTCTTGATTCCGCATTTGTTGATGCTGCTTGCAGAAGCCGGCATCAGCCTAGTTTTGACCCGCCGTTGGATTTACATACGCAAATCGTATTTCTCAGCCATCATCGAGGCGTTTCAGATGCGCGACCACGTGAGCCAGTGGCGGTGGCGCATCCGTGGTTTCCGGCAGCGCGGTGATTTCTGGATGCTGCGCTTCCTACGACTGCGGCCAAGCCGCTGGTCCGAGGTGGAACGATTGTTCAAATTTGGGCCGCCGAAAGTGGATGCGAAGTAACCGGCGCCTTCAAGCCTGCAATAACGCCGCCCAGGAGGGCGGCAGATTTTTGCGGACTTCGATGCCCGCGAACGGCTTGCCCTGGCGCACGCCGGTCTTTTTCGCCCACGCCGCCATCCGGCCCACGCCGTCTGCCAGCGAAACATCCTGGATCAGGTCGCCGAAATATTTCCGGACTTTCTCGTGCGCGGAATAGGCATGCACGACCTCGTTGCGGGCATCGAGATGTTTGAGGGCCGGTTTTGCTCCCATTGTCTGGGCCACAACTTCCGCCAATTCCGCCACCGAATACGCTTTATCCGCGCCAACGTTGAATACCTGATTGTAACAGGCCGGGCGCGCGATGCTGGCGGCAATCACCGGCGCCACGTCGTCAATGTAACTGAACGCACGGGTTTGTTTGCCATCACCGAAGATCGTCATCGGCTGGCCTTGCATGATCTGATTCATGAAAATGCCGATGACGTTGCGGTAACGGTCGCCCAGATTCTGGTTTTCACCATAAACATTGTGTGGCCGGAAGATGACATGGTTCAGTCCAAACATTTCATGCGCCTCACGCAGGTCAAGTTCCACCGCATACTTGGCGATGCCGTAAGGGTCTTCCGGCTGCGGCACCAGTTCCTCGGACATCGGCAGCTGATTCCGGCCATAGACCGCGATGGACGACGTGAACACGAAACATTTCACCTCGTGATTCACGGCGGCGTTGATGAGATTGACGCTGCCCAGCAGGTTGTTGGTGTAATTGAATAGCTTGATGAAATGGCTCAAGCCCTCGGCAGCGTAGGCTGCCAGATGGAACACATATTCGAACCGATGGTCGGCAAACAATTGTTGCACCAGCACCATGTCCGTGACCGAGCCTTCAACAAACTCAGTCCCCGCCGGAATCTGGTCCTGAAAACCGCCGCTCAAATCGTCCAACCCTACCACGTGATGCTTTTGTTGGAGCAAATGCGCGCAGACATGGGAACCAATGAATCCCGCCGCGCCAGTGACCAATACCCGTGAACTCATGCGGGCAGTCTAATAGGCAATCAGGCGGGCGGCGAGGTTTTTCCATTCTGACTCACCGTCTTGACACTTGGTCGGACGCAATTGAGAATAAACCCGTTTCATATTTCCGCTCATTTATGAAGATTGAAAAATCCGCGAGTCCCGTACCGCCCAGTGGACTGGTCTTCGTCGGCCTGCTGGTGGTTGTACTGGCCTTGTTGTTCGCCAGGAGCTTTTTGCCGGGCTACGTCCACTTTGCCAACGACGGGCCGTTGGGACAACAAAACGCGGCCTGGCGCCAGCTCCCCGCCGCCTTCACCGGCAGCTGGTATGATATCAACGACATCGGCAGCAGTGCCGGAGCCATGACCCCGGCGCCGAGTGCGTTGATTTTCTGGGCGCTGGGCCCGGTTGGTTATGCTAAATTCCTCGCGCCGCTGGCACTGTTTATTTTGGGATTGGGCGCCTGGACGTTTCTCCGGCAATTGCAGCTTTCGCCGCTGGCCGCCATCCTGGGCGCTTTGGCGGTCACACTGAATTCAACGCTTTTCGCGGATGCCTGCTGGGGTACGGCGTCGCATGAAATTGCCTTCGGCATGGATTTTTTTGCGCTGGCATTGGTGGTGTCCAATGTTGCCGGAACACCCTGGTTTATTCGCTGGACGCGACTGGCCCTGGCCGGACTGGCGGTTGGCATCAACGTGATGGAGGCCGCGGACATCGGCGCGATCTTCAGCGTAATCGTTGCGGCTTTTGTCTTCTACCGAGCAATTGCTATCGAAAGCGGAGTGGCTTGGGCAAAGGTAGGGCGGGGCATCGCCCGCGTGGCGATCATTGCCGTATTTGCCGGATTTATCGCCACGCAATCAATCGGAGCGCTGATAGGCGCGGCCATCGTCGGCATCGCCGGCACGGCGCAGACGGGCGAAACCAAGGCTCAGCATTGGTTCTGGGCGACTTCCTGGAGCGAACCTAAAATCGAAACGCTCAGCGTGTTGGTGCCGGGTCTGTTTGGCTATCGGCTGGATACTCCCAATCATATGATGGACTCTCTTCAAAAAAGCTACGAAGGCGGAAATTATTGGGGCACAGTCGGCAGCGACCCGGCGCTGGATTCGTGGTTCGACGGGGGGAGAAAAGATCCGTTCCCGGGGGGGCAGATCCGGTTTACCAGCGGACAGAGCTACGCCGGAATTCTGGTGGTGCTGTTGGCACTTTGGGCCATCGCCCAGTCCATGCGGCAGGAGAATTCAGTATTTTCTCCTGCACAAAATCGATTCGTCAGGTTTTGGGCGGTAGTATTGGTCGGTTCGATGTTGCTGGCTTATGGCCGTTTTGCGCCCTTCTATCACTTCTTTTACATGCTGCCTTACGCTTCCAGCATCCGGTGTCCGAGCAAATTCCTGTACGTGTTCTCTTGGGCAATCGGCATCCTGTTCGCCTACGGTGTTCACGGCATCAGCCGTCGATACCTGGAGAGCCCGGCAATGAAACCCGCTTCCGTGATTGCGCAACTCCAGAATTGGTGGGGCAAAGTCCGGGGCTTTGACCGGAGCTGTACCTATGTCTGCGCCGGGATGTGTATTTGCGCCGTGCTCGGTTGGCTGATTTACGCCTCGGAAAAGTCCAGCCTCGTCCACTACTTGCAGACTGTCGGCTTCGGTGATGAAGATTTGGCGAAGTCGATTGCGACGTTCAGCATCGGACAGGTGGGCTGGTTTGTTGTGTTGTTTGCGCTGGCCGCCGGACTTTGCGTGCTCACTATCGCCGGCGTTTTCGGCGGGAAACGCGCCAGGTTCGGCGGCATTCTGCTCGGTGCGTTCCTGGTGGCTGATTTGGGGCGCGCCGATTTGCCATACATCATCCACTGGGATTACCGGCAAAAATATGACATTGATGTGGCCAATTCGACCAATTCAATTAATCCCATCATTAATTTCCTGCGCAATAAACCGTACGAACATCGGGTGGCTATGCTGCCGTTCAATGTCCCACAGCATTTGCCGATGTATGATGATTATTTCTCCGGCCCGCGGGGAGTTTACAGCATCGAATGGGCACAACATCATTTCCCGTATTACGACATACAGTCGCTCGACAAAATTCAAATGCCACGGATGCCGACGGATTTGATGGCTTTCGAGGTGGCGCTGTCACCGCGTTCCGCGGACACGAGTTACCTCCTGGCCCGGCACTGGGAATTGACCAATACCCGCTACTTGCTTGGCGCAGCGGGCTTTCTGGATGTTTTGAACGAGCAGCTCGATCCGTTGCGTCATCGTTTCCGCATCGTCCAGCGCTTTGATATCGTGCCCAAACCCGGCATCGAACGGGTGGCCCAGTTTGAGGAAATGACGGCAGCCACAAATGACGACGGTGGGCTGGCCGTCTTTGAATTCACCGGTGCGCTGCCCCGCGCCAGCCTTTACTCCAACTGGCGGGTCTGCACTAATAACTCATACTCACTGAAACAATGGCTGGACGGATTGAAACAGTTTCTGCCCCCGGAACCTTACGGCGCCATCGCGAGCCTGAATGCCACGGATCAGGCCACGCTCAAAACCCTGACGGACCCAAGCTTCGACCCGGATAAAACCGTTTTGCTTTCGACGCCACTGGCTGAATCGCCGGCCACCAGTTTAATATCTGCTCAACCGGGGACCGTCGAATACAAAAGTTACACACCCAAGGAAATCGTTCTCAGCACGCAAGCCGCCACGTCTTCCGTATTGCTGCTGAATGACATGTTTGAGTCGCACTGGCAGGTGTCCGTGGACAAGAAGCCGGCGGAGTTGTTACGCTGTAATTTCATCATGCGCGGCGTTTTCCTCACGCCGGGCGCGCACACCGTGGAATTTCAGTTCAGCCAGCCCAGCAGCACGCTTTACGTCACGCTGGCAGCCATCGGAGTTGGAATTATTTTGTGCGGTTGCCTGATGGTTTCGACCCGCCGCAAACCCGGACCGGCCGTTCAGCCGTAGATATTTTGGGGATGCCGCTTTCGGTGCAGGATCGTGAAAAGGTAAAAATCTCGGAGTTCAACCAGGCACTGGCCTGTCACCCAGAGTGGCCAACCGGTAATGCCGCGCGCCGTTTGAGCGATTTTTCGCGAATACGCGACGTCCCCATTTTGCCGCACGCGCTTGGCTTTGATGCCGGAGCGCACCGCCAGCAAGCCTTTCAACTTCAATCGGCGAAACCGGCTCATGCCCTTGCCCCGCAATGCCTCGTTGATCTCCATCGTCCGCCACTCATCCAAAATCAGCGCCTGGAGACCGGGCGCGTTGAACACGGTCTCGTTCGCGCCGTGCCAGCGGTATTTCCCCAGCGCTTCGTGGACGTGGACGATTTTTTCGCACTGCGCGCCGAAAGCGGCCCAGTAAATCTGGTCTCCGAGAATCGGAAAATCGAGGGGAAACCGGCATGGCGCGGGTTGGGAATTGGTTTTCATCAACGTTGCGCAAAATGCCTGGTTGCCAATCTCCGCCTTGCGCCGCAAAAAAACATCTTTGTCCAGTGCCTCCGTCCGTCCATCCGCCTTGCCGGAATAACTCAAGTGACGGTTCTGTTCGTCAATCCGTTCATCGAGACACCACGCCAGCCCACGCCCGGCGCAATCCGTCAGTGCACCCGTCATCACCTCGTAAAAACGCGGCGCCACCGCATCGTCGGCGTGCAGGATGTGGAGAAACCCGGTCTCGGCGGCGAAGTCGAGGCAGCGATTCAGGTTACCGAACAAGCCCAAGTTGGTCGGGTTGCGGATGAACTCACAGTTGATGACCTTGAAACCCCGGACAATTTCCTCCGTCCGGTCGGTTGAACAATTGTCCAGCACCACGACGCGGTCGGGGCGCAACGTCTGGCGCGCAACGGAATCCAGTGTCTGGCTGATGAATGCCTCGCCGTTAAAGACGGGGATGGTCGTGATGATTCTGGCCTGCACGCTTTGGCAAGTTAGGCCAAAGCACCGGCGGGGCACAAGTTCGGGCTTTCATTGCTCCGGCGATTGCGCCAGCATGAGCGCATGAACACAGCGGACATTCCTGTTTTCATCCTTTGCGGTGGCCTGGGGACGCGCATCAAGGAGGAGACCGAGTTTCGTCCCAAACCGATGGTGCCCATCGGCGAACATCCCATCCTCTGGCACGTCATGCAAATTTATGCGCAATATGGATTCCGTCGTTTCGTGCTGTGCCTCGGGTTCAAGGCCGAAGTGGTGAAGGATTACTTCAGAAATTTCCACCTGCATAACGCGGATTGCACCATCAAGCTCAAGACCAACGAAATCACCGTCCATGAACACCGGCACAATCTGGATTGGGAAGTCACGCTGGCCTACACCGGCGAGAAAAACATGACCGGCAGCCGGGTGGCCCAGGCCGCTCGCAAATATCTCGGAGGTTCAGAACATTGGGCCGTGACCTATGGCGATGGATTGACCGACGCCGACCTGGCAGCGGAACTTCGTTATCACCTCAAACAAAAAAAACTCGGCACCGCCCTCGGCATCAACCCGCCATCACGTTTCGGCGAGTTCAAGGTCAAAGGCGACCGCGTGATTGAGTTTTCCGAGAAACCCGATCTGGAGGGCCACTGGATTAACGGCGGCTACTTCTTTTTCCACCGTGATTTCCGCAAATATCTCTCCGAGGATGAAACCTGCGTGCTCGAACGCGAGCCGCTCGTCAAATTGGCGCGTGACGGTCAGTTGAACCTCTACAAACACCGCGGCTTTTGGGCCTGCATGGACACGCAACGCGACCGCGAACAACTGATGAAACTTGTCGAGTCCGGTAATCCGCCATGGCTGAAGTAACGTCATCTGCCAGATTCGCCAATGCGTTTAAGAACAAGACCGTCTGGCTCTCCGGCCACACCGGATTCAAAGGTGCCTGGCTCAGCCGCTGGCTGTTGAACCTGGGCGCGCGCGTTCATGGCTTTTCGCTGCCTCCGCCAACACAACCATCCGTTTTTGAGCAGCTCCGCCTTGAAAAGCAGGTTCAGCATGAAATCGGTGACGTCCGGGACCTGAACGCGGTAAGGAATTCCATTCTGTGCGCGCAACCGGACTTTGTCTTCCACCTCGCCGCGCAGGCATTAGTGCGGTACTCCTACGAACATCCACTGGAAACCTACGCCACGAATGTTATGGGCACCGCGCAGGTGCTCGAAGCGCTGCGATCGTTGGAGAAGCCTTGCGGCGCGGTGATTGTCACGACGGACAAATGCTATGAAAACCATGGAACCGATTACGCCTACCGGGAGGAGGATCCTCTCGGCGGTCATGACCCCTACAGTTCGAGCAAAGGCGCCGCGGAGATTGTGATCGCAGCCTATCGCCGCTCTTTCTTCGGCAAGTCTCACGTTCGTATTGCCAGCGCCCGTGCCGGGAATGTTATTGGCGGGGGGGATTGGGCGCCTAACCGCATCGTGCCCGACTGCATTCGCGCCCTACAACGAGGCGGGACGGTTCCCGTCCGCAATCCTGACGCTACGCGCCCGTGGCAATTCGTTCTGGAACCCTTAAGCGGCTACCTCTGGCTGGCGGCGGTACTCGTGCGGCCAAAACTGGTGAACGCAAGAGCCGATATGATTGCCGGCGCGTTCAACTTCGGACCGGATAAGAAAGGCAACCGGACTGTCGTCGAACTGGTTCGCCAGGTCTTGGAACATTGGCCCGGCCGATGGGAAGACAAGGGCGACCCCAAAGCCGTTCACGAGGCGGAATTGTTAATGCTTTCGACGGCCAAAGCGAAAAAATTTCTACGTTGGCGGCCGACTTGGGATTTCCCGACCGCCATCGCCAATACGGTGGAATGGTATCGTGCCGTAAACGAAAACGCCGCTGTTGCCGGGAAATTGACCGACGCACAGATTACCGAGTACGAAAACTCTGCCCGCGTCGCAAACATCGCCTGGGCAGGTCATTAATTTTTTGCCATGGCAAAGTCGCCCGCAGAAATCAAAGCCGAAATTTTGAAGCTGACGCGTGAGTTTTCCGTGCTCGCGCACGGCGCCAACCGACCCGGCAACGATCCGGAACGGACGCAGTTCGTACCGGGCGAGACGGTGGTTCCCTACGCCGGGCGCGTATTTACGGAGGACGAAGTTGAGGCCGCTGTTTCCGCAACTCTGGATTTCTGGCTCACGCTCGGACAGCAAGGTGAAGCCTTTGAGAAAAAATTGGCGGGCTTTCTGGGCGTCGAGGGAAGCGTGCTGTGCAATTCCGGTTCCTCGGCGAATTTACTTGCGGTTGCCGCCTTGTCCAGTCCACGTCTGGGCAACCGGAGATTGAAGCCGGGCGACGAAATCATCACGGTAGCGGCGGGTTTTCCTACTACCGTTGCGCCGATTCTGCAAAACGGGTTCGTGCCTGTGTTCATTGACAACGATCCCAACACGCTTAACGCTCGCGTCGAACAGCTTGAGGAAGCCTATCGGGAAGGAAAAACCAAGGCTGTCATCATGGCCCATACTCTGGGAAATCCTTTCAACCTCGGCGCGGTCACGGAATTTTGCCGACGGTACAACCTCTGGCTGATTGAAGATAACTGTGACGCCCTCGGTTGCCAATACGACGGAAAGTTCACCGGCACTTTCGGCGACCTGTCCACCCAATCGTTCTATCCGCCACATCATCTCACGCTCGGCGAGGGTGGCGCCGTCAATATCGTGCAAAGTCCTAAATTGCGCGTCATCGCCGAGAGCTTCCGCGATTGGGGACGCGACTGTTGGTGCGCAAGTGGCAAGGATAACACCTGCGGCAAGCGCTACGAATGGAAGCTTGGCGAACTGCCGAAGGGTTACGACCACAAATACATTTACTCGCACCTCGGCTATAATCTAAAACCACTCGACATCCAGGCCGCCATCGGCCGCGTGCAAATGGAGAAGCTGCCGCAGTTCATACAGGCACGTATTGACAACTGGAATCATCTGCGGCGTGGCCTGGCGACGTGTGCGGAATTCTTCGAGTTCATGCTGCCCACACACGCCACCGAGTGGACACCGGACGGTTTCACCTGGGATACCTCCGGGCACAAAACGATTTGTTCCTGGTTCGGTTTCATGTTGCGTGTCAAGCCGTCGGCGCCGTTCAAAAAACTTGAATTCGCCCGTCATCTCGACGAGAAAAAAATCGGCAACCGGATGCTGTTTGGTGGCAACCTGCTGCGTCAGCCCGTATTGGTGCAACTGCGCAAGGACCGGCCCGAAGCTTGTCGCGTTGTGAGTGACCTCTCCGGCGCCGACAAGATTATGAACGAAGCCCTGTTCATCGGCACGTATCCCGGCCTGACTACTGCGATGTTGGATTACATGGTGGACACGGTGCGCGGTTTTGTGAAAAAATTCTGACGGCATGGAAATCAGCCCGACTGAACTGCCCGGCCTGAGAGTCATCCGCCCGCGCATTTTCGCGGACGCGCGTGGCAGCTTCGTCAAAACATTTCATCGTGATTTCTTCCGTGAACACGGCATGGATTTTGAGCCGCGTGAAGAGTTTTTTTCCACGTCGGCGAAAAACGTTCTGCGCGGAATGCACTTCCAAATGCCGCCGGCGGCGCATGCAAAACTGGTTTACTGTATCGCCGGCCGCGCACTCGACGTGGCTCTGGACATCCGGAAACATTCGCCCGCCTTCGGCCGCTGCTATGCGCGCGAACTGAACGACTGCAACCGCGAAATTCTCTTCATCCCTGTGGGTTTGGCTCACGGTTTCCTGGCGTTGGAAGAAGGCACCACGATGGTTTACCAAACCAGCACTGCCCACTCGCCGACGCAGGACACAGGCATCGTCTGGAATTCCTTCGGCTTCGATTGGCCGGTAAAAAATCCTGTGCTCTCCGAGCGCGACCAGAAGTTCCCGACGCTGCGCGAATTTCAGTCGCCGTTTTGAACGCGTATGAAAATTCTTTTTACCGGCGCCAGTTCATTCACGGGATTTTGGTTCGTCAAAACCCTGGCCGCTGCCGGCCATGAAATCGTCTGCCCGGTCACCCGCAATGTGGTGGATTACGCGGACATCCGGTTATGGCGTGTCGAGATGCTCAAATCGGTCTGTCGCTTCATTCCCCAATCGCCGTTCGGCTCGGAAAATTTTCTGAAGATCATCCGCGAGAACCGCTTTGACCTGCTCTGCCACCACGCGGCCGAGGTGCGGAATTACAAAAGCCCCGATTTCGACGCCGATCGCGCGTTTCATTACAACACCTTGAATCTCCGGGAAGTGCTCGCAGCCATAAAACCGCGCGGGCTGAAAGCGGTCGTAATCACTGGCACTTACTTCGAACCGGACGAGGGTACCGGGGATATGCCACTTCGCGCGTTTTCGCCCTACAGCTTGTCCAAAGGTCTGGCCTGGCAATTCTTCCGCTACTACTGTCGCGAAACTGGGGTGACGCTCGGAAAGTTTGTGATTCCGAACCCATTCGGTCCGTTTGAGGAACCGCGGTTCACCGCTTACCTCATGCGCTGTTGGCGCGACGGCAAGCCAGCCGAGGTCAAAACAGCAGAGTACGTGCGCGATAACATCCACGTGGATTTGCTCGCGGCGGTTTATGGCCAGTTCGTTAATCGCGTCGCCGGCTTACCGGGCGATTGTGTTAAGACCAACCCCAGCGGCTACGTCGAAACCCAAGGGCAATTCGCCCAACGCCTTTCCGTTGAAGTCAAGGCGCGAACCGGGTGGGCATGTCAATTGGAACTGGGAAAACAGACGGATTTCAGCGAGCCGCTTTCGCGTACCAATACCGAACCTGCCGGGCAACTGGTGCCGGAGTGGAATGAACAGAAGGCGTGGGACGCCTTTGCTGCGTTCTACGCGCCAAGGTAACTCAATTGGCCAAAATATCTTCGCCCGGGATTCTCAGCTCGCAAATCAGGTCGAACTCCGCTTTCTCGACACTGTCCATAGCAATGGGCCTACAGCAATGAAGATTATGCTCGTCGGCTCGGGTACCATCGTCAGTTTTGCGTAATCTACTGCCACATCCTCGGGATAGGTACCGATCGGATTCCCCATGCCTTGGGAAAGGGCGATTTCAAAACCGGAACTGTAACTCCCCTCGGCGTGATTCAGAGTCTGCCCGATAAGTTCATTCCCTGCATCATCATCGAGAGACACGCGGATGTTCTGGCCTGGCAAATCCTGTACCACCAAGCGGTACCAAGTGTTGTCTTGATAATTGTAGAATTGTGAACCAAAAGTGTTGTCAATGCTACTGCCGACGGCAAATTGCGGTTGTGTACTGTAAGCAGCCCCAAAGAGAGAAACCATGTCATAACGATTCGGGTTGGTCGGATCCAGGATCCAGACTTCTATAAAGTCATCAATGCTGGTTGAGGTGGACTGGACCAATGTATTAAACCGCACTTCATACGTAAACGCCGATGGATTGAAACTTGAGCTCGAACTCCAACCCACCCGTTGAAAATCGCTCAAACTATTGTTGAGGTGCAGGACGGAATACCCTCCCAACGTTTGGAAGCTATAGTTTGGTGCCCCCAAGTAGGTGGCACTCGCGTCGAGAAAGGCAATGTTCGCGTTCGGCAACGAGGCTTGCCAAGTCGGATTTATCGCCGGCCCGCTAAAGTCGTCGAAAAATAACGTCGTATCAGCCTGCATTCGCATAGCCGTCAGGAGAATTACTCCAAGGCCACAAGCTGTGATTGAGGGATTCAACTGCTCTTTGTTCATAACTCTACTCCGATGTTTGGTTATTCTGAATACTCTTCGTGATTGCCGTTTCTGCTCCTTTCGGGTCGGCTGCGGCACCTGATGTGCATTTTAGGAACTGTCAAGGGTGTTACAAGCTATTTCAGTGAAGAGGCTGTTTTGACTTGTGGCTGATTGACAATGGGTTGCGGGACTTGACACCCCCTTCCCCAAAGTCCCATTACAGATTTGTCGGACGTTCAAGGAAGGTCCGTACCAGCCCGAATCCGTTGTCAGGTTCCGTTGCGAGCGCCTTCATGCTGAACGCTGCTGTCGCATAATGAGGTTTCGGGTTGAGACGGAACGTGAGCCTATGTCAAACCTCGCCTCGTTGTGCCGCATGGCGCAAGCCCGCCTCCTTCACGGCCAGACTGCACGGTAGAACCGCATCGGGGTGTTGGTCAACGACCCGTCCACAAACCGGCAAACCCCAAACCCGTCCGCCGTCTGCGCGGTCAGGGTTTGCCAATTCGGGTTGGACAAATCCTCTGTGTATTCCAGCCTGTATGCATAGCCCGGAATCCCGTCAAATGTCAGCCGCACCGTCCCGTCTCCCGGATTGGCTACGGCGAACGTCACTGGCTGCGGATTGTCCGGTCGCACCTGCACGGTAACCACCCCTATGTCGCTGCCACAATGCCCATCGCTGACCACGTAAGCAAACGTGTCAAAGACGACATCGTTGGTCGGTGGCGCGTAATAGATCCAGTTGTTCGTCAAACCTACCGTGCCACCGGCTGAGCTGCTCGAGCTCACTTCAATGATGCTCAACGAATCCCCGTCCGCATCAGTGTCGTTGGCCAACAAAACACTCGCATTCACGCGGACACCACCCGCCGCGAACCGGTAAATCGTGTCCGCCCCGGCCACCGGCGGATGCCCCAAGGTGAGCAGTGCCGGCGAACTGGTAACCGAACCAAAGAGGTTGGCGACCACCGCCTGATAACTGCCAAAATCGGAGGGCTGGATGTCTGTTAACGTAAGGCTGGCGTTGGTCGCCCCGACAATGTTAGTCCCATTAAACACCCACTGATAGTTCAACGGCTCATCGCCTTCGGCCGACACATTGAACGTGGCATCACAACCCACTGCCACCGCCACACTGACCAGCTGACTGACATTTGTCGGTGGCAACCCCACCGCGAGGGCGGCGTTGGAACTCATCACCGAGCCGTAGAGGTTTGTCACCAAGACCGTATAATTGCCGGCATCAGTTATTTTCACATCCGTCAACGTCAGCGATGCGTTCGTTGCGCCGAGGATGTTTGTGCCATCGAAACTCCACTGGTAGCTCAGCGGCAGAGTACCAACAGCCGTCACGCTGAAATTTGCCGCACCTCCAACCGCCGCCGCTTGGTTCGTCGGTTGAACGGTAATCGCTGGCACGGACGGCGTTAGTTTGACATAGTCCACCGCCACGTCAGAGGGATAGGTTCCCTGGGGAAGACCCAAGCCCTGGGAAAGAGCAATCTTAAAGCCTGAACTGTAAGTACTCTTGCTGTGATTCAACGTCTGGCCGATCAATTCAGTCCCGGAATCATCATCGAGCGACAAGCGGATGTTCTGGCCGGGCAAATCCTGTATGACCAGTCGATACCACGTGTTGTTTCCATAGTTGTATGCCTGGGTGCTATACGTGTTGTCAATGCTGCTGCCGACCGTAAATTTCGGGTTGGTGGCATATCCCGCGCCAAACAGAGCGACAATATCATAACGGTTCGTGTTGGCCGAATCCAGGATCCAGACTTCAATAAAGTCATCGATACTATTCGAAATGGACTGGGTCAGTGTATTAAACCGCACTTCGTAAGTGAACGCGGAGGGATTGAAATTGGTACTCGAGCTCCAGCCCACCCGTTGGCGATCACTCATTTTTTCGCTCATCCGCAGAACGGAATAACCGCCCAACGTCTGGAAGCTGTAGGTGGGTGCCCCGAGATAAGTGGCGTTGCCGGAGCTGCCGAGAAACGGAATAGGCGCGTTGGGCAACGACGCCTGCCAGATCGGATTCAGCGTCGGCCCGTTGAAATCGTCGAAGAAATAGATCGCAGGCGGTGCAACCACTGCCAGCACCGCGCTAACACTGTTCGTTGAGCCGTAAGGGCTGCTCACCAGAACCGCGTAAGACCCTGCTTGCGAGAACTGCACGTTGGCGAGGGTCAAAACGGCATTGGTGGCCCCGAGGATATTGGTCCCATTGAATTTCCAATGGTAACTCAGCGGTGGAGTGCCACTCGCTCCCACGGTAAACGTCGCCGTTCCTCCCACCGCCACCGTTTGATTCGCCGGCTGCGTTGTGATGAACGGTGAAACCGGGTAAACCGTCAGGAGGGCGTTTGAACTCAGAATCGAGCCATATGCATTGGATACCAGCAGTGTATAACTTCCCGTCTGGGTCAGTTGAACGTTGGTCAGCGTCATGGAAGTGTTGGTGGCTCCGGGAATATTTGTCGTGTTGAAACTCCATTGATAAACCAGAGGCAGCGTCCCGCTTGCGGTTGCGGTAAACATCGCTACACCGCCAACTGCCACGCTTTGGTTCGTCGGTTGGGTGGTGATAAAAGGCGGCGCCAACACGGTCAACGCAGCATTCGAACTGAGGATAGAACCAAAAACATTAGTCACCAGCACAGCATAATTTCCCCCTTGGTTAAACTGCACATTAGTCAACGAGAGAGACGTATTGGTTGCACCGGACAAGTTTACTCCGTTGAATTGCCACTGGTAACTCAAAGGTTGGCTACCACCGGCCGTTACGCTGAGAATTGCCGGGCTGCCGGCAGCAATCGTTTGATTCGTCGGCTGGGCAAAAATGGTCGGCGCCAATCCCACGGTCAACGTCGCGTTGGAACTAAGAAGCGACCCGTATGCATTGCTTATCCACACTGCGTAATTACCGGAATCAGTCATTTGCACATTCGTCAACGTCAACGACGCATTCGTCGCCCCGAGGATGTTTGTGCCGTTGAAATTCCACTGGTAGCTCAGCGGCACAGTGCCAATAGCCGTTACACTGAAATTTGCCGTGCCTCCCACCGCTATCACTTCGTTCGTCGGCTGCATAACGACCGTCGGCGCGAACCCGGTAGTCAGCTTCACGTAGTCCACGGCCACATCCACGGGATAAAGCCCGCCCGCGTAGCCAACAACTTGCGATAGCACTATCTTGAATCCAGAACTGTAGGCCGACACATCATGATTAAATGTCCTCCCGATCAACTCCACCCCATTGTCATCACGCAGCGCTGCCCGTATGTTCTGCCCTGGAATACATTCCAACACCAACCGATACCAGGTATTGTTTTGATAAGGATAGGGAGTCTCGGTATAGGAACTGTCTATGCTGCTGCCCGAAAAAAATGACGGGTTGCTGGCGTATCCACCGCTAAACGGAGACACGATGTCGTAACGATTGCTGTTGGCCGCGTCCATAATCCAGATTTCAATAAACCCATCTATGCTGTTGCTGGGCGACTGGATCAGCGTGTTGAACCGGGCCTCGTAATGGAAGTTAATGGAGGCAAAATTGGTGGTCGAACTCCATCCACACCGCTGGAGCGTGTTCATGATATTGGTCATCCGCAGGACGGTATTGGTGCCCAACATCTGAAAACCATAACTGGGCGTTCCGATATAAGTGGCGATTTGCGAGGAGCCGTAGGGAAAACTCCCGGAATAGGCGTTGGGTAAACCACCCTGCCAGATTGGATTCAATGTCGGTCCGTTGAAATCGTCGAAGAACAACGAAATTGGCCCCGGAAAGACCATTAACACCGCGCTATCGCTGTTGGTAGCTCCATAGGTATTGCTCACGATCACTGAGTAACTGCCCGCGTCGCTGAATTGCAAATTGGCCAGTGTCAACGACGCATTAGTTGCAGCATCAATGTTCGTTCCGTTGAATCGCCATTGGTAGAAAAACGGCGTGGTGCCGATGGCAGCCACTGCAAATATCACGGTCCCGCCTACTGCCGCCGTTTGATCTGCTGGCTGTCCGATAATGACCGGCTGGGAAGGTGTAATCGTCAGGGATGCGTTGGAACTGATTGCCACCCCCGCCACGTTGCTTGCCACAAGGCTGTAGGTTCCTAGGTCGGTCGGAGATACATTGTTGATCGTCAGGTTGGTGGTTGTGGAACCCCCTATGTTGCCCCCGTCCACCAGATTCGTCCCATTGTCCCGCCACAGGTAAGTCATCGGCTGCCCGCCGCTCACACTCACCGTAAATGTTGCTGTCGCCCCCTCTAACACCGCTTGACCAACCGGTTGCTGCACAATCGTCGGCGGACTGATCACTGACAAATTATATTGCCGGCCCTGGCCGATTCCGCTGTTCAGGTTGGTAAACCACAGCGTCGCACTATACGTTCCCACCACCAGGTTGCTCGCCGCCGTGTTCAAACTCACCGTCACCGTCGCCGCTGGCCCTCCCACCGTCAGCGTGCCACCACTCGGTGTCGCATTGAGCCACAATGACGTTTTGACCAATGTCCACATGAGGGCATTGGTCCCCACGTTGGTCAACGTCAAGCTCTGCGTCGTCACCGTGAACGGGCCACCCACCCCGCCCAGTGAACTGAAACCCGACGCCGGCGTGATGATCAACGCCTCCGGGTTGGCCAGCGCATTAATCAGCTTCTGCCCCGCCGGTGTCCCCCAGCCCGTGCATAAGTCGTACCCGCTGACTGCGTAGAACCGATTCGGACTGCTCGGACTGGTGTTGTTCCCCGTCGTAATGTCGTGAAACGCCGATGTGTAATTTGCTCCCGTCCCGATCCCATCCACCAGCGGATTGATAAATCCTATCGACGCCTTGCCCGTCGCCGCCGCTTGCTGGTTGACCAGCGCCCCGAATCCTGCCCACAACGGCGCCGCACAACTCGTCCCACCCACCGTGTAGTTCCTCCCGTTGGCCCGCACATACACATACTCCGCCGTCAATGCCACGTCCGGCACATTCCGCTTCGTCGTCGAACCCCCGTTGGCCACCATACTGATGTTCGTCTGCCAGCTTGGGATCCCGTACTGCGTGCTGATCCCGCCACCGCTGCCAATCCCATTGCCTCGATTCCATACTGTCTCTGAACCCCATGTACCCTGAGGACCGCTAGTCGTCAGCGTCGTCCCTCCCACTTGCGTGATATACGGTGTGTCGCCCGGAAAATCGATCAACCCTGTGTACGCATCATAATCTCCCGACGCATTGTAAAACGATTGGCCCTGCGCCGCCATCTGTTGCCAGATCTGGTCGGCCGCTGGTTCCGCCCCCCCATTGGGCACATACCATGAACAACTCAGTTGCTTGGCCACATTGTCATTGGCCATCCGGCTCAGCAAATCCACAAACGGACTCGGATTGGGCGCCATGTACACCACCACCTTCGACAGGTTCGTCGCCATCGAGATCGCCATCTCGATGTCCAATGACACTTCCACCTCGCCGCCACTGCCACTGGGCGCGCCGCTGGCACCGTCTATCAACACGTTCGACAGCGTGATACTGGGCAACCCGGCCAAGCTCTCGTAATACGTGATGTCGCTGGCCGTGTAACCGTCAAATTGCAGCAACCCCACCACCTGCCCCGCACCATTCAACGTCGTGTCCGGCACATACGCCGCCCGGAAATCCTTACCCATGTATCCCCCGCCCGGCCCCGAACCGGCATTCTGCACGCCATTGGGGGGATTGGCCAGCAGCGTTGCTTGCAATCGCGGACGCGGCAGCGAGTAATCATCCAGCCCGTTGATACTTAATACCGGCACCGTCAAGTCCAGTGACGGCGCAACGTTCGGCGCGTAAAAGGTCCGTTGCTCCGTCGGATGCCGATACTCCCGCAGCCTCACATGCAACGCCCGCTCAATGTCTGCCACCGACCCGTTCACATCCACCAACACCCGATTGGGATGCGTCCCGCTCACCCTCAAACCGTTCGCCTGCGCAAACGCAATCACCGCCTGGTAATCCTGCGCCGTCGGCCCAAACCGCTCCGTGAACTCCGCCGGCGTCAGATACTGGTGATATTTCGGACTGCCCGGATCGTAGAGTTCCCGCAGCAACTGGTTGAGTTCTCCCTGATTACGCAGCGGCAGCCCGATCGCCAGGTTCAACCGGTTGGTCCCAGGCAGATTGCCCAACGGTGACAGTCGCGCGACCGCCGCAGGCATATGAACCCGCAACACCTGCCGCCCTGTTGGTTGGGCGTTAACGGCCAAAGCAAACAGCGTTGCCGTGGCAACTGCCGTGAACCATCCTTGAACACTTAACCGGCCTACCCGTTCTGTTACTGCCTTCTGTTTCATAGCGTTCCTTCTTCCTTCCCCACTCCCTTAATCGGGGCGTCTCGTCTTTTAACTCGCCGGACTCAATGCGCTTCTTTCAACAAATTGTAAAAGGAATCCAGTCAATGAAGAACCACTTGGAAACCAACATGTTTGGCACAGTTTGCGGGATGGAACATCACCGGATTTTCGCCGGACCTGCGCCTGTCTCTAACTTTCCCATCCACGTTGGCTATTCAATCAGTTAACCAACTAATTGTCAATAAGAAAGCACAACTTAAAATGAAAATCGGCGGCGAAAAGCAGGAGCAATCCGGCCCTTTCACAAACCACCCCGAACCGAAAACCGACGGTCACAGTCCGGTCGGATGGTCAATGAACGACCACGGCAGCCCGAATTCTTTGGAGAGATGCGCCGCCAATGCTTTCACGCCGAAGGTCTCGGTCGCGTAATGACCACCGTAAATAACGTTCATCCCCAGTTCTTCAGCCAAGGCATAAGTCCAGTGCGGGCCTTCGCCGGTCACATAAGTGTCCACACCTTCTTCACCTGCCGTTTTCAAAAACTCCCCCGCTCCGCCCGTGACGACGCCGATGCGCCGACAGATTTCCGGACCACCGGGAATCAGCAGCGGCTGTTCCCCGCTCGCGCGTTCCAACCGAACAGCCAGCGCCGCACGCGACAAGGGTGTCCGCGACTGCAACCCGTAGTGTTGTCCATCCATCAACAGGAAGGGGCGTGGTTTTTTCAAGCCGAGTGCTGCGCACAGCAACGCGTTGTTGCCCAGGCGTGGGTGAAAATCGAGCGGCAGGTGCGCACTGTAGATTGCCAGATTGTTTTCCACCAACAACCGAAGTAGTTCGTAGTTCGTGCCGGTCCACGGCTGGCGCGCGCTCCAGAACAAACCGTGATGGACGACCAGCAGGTCCGCACCGGCGGCAACTGCGAGCCTGGCTGTGGCGAGGCTGGCGTCCACGGCCGCAGCGATGCGTGTGACATGGCCGCGATTTTCGACCTGCAACCCGTTGACCGCCCGATCGTTGTCCCGGATTTTTTCCGGGCGCAAAATCCGGTCGCAATATTTTACTAAAACGGCGAGTGACGATTTTGGCATGGCGCGATGAAAGCAGAACTTTACCGGGTAGCAAAGCGTGAAAACCTCGCAGCCGATCTCCGGGAAATCTTGCGGCTTTGTGAAGCGCCATTTCAGGAACGACGAAACACATCGCAACGGGCTTCAAAATTCTCTTCCTGACTTCGTTATGGGGCTTTTCGACGATTCACGTTCAATCCCGGCCTTGCGTGTCGCCGTCTTTCATGCCATAGAAAAGCCCCCATGCGCCTCAACATTTTCTATTTAAGCATCATCCTCGGTGGCTGGTTGTCGACCTTTACCGTTCTCGGTAATGACGAAGTTTGCGTCGCTTGCGACAAAAAAGTCCTCATCAGCGGCGAATTCAGCCACCGGCGCGCGTGGGGCGTGGCCACGATTAGCGGCGTGACGCCGCGGGGCACGGAAGCGTTCCGCGAGGAAATCTACGGGACAAACTTCAGCCTGTCGGTAGCCGGGTTGCCCGCCGGTAAATACAAAGCCATCATCGGCCTCGTGGAGCTGGATTACACGAACGCCGGGCAACGCGTGTTCGACGTAACCTGCGGCGACCAGATGCTCGCCAGCCATCTTGATATTTTCGCCACCGTCGGCGCCGGGAGAGTTCTTCAGCTCACCAATCAGGTTGACCATGCCGGTGATTCACTGCACGGGCCGCTGACGTTCACGTTTGCCGGCCGTATTGGCCCGGCCAAATTGAACTCGTTTGAACTTAAGGATGAGGCAGGGCTCTCCCTCATTTACGTGCGCTCGGCGGACCTGATCAACGTGGAGGACACTGCGGCGCTGGAACAGCCGGTCGTTGCGGGGCCGGAAATTTGGAAAGACCCGTCCCAGACGTTGGACGCCCGCGTCCAGGACCTCGTGCGCCGGCTGTCGCTCGCCGAAAAAGTGCAGCAAATTCGCAATGCCGCGCCGGCAATTCCACGGCTCGGCATTCCGGCCTACGATTACTGGAGTGAATGTTTGCATGGTGTGGCGCGTGCCGGCGTTGCTACGGTCTTCCCGCAGGCCATCGGCATGGCGGCTACCTGGGACACGGGGTTGATACATGACGAAGCGGATGTCATCGCCACCGAAGCACGCGCCAAGAACAACCATTACCGCGAGGAGCACAACGGCGACAGCGCCCAGTATCACGGCCTCACGTTCTGGACGCCGAACATCAACATCTTTCGCGACCCGCGCTGGGGACGTGGCCAGGAAACCTATGGTGAAGATACTTTCCTGACATCACGACTCGGCGTTGCGTTTATCCGCGGATTGCAGGGTGACGATCCGAGATACATCAAGGCCATCGCCTGTGCGAAACATTACGCCGTGCACAGCGGCCCGGAGCCGGAACGCCACCGTTTCGACGCCCAACCGCCGGAACGCGATTTTTACGAAACGTATCTGCCGCACTTCGAAGCCGCCGTGCGGGAAGGCCACGTGGGTGCGGTGATGGGCGCCTACAATTCCGTTTACGGCAAACCCGCCTGTGCGAATCCGCTTTTGCTCACTGAACTGCTCCGCAAACAATGGGGTTTTGATGGTCACGTGGTCTCGGATTGCGGCGCGATTTACGACATCTACGGCAATCACCAGTTCGCCGCCACTCCGGAAGAGGCAGCGGCAGATGCAGTCAAGGCGGGCGACGACCTTTGCTGCGGTGTGGACTATAACAGCCTGACGCGCGCGGTCAAAGCGGGACTGATTACCGAAGGCGAGATTGACACCGCTCTCGGCCACGTGCTCAAAGCGCGCTTCCAACTGGGATTGTTTGATCCGCCGGCTGCGGTGCCCTACCTCCAGATCCCTTTTTCGGAAAACAACACGCCTGAACACGAGGCGTTGGCGCTCAAGGTCGCGCGCGAATCCATGGTGTTGTTGAAAAATGACGGATTATTGCCACTCAACCGCGCGAAAGTAAGACGCATCGCTGTGATCGGCACGAACGCGAGTTCGGTGGCGGTACTGCTCGGCAACTACAACGGCCAGCCGTCGGACCCGGTCACGGTGCTGGACGGCATCCGGAGCGTCGCCGGCACGAACATCGAAGTCACTTATGAACCCGGCTGCCCGCTCGCAACGCCGACGAGTGCTGACGAGCCGAATGCCGAACAGTTGACCAAGGCCGTCCGGGCCGCGGAAGTGGCGGATGTGGTCATTTATGTCGGCGGCATCAACTCGCAGCTCGAAGGCGAGGAAATGCCCGTGCATTACGACGGGTTCAGCGGCGGCGATCGCACGCGGATTGAACTGCCGCCCGTGCAGGAAATCCTGCTTAAAATGCTGAAGGCGACCGGCAGGCCAATTGTGTTCGTTAATTGCAGCGGCAGCGCCATGGCCATTCCGTGGGAGGCCGCCAACCTGTCGGCCATTTTGCAGGCCTGGTATCCCGGGGAACAGGGCGGACGCGCCGTGGCCGAAGTGCTTTTCGGCGACGTGAATCCCGCCGGCCGTCTGCCCGTCACCTTTTACCGCTCCACCGCCGACCTGCCGGATTTTGAAGACTATTCGATGAGCAATCGCACTTACCGTTACTTCATCGGCCGGCCCCTGTTCGCCTTCGGCTACGGTCTGAGCTACACGAAATTTGATTACAGCAACCCGGGCGTTGACGAACCGTTTTACAGCCCGTCCGGCACGATGAAACTTTCGTTCACATTGCGAAATACCGGCGGGCGCGACGGGGATGAAGTGGCGCAGATTTACTTCCGGCACATGAAATCCGCGCTCCCTCAGCCAAAACTCGCGCTCTGCGGCTTCGTGCGGGTCCACCTGCAACCACGTCAACGCGTGAACGTAACCGTGAGCATTCCGATGGAACGGCTCCGTTACTGGGACACCACCCGAAAGCAATACACCGTCGAGCCTGGCGACTACGAATTGATGCTTGGCGCGGCGTCAGACGATATTCGCCTGCGCGTACCATTGAAAATCGTGCGCTGATAATTCCGCGGATTCACGCAGGCCAAGCGGCCTTGTTTTGAAAACCGGTGAAAACATGAGAAATGTATTTGTCTTCCTCTTGACAGTCGTTTGGTTGGCCGGCCGATCTTTCGCCAGCGACCTGGTGTTGTGGTATCAGCAACCCGCGAGCACCGTCGCGCCTGAACCACTGAAGAGCAGTCCCGGCCAACCGCGCCTCGGTTTGGCCGGCGGCACGGCGTCCCATTTCATGAATGAAGCCCTGCCGATTGGCAATGGACGCCTCGGCGGGCTGATTGCCGGCGGCATCGCGCGCGAACGAATCGTGATCGACGAAGACAGCTTGTGGACGGGCGACGAAAATCCGTCCGGCAACGACGGCACGATGGGTGCCTACCAGTTTCTGGGCAGCGTATTTATCAATTTGCCCGGCCACGAAAACGGAGCGAATTACCGGCGCGACCTCGACCTCGGCGAGGCGCTGGCGCACGTGAGTTACGAAGTGAACGGGGCGAAATTTCAGCGTGAATTCTTTTGCAGCCATCCAGCCGGCGTGCTCGCAGCGCGGCTCACGGCGGATAAACCGGGCAGTTACACCGGCAGCATCCAGATGGATGATTCACACGACGCCCTGACCGCAGTGTCCGGGAACCGGATGCGGGTTTCCAGCCAACTGACCAACGGCCTGAAATATGAATGGCAGGTGTTGGTCTTGCACGATGGCGGCACGCTCACTGCCAACGGCACGACGCTCGATTTCTCGAATTGCGACCAACTCACATTGCTGATCACCGCCGGCACGGATTACGTGATGGATTATGCGCATCGTTACCGCGGCAAAGACCCGCACCCACGCCTCGTGCGGGAATTGAAAGCAGCGGCGCGGAAAAGTTACGATGCGCTGAAAGCGGAACACGTGCAGGATTTTCAGTCCTTTTTCAATCGCGTTTCGCTCGATCTCGGCGAGTCTTCCGCTGCCCAGCGGGCATTGCCGACCGACCAGCGCAAACTCGCAGCGTTCAAGACCGTTGATCCGGAGCTGGAGGCATTGCTGTTTCAACACGGCCGTTACCTGCTCATCTCCTCCTCGCGGCCCGGCGGATTGCCGGCCAACTTGCAGGGACTTTGGAATGACAACAACACTCCGCCCTGGCATTCGGATTACCACGCGAACATCAACGTGGAAATGAATTATTGGCCTGCCGAAGCGGCCAACCTGTCCGTCTGCCATCTGCCGTTCTTCGACCTTGTCCAAAGCCAGCTTCCGGCCTGGCGCAAGGCTACCGACACCTCGCCAGAATTGAAAACGCCCGCAGGTGACATGACCGAGCGCGGGTGGGTAATCCGCACGTCGCACAATATCTATGGCGGCATGGGTTGGCGATGGGACAAAACGGCCAACGCCTGGTACTGCCATGGTTTCTGGGAACACTACGCCTTCACCGGTGACAGAAAATTCCTGAAGCGCGTCGCTTATCCCATGATGAAAGAAACCTGTGAATTCTGGTTGGATCATCTCAAAACCTTGCCCGACGGCACACTGGTCGTGCCCAATGGTTGGTCGCCCGAACACGGCCCGGTCCAGGACGGCGTCAGTTACAATCAGGAAATCGTCTGGGACTTGTTCGACAACACCGTCGCCGCGGCGGTTGTACTCGGAACGGACAAAGCGTTTCGCGATAAAATCGCCGCTCTGCGCGACAAACTGGTCGCACCGGGAATCGGAAGCTGGGGCCAGTTGCGCGAATGGATGACGGAATTACACGACCCGAAACATCCGGAACTCGACACGCCCAACGACCATCACCGCCACACGTCGCACCTGTTCGCGGTCTATCCCGGCCACCAGATTAACGCGACCCAAACGCCCAAACTGGCCGCGGCAGCGAAGGTATCCCTCATCGCGCGCGGTATTGCGCCGGACAGCGACGTGCGCGAATGGTCCTTTGCCTGGCGCACCGCGCTATTCGCACATTTGCACGACGGTGAGAACGCGCACCTGATGCTACAACAATTGTTTTCCGCGCGGAATACCTGCCCGAACCTGTTCGGCCTGCACCCGCCGATGCAAATTGACGGTAACTTCGGCATCACCGCCGGCATTGCGGAAATGCTGCTGCAAAGCCGCCTGTCGGTATCGGAAGACGGCGAGCAGAAATCGGAAATTGATCTGTTACCGGCGCTGCCCTCCGCGTGGCCGAGCGGCAGCGTGAAGGGGTTGTGCGCCCGTGGCGGCTTCGTTGTGGATATCGAGTGGAAAGGCGGCAAACTGGTTTCCGCCACAGTGCAATCACTCAACGGCAATTCCTGTCTGCTGCGCTACGGCGACATTACGTGTGAACCGCATCTCAAAAAGGGCAAGGTGCTCCATTGGAGTATGGTCAAGGAGTTTCCTGATCTCACCGTAACGTTGTCCGCCGGAGCGCGAGTGGTTTCAACTCGCAACGCCATCGAAATAAGGGCCACCTCGGATTGCGGCGACTCATTTTAATTCCGAAACTGAATTTAACACTGCTTGCAATCTCGCCTGCTTCTGCAAATCTATTTCTGCTGCCAAAGCCGGAGGTTGAGAGTCGAGAATTGAGCTATGAGATTTGAAAATCGAGATTGCGGTCGTGAGTCAACCCTCAGCGGTGGTTGAGCTTTGGAGTCTTAAGCCGTAACCGACAGTTTTATGTATTTCGCAGTCTTGCGTCGAGCGATTGTGATGGCAGGCGTTGCGCTGGCATTAACCAGCGCCGCGCAGACCAAATTATCCCCGGAGTATGCGCGATGGTTCGTTCTGCCGAAACCCCAATTGCGAGCCGAAGATACTGAGCCAGCGGGGCCAGGCTCAGACCTTCAGCACAGTGGAGCTGGATTGAGTTCGGCCCCGGCAGACGTGGATCATAGCCAGAAAGATTTTCAATTATATTACTACAAGCCGCAAGGCTTCGAGCTCACGCGACTCGCCCATGTTCCGGATGACCCCTTGGATTGGGCTTTCGCATCCGTTTTTGAACCCGAAGTGTTCCATGTTGGCCGGAGAACCACCGTGTCCTGTTCCATTTTGACGGCGATTAAGCGCAAGAACCCATTCTGCCTGCTAAATCCCATTTTTTTGGTAGTCACATGGTAGAGTAGCCCGAGTGGCCGGACCTCCAGCGCGTGGAAGCGGGCGAACGACGGCAGTCGCGCCGTCTCGAGCAGCGAAGTCCCGCAAGGCGGGACGAAATTGGAAGCTGCGGAGCGAAGTTGGATGGGCTTCCCAAGCCGGCCACGATCTGGTAGGGTCACAACCAGGGTGAAAGCATCAGGCTGCAAATCCCGGAGATAAGCTGCGAAACCAGCTCGCTTCGCAGCTCACTTAATTCTTCGCCAAAACACCACTCAACGAACCATGAAGCGACGAAACTTCCTGAAACTTTCCATAGCAACGACAGCCTTGGCAATGATGGCACGAGGCGCCGAGACGAAGACAGCTGACGAGCGCGCCGGCGGAGGTTTCCGGGTCGGAAAGCAAAAGGACCGCTATGACGAAGAGCTGCTGGTCATGGGTGGGCGCTTTGATCTGAAGGTCTCGAGCCGCGACACCGGTGGCGACCTGTGCATCTACGATACACTCCGAAATGCGAAGGGTGGTCCGGCGCTTCACCGACACCATTTTCAGGACGAGTGGTTTTATGTCATCCGCGGAGAATTTATTGTGCGCGTGGGTGATGATACTCTCAGCCTGCATCCAGGTGATTCCGCGTTTGCGCCACGCAAGATACCGCATGCGTTTGCTAAAACCAGTGATGGGGAGGGGCAGATGCTCGTGCTGTTTCAGCCGGCCGGAAGCATGGAGGATTTTTTCAAGCAGATGGCCAAATTTGGAAAGGAAATCGTGCCGAACCAAGAGGTCGTCATGAGGCAACTGTGGGCCGATCACGGCATGGAGGTCCTGGGTCCACCGTTGAAGTTCTAGGTGCTGTTCTATCCATGGCGGAACAACCGGACAAAATTACAGGCCTTCGCCGAACCGCAGGGGTTGCGGCGCCGCAGGCGGGAGCGAACGAGGGAAAGGTAAAGGTGACAAGTGACGAGTGACGGGAATAAAATCAGGCTTGCAGTCGTTCGCGGCGCGACTCGTCCTTGGACGTCAGGCCGCAATTTGCGTTATGAATAATCCAGCACCTTTTCCTCGGGGAAGCCAGATTTGGGAGGTCATTGACGGCTGCGACGCGCAGATTCAGTATCTTTTTAGCGCGCCCATCACCCTCAGCGGTTCCTGCAGACTCGACACCGGCGAGCGGGTTTGTATTCTGGCCGAGACGGCCGAGCCGCAGCCAACGGTTGTGAGTTTTCTGCCGGTTCGCTATGATGCGTTGCATGAAAGGCTCGTTCCCCCCGACATTCGCGACACACCACGCTACAAGAAATACATGCTCTCGGTGAACACAGGATATTTCCATGAACATTTCAAGCTCATCGAGGATGTGGCATGACAATTTATGGCATCTAACCCCGGTTACGCCAGTCAGCCCGCTCCGAAGGCTTTCGGGGTTGTCAGTCGACTCTTGGGTTGTCGACAGTCGCAGGCGGCAGCGTGGCTCCTGTCTTCGCTCTTGCAGAGCTGTGACCAGCCTGGTCCGCCGTCGCTCGGTAGCTATGGTGGAACAAGCAGCTTTGAGACGTTAGGCGCAGCCCAGGATTAAACGTATGACCGTTCTCCAGCTCTATATGTTTAACTGTGTTTACCTTCTCGTTCTGAGCGTTGTTATCATCTTGACGCGAGCACGGGTGCGACGCACTACGGGGGCAGTGGCTGGCGGGGCAGTTGTGGGGATCGTCATCCTCGTGATCATCGGCCTTGGTGAGAGAGTTGGTTGGTGGCACTTTGTCATGACTTGGAAACCATATTTTCTCACGCTGTTTTATCTGGGTTTGCTAACTTCAGTAGGGAGTCTGAATTTGATCATCTGGCGGATTATCCGGCGATTTGGTTGGCGTGGTTTGTTAGGGGCAGCCGCTTTTGCAGGATTGGCGGGCCCACCGCGCGATCGTTGGTGGATGGCCAGATTTCCGGAATGGGGTTCGTATGGACCAGGACTGGCGCCGGTGGTTGCGATCGGGGTAACCTACGTTGTTATAGTAGCTCTGGGACAGGCTATCATGCATCTGGTCGCCGGCCCGGCCAAGGAGGATCAACTTGCGCCGACTTTTGGGCGGCAATAAACCATCTGTGCCGGCTGATGGGAGCTGCTAAATGCAAATTTGCTGTAGCGTCGAGCCTTTGGCTCGACAGTTGATTGGGACGCTCAACGTTATACCAAATGAAGTCATTACCTGGAATGGGGTTCGCTGGACAGGGCAATCCCGGTTTGCTACGCTAAATCCGGTGAGAGAATCAGGTGGCGAAAGCCCGAAGAGAGATTGCGAAACCAGCCGCTTTTGCAGCTCAGCAATATGTCCTATTTGGAGGAAATGAACTATGGATCAAAAACGACTTCGAATCATCGCAGCCGTTGTCATTGGTGTCTGCGTCGCCGCTTCGACATTTCTTCATCTGCAACACCGGGAATCCACAGAGGACAAGCTCGTGCAGACCTCCAGGAATTTGAACGCGCGCTTGCCCATGAATGTGGACAATGACACACGGTGGGATACTACCGTGCCCGGGCCGGGAAAACGCCTGACCTATTGCTATACATTTGTGAACGCGTCCAAGACTGAGCTCGACCCGGAAAAGATTGCCGCCAGGATAAGACCCAAGCTACTAATGTATTACCGGACGAACGCGGAAATGAAATTGTTCCGGGAGAACCGCGTCACCGTGTGTTACCTGTATAAAGACAAAGCGGGTGAGACGGTGACATCAATCGAAGTCTCGCCCGATGACCTGTGATCAAACAGGGCGCATGGCGGACGCCAGGACTGCCACCCGAAACCGCTACGCTGGACAGGTCAAGCCCGGTTTTGACTGACGGCGTCAACCCGATACTGCGGTACATCCAATCGGCACCGTGCCGCGTGGTCATTGACCGGACAGGGGATATTTTCTAAGCTCGGGTTCATGGCAAAAAAAGCCGCGGGCAAATCTCCTCCGGTGGGGCGAAAGTCTCTTGAGCCCAAATCAGACTTTGACTCGTCCAGCCGTCTCTATCGGATAAAATCGAAGCATTCCGACCTCGGGGACACTTGAGGTTGGACGATAGGCAGCAATGAGCACCTTACTGACGATATGCCTAGTTGTACTGGCTGTGATTGTGGGACCATTTATTCTCATTCTCCTACTTGTTTCTATTGCCGCACTGATAGACCGTCTTTTGCATCCTCGCGGTCACGAGGTGACGCGACAGCAGGTTTGTGAACAATTACAGGAGATTGCAGACGGACGAAATCAATACGCGCTGGACGACTTTATTTCGTGTGGTTCATTCAAAGACGCACGGTTTGAAGCAATTCGCAAGCGCGTTGCACAATTGGATGAAGAGTTTCCACCGGAATCGAAGGGGGGGTATTGTGGTCCGAAAGGAATCAAAATCATCCGCGGATTTATTCGAGAGCTCGAACACGAGGCCGTAGCTTAATTCCGCGCCAGCTGTGAAGCGGGCGAAAACTAAAGGGTGGGAATTGAATGATGCCATGGCTTTCCCAAGCCGGCCACGATTTGGTATCCGTTGAATTAATGTCCGCTTGGCGAAATGCAATCACTGTCCCAGCCTTCGTCGTTGTGCCAGAAATGGTGTTTTCTCCTTGTCGCTGCCGGCCGGTTTCCGTTACATTTTCCGGAATAATTTGAAAAGCAGGCCTCCCGGCGTTGCACCCATCTCCACTGGACCAGGCTGAAAATTTATGGAAACAAAACGACTCATCGAAAAAGATCCACCGCTGAAGAAGGACGATTTGATTGTCATCACCGGCGCGGGCGGCTTTATCGCCGGCAACCTCGCCTTGTATTTTATCAAAAAAGGGTTCACCAACATCCGGGCCGTGGACAAGAAGCCGCTTTATGAATGGTATCTGCACGTTCCCGGCGTCGAAAACCTGTGCCTCGACGTGAGCCGCGAAGAGAATTGCCATCGCGTCTGCGAAGGCGCAGTGGAGGTCTATCAACTGGCCGCCGACATGGGCGGCATGGGTTTCATCGAACGTTTCCGCGTCGAATGCCTGCGCAGCATCCTCATCAACACGCACATGATTGAAGCGGCGTATCGCGCCGGTGTCCGCCGTTATTTTTATTCCTCGTCCGCCTGCGCCTACAACACCGATTTACAGCAGGACCCGAACGTGCGCGCGTTGAAAGAATCCGACGCCTACCCGGCGATGGCCGAACGCGGTTACGGCTGGGAAAAACTGATGAGTGAAATGTTCTGCCAGGAATACTGGGGCGAGCGCGGCCTGAAAACCTTGATCGCCCGGTTCCACAATGTTTATGGCCCGAACGGCACCTGGGACGGCGGACGGGAGAAGGCCCCCGCGGCGCTTTCCCGCAAAGTCATTGAGGCGATTGACACCGGCCGGAAGGACATCACGCTCTGGGGCGACGGCCATCAGACCCGCAGTTTCATGTATATTGATGATTGCGTGAAGGGCATTGACATGATCATGCATTGCGACGACCTCATCGCGACGCCCATCAACCTCGGCACCAGCGAACTGGTTTCCATCAATGAATTGCTTTCCAAGATCGAGAAAATCGCCGGGGTGAAATTGAAACGGCATTACGATTTGGACGCGCCGCGCGGCGTGGCCGGTCGCAACAGCGACAATACGTTCATCAAAAAAGTCCTTCACTGGGAACCAAGCACCCCGCTGGACAAAGGCCTGGCGGTCACTTACAAGTGGATCAAAGAGCAGTATCAGAAACGCAAAGAGGGCAAGCGCGTTGGCATCGGCTGATTCAGTAGCGGCGCGCGGACAAGAATGTTGCTTTGTAAAAACCATCTGAAAACCAAAGCGCGCTGCCACTTAGCCTCCCTCTCCGCCAACGAAGTTGGGGGAGAGGGTCGGGGAGAGGTGGGGTTTTTGTTGAGCCACCCCTCTCCCTGGCCACAAGATTTGTTTTTGGTCCCGACGGCCCTCATCCGCCTTGTGGCACCTTCTCCCGCTCCCGCGAGCGAAGGACATCCCCGCGCTTCGCTGCGGGGCGAGGGAAACAACAATTTTGAGGCGGCACGATGTTTTCTAAAGTACAACAAGAATGTCCGCGCGCCGTTTTGGCTGCGGCCTGAGTCGCGTTGGGAACGCGCTTTTTGAGTTGGCGGCGGTTACAGACCGCCGCCACAACTCCGATGAAAACCAAGATTGTATCGCCCGTTACCAGGTTGCTCGGTTCGATTCCAAACCGCCTCCAACTGGCAGGCGGCTGGATTGATCAACCGTTCGTGTCACGACACAATCCGAAACCGCCCGGCTCAATGGTCGTGGTGCAGATTGAGCCGGATTTCCGCCCGATGGACCGGGCCGGCCTTGCCAGCGGCACGCGCGCCATTGCGATGCGGATTTGGCACGGCCGACTGCCGCATCGCCCGTTGGCAGAGCTGGTGCGCGAGCTTTATAAAGCCGAAAACCGGGGCAAAGCTGAGCCGAGCGGTTCGCAGGACATGATCGGCCTGGTGTATCCGGGCATCAACCGGTTGGATTACGATTTCCGCGTCCACGGCGGCATCTTTCCGTCGCACATTGAATCATGCAATTCACCCCGGGTCGCGCGCTGGCTCAGCAAGGTGTTGCATTTGATTCCCGTCGGCCAGAGGCCGGAAGGTTACAGCCCGCTCGGCAAAAAAAATCTGGACCCGAAATGGATCGCGCGCCTGAGCCAGTCGGGGAAAGACTGTTTTGATGCCATTGTCCGGATGGACGCGCAAACCCTCGGCGCGGCGCTCAATCTGAACATGAAATGCTGGGAGGCACTGTTGCCGCACGTCGTCCGGCATCCGCTCCTGCAGGTGGCTTTGATGTCGCTGCTCAAGGCGTACCAGCAGCAATATCCAGGCGCGATGTATTCCGGTTGCGGCGGCGGTTATCTGATTGTGGTTTCCAACAAACCGGTCCCCGGCGCTTCTCGGGTCAACGTTCGCACGGCGCCATGAGCAAAACCCGGGTCGTGGTCACCGGCGCGTTCGACGATGCGCGTTCGCGCGAAATCCGGTTCTTCGAGGAAGCCGCCCGGCTCGGCGAATTAACGATTCTGCTCTGGCCCGATGATGCGGTAATGCAGTTCACCGGCCGGCCTCCCAAATTCCCGCTGGTAGAACGCCTCTACTTTCTCAATGCCATCCGCTACGTCGCCCGTATCATTCCCGTTGGCGGCGCGATGAATAGCCATGAATTGCCGGCCGTGCCAAGCGTGCAGCCCGACCTTTGGGCGGACTTGGAATCCAGCGACGGCCCGGCACGGGCTAAATTTTGTCGCGAACGAAACTTGGTGTATCGCGTGTTCACAGCGGACGAGTTGAAGGGTTTTCCCGGACCGCTGCCCACGCCCTCCGTTCCTGGCCGGAAAAAGGTGGTCGTCACCGGCTCTTACGACTGGTTTCACTCCGGCCACGTGCGATTCTTTGAGGAGGTCAGCACGTACGGCGACGTTTATGCCGTCATCGGCCACGACGCGAACATCCGGCTGCTCAAAGGCGAAGGCCATCCACTGTTACCTCAGGCGGAGCGCCGTTACGTCGTCGGTTCCATCAAATTCGTGAAACAGGCATTGATTTCCAGTGGTGACGGCTGGCTCGATGCCGACCCGGAAATCCGGGAAATCAAACCGGACTTCTACGTGGTGAACAAGGACGGCGACAAGGGCGGCAAACGCGAGTATTGCCGGAAGCTCGGCATCGAATATCTCGTGCTCGAACGCCAGCCGGCGCCGGGCCTGCCCAAACGTAGCAGCACGGATCTGCGCGGATTTTAGTTCACGAACGAATGGGCTTCAGCGCTTCGCGCTCGCACGCGGCGTATTTCTCGATAAATTTGTCATACACCGCCACCGCCGCTGGATTCGGACGGACTTCACTGTTGGGAATCGGCTCGCTGAAACCGGCGACGATGTCTTCCCAATTCGGTTTTCCATTATTTGCGGCCAGCCAGCCATGCGCCGCCCGTAAAGCCGCGCCCAGCGCCGCGCTCTTGGACACTTCAATCCGCAACACTTTGCAGTTCATCACGTCGGCCAGCACCTGCAACAACGCCTGGTCGTTCGACGCGCCGCCCGTGGCAAAAATCTGCGCCGGCGACACCTTCATCCATTGCGAATGCAGCCGCATGGACATCATCTGCGCCTCGAAAATCGCGCGGCAGTTTGCCGCCGTGTTCTTTTGGTCCAGATCAAACCGATGGACGCCTGGTCGGTTCACGCGGGGAACGATTTCCGCCTCGAACCACGGCAACAGAACGGCGCCGTCGTTGCCAACCGGCCTGGCCGACACCTGTTTGCCGAATTCATTCCAATCCTTGAGGCCAAATTGTTCGCGGATCTTTTCGCGCGCGAGCGAGCCGTTCTTGAAACAAATCAGCGTCATGTAATCGCCGTTGGGCGAGCCAAACACGTGGCCTTCGCCGTTCTCGTCCGTCTGGCATTTCTTCATCGAGCCAAAAAACGTGTCACTGGTGCCCAGGCTGATGGCGACCTGGCCCGCCTTGATGAGGCCCAGGCCGATGACGCTGCACGGGTTGTCCCCGGACCAGACCTGGATTTGCGCCTGGGGATTCACGCCGAATTTCTTCACGAAATACGGGCTGACCACCCCGACGAGCGTGGACGACGCCACGACTGGCGGCAGTTTCTTGTCCAGATCCGGCGCGGTGGCCTTGAGGGCCGCCGGGTGCCACGTCTTTTTCTCGATGTCCATCAGGTTCATGCCCGCGCCGTCGCCGTGATCAATCGGCACGATTTTGCCCGTCAGCAACGACGCCATGAACGAGCTGACCAGCGCGATGTTCGTGGTCTGCGCGTAAGCCTCCGGTTCGGTTTTGTAAAACTTGCGGATTTGCGGGCCGGTGAATCTTTCAAAAGCGTCGGAACCGGTCTTTTGCGCGGTGGCTTTGATGCCCCCGAGCGCTCCGCGGATTTCCGCGCATTCGGCTGCGGTCGAGGAATCCATCCAGATGGGCGATGTTTTGCGCGAGAAAACCCCGTTCAGATTTTCAACGAGGGATTTTGCGGGATCAAGTTTGGCGAGCGCGCCGGCGGCGCGGCTGTTGAGATAAACCGAACCGTGCTGCTGGCCGCTGCCGCTGATGGCGAGGATGTCGCCCAGTGCGACGCCGTCCCTTTTCATTTCGGCAAAAATCAGATCGAGTGCATCGGCCCACAACAGCGGCGAGCTGTGTTTGACCAGCGGATCCGCGTTGGGCAGGACACCGTTCTGAGTTTTGTACTTCGGCAGGGCGCGGTCGAAGTTCAGGGATTTATCATAAACGACCTTGCGGCTGTCGTAGTCAATCGCGACAGCGCTCAAGCTTTGGGTGCTGGAATCGAGTCCAAGGAATAATTTGGCCATGGGATTTTGAATGATTCAGTAATTTCGACGGCGGCCATGATAAAACACGGTTCGGGCAAAAGAAAGCGCATTGTGGCCCCAGTCCGGAGCGCCGAGCATCCGCTCGGTGCGTCGAAAACCATTGGAGCAAGCCGAGCCGGTGCTCGGCGCTCCCTCCACACTACGCCTTACCCGTTTGGGTGATGGACTTTGGCGTTGCCTTTGCCGCCTCATTCCTTAACCTCGCAGCCATGCAATCCTTCAAATTACTGCGTTGCATTTTCGCCACTGCGTTTTTCACGGTTCTGGGTTTCACCCTCCTCGGCGCCGGCACGAATTCACCACGCGAACGGCTATTGTTCGATTTCAACTGGAAGTTTCACCTTGGCAATGAATGGGGCGCCGCCATCGGCTGGGCCAAAGGCGGCAGCGGCAGCGGCCCGGCCAGCCGCTCGTTCAGCGATGCCAGTTGGCGCACGGTGAATCTGCCGCACGATTGGGCAGTCGAATTGCCATTTGACCAGGGCGCCGACGGCAGCCACGGTTTCCATCCAGTGGGCCCGGGGTTCCCGGCGAACAGCGTGGCGTGGTATCGCCGCACGTTCGAAGTGCCAAAGGCAGATGCCGGCAAACGGCTGTGGCTGGAATTTGACGGGGTGTTCCGCGATGCGCAAGTGTTCGTCAACGGCTGGTTCAGCGGCCATCACGAAAGCGGTTACAGCAGCTTCCGCTACGACATCACGGATGTGCTTAATTACGGCGGCGAGAACGTGGTGGCGGTCAAAGTGGACGCCTCGCAATTCGAGGGCTGGTTTTACGAAGGCGCGGGCATTTACCGGCACGTGTGGCTCGTCAAAACCGCGCCGCTCGCCATCGCGCCCGATGGCACCTTCGTCTACAGCCAGTTCAAAAATAATGTGCCGGGCAACACCGTCGAGATCCGCATCCAGACCTGGGTGCTTAACGCCCAGACCAATGCCGCCCGCGCGAAGGTGCGTTACGAAATCATCGGCCCGGAAGGCAAAGCAGTTGCCTCGGACAAGGAATCCGCCGAACTCAAGCCATGGGCGCAACGTGCCGTCCGTTCGGAAATCAGTTTCCACTCGCCCGAACTCTGGTCGCCCGAATCCCCCAGACTTTACCAACTGATTACGACGGTCGAGAGCGATGGCAAGACAGTTGATCGGCAGGAAACAGCTTTTGGCATTCGCACCGTCGCGTTCGCCCCGGACAAGGGATTTTTGCTGAACGGCAAGCCTTACGTGCTGAAAGGCACGTGCAATCACCAGGACCATGCCGGTGTTGGCGCGGCGTTGCCGGACAACTTGCAATATTTCCGCATCGCCAGGCTGAAGGAATTCGGCGACAACGCCTATCGCACTTCGCACAATGCGCCCACGCCGGAATTGCTCGACGCCTGCGACCGGCTCGGCATGTTGGTCATGGATGAAAACCGGCTGCTGGGCAGCGATGCCGCCAATCTCGAACGGTTCAAGGGACAAATCCTGCGTGACCGGAACCATCCGAGCGTCGTCATCTGGTCCATTTGCAATGAGGAATCGCGACAAAGCTATGCCGACGGCGGACGCGTCGGCGCGCACATGCAGGAACTCTTAAAACAGCTCGACTCTACGCGGCCCGTCACCGCGGCCGAAAACATCGGCGACGTTTATACCGGGCTGATGGGCGTGCTCGACGTGCGCGGTTGGAACTATCACCTCGGTCAGGACATTGACAATTACCACAAGGAACATCCGCAACAGCCGGAAGTCGGCACCGAACAGGGCAGCACCGTGAGCACACGCGGCATTTACCAGAATGATCCGGCGCGCGGCTACGTCAGCGCCTACGATGAAAACGCGCCACCGTGGGCGCACACGGCCGAACGCTGGTGGAGTTTCTTTGCGGTGCGCCCCTGGCTCTCCGGCGGTTTCGTCTGGACCGGGTTCGATTATCGCGGCGAACCGACGCCTTACTCCTGGCCGTGCATCAATTCGCATTTCGGCATTCTCGACACCTGCGGTTTTCCCAAGGACAATTTCTGGTATTACCAGGCGCAATGGACAGACCAGCCGGTGCTGCACCTGTTGCCGCACTGGAACTGGCCGGGTCTGGAAGGCAAAAACGTCGACGTCTGGTGTTATGCCAATTGCCAGCAGGTCGAATTGTTCCTGAATGGCCGGAGCCTCGGCCGGCAGACGATGACGAATTATTCGCACCTGCACTGGTCGGTGAAATATGAACCCGGGGTTTTGAGCGCCAAGGGTTACACCGACGGCAAGGTCGTCTCGGAAACGAAAGTGGAAACTACCGGCAGTCCGGCGTCCGTGCAGGTTGCGCCTGATCGCCCCACCATCAACGCCAACGGCGAGGACGTGAGCGTCATCACTGTTTCCGTGAACGACGCGCAGGGACGCGTGGTGCCGGTGGCCAATAACCTGGTGCACTTTGACTTGAGCGGTCCCGGCAAAATTCTCGGCGTCGGCAACGGCGACCCGAGTTGCCATGAACCGGACGTTTTTGTCCCGCAATCGCCGGTCCGCAGCGTGTCCGAAAACGAAGGCTGGCGCTGGAAAAAATTGCCGAACGTTTACAATCAGCGGCTCCCTGAATTCAGGATGGATTTCGATGACACGAACTGGGACACGGCCAACGTGCAGTCCGAAAGCGGCCCGATGGGTGAACAGGAGCAGGCGGTTTTTCGCACCAAAATACAGGTGAGCGAACAGGACCTCGCTTCGCACGCGGTGGAGCTCCAGTTCAACCGCATTGACGAGGACGGCTTCGTCTATGTGAACGGCCGGCGCGTCGGCGAATCGCACGACTGGCAGGCGCCAGCAGTTTTTGACGTGAAATCGTTTTTGCACCCGGGCGAAAACACCATCGCGGTGGGCGTGGCCAACTGGAGCGGCCCCGGCGGCATCAACAGGGGTGTGACGCTGCAACTTGCCGCCAAGCCGGTAGCGCCAGCCTGGCAGCGCAGCGTGTTCAATGGCCTCGCCCAAATCATCGTGCAATCCACCCGGGAACCGGGCGAAATCCGGCTGACCGCCAGTGCGGACGACCTGTCGCCCGCGACCGTGACCATTCAATCGCAGCCCTGCGCGCCGCGCCCGTTCGTTCCCTGATCGCGACCTTCGGGCCGGGTGGTACATCCGCTGTTCCGGAGCGCGGAGCATTTTTCCGCGTTCCCATCACAGCAATTCCCTATCCGCGGATAAAATCATTTGACAACGGGCGGGTCATTACCTACCGTTCGGTAAGTTTATGGCCAAACACGGTCCCCAGACGCGTCGGCAGATCCTTCGGGCGGCGCTCAAGCGCTTCGCCAACAGCGGCTATGCCGCCACCTCCGTCCAGCAAATTGTCGGCGATGCCAAAGTCTCCAAGCCGGCATTGTATTATTATTTTCGCGACAAGGCCGACTTGTTTCAGGCGCTCGTAAGCGAAGCCCATGACGAACGGTTTGCAGTCGTGCAGCAGGCAGCGGCGCGCGGGCGCGGGGTACGGGGGCAACTGGTGGAAATCCTCGCGGCGCTGTTCGATTACTTTTACAAAAACCGTGAACTGACGCGTATCGCCTTTGCCACCGCGTTTGCGGCGCGGGGCGAAGTGCCGGCGGAATTGCGCTATCTCGATCGCTGCCAGCGTAATCTGGAGTTCATGCATCTGCTCATCAAACGGGCCCAGGCCGCCGGCGAACTGGACGACCGTTTTGACAGCCGGGACCTGGCTTATGGTTTCTATGGCCAGGCGCACCTCTATGTCACTTCGCATCTGCTGATGCCCAATTATCGGTTGAACCGACGCGCCGCCGAGCGGATTGTGGATTTGTTTCTGGCCGGCGCGGGCGCCAAGAAAAGGAGACGGTAAAATTGTGAACACTCGAACATTGCGAACCATCCTGTGGGGACCGTTCGTCGCCGCGGCGGCGGCGGTGATTTTTTGCGGTTGCGGCCGAAACCCACCCGGCGCTTTTCAGATGCCGCCCCCCGAAGTCGGCGTGGTCACCATTACGCCCGGACCGGTCGCGCTGACGACTGAGTTGCCCGGACGCATTGATCCGGTGCGCGTGGCGCAGGTGCGGGCGCGCGTGGACGGCATTGTCCTGCACCGGGAATTTCGCGAGGGCGCGGACGTCACGAACGGCGAAGTGCTTTACCAGATCGATCCGGCGCCGTTCAAAGCCGCGCTGGACAGCGCCAATGCCAGCCTGATGCAGGCGCAACTGCTGGCGCAGCGTTATCAGCCGCTGGTGGATGTGAACGCCGTGAGCAAACAGGATTACGACAATGCCGTGGCGGCGGCGGCCCAGGCCAAAGCTTCCCAGGAAACCGCAGCCATCAACCTGGGCTATTGCACCGTCACCGCGCCGATTTCCGGGCGTGTTGGCGCCGCGTTGGTGACCGAAGGCGCGCTGGTCAGCCAGACCGCCGCGACCGAGATGGCCGTGGTAACGCAGTTGGACCCCATTTATTTCGATTTCACCCAGTCGAGCACCGAACTGCTGCGGCTCCGGCGGGAACTGGAAAACGGCACGCTCAAAAGCGTCGCCCCCGGTGAAGCGAAGGTGACGTTGCTGCTGGATGACGGGACGACTTACCCGCTTCCGGGCAAACTGTTGTTTTCGGACGTCACCGTGGACCCGGGCAGCGGTATGATTACATTGCGGGCGGAGTTTCCCAATCCGGACCATTTGTTATTGCCGGGGATGTTTGCGCGGGGCGTGCTGGAACAAGCGGTGGATGCCCAGGCCATCACCGTCCCGCAGCGCAGCGTCAGCATTGTCGCCGGCGGCACCAGCACCGTCATGGTGGTGGGAGCGGACGGCAAGGTATCGGGCCACATTGTTAATATCGGCCGGGCCGTCGGCAATGAATGGATTATCACGGACGGTTTGAAAGCCGGGGAACAGGTCATCGTCGAAGGTCTGCAAAAAGTGCAGCCGGGGATGGTGGTGAAGCCGGTGCCCTACAATCCGGCCGGCACCAACGGCCCCGCTGCGCCGATGCCGACCCAGGGAAGCTAACCGGAAGTTACCATGCCGAAATTTTTCATTGACCGTCCGATTTTTGCCTGGGTGATTTCCCTGCTCATCATGCTGGCGGGCATTCTGGCCATCACGCATCTGCCGGTCGCCCAGTATCCCAGCGTCGCGCCGCCGTCCATCGCCATCAACGCCATCTACGCGGGCGCCTCGGCGAAGACGGTGCAGGACACGGTCACCTCCGTGATTGAGCAGCAGATGAACGGCATTGACAACCTGCTCTACATTTCGTCCAGCAGCAGCGCAAGCGGGCAATCCACCGTGACGCTGTATTTCCGGTCCGGCACGGACCCGGACATCGCGCAGGTGCAGGTGCAGAACAAATTGCAATTGGCCATGCCCAATCTGCCCCAGACGGTTCAGCAACAGGGCATCACCGTCACCAAATCCACCCGCAACTTTCTGATGTTCTTCACCCTGTCGTCCACAAACGAAAACGTGAGCGCCATCGCTCTGGGCAATTACATTGCTTCCAGCGTGCTCGATCCCATCCGCCGGATCAACGGTGTGGGCGAGGCGGACATGTTCGGCACCGAGTACGCCATGCGCTTGTGGTTGAACCCGGACCGGCTCGAAAGTTACAACCTCAGTGTCAACGATATCCTCTTGGCCGTGGAATCGCAAAATATCCAGGTCCCGGTCGGGCAACTCGGCGCGCCGCCGCTGGTGCATGGGCAGGAAATCAATCTCACGCTGCAAGGCCAGAGCACGCTGCGCACGGTCAAGGAATTTGAAGGCATCCTGCTGCGGGTGAATCCCGACGGTTCGCGGGTGTACCTGCGGGACGTGGCGCGGGTCGAATTGGGCGGGGCGGATTATTCCGTCCAGGCCCGCGTGGACGGGCGTCCGGCCGCCGCCGTGGGCATCCGGCTGGCGCCTTCGGCCAACGCCGTGGCCACCGCCAACGCCGTTTACGCCAAGGTCAAACAGCTTTCCCAGTTCTTTCCGCCGGGCGTGCGTGCGGATTATCCCTATGACAGTTCTGAATTTGTGCGCATTTCCATCCAGGAAGTGGTGAAAACGCTGGCCGAAGCCATCGTGATGGTGTTCCTGATCATCTTTTTGTTCCTGCAAAATCTGAGGACGACCTTCATTCCGACCATCGTCATTCCGGTGGCGTTGCTGGGCACATTCGCGGTCATGTACACCCTCGGCTTTTCCATCAACGTCCTGACGATGTTCGGCATGATCCTCGCGGTGGGCGAACTGGTGGACGACGCGATTGTGGTGGTGGAAAACGTTGAGCGCATCATGAGCGAGGAAGGGTTGCCGCCGCGCGAAGCGACGATCAAGGCGATGGGGCAGATCACCGGCGCGCTGATCGGCATCTCGCTGGTCCTGACGGCGGTGTTCATTCCCATGGCGTTCTTTGGCGGGTCGGTCGGCGAGATTTACCGGCAGTTTTCGGTGGCGCTGGTGTCGTGCATGTTGTTCTCCATCTTTCTGGCGATGTCACTGACGCCGGCGTTGTGCGCTTCGCTGCTCACGCCGGTGGAGCAGGGGCATCACTTGCGGAAATCGGGGTTCTTCGGCTGGTTCAACCGTGGTTTCCTCGCCACCCGGAAGAATTATGAAAGTTTCCTGGGCCGGATACTCGCTCGAACGTCGCGGTATCTGGTGATTTATCTGGCCATTTGTGCGGCGGTGGGCTGGTTGTATTACCGGTTGCCCTCGTCCTTTCTGCCCGATGAAGATCAGGGCTATTTCATCACCAGCATTCAATTGCCGGTGGGGGCCACACAGGATCGCACGCTGGAGGTGCTCAAGCAGGTAGAGCGTTATTACTTGAGCCAGCCGGAAATCGCGGGCATGGTGGACGTGGCCGGTTTCAGCTTCAACGGGCGGGGTGACAACGCCGCCATTGCCTTCGTCCATTTGAAACCGTGGAGCGAACGCCGCGGCGCCAAACATTCCGTGCAGGCGATGATCGGCCGCGCGTTTATGGCCCTGGGCCAAATCAAGGACGCGATTATCTATCCGATCAACCCGCCGCCGATCCCGGAGCTGGGGATTGCGTCGGGATTTGATTTCGAGCTGGAGGACGTGGGTGGATTGGGCCATGCGCGGCTCATGCAGGCGCGCGACCAATTGTTTGCCCTGGCGGCGAACAATCCCAACATTACCCAGTTGCGTTACCAGGGTCTGGAGGACACGCCGGAACTGCAGGTGGACATTGACCAGGCCAAGGCGAGCGCGCTGGGGATTTCGCTGGGCGACCTGGACGTGGCCCTGTCAACCTATTTCGGCTCGACTTACATCAACAATTTCGTGAACGGCAACCGGGTGCAGCGGGTGATTGCCCAACTGGACGCGCCGTATCGCATGCAGCCGCAGGATCTCGGCCGGGCCTTCGTGCGCAACGGCCAGGGACAGATGGTCGCCCTCTCCGGTCTGGCCACCCTGCACTGGATTTATGACTCGCCGTCGTTGCAGCATTACAACGGGTTCCCTTCGCTGGAATTGGTCGGCTCCCCGTCGCCGGGCAAAAGCACGGGCGAGGCCATGACGGCCATGGAAAACCTGGTCAAACAATTGCCCCTCGGCATCGGCTACGAATGGACCGGACAATCCTACGAGGAACGCTTGTCGGCCAAACAGGCCCCGTTGCTCTACGCGCTCTCGCTCATTGTGGTGTTTCTGGCGCTGGCGGCCTTGTACGAAAACTGGTCGATCCCGGTGGCCGTGATTCTGGTTGTGCCACTGGGAATTCTGGGTGCGCTCCTGGCGGCCACGCTGCGCGGCCTGCCCAATGACGTGTTTTTTAAAGTCGGCCTGCTGACCATCGTCGGTTTGTCCGCCAAGAACGCCATCCTGATCATCGAATTCGCCAAAGACCTCCAGGCGCAGGGTAAAGGCCTCGTCGAAGCCACACTGGAGGCGGCGCATCTGCGGTTGCGGCCGATTCTGATGACGTCGCTGGCGTTCATTCTGGGTGTGCTGCCGCTGGCTTTGAGCACCGGGGCCGGGTCGGCCAGCCGGCACGACATCGGCACCGGCGTGGCGGGCGGCATGGTTTCGGCCACGATCCTGGCGGTTTTCCTCGTGCCCGTGTTCTTTGTGGTCATCCGCCGGATCTTCAAATCCCAAAAACCTTCGCACACGATGCTGGCGCCCAAACCGGCCGGCTTCGAAGAAGACGAAGGCGACAACCCTGCCAAAGGCGGGACCAAGCCATGAGAAAATTTCTTTCATCCCTCATCGCCGGGTTGGGAAATGTTTTCCGGGTGGAACAGGCCACTGGCCTGTTGCGGCAGGCTACCAGCCTGCCGTGTGTCCGGGTGGCAGGTTGCCACCCGCAACGGGCTGGTAGCCCGTTCTACCCATTTGCCAAACAGACGCTTGTGGTCCTTTTCGCGTTGGTTCTGGCCGGTTGCACCATGATACCAAAATATCATCAGCCGACGGCGGATATTTCGCCGACCTGGCCCGAGGCGCCGGCGCAAGCCAAAGGCCCGACCAACGCCATGGCGGCGGCGGATATCGGCTGGCGCGAGTTCTTCCGCGACCCGCGCCTGCAACGGCTTATCGAACTGGCCCTGACCAACAATCTTGACCTGCGGATGGCCATGTTGAACGTGGACCAGACGCGCGCGCTCTATCACGTCCAGCGCAACGCCCTGGTTCCCACCGTGAGCATCAATGCCAACGGCACGCGCCAGCGTACGATCAATATCTATGGCGGCCCCTCGACCAATGGCACAACCGGCTTCACGTATAGCCTGTACAATGTGAATCTGGGTGTCGCCTCGTATGAACTGGACCTGTTTGGCAAGCTGCGCAGCTTGAAAAGGCAGGCGTTGGAAACCTACTTTGCGACCGAGGAAGCCCGGAAGAGCGCCCAGATTGCGCTGGTGGCCGAGGTGGGCGCGGCCTATCTGACGGAGCGCGAACTGACCGAACAACTCAACGTGGCCCGGCAATCATTGAGGGCGGCACGCGACGTCTATGATTTGACCAAACGCAGTTACGAAGCCGGCGTCCGCTCCGAACTCGATTTGAATGCCGCCGAAGTCCAGTTGCAGACCACACGCGATTCCGTGGCCGGCTACGAACAGCAACTCGCCCAGGCCGAGGACAATCTGGTGCTGCTGGTCGGCGGGCCGTTGCCTGCGGATCTTCCCCCGCCCCAACCGTTCGATTCGCAGATCAGTCTGGCCGACATCCCGGCGGGGCTGCCGTCCGACCTCATTGCGCGGCGTCCGGATATCTTCGCCGCCGAGCACCAACTCAAGGCCGCCAACGCCAATATCGGCGCGGCGCGCGCCGCCTTTTTCCCGACGGTCACCCTCACCGGCTCGGCGGGCACCGCGAGCACGACGCTGGAAGCTTTGTTTGCTCCCGGTTCGCAGGCCTGGGGTTTCTCGCCGCAAATCGTGTGGCCGATTTTCGCGGCCGGCACCGCCTGGAACGAACTGAAGGCCACCGAAGCCGCCGAACGTATCGAAGTTGCGAATTACCAGAAAGTGATTCAGACCGCGTTCCGGGAAGTGGCCGATTCGCTGGCTGTGCGGACCACGGTCCAGACGCAACTGGCGGCTAACCAGGCCCTGGTCCGGGCCGACCAACAGATTTACCGACTGACCCAGGCGCGCTTCCGCAACGGCATCGACAGTTCGGTCGACGTGCTCAACGCCCAGCAAAACCTCGACGCCGCGCGGCAGAACCTCATCCAGTCGCGATACTCGCGGCTGTTCAATTTGATCAACCTGTACCAGGCATTGGGCGGCGGCTGGCAGGAACATTCGCCGCAAGCCACGAACCGTCTTTCCGGGTTGTCGTCTCCTGTTTCCGATCATCCTTCGCTCGCGGGGACGCGGGAAGGCAGTCGCGCCGGCGCGGAACTGGATAAGGATCGTCCCGCCGCAGAACCTGCTTCACGCGGGGAAGCCGCCGGGGAACCGGTGGAAAACTGATTTGTGGTTATGAACGAAAATAAATCGGCTCCTTCACTCCCATCGCCGCCGACGGTAAACGGCGCGAGACTGGCAAAACTGAATTCACCGTGGTTCATCTGGCCCGCCACCGTCGGGGCAGCAATCCTGTTTTTTTTCGCGCTGGATTATTCAATCACCGCGCTCACGCACGAATCCACCGATGACGCCTTCATCGAAGCCCATGTCGTGTCGGTCGCCCCGAGGATTTCCGGCCAGGTTGCCGCCATTCATGTGCTCGACAACCAGATGGTCCAATCGAACGAACTGCTCGTGGAGATTGACCCCGCGGGTTATTCGACCAGCGCCGCCCAGAAACAATCCTCCGCCGACGCCGCGGAAGCCAATTACAAAACGGTGCTGGCCGCGCTCGATTTGATGACGGTGAAGGTGGCCACCGCCCAGGCCACCGCCGACCAATCGAAAGCGGACGCCGACGCCGCGGAAGCCACCGACGCGCGGGCCCAGGCGGATTTTCAGCGCAGCCAGGATTTGCGGACACAGAATACCATCTCACAGCAGGAATTTGACGCCGCGCAGGCTGCCGTCAAGGCCGCCGACGCGAACCTGGCCGCCGCCCGGAAAAAAGCGGTTGCGGACACTTCAAAAATCACCGAAGCGAAAGCGACCCTCGCTGCCACGGAAGCATCGGTCGGCATGGCGTTGGCGCAATTCCACCAGGCGCAGGCCAACGTGCAGCAGGCGCAATTGGACCTGTCCTACACCAAAATTTATGCGCCCTGCGGCGGCCGGGTGACGCGTAAATCCATCGAGCCGGGTGATTACGTCCAAACCGGCCAGACCCTGTGTTCCATCGTGCCGAGCGAGGTGTGGGTGCTGGCCAATTTCAAGGAAACGCAACTGAAACACATTCGGCCCGGCCAGCCAGCGCTGATTGAAATTGACGCGCTCGGCCGAGCGATGAGCGGACACGTGGACAGCATCCAGGCCGGTTCCGGCGCGCGGTTCAGTCTGTTGCCGCCGGAAAATGCGACCGGCAATTACGTGAAGGTGGTTCAACGCGTGCCGGTGAAAATCCTGTTCGACGGGCCGCTGCCCACCGATCACGTGATTGGCCCCGGCCTGTCGGTGGTGCCGAGCGTGCGCGTGAGCCCGTTTGAAATTCCCGGCTGGGCGATTGCCTTGCTGGCGGCGGCTTTGGCAGTCGCGGGGCAATTCGTTTTCCGGTCGGTTGTGAACCGGAAGCTGAAGATTTAGCGGCGGTCCATGACGGTCGCAAGACGCCCGGAAAAATGGGGACGTTCATGGAACGCTGCTGCAAGTAGAAATTCCATGCCTGACGGCGAACATCATGAGGATTGGCATCCGCGGCACAGCCCGTGGCTGGTCGCGGTGGGCGTGATGCTGGCGACGTTCATGCAGGTGCTCGACACCTCCATCGCCAACATCGCCTTGCCGCACATCGCCGGCAGCCTGTCGGCCACGACCGACGAGGCGACCTGGGTTTTGACGAGTTATCTCGTGTCCAACGCCATCATCCTGCCGATGACCGGCTGGCTGGGAAATCATTTCGGCCGGAAACGGGTTTTCATCACGTGCATCGGAATATTTACGTTTGCCTCGGCACTGTGCGGGATGGCGCTGAACCTGCCGATGCTGATTCTGGCGCGCATTTTGCAGGGCGCGGGCGGCGGCGCGATGGTGCCCATCGCCCAGGCCATATTGCTGGAGAGTTTCCCGGTCGCCAAACGCGGCGTGGCGATGGCGACTTTTTCACTGGCGGTCATCGTGGCGCCCATCATCGGTCCCACCCTCGGTGGCTGGATTACGGACAATTATTCGTGGCGCTGGATTTTCTACATCAACCTGCCGGTGGGTATCCTGGCGATGTTCCTGGCGGAATGGCTCGTGGAGGATCCGCCATACATCAAACGCAACCTGAAAGCAGCGATTGATTTCATCGGGTTCGGCCTGCTGACGCTTTGGCTGGCAACCTTGCAGGTCGTCCTGGACAAGGGACAGGAGGCGGACTGGTTGGGCGCCGTTTGGATTCGTTGGTTCATCGCGATTTCGGCATGCGCCATGATCGGGTTTATCGTATGGGAATTCAGGGTGGAGCATCCTTTGGTGGACCTGCGGATTCTCAAGAGCCGGAATTTTGCGTTAGGTCTGATGCTGATGACCGTGGTCGGTATCATTCTTTACGGCACGACCGCGGAACTGCCGTTGTTTTTGCAGACCTTGATGGGTTATCCGGCGTTGCAGAGCGGTTATACGATGAGTCCGCGGGGCATCGCCGCGTTTTGCACCACTCTGGTCGTCGGGCGGCTGGTGGGCAAAATCCGGTTGCGCTGGATGCTGCTGTTCGGGTTTTCGATGCTGGCGTTCTCCGTTTTCCGGCTGAGCGATCTCACGCTCCAGGTCAGCATGGCCAGTGTGATTTTTCCGACCGTGCTGAACGGCCTCGCTGTCAGTTTTATTTTCGTCCCGTTGACGACCGCGACGATGAGCCAGTTGCGCCAGCGGCAAATTGGCAGCGCCACCGGTCTCTACAACCTTATGCTCAACCTCGGCGGCAGCATCGGCATCGCCACCGTCACCACCATGATTGCGCGGGGGGCGCAGGCGCATCAGGCGCTGATGGTCGGGCACCTCGCGCCGGGCGACCCGGCGTTCACGCGGCAATTGGATGCGGCCCAGGCCATGCTCGCCCGGCAGGACGACCCGGTGACCGCGGCGCGCCAGGCGTACGCGCTCATTTACAACGTGCTTAACCAGCAGGCGCATTTGTGGGCGTTTGTGGACACGTTCCGGATATTTACGCTGATGGTGCTGTGCTGCCTGCCGCTGATCTTCCTGTTCAAACGGATCCGCCAGGCGCCCGCACGGCAAGTGGAACTGGCTTGAAAGTTGCTGATTTTCTATAAATTTGTAACAAAATCCATGGCGTAACTGTTGAACAGGACGATTATGAGAAAGTCGATCTTGATTAAAAGCCTCTTCATCGCCACCAGCTTGCCGTTGCTGGCGGGCTGCGCAACTCATAAACCCCAACCGACAGGCACGGCGTCCGCCGAGGTGGTTGTGGCCCAGCCGGAGAACCCGCCGCCGCCACAGGTTGAGGTCGTGCCGGTGCCGCCCGGGCCGTTGGACCTTTGGCTTTGGGTACCGGGCGGATGGGAATGGCGCGGTCACTGGGACTGGGTGGCCGGGCGCTGGGCGCCGCGCCCGCGTCCGCACGCAGTCTGGGTGGCCGGCCACTGGGAACACCGCGACCAAGGTTATGTCTGGGTGGTCGGCCGCTGGCACTAAGCCTTTTCGACTTGCCAGAATTTTTCACAGCCATTGGTGTTGAACGGCGCCGATGGCTGTTTGCATTTAATCCGTTGCCAAATCGGGAAAGCCGGCGCACATTGCCGGAAATTCTCAAAACTGAAAACCGATATGAAAATTTCTATTCCAATTGAAATCCTCCTCGTCGCACTCGTCCTGCCGCTGCTCGCGGGCTGCAAATCACCGCCGCCCACCGACGTGGGACCTCAGGTTGCGACGGCCGACAATGTTAATCTCGGACAACCCACCCAGCCGCCGCCGGAGAACCAGAAGGATGTCATTCCGGCTTGTCCCGGGTCGCCGGCGCTGTGGTATTTCATTCCCGGTCATTGGGATTGGCGCGGCCAATGGGTCTGGGTGCAGGGACATTGGCGGACGCGACCGCATCCGGGCGACATCTGGCTGCCGGGCAAATGGGTGCAGAAAGACAACGTGTATGTGTGGCAAAAAGGCCACTGGCGTTCCGGGGCGCCCGCGGATGAAGAGTCCGACGAACGGTAATCAGGCGGTTGGAGTTCAAGCTTCAGCTTGCAGAACCGGCGGACACGCTGAAGCGTGAACTCCAACGGAGAAGAGTCCGACGAACGGTAATCTATCGTAGCGGCGTCTTGGAAGAATGCCGCTGTTTCCAATTCCGAAAGTTGGCGGCGCTCTGCCGAGGCGCCTCTACACCGTCAATCGGGAATTTTTCACGCTGTTCGCGTAAAAATTTCACGCGTTCAGCGGTTCGCACTGGAAAATCCCGCATAAAACCCATTGGCACTGACGATGCTGATGATTGAATCGGCCTTATGAAAACCCGGCCTGCTACCCACCGAAACAGAGGGATGACTCTGTTTGAAGCGATCTTGGTTCTGGCGACGTTCGTTTTGTTGGCGGCGATGATATTGCCTGCATTTTCGCGTGCTTACCGAAATGGTGGACCCAATTGTGTCAGCCAACTTCACGCGATTGGTCTCGCTTTCAAAACTTGGGAAGGGGACAACGGTAATAAATTTCCAACGCGGATTTATGCGACAAATATTTTCGGACTCAAATTGATGAACAGTGGTAACGCCTACCTGATGTGGCAAATGATGTCCAACGAACTTAGCACGCCCAAATATCTTCGTTGTCCAGCGGATACTGAACGTGTCGCTGCGACCAATTTCACCACCGGCTTCAGTGACGCCAATATCAGCTATTTCTTCGGCCTGGATGCCGTCGATACCTATCCCCAAATGATTCTGAGTGGTGATGATAATCTGGTTATCAACGGCATTCGTGTGAAACCGGGCATTTTAAGTCTTCCGACAGCCGATTCGCTGTCGTGGACGATGAAGCGGCATCGCGGTTGCGGTAACATCGGTATGGCTGACGGTTCAGTGCAGCAACATACGCCTGCCACGCTGAACGCGGCGATGATCGCCACGACCAATGGTACGGCCTTTAGCACGTATCGTTGGGTGATTCCGTAGGCACCAGTATGAAAACTCAGGCCGCTGCCCGCCGAACCGTGGCCTTCAACCGGACTGAATTATTTGTGGTCATCGGCGTAGTCGCTACACTGATTATGGTGCTGTTGTTGCCTGCGCTCGCTGCGGCGAAACGAAAAACGTCGGGCATTGGTTGCGTCAGTCACCTGAACAACATCAGTCTCGCCTTCAAAACGTGGGAAGGCGACCATCACGACAGGTATCCAATGGAAACGGTCCTAACAAACGAAGAAACGATGAAACTGGTCGGTAGTGGAAAGGCTTACCTGTTCTGGCAAACCCTGTCCAATGAGCTCATCACACCAAGAGTTCTTCGTTGTCCTGGCGATTTCCAACGCACCGAGGCCACCAATTTTAACATCGGCTTCAGCGACGCGAACATCAGCTATTTCTTCAGCCCGGACGCTATGGACACATATCCCCAAATGATTATTGACGGTGACGACAACTTGGCTGTTAACGGTGTCCTGGTGAAACCTGGCATTTTGAATTTGCCAGTAACCGGTTCGCTTACGTGGACCAAGGAACGGCATGGTGGTGCCGGCAACATCGGATTTGCCGACGGGTCGGTGTCGCAAACCATGCCTAACACTCTGAATTTCGGAGTGATCGCCGCGACCAATGGCACGCCCTTTATCACATATCGTTGGGTGATTCCGTGAGTGTGTGTGTGATGCGTATTCGGCAAGGCCCGTAGGGGCCGATATCTTTGTAGCCCACCCACAATGTCATACCAGAAGCTCCGTCAGGAGCGACATCGCCGGGAAATAAGAAGGAATATGCCGCCCCGATGGGGCCGGATTTGTTCAGGATTGTGGCTCCACAAAGATGTCGCGCCGATGGCGCTGTGGCCGCTTCATTTTCCCTGCTTCTCCAATTTTGAATGGCGGCAACTGTAGGTGAAATAAACGACCAACCCGATGGCCAGCCAGACAATCAGCCGCGCCCAGGTGTCCGGCGGCAGGTTACACATCAAATAGCCGCACGACAAAACTCCCAGCGGCGCAACCGCCCAGAAGACCGGCGTGCGGAACGGGCGCTTGATCTGCGGATCGGTGAACCGCAGCACGAACACACCGGCGCAGACAATCGCGAACGCCAGCAGCGTGCCGATGGACACGAGTTCGCCAAGCAAACCAATCGGGAACAGTCCCGCAATGAGCAGGGCCGCCGCGCCGATGAGAAATTGCGCCACCCACGGTGTCCGGAACCTGGGATGCACGGCGCTGAAAGCCGGCGGCAGCAATCCGTCCTTGGACATGGTGTAAAAAATCCGCGCCTGGCCCAGCAGCAACACGAGGATGACCGACGACAGTCCGGCGATGGCGCCGATTTTGATGAAGTATTCCAGCCAGGCCAGTTTCGGGCCGAGCGTACTGACGGCCACGGCAATGGGCGCCGACACGTTGAGCTGTGTATAATTCACGATGCCGGTCAGCACGAGCGAAACGACGATGTAAAGTATGGTGCAAACGCCGAGCGAACCGAGCAGGCCAATCGGCATGTCGCGTTGCGGGTTTTTCGCCTCCTGCGCCGCGGTGGACACGGCGTCAAACCCGATATAAGCGAAGAAAATCACGCCCGCCGCGCGCACCACGCCATGCCAGCCAAAACTGCCAGCGGCATCCACCGGCGGCACGAAGGGATGCCAATTGGCATGGTTGATGTAAGCGGCGCCGACCGCAATGAACGTCAGGATGACCAGCAATTTCAGCGCGACAATGGCGTTGTTGAAATTTGCCGATTCCTTGATGCCGATGACGAGCAGAATGGTGATGACGGCGATGATGAACATGGCCGGCACATTGAGCACCGCGCCGGTGCTGGTCCAGCCATGGGCAAACAATTGCCAGATGTTCCACCAGTGCAAGTTTGCCGCCGTCACGTGGTCGTAAGGCGCAGACGTGAACGCAGCGGGAATCGTAATGCCCAAATCCTTCAAAAACGAAACGACATAACCCGACCAGCCGACGGCGACGGTGCCAGCGGCGAACAGATATTCGAGAATCAAACTCCAGCCGATGATCCAGGCGACAAATTCGCCGAGCGTCGCGTAACCGTAAGTGTAAGCCGAGCCGGACAGCGGAATCATGGAGGCAAATTCCGCGTAACAAAGTCCGGCGAACGCGCAGGCGAGGCCGGAGAGGATGAAGGAATAAACAATGCCCGGCCCGGCGTATTGCGCGGCGGCGTGCCCGGTGAGGACGAAAATGCCGGCGCCGATGATGGCACCGATGCCCAGCGACGTGAGATTAATCGGGCCGAGGGCACGTTTCAGGCTTTGGTCGGCCAACACTTCGCCTTGCAGGTCGGCGACGCTTCGGCGGCGAAACAGGTTCATGCGGGAAATTCGGGCTTGTTTTGGTGCTGTTTAATGAAGTGCCCGCCCCGAGAAGTCAAGCAAACGTCATCGGCCTGTTTCCGGCACAATTCGCATCTGCGCCAACCGGACAGGATTATGGTAGAGTAACGCCGCGTTCACGCGGCAGCACGTTGGCAATGCAGCATCTGCCGGCTGAAGCCGGCGTACCGAATTGCTTTTTACCGGCTCCCAAACGCGCGTCTGCGGCAAGGCTTGCAGTTTAACACCTTCCGGTTAGCCTCAGACGAATGAGCACCGGTCCCGCCGCCGATTCTTCCACTTCTCCGCCCCAGTCGAGCGAGAGTGTGCTCCGGCCGGTGTTCTCCACCACGCATTGGTCGGTCGTGTTGTCGGCGCAGGACAAGGATTCGCCCCGGTCGCTTGAAGCGCTCGAGTCGCTCTGCCGCGCCTACTGGTATCCGCTCTATGCTTTCGTGCGCCGTCAAGGCCATCGTCCCCACGACGCGCAGGACCTCACCCAGGAATTTTTCGCCCGGCTGCTGGAAAAGGATTACTTGAAATCCGCCGCGAGAGAGAAGGGAAAATTCCGCACTTTTCTGCTCGTGGTCTTGAAACGCTTTCTGGCTAATGAATGGGATCGGCAACACGCGCAAAAACGGGGCGGCTTCACGCCGATCGTGTCCATCGATCAGGAACTGGCCGAGTCGCGCTTCGCCGCCGAGCCGGCCCACCAGCTTCAACCCGACGTGCTCTTCGATCGGCAATGGGCTGTGACCTTGATTGAGCGGGTCATGGCGCGGTTGCAGGAGGAATACCTGGCTTCGGGCCGGGCCAAGTTGTTTGAATACCTCCACAGTTGCCTCGCCCGGGATGAATCGGCCTTGCCGTATGCTGAAATTGCCGCCCGGCTCAACCTCACCGAAGCCGCGGTCAAAATGGCTGTCCATCGCCTGCGCGCCCGTTATCGCGAAATCCTGCAGGCCGAAATCGCCGATACGGTCTCGTCACCGGAAGAGATCGAAGAAGAAATTCGCCACCTGTTTTCGACGTTCGGGCCGTAGGAAACTGGAATTGTGCTCCTTGACAAATCATGGCGCTGTTTCCCTCTCCCCGCCCAGGCGGGGAGAGGGTGTCGCGAAGCGACCGGAGAGGGGAGCGTCTAAAAGCCAGCCGATGGATTTTTTAACTTTTAATTTAACAAACGCACCACCTCACCCCGACCCTCGCCACATGTTTTTGGTTTACACCCAAAGAAGCTCACCCGGTCCCGCGTTTGCAGGACCACCCTCTCCCGCTCCCGCGGGCGAGGGACATCGCTTCGCGGCGGAGAGGGAGATGATCGCTTACCCCGAGCGCCACGTTGTTTGTCACTGGCATAATCCCATGAAGAGTCGCGCTGCCGCGTTACCATTCGTGGGTTTTGCTTAAGATTTGAGCAGAACGAAGTTATGAGCGAATCCAATTCCAGCAAAATTCGCCGGTGCCCCCGGTGCGGCGCGGAGTTGCCCGCCAATGTGCCGCCGGATCTCTGCCCGAAATGTCTGTTACAGGCGGCCCTGCCGACGCAAGCCGGCGAAACAAAGACGGTAAAAATGGAAGCGCCGACGCCGGCGCGTTTGCGCGGGCTGCCCCAGCCGGGTGAACAACTGGGACATTACCGGATCATCCGCCTGCTGGGCGAGGGCGGCATGGGCGCAGCGTTTGACGCCGAAGACCTGGAGAGCGGGCGTCGGATTGCGCTCAAGGTATTGAGCCAGGCACTCGATTCGCCTGAGGCGCGTGAACGGTTCTTTCGCGAAGGCCGGCTGGCTGCCTCGATCAATCATCCAAACAGCGTTTACGTTTTTGGCACCGAGGAAATCGGCGGAACCCCGGCCATTGCAATGGAACTGGTAACCGGTGGGACGCTGCAGGACCGCGTGCGCGAGCGCGGCCCGTTGCCCGTGGCCGAGGCCGTGGATGCCGTGCTGCAAATCATCGCCGGCCTGGACGCGGCGCAACGCATCGGCATTTTGCACCGCGACATCAAGCCGTCGAATTGCTTCCGGGACAACGACGGCACCGTGAAGATCGGCGACTTCGGGCTTTCGATTTCCACCACCATCCGCACCGAACCCGCGTTAACGGCGACCGGCGCATTTCTGGGCACACCTGCTTTTTGTTCGCCCGAACAACTGCGCGGCGACGAGTTGAACGTCCGCTCGGACATGTATTCGGTCGGCGTCACGCTCTTCTACCTGCTCACGGGGCGAACCCCGTTTGAAGCGAACAACACGGTGCAACTGCTCGCCACGGTGCTCGAACAACGCGCGCCGTCGCCGAAGAAATTTGTTCCGGCCATTCCGCAAGGTCTGGCAAAAGCTATCCTCCGGTGCCTCGAAAAGCAGCCGGGTGAGCGGTTCAAGAGTTACCGTGAACTCAGTGCCGTGTTGGCTCCTTACGGCTCCACGGCCCCGACCCCGGCCACCCTGGGCCTGCGTTTCCTCGCCGGCCTCATTGACTTGTTGGTGCTTAACCTCGTCTGTTCCCTCCAGTTCCTGCTGACCGGGGAGAACCCGCTGGATTACCTGAATCTGATCAGCAAAAGCGGTCCCAGGGCGTTGATGATTGTGCTGCCGTGCATGACCGGCATGCTGTTGTATTACGCCTTGCTCGAAGGTTTCCGGGGCGCGGCCATCGGCAAAGCCATCTGTCGCCTGCGCGTGGTCGGGCCGGACCGGAACGTGCCGGGGTTTTGGCGCGCGCTGATGCGGGCATTGATCTACGTCGTGCTACCGATGCTGCCCAGTTGGCTGGTGACCGGCTTTGATTTCAAAGTTTACTTTGAAAGTTCGGCGCTGACACAAAGTCTGATCGGTTTGTCGTTTTACGTCGTCCTGGCTTTGTTGTTCTGCACCGCCCGCCGCCGGAATGGTTTTGCCGCCTTGCAGGACCTGGTGACGAAAACACGGGTGGTTTCCCGGTTGGCGCTCGAATCACGGGCGATGTTGGCCACGGCCGAAATGCCGCCACCGGCTGTCGAGACCGGGCGGATGATCGGCCCGTATCACGTGTTGGAAACTTTGGGGCAATGCGATGAGGCGCAATGGCTGCTGGGATATGACCTGCGCCTGTTGCGCAAGGTGTGGGTCCGGATTGTCCCGCCGGGCACGCCGCCGGTCCCGGCCCCATTGCGGAACATCGGCCGGGTGGGCCGCCTGCGCTGGCTCACCGGCCGGCGCACTCCGGAAGAAAATTGGGACGCGTTCGAAGCCGTGAGCGGGAGACCACTCGTGCATCTGGCCCAGACCCGTCAGCCCTGGAGTCAGGTGCGGTATTGGCTTTACGACCTGGCCCGGGAAATGGCCACAGCAGGCAAGGACGTCACGTTGCCATCGATATTGGCATTGGACCGCGTGTGGATTACCGGTGACGGCCGGGCCAAGCTGCTTGATTTTCCTGCGCCCGGGCTCGTCTCTGCCTACCAAGACAACGCGATAGCGGTTCAATCCTGCAATCGTTTCGTCGGAGAAGTCGCCGCTGCCGCTTTGACCGGCAGAGCCGGCGCCGATCCGGCTGCCGCGAATCCTGTCCCCGTCCCATTGCCATTGCATGCACGTGAATTTCTCGCCCGCCTGCCGCAACTTCCTGACGTGAATGCGGTAAGCGGCGCGCTGGAACCGTTATTGTCGCGCCTGGCGGTCGTCACACGCTGGCGTCGAGCCGGTATTGTGGCGGGTTGCCTCGCTTTTCCGATCTTGGCGAGTCTGATGGGCGTTTTTGGCCTGACAATTATGGAACATTGGAGTCGGGCCAATCCAGGTCTGGCCGAACTTCAGGAATTGTTACAGACACGGACGACCTATCAATCCCGATGGGCGAAAAACCATCCGCATCCGACCGACCACCAGTTTGCGATCTATATTGCCGGTCACTACCGGAACGTCATCACGAATGACGCGGCCTGGACGAGCGGGTTGGCGCTGGCGTACATCAAAGGCGAGCCCCGGCGGTTCGCCGAGCAAAGTGTTGCTGACAATCCGGCGCCGACGGAAACCGAGTTGAAAGACGCGGACGCCGCACTGGAGAAATTCCGGCCCAAGACTTCACCGTTCGAACCGATGAAAAAGCCGTGGTTCCCCTTTGCCATCGTCGTCGGGGCTCTCGTGATATACGTCGGCTTCCCTGCGCTGGTCGCGGCTTTGATATGTCGCGGCGGGTTGGTGCTGCTGGCGGCGCGGGTGACATTCGCCCGAAAAGACGGCCTGCGGGCCTCGCGCCTGCGCGTGTTCTGGCGCGCGTTGGTGTCGTGGAGCGTGATTGTACTCGGGTTGGCCCTGGTCGTGGCACTCAAGGGGTCGGTAAGCCTGTTGACGGCCATGTTTTGGGGAGCGTTGCTGGTTTGCGGCCTGACGACATTGTCGGTGGCCCTGCCCGACCGCGGCCTGCCGGATCGCCTCGCTGGCACGTGGCCTGTGCCGCGCTGATTGTTTGCGGCTTCGTAAAAGAGCAGGCCACCGCGTTACTTGTTGCGGATTTTACCCAAGAAGAAAGCGAACAGATACGGCATCAACTCAAATCCTGGTGAAAACATGAAAATGATGAAATGGACGACTTTAAAACGCGTGGCGTGCGCAAGCGCGGTAATCTTGCTGGCAACCGAAGCAGTCGCGCTGATCGGCGCACAGACCGGCGGCGACGATTTAACCGCGCAGGAGATCGCGGCGAAATCACACGCCGCTTACGCCGCGCTTTCCAGTTACAACGACAGCGGGAATGTCGTTGCGGAAATGGGGAGCCAAAACCTGACGCTGACCTTCAGCACCCGGCTGCAACGGCCGAATCTATACCGGATTGATTGGACCCAGAGTACGGGCTTGAAGGGGGTTGTTTGGTCGGATGGCAACGGCGATTTTTTGCAGGTCGATCCAGGGTCGCCGGCGAGCCCGGGAGCGATGGCCGCCCTTGGCGCCGCGGGACTCAAAAACGATCCCACCCCCCAAAAACTGAAGGACATGAAGGCGGCGTTGGGCCGGGCTGCGGGGCTTTCCAGTTCCGCCGCCTCAATTATCCCGGGCGCTTTCTTCGGACAGAATTGCGGGGACGTCTTTGTTTATCCCGCTCTCTCCGGCAGTTATCCGCTCCAGAAAGAACCGGACGGAAAAGTCGGCAAGGTGGAGTGTTATGTGATCTCGACCGATATGGATTTATCCAAAGCGCCCGGCGCCGGCAAACCCGGAACCGTTTCCGCGACTTTGTGGATCGGCCAACAGGATTTTCTGGTCCATCAAACCCGCACGCGGTATGTGGAGAAAGTGGATGAAGACGCGTTGTTAAGCGATCAGGCCATTGACGAAGCGATCAAGAAGTCACTGGCCACGCAAAACAAACCCGTCACGCCGGAGGCGGTTGCCGCCTTGCGGCCGCAGATGCGGGCGACCATGAAACAGGTCGTCAACACACTCAAAGCCACCTTCAAGGCCGGCGTGGTGATGACCCAGACACACGAAAACATTTCGGTGAACCAGAAATTCTCGCCGTCGGATTTCGTTCGTTGAAATCTCTGGCTGCCCTTTTCCCGCCAATCGAGCAAACCAGTTGCTACGCCGCCGAAAACAGGCCCGGCGACTGACACGTGCGGTCCGGTTCGTGCCGGTAGAGGCTCAGGCGTCCTCGCCGGTTCGATCCGGAGAAACAAACGCGCAGGATGCCCGCGCCTCAATACTCAACTCCCCGGCGCCGGCGCTTGATTGAACCAGCGCCGGCGCCGTTCGGGCATGTCCAACTGCCTTACGGCGAAGTGATGATGTAAAAGCGCTGCGGGAAGTTCGTCGCCTGCAGGTCGGTGAAGGTCACCGGCGTCGCGCCAAACGTGCCGCCGCCGACCTGGGTCCACGTGCCGACCACCGGCGACAGCGCAATGTCCGTCGTCGCCCACACACGATAATCCGCGCTCTGCGTCCCGCTGAAGGAGAACTGCACATTACCGGTCTCCAACAGTATCACGTTGGAGCTGATGACCGGCGAGGCAGGCGTGATGACAGTGAGTGTGGCCGTGCTGCTGGTGACGACGCCGGCACTGTTGGAAACGGTGACCGAGTAAGTTGCTGCGTCACCAGCCTGCGCGTTGGGAATGACAAGCGTCGCACCGTTGGCGCTCGGGTTAGGCGCGTTGGTGCCATTTTGAAGCCATTGATATACCGGGTCGGGGATGCCCGTGGCGCCGACGGTGAGCGTGGCCGTTTCGCCCGCAGTCACCGTCACATCGGCCGGTTGGGCAATGATGTTGGGCGCCAACGCCGGTTGCCAGCCGTAGAGCCACAGGTTGGCGGTTTCGGCATTGGTGAGATTGGGGTCGGTGGCGGCCAGTTGTGTGCCATTGAAATTGGTCGCCAGCGTGGCCGTCACGTTGCTATTGCCAAATTCCCAGTAACGAACCTGCGGGTCCTGCCAGCCAACAATGTGCGCATCAATCAGGCAGTGAATGTAAGCCGCATTGCCGTCGGCGAAGCCCAGCGACCGGCCCAGGCCGCCATTGGTAATGGTGTTATTCAATCGGGAGAGCAGGCAGTTGACAAACGAGAGCCCGTTGGTGCCGGCAACCGTGCGCGGCTGGGTGATGTTTTCGTAATTGGCTGAACTCCCGCTGGTCAGCGTCCTGATTTCGCAATTGGTGAAGAAGGCGGTGCCGCCGCCCCAGATGAAGTCCGTATCACCCTGGATCAGATTGTCCAGGAAGTACGCCTGATCACCGTTAGCATTGACCAGCAAGGTGTCCTGGTAGCTGCCCAGATCGCAGTTGAAGAAGATGAAGCGTTTGACGACGTTGAGGTACAGCGCTTCCGCCTGCGAGCCACCCTTAGGCGTCGTATTGGTCAGCGTGAGATTCTCCATCGCGACATCATTCGCACTCAAAACGCCGAACATCGGCCGCGTGGCCGTCCCGCCGTTGATGTTGTTGTTGTTCGCATAGGCAATGATCGTCTGGTGTCGGTCCTGTCCGCGGAACGTTATGTTGTTCTTCGTATTCAACCGGACGATTTCCGTGTAGGTGCCAGCGCGGATGTTCACCAGCGTGTAGTTGGTGTTGCCGTTCGGGATGAAGTCCGCGGCCCCCTGCACCGTGGCGAAGTCACCACTGCCATCCGCCGCGACGACCAGGTTGGTCGGATTGAGCGGTCCGGCCGGTTTGGTCGTGAACTTCCAGGCGTTGGGATCGGTGATGCCGGTAAAGAAGGCGCCCGCACCGTCGGTCAATGCACCGTTATCAATGATCACATAATAGGTCTGATTGGAGGTCATCACACCGGAATGCGGATAGATGGTCGCATTGGTGCCGTTCACAATCACCGGATAGCTGGCCAGCGAAACGCCGCCGATGGTCCGGGTCTGGGGATTGCCCTGCGCCAGATTCAGGGTATCCACCGGCGTGGCCGGGTTGGTGACGTTGTAAATCCTGATGGTGCCGAGCGTATTCACCACCGGCACCTGGCTGAAGGCGATAGTCAGCGGCGTATCGTAACAGATCCCGGTCGCACCATTGGCCGGCGTTAACCGCACCGCCGTCATCAACGAGTTGACCGTCAAGGTGACATTGCTGCTGACGAGAGTATTGGCGGGGTTCTGGACGAAGACCTTATACATGGCCGTGTCTGACGGCGAAGCGCTGGCGATCGTGAACGTGGCGTTGGTCGCGGTCGGATTGACCGTGCTGTCAATCGGCACGCCGTTCTTTATCCACTGGTAAGTTGGAGGCGGCACGCCGCCGGCGCCAACTGTGAAAGAGGCGGACTGGGTATTGGTTACCACCAAACTTACCGGTTGATTGGTAATCACCGGCGGCACGATTACCGTCAGCGTGGCCGAATTGGTCACCGCGCCGAACGAGTTGGTGGCGATCAGGGAAAATACCTCCTGATCGTTGGCGGGGTATTGCACGTTAGTCAGCGAAATCGAAGAGATCAGGAAGGAGCCGGAGGAGGCGGTCCCGGGCACGTTGGTGCCGTTGATCTGCCACAGAATGTCCGCTGCCGGATTGGCCGCCACCGAAGCGGAGAAGGTCACGTTGTTGCCTTGGACAATGGTTTGACTGGAGGGTCCAGTGACGATCGGCGCAGCGCCCGAGTTGATGAGGAGCAGGGCAACGCTGCTGGTGACAGAACCGTACGAATTGGTGATGACCACAAAGAATCCGCCGCTGTCGGCATTAGTGGCGTTGCTGATGCTCAGCGCGTTGGTGGTGCTGCCCGAAAGCGTGGAAACGCCGCTCGGCCCCGGGCCGTTCGACAAAAGGGTGGAGCTGCCCGAATTGGTGTAATACCACTGGTACGAAAGTGTGGGATTCCCCGTGGCCAACACGGTGAACGTGGTGCTGGAACCAGGATTGCCGGCGAAGGACGGCGGCTGCGAGGTGATCACCGGCGCCGGGCTGACCGGAAGCACGAGGTCAATGGATGCGTTCAGCGTATTGTTACTGAGATACGCGCCCGGCGCGGCATCCGGGATGTTGGTCAGGCCGATATTAAAGCCGGCGCCATTTAACGTCGTGTACCGGATGAGCGGAATCTGTATGGGGTAGCTGGCGAAGACCGGCACGGACGCCAGTTGAATGGTATTGGTGGCCCCACCGGTGGTCAGGGTCTGCACCACGGCTTTCCGGGAGGTGTCGGTAATCGTAAAGCCCAGGGTCGAATTGGTCATGGTCAACAGGAACAAGCCGGAAGCATTGGTTGCCAGGGCGTTGGTGATGAGGAGCGTCGCGCCGCTCAGGTTAATGATGTTGGTAGTGCTGCTGGCACCGACGAGTACGTTGTTGGCTTTGACCGTGCCGTTGATGATGTTTAATACGCCTCGGGTGTTCAGGGCGTTGGCTGGATTGCCTGTCAGGGTCGTATGACCCAGCTCCAACGAGGTGTTGACCACCAGGGTTGCGGCGCCTCCATTAACGGTCATCGTGCCGTTAACAGCACTGCCTGTGGAGGCGGAACCCTGATCGCCAACCATTAACGTATTGACATCAACGTTGCCGGCGGTGAAGGTGAAAGCACCGGCATCCAAAGCCGCTGAACCGTTCCGGTCCCGACCCAGAATCAAGCTGTCCACCAGCGCATCCACCGACCCACCGCTTAAATCCACATTACCAAAACATTGTGCACTGGATCCGCTGTTGATGGCCGTATCACCCACGCCCCACAGGAAGATACGGCTGCCTGGACCATTGACTCCGCGAAAATAAGCTGTCGGGCTGCTGTTGGTAAAAATTGGCGCAAAGGCTATACGACAAGGAGACGCGGCGGAACCGCCGGCCTTTACCCCACCCACACCGATGCTGTCGGCAAAGATGGCGTTGGTCAGCCCCAAAAAGAGGGCGTTTATTCCTCCCAACGTAGAACTGCTGCCCACGCCGAGTTGAATGGCGTTGGTCGGCTGCGCGGTCGTTGAATAAGGACTCGCATGGCTGCCCACCCAAGTAGTGATGATGGTATTCGTCTTGGCCAGATAGAGCGAGCCCTGCGCCGCCACCGTCCCGACGCCGAACAGGAAATCGCCAATCGCAACCACGTTCACGTTGGCAGTAAAGGTGTCGAGATTCGTCATCAGCAGTGTGGCGAGCGCGCTGCTGCCGCCGGATCGTGTAATGGAAATGTTGGCATTGGTGTTGTTGATGTTCAGGACGGCTCCGGGGCCGGATATACTGGCAAAGACGGCGGTATTGGAGCCTTGCGCGTTCGGCGTGCCCACGAACAAAGCGGTGCCAAACGGCCCGGTGTTGTTGGTGATGGTCAAAGTAACGCCCGGCGCAATCAGTGTATTCTGATACGTGCCGACGACGTTGTTGGTATAGGAGAGCGAGGAGATAGTGCCGCCGAAATTCCCGCTCGTGCTGTCCACGACATTGCTGATGCTGGCGGCGGACGGCGCCGCACCAACGGCGCCAAATACGACGTCATCGGTCGAAGCCGGGACACCTGCCGTGCCGGTCCCGCCCGCCCAATTGGCTCCATCCGACCAGTTGGTGCTGGAGGTACTGCCGGCGGTCCAAACCGTGATGGCCGCCGGCGCCAAAGGCACCAAGGCGAACTGGAAAAGCAGCGCCAATCCTGCAAGCATGAATCGCTTCGGCATAAGGCCGCAAATCAAAGTGCGAACGTGACCAAGAGAAAGGACGATTGGTTTCATAAATCTCTACCGTTTGGAACAGACAGGGTGAATATTATTTGCCAATCATAACCAAATCCGGTTGTCCGCCTAGCCTGACAAATGTCAGGGTTGGAACACAACACACCTCCGTTACTGGAGAACTGCTTTAGCTGCATGATGCTCACGACCGGCTCTGTTACCACGAATGGTTAAGACTCTGGCGCCAAAGCAGTTCAGGGGGATTTTATCGAACGGAATTTCAGTACTGCTTCCGTCCGTGAGTGGACATGCAACTTGCTGTAAATATTCTCCAGATGCCACCGGACGGTCCCGGGGCTCAGAGCCAGCCGGTTCGCAATCTCCTTGTTGGCCAGCCCCGTGGCCAGCAACTCGAGAATTTTCCGTTCACTGGGCCTGAGTTCGTCAACTTCGGCTGCAACCGGCTGCGGCTGCTGAAAGGACGCGATGACTTTGCGGGCGATTTCACGGGGCATGGGCACGCCGCCCAGCCGCGCTTCGCGGACGGCGGAAACCAGCTCCGCTGGGGTGCACCGCTTCAACAGGTACCCGCAAGCGCCCGCGCGCAACGCCGCGGAAATCCGCTCAGTGTCTTCGTACACCGTCACCATGATGATTTGAACCGCGGGCAACATTTTTTTGATCCGGGCGGTGCAGTCGATGCCGGACAGTCCGGGCAACTGGATGTCCATCAGCACCACCTCCGGCTGATGCTTGGGAACGCCCGCCAGCGCTTCCTCGGCGGTCGCACAGGCGAAAACACATTGGCACTCTGGATCGGTCTGAACAAAGTGCATCAGGCTTTCCCGAATGGTTTTGCTGTCTTCGACGATGGCGACGCGAATCATGATTTTCAATTCAAGGGCAGATAAAATCGCACGATGGTCCCGCGCACGCGCTGGCTGGCGATGGCGAAACGCCCGCCCATTTTCTCCAGCCGGGCCCTCATGTTGGCCAGCCCGTCTCCGCCCCGAGTGAGGGCGTCGGGCGCCAGGCCACACCCGTTGTCGGCGATGGATAGTCGCAACCGGTTACCGATCACCCGCGCTCCCAGACGAACCTCGGTGGCGCCGGAGTGTCGGATGACATTCGTGATAGCCTCCTTGAACGCCAGGAAAAACTGATGCCGATGGATTGACGATACCGCCCGGTCGGGCAGGTCCACTGTGCCTTTCAACTGGCAGGCGATGTTCGCCAGTTTTAAAAGCCGGTCCGCGTACAGGCAGGAATAACTTACCAGCGACATCAGGGAATCGTGTTTGGGGTTCATGGCCCAGACAATTTCGTCCAATGTCGTCACCATCTGCCGGGCACGATCGCCGATTTCTTCCAACTGTCCGCCCCGGCCATTGCCCGGCGCGGACGCCGAGCCGGCCAGCGTGGCCAGCATGCTGATTTCCGTGATGCCCGAGCCGAGTTCATCATGCAAATCCTGGGCGATGCGCGCGCGTTCCTGTTCCATCGCCCGCTGGTGTTCAACCTGCTGGCGGCTCTGAATCTGGGTGGCCAGTTCGGCGGTGCGCTCTTCGACCTGCCGGTGAAGCTGGGAAATCCACAATCCCAGAAGCGCCAACGCGCAGACTAACACACCCACAATCACCAACAATCGTCGCAACGTCCACCACGACGGCCGCGACAGCACCTGGATGTCCGCCGGCGCGTGCAGCAACAAATCAAATGGCGCGACGTCGCTGCCCAGCGCGGGATTCCCGCCTTCGGCCACGTACACGCCGACCAGGGCCAGGCGGCTGCCGATCGGCGGCAGCGGCGGCGGGGCTTTTTTGAAATTCACTCGTGCCAAAAATCTCCAGGACCCTGATTGGATTTCCAGCGCCTCGTTGGTCGTCGTCACCCGCGAACTCACCAGCCATCCTTCAAGCCGGACCCGGGTTGAATCAAAAATTGCGTTGGGCAAATCGTCGGCCGAGAGATTCCTGGGTTCGGGCAGGGAGGCGCGCCCTGCCTTGCGGGCTACGGCGCAGCGCAAATGCGGCGCGGTCCCGCTCAATTCCGGATAACCCACCACTTCCACCTGGTCGCCGGTGTGCAATTCCGTCCGCCGCCTCAAGGTAAACCGCACGCCGTTGGCGCCATCCATCATGAAATAATTCCGACCAATCATGTGCAGGATCTGGCCCGACACTTTCACGCGTTGGAAAGCGCTGGCTTTGGGATCGAACAGTGTCAGCTCCGCGGCGCGCTTCGTCGGTGCGGAGAATTCATCCACGGGCGCCGGCCGGTCCACCGCAACGGAATCCACATACATGCGGACGTGGCCCTGCTCCAATTGATGGGTCTCCACATCCAGCGCCACAAAGAGACAGCCGCGCAACCGGACCACGGCGTCCTCGTACTTCTCCAGCTTCTCGAAATTGGTGCCGACCAGCCAGACGTCCACCCACAGCGCGCCTTCCGTGGTGCGCAAGGTTATCTTCGACCAGGGTCCGGGATAGCCGGCTGGGTGGGGAACGGCTTCTTCGACCATGCCGCCGATTTCCACCAACTGATCGTCCAAACTGCCATTCACCAGTTGGTCCCAGGTCGGTTGCACGGGTTCCGGCAGCTTTCCCGTACCCAAATTTTTCAACTGGCTCATCCGGACCAGTGGCGCAAACGAGCCCTTGTCCGACTTACCTTCCAATTCCAACAACTGTCCTCGTTGCGGCAAAGCCGTGGCCGGTGAGGTATCGCTGACAAAAACGGCGTGCGTAGCGTCCTGGATGATGAAAGCGTTGTGTTCCTCAACCACGCAAGTGACCACGCCCCGGATATCCACGGGGTAACCGCGTTGCGCCTCTTCCGGCTTCAAGCGAAGAATTTCGTCCACCGTGGTCAATACCGGTAGTGTCCCGGTGTTGGATTTAACCAGGCCCGCGACGCCTTGCTGCTGGTCGTCCTCCCAATAATCAACGGCTGATTTGGCAGCAGCCACGTTGGTCGCGGTTGAATCGGCGGCCATCAACGTCACTGGCAGGATACCGTTAAGGAACCCGATGGCAGCCGAAATCAGAACGGCGGTGGGAAAACGATAATTTCTGCCCCGGATCCCGGATGCAATTCGACAATGCCGCATGGCCTTCGGAAATTTCACATCGCTTCTGGAAGTCCGCCACAGCATAGGCAGGCCCGCGTCAGAACTCAAGCAAACCCGCAATTCGTGAAATAACTTCGACTACGCCGGCGGCGGTGATTTCGGGAGCAACCGGGAGATGATGAACAGCAGCACGACCACCACCAGTGCGAGAATGCCCCAAAATACCACGCCGCCCGTGCCGGGGATTTCATGCTCGCGCCACGACGATTTTCGGAGCTGCTGCTCGCCCGCCAGCGCAGCCGGCGCCTTGTCCGCCGCCAGTAATTGTCCGGCGACCAGGCTCAAGTCGTAGCGCGGCGAGTCCACGCGCGGATTGCCGTAATACAGGAAAATTTCGTCACCCGACGCGGCCTTGAATAAAACGCGGGTCGCGGGATAAAAGAGCTGGAAATTCTCCAGTTCAATCGGGGGGTTGTCGCCGTTGTGCGTCTCCAAAAACAGCGTGTCGCTTTGGGGCGAGTTGTCAAGGGGCAGGAAAAATTCCCGGCTCTTGCGGTCGGGCTTTTGAATCCAGGACGCGCTGCTCAAATTGTGCCGGTATTTTTCACCTTGTTCGTCCGTGAGCACTTCGTAAAGCGTCACGTCACGCTGGAAGAGCGCCGTGCGCGTGAGACAACTCAAGCGGGTGACGGGCAGGTTGGCTTGCGGCAGTTGGATGCGCCAGCGGCTGAGCGTGGGGTCCTTCGCATCGTTGGTAGCAGTGACCACCGGTGCCAGCGCACGGCTGATGGAGGTGCGTTCGATGATGTAAGGCACCTGATTGCCACCGTGCAACAGGCGCAAGTCCCGGAAGTCCGGCTGCGCGTGCCCGAGCACGTCGAGATCCAGCTCCAGTTGCTGCGCGCCGGCACGGGAAATTTTCAGCGGCTTGCGATATTTCCAGGCCGTCACGTCAAGCGCCGCGCCGGTCTGCTCAATGCCCGGCAACACTTCCGCGGGGCGATAATCCGGATTGTTCACCGGCGGCGGCAATTTGACCGGCACGACCGCCACGGCTTTGAGGTTCATACCCAACGCGGCGAGGTCGTAGTTCGGCGCGGCGCAATGGCTGTTGCCCGCCAGCAGATGATAGGTGCCGGCCTGCCGCGCGAGAAACATGAGATAAACCGGACGCCGCTCGACTCGCACGGCGGCAATGGGCAACGGCGGACTGTCCTGGTTGTGGATGAATAAAAGCAATTCGTGCGAGCGCACCAGGCTGTCGAGCGGCAACAAAAGGTTCTCCGACGCGGCCTGGCCTTCCACGGCAATCCGATAAATCACACCTTGACCGATGGTTTGTTCGCGGACGGCGTCTTCTGAAATTTGCGGCACGGCGATGGTCACGTGACGCGTGAAAAGCGGTTCGGCGGTTTCAACCTGGACCGCTGTGATATTCAAATTGGCCGCGGCGAGATTCAAGGCTACACGCGTCTCTCCCGGGTTTTCGTCGCGTTCGGTAATGGTGACGGGCAACTGCTCGCTGGGCGCCGGTTCGGTCACTGCCGCGTGGATGCGCGCGCCCGTGAACGGGATCGTCGGCGTGCGCTGGTCGTCCACGGTCAATCGCAGCCAAGGCCAGGCGCCGGCCGGAAAGGAAACGTGCAGGCGGCCCGCGCCGTCCGGCTGCCGGAAAACGGGCTGTCCCTGTTCGAGCATTTGCCAGCGTTTGAGATCCGTGGAACCCTCCACCCGCACCGATTTGAGGAAATTCCCCGCCGGGGTTTCCAGCGTGACGCTGTCGAGCGGCTGGGTCAGTCCGGTTTCCAGAACGAGGGTCGTGTTAGTCGGAGTCAACGAAACGTGAAACGATTTCACATTTTTCACGATCTTCACCACCGGAGCGGGGTGTTCGATCAAATACGGCAATTCGTTGCCGGCGTCATCGTAAAGCCGCAGGTCTTCGAGCGCGGGACGAGCGGCGTTGAGGGTTTCAACCGGCAGACTGAGTTTCACGAGGCCGGAGGTGGCCACATTGAACGGCTGTTCGCGCTGCCAGTCGGCGGGCAGGCCGGCAGCGTTGACATTTAAGTTGAAAATCAGTGGGCCAGTGCAAAGGCAAATTGCTCCGAGACAACGATGGCTGCGGAATATTCGTTTGAGATGAGACATGCGCGCGCCGTTTTGCCCCTCACCCTGACCCTCTCCCTCAGGGAGAGGGAACAGCAATGTTCGTCCCACAGAACTTTCGACGCTGTAGGCATTGTCAACCGGCTGTCGATAATTCTCCCTCTCCCCCGGGGAGAGGGCCAGGGTGAGGGGAAGAACTGTCCCGGCTGGCCGATTCACCTCGATTTTATTGGGTCGTTTCATTTTGGGTTGCCTTGTCTTTGGCGCTCGCGGCGTAAAAACGTTGATAAGCGAATGACGCCAGCATGGCAATCACCGCCACGCCGAAGAACGCGCCAATGCGGTAAAGCTGGTTGAGCCGGGCGAGGTCGTGGAAGAACAGTTTGAGCAGCGTCACACTCAGCAATCCGATGGCACTGTAGCGCGCCGCCGGAAGTTTCCGGAGGATGCCGACAATGAGCAAGACCAGCGCGAACGATGCCCACGCGATGGAATAGGTCATGTCCCGCGCGAAATTGCCGCTGAACTGGAATGTCAACGTCGAACCGGGTGCGCTGAAGTAATCGGCGATCTCGATGTTCAGCAGCAGGAACGCCAGCACCGTGCCCAAGCCGGTCAGGATGGGCGGCGCGTTGATCGTGGAAATCCGGTTTCGTGGCGGCGCGAGCAGCCAGGCGCCGGCGAACAGGCAGCCCGTCACGATGCCGTAGGTGTAAAGATACCAGTTGAAAATCGGCGTGGCGCTGCGCGCGTGGTATTCGAGCACGGCGGGATTCAACGTCAGCCGCACAAAGGCAGTGACGAGCAGGCCGGCGCCCACCAATCGCAGGCCCGGGTGCGGCACGCGATGGAACAACCATAACAATGCCGCGCCTTCAAGCGCCCAGCCGACGGTGATCCATTCGCGGTCGAACTGAATCGGGAAAATGAGGGTGATGAAAAACAGCGCCACGCCGCCGAACCAGGCCAGTTGCGACATTCGCGCCGGGTTCGCCGCCGGAATGGTTTTCAACAACACCACCAGACTCAGCAGCGGCGGGATGGCGAACGCCGCCGGCAACAGGCCCAGGACGTGGTTCGGGTAAGCGGCGGTCACGAGCCGGTGAATGAGGAAAAATTGCGGCAGACCAGCCAGCGCAGCGGTGGCCCAGGGAACCACCCGGTCGCTGAATTTGTTCAGGAACAGGAACGGGAACAGCACGAACAAGGCGAAGAAAATCAAATACCACGTCAGCGTCAGGTTGGGTGACACGTTGGGATTCGTCAAATCGAAGCGGCTGAAATGCCAGGCGCTCTCCAGCGCGGCAACGCAAACCAGACCGATTGCAGGCAGCCAATCATGCGAGAAGATTCTCGTCACGCCCAGCAACAGCACGACCAGAAGCAAGCCAAGGCCAAAGACCGGTGAGGGATTTGTCAGCGGCAATCGCAGCGTGGCCATCATGAGCAGCAAAAAGGGCAAGGTGGCCGAGCACGCCGGCACAAGCGCCGCTATATTTTCGAGCTCCAAAGCGTCTTCGTTGAGGCGGACGGCCTTGGTGACTGTGCCGGGCTTCAGTTTCCGCACCGCCCAAGCGCTGATGGCGACGAAAAACACCGCGAACAGGCCGAGCAACGCAAATGACATCGGCATTCCGGTGAGGTCGGTGGGAATTTTGAAAATCAGCGCGCCGATGGCGACGAGCGTCAACATCATGGCCGCCAGCACCGGCAGCAGCGAAACCATCACGACGGCCAGCGCAATGGCCAGCACGTCCACCAGCAGGACGAACGGCCAGACGAGGAACGAAACCTCTGCGAGTTGGAAAATCGGGATGAGCACCAGCACCAGCGCCAACGGTGGAAAGAGTTGACTGCCCCACATGACGGTGCTGACGCCACGTCGGCGCTGCAACCACACGGGGAAAACCGAGTGGACAATGGCAAAGATGAAATAGAACGCCAGCGCCGCATTTAGCAGGTCGTTGTTCAAAGACCTGCCCGTCCACGCGGCGAGCAATCCGAAGACCGCGAGGCCGGCGACAGGCTGGGCGAGGGCGATTTTGTCATCCAGCAGGACGAGTGCAGTGACAACGAGGTCCACCAGGAAAACGAATCCGAAAATCAGCCACGGCCGCTGCGCCAATGGTGCGAAGGTCAGGAACCAGGCGATGAAACCGAGCGCCACCGCGACCAGGCCAATGGTGGAACCCGAAAGCCACTGATTCGTCAGTTCACGAAACTTCGCCCACCACGCCGCAATGAGGTACAGCACGTTGAATCCCAGTAGAACCGCCAGTGCAATCAGGATTTTGTCGCCTTCAAAATATTTCCCGGCGACGAAGAATTCAACTGCCCAGCCGATTTGCAGGATCACGGTTCCCACGGCGCCCAGCGAGGTGAGGAAAAACCAGCGGCGATACAGCGCCACCAGAATCAGCCCGGCATCCAGAATGGCGATATAGCCGAACAAGCCGAGCGGATTGTCCACGCCCGTGGAAAGCAAATAGGGCGTCAAAAAGCCGCCGAGGATGCCGAGAATGGCGACGACCATGGCGTTGAGGCGCACAGCCAGCAGGAATGCAGTCGCCGTGATGAGCACCATCAACAGGAACGTCGGGAGCGTGCCGAAGAATTCAAAATGATAGATGGAACGGCAGGCAAAGGTGACCGCGTAAAGAATCACCACTCCCGTCGCGCACAGGGTTTGCGCCCCGACCGTGTATTGCTTGCGCCGATGCAACCAGGCGCCTCCGACCAGCAAGGCAATCCCGGTGAGGAATCCGAACGCCATCCGAAGCCCCGGCGAAATCAGGTTGTGATCAAACGAATATTTGATGGCGAAAGCGACGCAGAGAAAAAATGCCAGGCCGGCGGCCCAGGCAAAACCTTTCACGCCCAGGAACTGTTCCCAATTGATGGCCGGAGCGGCCGGGCGCGGCGACGGCGGCGCCGATTCAGGTCCGATGGGTGGCGGCGGCTGCACCGGCGGCGCCGCGGCGGAGATTACCGGCGGTGGAGCAGTGGCCGGCGGCGTTTGCGCCGAAGCCAGGGCCTCGGCCGACTTTTCCGGGGAACCTTCGCGCTGCCTTTGAAGAATTTGTTCCCGGGTCGGTGGTGTGAAGACGGGCTTTGCTCCCGGCGCCGGTTGCGTCGGAGTAATCGGCGGCGCGGCCGGTATGCCCATTACGCCTGGAGCAATTTCTTCGTAGGCGGCTTCGGCAACCGGCTCCGGACTGATCGTCGGCATGGGAGGCGTCGGAGCAGCAGGAGGAACCGCTGTCTTTATTGGCGGCAACGTCACCGGCTTTGGCGCCGGTTCGGCTGATGGTGCAGATTCCCGTCCGCGTTTCAGCCGGATGAGTTCGGTCTCCAGCTCGGCCAGTCGCGACGAAAGTTCATCAATGCGTCCCTTGGCCTGGACGGCGCGCACAATCAGCCAGATGGCCACACCAAGAGGGACAGCCAAGATCAACAGCAGGACCAGCACGACAGCCGGCAATGCATCCATAAAGTTTCCTTTCTCCGAACAGAGGCTTGGTTAAATGCAGTTTGCGCTTCGGCACCGGATTTTGGCAAGCAGGAACCAGCGAGCGAGGAGAAAAGCCCGGCGAGTTACGGTGCAGATGGACGATTTTTAACGCCCGTGGAACGTCGAAGCCGCGCGTGATCCGGTGGAAATTATTTTACCCGTCAGCCTATTTCCACTGCGCCAGAATCTGGTCGGTAATGGCCTTCACCGCCGCTTCGGCCTCCGGATCGAGGCCGACGGTGGTTTCGGCTTTGGCTTCCACCTGGCAGGAAATGCCCGGGCGCCATTCCGCGTTGTCGCAGAGTTCACATTCCTTCATGCCGTAGCGCGGGTCAACGTAGCCGAGGCTCTGCTTGATCTTGAGCAGGTCCTGGAGCTGGTTGGGTGTGAACGTGTTTGGTGTCTTGCCCAGTTGGGCCGTGACGAGAAGCGTGCGGCAATAGGCCTCGACGATTTCCGCGCGCCAGTAGGCTTCCTCGAGGTTGTTGTGGCTCCAGGTTACGATGCCATGGTTGGCCATAAGAATCGTGTTGTGCTTGTCCACCAGTTCGGCGACGAGCTTGCCCATCTCCGGCGTGCCCGGCGTGCGATATGGCGCGATGGCCACGGACACGAAGACTTCAAATTCCGGGATCATGCAGGTCGGCGGCACGATACCGGCGACGGCAAATCCGGTCGCGTAAGGCGGATGGCAATGGCACGTGGCCACAGCCTGGGGCTGTTTCTGCATGATCTGCAGGTGCATCAAAATCTCGCTGGTGCGCTTCTTGGCGCCGAGAATCTGGTTACCCTCAAAATCCACGAGGCACATGTCCTCCGGCTTGAGCGAGCCTTTGCTGACCAGCGTCGGCGTGCAGATGGCAATGTCCTCGCCGGCGCGGATGGCCATGTTGCCGCCGTTGCCGTCCACGTAGGCGCGCTGCCAGAGCCGGCGGCCCATTTCGCAAATCTGTTCCTTCAAATGGTGGGCGTAGGGCGAGTTGAAGAACGCTTCCAGTTCCGATTTGGGTGATTTCGAAGTCAGGGGCCGGGCCGGTGGAGAGAATTTGTCGCTGCTGCCGAAGCCGGACTTGCCTTTCGCGGCGACCGCTTTCGCACCGCCGTTGGTTTCCAATTCGTTCAAAAAGTCGCGTGCCGACGGGGTGACGATGGCATCAGCCGGAATGCCGCCCAGGCCCTGACCGTTGCGGATCATTTCCTGAATGTCACGGACGCTGATGACTCGGCTCATAAAGTTAAATCCGAAATCCGAGGGCCGATATCCGAAAGAAATCTAAATTCCAAATCCCGAAAACCAACCACCGCCCGCTGGTTCGGATTTAGGCATTCTATCGTCATTCTGGTTTCGTCATTCGTCATTTTCCGTCAGCCCTTCCACGGGCTGTAAAACATTTCATTCACCAACACGGAGTTGATGGCGTCAACCGGCGTCGGCTGGTCAAACGGCTGTGCTGCCTCCCGGCCTTCCTCGTAACCCACCACCTGGCCTACACCACCACCCAAATTGTCGTAAACCACCAGACTCGGGTCGGTGCCCATGCCCGATCCGGCACCCAACCCCGCGGCAAATTGCTCGCGACTGAGCGGGCTGATGACGAGAAAGCGTCCGCCCTTCAGCGTTTCCACGCTGCGGCTCAAGGTCACGCGACCGATGACGGTTCCCAGTTTCAAAATCAAATTCGTTTGCCGGGTTCGGATTCATCCACAATGCCGGTGACAAGCCAACGGACCGGGCTTTTGTCCACACCCACAGCCTTGCGCGCGGACAGGCCGTCCGACGAAATGATCACCTGCTGGTGCATTCCTGCACCGTGCGCATCAATCGCAATGATCGGCGTGCCTTCGGTCTGGCCGTTCGTGCCGATGGGCTGGCAAATAAGCAACCGCCAGCCCTCGAGACTCGGATGTTTCCGGGTCGCCACCACATTGCCTTCGACGCGCGCTAAAAGCATAGTTGAATGACTAATGACGAATGACAAATGACGAAATAATGTCGAAGCTCCAAGCTCGAACGCCCCTTATCGTCGTCGCCGGTTTCATATTTTAATTTCGCCAAATTTTGCAGAAGATTAAATGCAACTCTTTTGCTTCCTGCCAGAGTGTGCGAGCTTCGGGCTTAAGTTTCTCTTCCGCTGCGACAACCATGCGGAGGAAATATTTTGTTTCGCGTGCCTCTTTCTTGCACGTGCCGATTTTGTTTTTGAAATCCTCTTTGGACACGCCGTCATTGGCTTCGCAATAATTCGCGCCGATTGACGTTCCCGCCCCAACCAACTGGTCAATCAGCCGGTTGTTGACGGGACTCTGCGGAATCTTCTTTGCGAATCGGATGATCGCCTCCCCGAACTCTGCCGTCCGCTCTTCCAAATCGTAAACCGGCTTCCTGGGGGATTCGTCCCGCATTACCATCTGCGACGAATCCGTTGTGATATCCCAGAACGCCGCCTCCGCCAACTCCCGCTCGGCTTCGTCATTTAAAATTGGAATTTCTTTCGTCATTCGACATTCGTCATTTGGAATTAGTATATGCGCAAATTGTCCACCATCACACAGCGCCGGATGCGGGTGAAGGTCTTCGGATTCGTGATGCCTTCACCGGTCGGCGTGGCGATGGAATAACTCAGGTAACCTTCGCCGCCGAGTCCAAGGCCGGTCATGCACGAGCCGTTTTTCACGAACAACGTCGTGTCCAGCGCCCGTGCCATCGCCGTCATGTGCTCCACGTCGTGCGAATGGATGATGCTCGTGTGTTTGTAACCGTGCTCGGCCTCCAGCGACCGTTCAATGCCTTCTTCAACGCTTTTCACCCGCACGATGGGCAGAAACGGCATCATCTGTTCCTCCTCGACGAACGCGTGGCTCGCGTCCGTCTCGGCAAAAAGCAGTTGCGTTCCGGACGGCAAATTGATGCCAGCCGCCTGCGCGAGCACGGACGGGTCTTTGCCAATGAATTCCTTGTTCACACTCGCGTGGGCGCAGCCGCCACCCTGGCCCTCTCTGAAAGCAAACGCGGCTTTCGTGAGCCGTTCGAGTTGGGAGGCGTTCAATTTCACCGCGCCGTTCTCCGACATTTCCTGCATCAATTTATCCGCCGCGTTGTCGAGCACGAACACTTCCTTTTCACCGATGCAGAGCAGATTGTTATCGAAAGCTGCGCCCGCGATGATGGCCTTCGCGGCGCGTGTGAGACAACAGGTGTCGTCCACCAGCACGGGTGGATTGCCCGGCCCGGCGCAAATCGCGCGTTTGCCGGTCTGCATGGCGGCTTTGACGACCATCGGCCCGCCGGTGACAAGCAACAACCGGACATGTTCGCTTTTACAAATCGCGTTGAACGAATCCAACGTCGGCTTTTCGACCACGCATACAATGTTTTCGATGCCGGTCTCGCGGTAAATTGCTTCGTTATAGGCGCGCACGGCCACAGCGGCACAGCGGGCCGCGCCCGGATGCGCGTTAAACACCACGGCATTCCCGGCGGCCACGATGTTCACAACATTGCCGCTCAACGTCGGTATCGAATGCGTGCTGGGTGTGACCGCGCCGACGACGCCAAAGGGAGTGAATTCTTCGAGCGTGATGCCGTGGTCACCGCTGCGCCCGTCAGGCCTGAGCCAGTCCACGCCTGGAACCAACTTGAGGATTTGAAGCTTCGCAATCTTGTGATCAAGACGCCCGATTTTGGTCTCTTCAAATTCGATTTTGCCCCATGCTTCGGCGTTTTTTTCGGCGAGCGCCTTGACGATTCCTTCAATCTTGCGCCGGGCCTCCACGCCCTTTTGTTTGAGCTGCAAAAACGCTTCCTGAGCCGCGGCACAGGCTTCCGTCGCGTCCTGAAACACCCCGTACTTGCCGCGCAAGGCAATGTTGACCGCGGATGATTTCTTCGTCCGGCAACCGCACGAATCCGCTTTCGGCGCGGGCATCGGAGCGGGCGCTGGCGTCGGTTGGGCGGTGGTAGTCACTGTGCCGCCCAATTTGCCGAGCACTTCGGCAACCACATCACGGATCAAGGTTTCGTTCACGGCGCTCATGGTTGAAAACCCGAATGCCGAAATCCGAATGTAGAAAGAAGTCCGAAGCCCGAAACTCGGGGCATCATCGCAGCGGCCGCGGCATTTGCCGTCCGAATTTCAAGTTTCGGATTTCTGCCCGACTTGGTCATTCGGATTTCGAATTTAGTCATTGTTTGGCGCTAAAAATCTGTTTTCCAAAGACGTCCACGCTGTCCACGATGCCAACGATGACGGCATCCACAGGCGCTTCCTTCATGCCCGGCGCCAGGCGCGCGGAGCTGCCTTGCGTGAACAAGACCATTTCGCCGCCGCCGCAGCCGACGCTGTCCACAGCCACAATCGTGTTCTGGCCCGGACGGAACTTCGTCGGGTCCTTTTCGTCCACGAGCTGCGGGCGGACCATCAGCAATTTGCGGCCCGCCATGTTCGGGTCCTTTTTGGTGGCAACCACCACGCCTTCAACTTTGGCCAGGAACATAATTTCGTGAATCGTGAATCGTTAAATCATTTTGCGCCGCGTGGCACAGGCCGATTCAACGCTTCACGCTTTAACGGTTATTTCTTCTTCGGCAACACCGCTTCCACGTCGTTGTGCGGCCGGGCGATAACGTGCACGCTGACCAGTTCGCCTTTGATGGCTTTGATGGCTTGCGCGCCGGCGTCGGTGGCCGCCTTGACCGCGGCGACGTCGCCGACCACGCACGCAGTGACGAGCGCGTTGCCGACCTGTGTCACCGGGCCGATGAGCTCGACGCTCGCGGCCTTGAGCATGGCGTCCGTGCCCTCAACGAGGGCGACCAGCCCGCGCGTTTCAATGAGTCCAATAGCTTGTGGCATAGTTTTGTTTGGTTGATAGTTAAGCGTTAGTCGTAAATTCAGTTTTTATTGGCCTCCAAAAATCTTTTGGCTTCACGCGCCACGACGAGTTCTTCATTTGTGGGAATGACCATGACTTTCACGCGGGAACTCGCTTCGCTGATGATAAATGATCCTTCGGGAATAATTCTGTCCTTCGCCTTTTCGCGAAAAGTGTTAAGTGTCGGATTCAATTCGATGCCGAGTTGATCAAGGTTCGCACAAATGGCGGCCCGTAATTCAGCACGATTCTCGCCGCTGCCGGCGGTGAACACGATGGCATCCGCGCCGTTTAATTGCAAAAAGTAGCTGCCGATCCAGTGCCGGGCGCTGGCCACAAAAACCTCCAGCGCCAGTTTTGCGTTGGCATTGCCTTTGGCCGCCGCCTCGCTGATATCACGCACATCGTTCGACACGCCGCTCAAGCCTTTCAATCCGGCCTCCTGCGTGAGCTGCTTCTGCGCTTCTTCGACGCTGATGCCAAGCGTCTTCACCGCGTAAGGCAAGGCCTCCGCGTCGAGATCGCCCACCCGGTTGTTTTGCGGCAGGCCGGATTGCGGGCTCATGCCCATGCTGGTGCCGATGGATGCGCCGTTCAGAATTCCAGTGATGCTGGAACTGCCGCCGAGATGGCACGAAATCACGCGCAGCGCAGCGCCGGAAATTTTCGTTGCGCCGCCGTTGACGTAGAGCTGCCGGGCGCGTTCGGCCACGTCCGGTCGGCCTAGCAGTTCTGCGGAGCGCTCGGCAACAAACTTGTGGCTCGCACCGTGAAATCCCCAGCGGCGCACGCCGATCCGCAGCCACGCTTCCGGCACGGCATAGCGCATCGCTGCTTCCGGAGCGAATTGATGAAACGCCGTCTCAAACAACGCGATGAGCGGAACGTCGGGAATCCGCTGCGCGAACAGCTTGATGCCGGTGATGTAGGGCGGATTGTGCGCCGGCGCCAGCCCGTTGTAATCGGCCATCGCCTGCAATACGCGCTCATCCAATCGCACACAGCCAGTGACGTTTCTGGCGATGACGGTTTTAAACCCGACAGCACTTAATTCGGTTTCCTTCCGGATGGTGTCCGCCTTTTTCAACTCGGCGAGGCAGTCCTCAATCGCCCGGGCATAATCGGTGACGCGCTCGAAGCCGCCCTTGTGCAACAAGCGCTCGGCGTTGTTCGAGAAATCGAACAATCGCCACTTGAGCGACGTGCTGCCAATATTGGCCACCAGGATTTTCACGTGGCAAATGACGAATGAAGCTCCAAAACTAAATTTTGGCTTTCACCCTTCGGATTTCTTTCGGATTTCGTCATTCGAATTTCGGATTTTCCGCTCACTCGAGCCACCGGCCCAGTCCGCTCAATCCGTCGTGCGGGCGCGGGATGACCTGGACGCTGACGACCGAGCCGACTTGCGCGGCGGCCGCGGCGCCGGAATCGGTCGCCGCCTTGACCGCGGCCACGTCGCCCCGGAAAAACACGGTAACGTAGCCACTGCCAATTTTCTCCCAGCCGGTAATGTGGACGTTGGCGGATTTGAGCGCGGCGTCCGCGCCTTCCATGGCGGCGCAGAAACCCTTGGTTTCAATCATTCCAACAGCTTGCTTTGACATATGCGTTGTGAGTTAAACGTTGCGGTTGCCGGACTATTTTTTAACGGCGTTGCCGAGGAAAGCTTCGAGCAATTCCTCATGCGGGCGCGCGATGACGTGCGAACTGACGAGTTCGCCGATTTTGGCCGCGGCCTTGGACCCGGCGTCAACGGCGGCCTTGATACTACCGACATCGCCTTCGGCGAGGACGGTAATCAGCCCGCCGCCGATAGGGATGGTTTTGACCAACTTGACGTTGGCCGCCTTGACCATGGCGTCGCTGGCTTCCACACTGCCGACATAGCCTCTGGTTTCAATCATTCCTATTGCTTCGCTCATAATTTTTAGCCGATGGTTAGTGGTTATTGGTTGATAGATGAACAAATCCGAAGGTCGAAGCCCGAAATCCGAAATAAGCACGAACTACGAAATCCGGAAAAGCACGAACCGGCCTCAGAAATCGCCATTCGGATTTCGGTCTTCGGATTTATTGCGAATTTCGTCATTCGTCTTTTCGGTTTTATTTTACGAGTTCAACCGGCGTGTCGGGTTGTAGATTACACGCATTGCCTTCGTCCGTGTCAATGTGCACTTCCAGTTTGAAACTTTTGTCCACACGGCAAAGCATTTTGTCCAGCACGACGCCACAGTCCCCGCCAATCCTGAGCTTCATACGGTCACCAGCCTTCACGCCGTAAAACTCCGCATCCGCCGGCCCCATGTGAACATGCCGCAACGCGCGGATGACGCCTTCTGACATTTCAAAAAATCCCGCCGGTCCCATAAGCATGGCCCCGGGTGTGCCTTTGATGTCGCCCGACAGGCGGAGTGGGATGTCGAACCCGAGCGCGATGGAGTCTGTGTAGGCCAGTTCGACCTGGTTCAAACTCCGGCACGGGCCCAGAATCCGCAAATTGGAAATCACCCGGCTGCGAGGACCGATAAGCGTGACGGTTTCCTTCGCCGCGAACTGGCCTTCTTGATACAGCCATTTGTGAACTGTCAGTTGTCGGCCTTTGCCAAAGAGAATCTCCACCGCTTCAGGCGTCAAATGGCAATGCCGCGCGCTGACGTTCACGACGAGTGGATTCGGACCGCTTGCCAAGTTCGGCAGCGGTTTGCCGAGACGCGCATAGACCGCCTGGCGAACAAGATGTTCGACCACCGCGCGGTGAGGCACTGGTCCAGCAACAGTCATAGTATTTGACCGAATGTGGCAGATTTCATACCAAAGTCAACTTTTTTCTTGTAATTTATTCCATTATGTTCCACATTTTTGAAACGATGACGGCAGCAGAGCGCAAGCACCGCATTGAAGCGTATCTTCAACGCGTTGAATTCGCGTCGCTGGAGGAGTTGTCCCAGCACGTGAATGCATCTGTTTCCACAGTCCGGCGCGACCTGACGACGCTCGAAGCATCGGGGAATTTGCGTCGAACGCACGGTGGTGCGCGCGTCGTTCTTCCGAAATCGGATGAATTTGTGTTCAATGCCCGCGACACACACCAGCTATTGGAAAAGGAGGCGATCGGCAAAGCGTGCGCCGAACTCATCGGCCCGAACCAAAGCGTAATCCTAGACGGCGGCACTACGGTCTATCACGTGGCGCGGCATCTCGAGGAAAAGGCGCCGCAAGTCGTTACGAATTCGTTGCCGGTGGCAAATCTATTCGCCTCGGCAACGCGGATTGAAGTGATTATATCCGGCGGTGTAATTTATCCGCGCCTGGGCGTGCTGGTCGGACCGATGACGGTTGAAGCCTTCTCCAAAATTCGCGCCGACGTGGCGATCATGGGCGCGGGCGGAATCACTTTGGATGGAATTACCAATTCGCACACGCTGTTGATTGACATCCAGCGCGCGATGTTGAAGGCGGCTCAGAAAGTGATTCTTTGCCTCGACCATACAAAGTTCGGGCGTCAGTCTTTTTCGGCACTTTGCGGATTCGACATGGTGGACACGATTGTCACCGACAACCTCGCACCGCCGGAGTTGGTCGCCGGCTTGCGCGAGCGAGGCGTAGAAGTCATCCTCGCGCCGGTCGTGGACGGTAACGGCACGGCATGAGTTCTTCTCGAGAAACGAATTTATATTGAAATGAATCTGGCGGAAAAAGTTCGGCAAGCCGGCGTCGTCGGTGCGGGGGGCGGCGGATTTCCCACGCACGTTAAACTCAGCGCCCGGGCCGAAGTCGTCATCGCCAACGGCGCCGAGTGCGAACCGCTCTTGCACAAGGACGCGGTCATTATGGAGGAAAGCGCCGCCGAACTTGTGCAGGGCATGCAAATAGCGATGGAAGCCGTCGGCGCGCGCGAAGGTGTCATCGGCATCAAGGCGAAGAAAAAACACGCCGTCGAAGCTGTGACGGCCGCCGTCCGGGGCACCAACGTCCGGATCCAGTTGCTCGGTGATTATTATCCGGCCGGGGACGAGTACGATCTGGTTTATAACGTCACCGGCAAGCTGATTCCCCCCGGCGGAATTCCTCTAAATGTCGGCGTCGTCGTCAACAATGTCGAGACCTTCGTTAACATCGCCGCCGCGCATGCTGGCCAACCGCTCACGCAGAAGATGCTGACAGTCGCCGGCGCCGTAAAGTCGCCCGCGACGATGAAGGTGCCGATTGGCACGACGTTTCGCGAGTGCATTGAGCACGCCGACGGCCTGACAACCGACGATCCGGTCCTGGTCATCGGCGGACTGATGATGGGTCAACACACCGACGATCTGGATACCCCGGTCACCAAGACGGCCACGGGGGTGGTCATTTTGCCGCGCACGCATCATGTCATCGAACGCAAGCTCAAGCCCGGCAAAGTACAGGCGCAGATTGGCAAATCCGCGTGCGACCAATGCCGTTATTGCACCGAGTATTGCCCGCGATACTTGCTCGGCTACGCCGTCGAGCCGCATCAAGTCATGCGCACGCTGGCTTTCAGCGGAACCGGCGCGGATTACTACAGCCAATGGGCGGCGATGTGTTGCGCGTGCGGGTTGTGCACGCTGTATGCCTGCCCGGAGGATTTGTTCCCGAAGGAGGCTTGTGACGATGCCAAGGCCGTGATGCGGGCCAAGAACATCAAGTGGACCGGCCCGATGAACCCCAAGCCGCACGCGATGCACGATGGTCGCCGCGTGCCGATCAGGACACTGGCGAAAAGACTGAACGTGCTGGAATATGACCTGCCGGCGCCGTTAATCAGAGAGGAGATTTCGCCAGGGCGGCTTGTGTTGCCGCTCAAGCAAAGCGCGGGAACACCGTGCCTGGCAAAAGTGAAAGCCGGCGACTGCGTCCGCGCCGGACAGGTCATCGGTGAACCCGCGCCGAATGCGTTGGGCGCAATTTTGCATGCGCCCATGAACGGCGTCGTCTGCGAGGCGAGCGACAAACAAATCATCCTGGAAAAATAATTTTATGGCCGAAAAATCTGTTGGTTTGATTGAACTTTCGAGCATTGCCGCCGGCTTTGAGGTGGCGGACACCATGCTCAAGGCCGGCGACGTGCGCCTGCTTTTATCGCGCTCAATCTGCTCCGGCAAATATATGGTGCTCATCGGCGGTGACACCGCGGCGGTGACTGCCGCCGTCGAGGCGGGCTGTGCCGCGGCGGATGGCTGCCTGATTGACAGCTTCGTCATCCCCAATATCCACCCGGACGTGTTCGTCGCGCTCGGTCGCACGCAACCGGCGGAGCCGAATGGCGCGCTGGGCATCATCGAATCCTTCAACGTGGCCACGCTCATCCAGGCAGCGGACGCCGTGGCCAAGACTTCCACCGTGCAATTGCTCGAGGTGCGTTTGGCGATGGCGATGGGCGGAAAGGCAATTTGTTCGCTGACGGGGGATGTTTCCAACGTGCAGGCCGGTGTGGCCGCGGGCCGCGCGGTGCTCGCCGAGGCCGGCGTGCTGGTGAACAGCGTCGTCATTTCCCGCCCCCATCCCGACGTGTATCGCGAGGTGGTTTAACCTTCCGCGGAGATCAGTGGCGAGGCACCGATGAGGATGCCAATGCCGGCCGATTTACGAGATTACCAGGGTAATGATCGAATGCGCCGGACTGGTGTTCGCTGCGGTTTTCCCGCCCAGCCAAAGGTTAAAGGGCTGCGCCTGATCGGAAAGATTCAAGACCACGACGGCGATTTTGCCGTCCTGGTTCAAAAACGCCGTGGTCAGAAGCCGGTCGGTTGAGGAGGAGCTGATAATCCGTTTCGCGCCCGGGCGGATGAATTTTGAAAAATGCCCGATGTAATAATAGGAGTTCATGTAAAAGAGTTCTCCGGTTGCCGTGTCGGCATGGATCGGTGCAAAGCAGAAATTCCCAACATGGTTCGGCCCGCCTTTCTTATCCAACAACACGTTCCAATCCGTCCAACCTTCCGCACCATTATTGAAGTCGTGGACCATTGACAGGGCGTAGAGTTCGCCCCATTGCCAGTCGTTGATTTTGTCGAAATCAAAGCCCCCGTGGCAACCTTCGGTGAACAAAAGGTGCGTTTGCGGAAAGGCTTCCTTGACGCGTTTGACGTTTTCGAAATTGTCGCCCACGTACCAATGAAAGCCGACGCCCCAGACATATTGGGCGGCCGCCGGATCGTCCAGGACCACCGCGGCACGTTGATACATCAAACTGCGGTTGTGGTCCCAAATGATAATTTTTTTGTCCTTCAAGCCGGCCTTGTGCAGGGCCGGACCAAGATAATTTTTGACGAAATCACGCTCCTCCTCAACGGTGTAGATGCAGGATTCCCAGGTCTGGCTGGCCAGCGGCTCGTTCTGCACCGTCAATCCCCAGATGGGAACGCCCGCCTTTTCGTAAGCATGGATAAACTTGCCGTAGTAGCGCGCCCACGACTCGTAATATTCGGGCTTCAATTTGCCGCCGTGGAGCATGCTGTCGTTGTCTTTCATCCAGGCGGGCGGGCTCCAGGGACTGACGTAAAGTGTGAAATTTCCCCCGGCTTTCGCTATCGCCGCTTTGATGAACGGGATGCGATACTTCAAATCATGGGAGATGTCGAAGCTGTCCAGTGATTTATCCCCCTCCTTGACGTAAGTGTAACTTTCGCTCGAAAAATCGCAGCTATTAATGTGGGATCGTCCGAGTGAGTAACCGATGCCGATTTGCGGATCATAATACGCCGTCAAAATTTTCTGGCGCACGTCTTGCGGAAGTTTGTAAAACGTCTCGGCCGACGCGTCCGTCAAAGCGCCGCCAATCCCAACCACGCTTTGGAAAGTTTTCGTCGGATCAACAAAAATATATTCCTCCTTCTCGACCGCCGGCGCACTTTCCGCCAGCTCGGCTTCGCCGGCTTTTGCCAATCGCTGTCCGGTATCTTTCGCCGTCAGGTACAGTTCAACGTGAGTCCGGGAATTCCCGGACGCACCATGAACCGGCGCGGCCATCAATGCAATCAAGGCTATACTGCTGATCATGGTTTTTTTCATATTATCTCAAACAGGTTTTGACTGGTTTTTTCTGGTTAAATTCGGTGGAAACCGGGCGCCTGATATTGGTCGCCCATGCGCAACATGCGGTCTTTCCCGCGCAGCCCGGATTGTTCCAAAAGGACAAATGCATCATCCGGATTGATCGAAACAATTATCCGGTCAACCTCGCCGGCACGTTCAAATATCAATGCGCTGGTAGGCGCATCAATCTCCAACCGGTCGCAATGGAAGGCGGGACGTTCGGAAAAGAACACGCGCACGCATTTTATTCGCGCCAGTTGATACACGACGGGAACCTGACAGTAAGTGAACGCCAGTGAGCCGGCCTTTAATGTGAGCAACCGGGAACGTCCCGTCAGATCGTAATACCGGAAATCCGTCCTCTCTGTAAGAAAGTCGGTCCGTTTCAAAAGCGCCGGACGAAATTGGATTTGACCGTGCTTGACAAAAACGCCCAGCTCACCCCACCGACATAAAATGTCTTCCTTGACCTGGCCGGTCAGCCCCGGTTGACGGGCGCCGGCGTGGCGGGGCGTGTGAGAATAAGGATCCATGGGGAACGCGCCGTAAGCGGCCGCTGACTTTTGGTCGCCGATCCCGACACGGATGTCGTAGTAGCAGCCAGCGAGCCGTTGAAGCAAACGCGGCGGTACGGCGGTGGCTTCGGTGGCGCGGAAAAAGGTTTCCTGCGCGGCCAGCAGGAGTTTGGAGACCATGTGCCAGTAAATGCAACCGAGCCCCTCGTAGCCGAAGAATGTGCCCGAACGTCCGGTAAACGACTGGTGATCAAACAAACGCTCGAAGAGGTCCAGAACCGGCCCGGCGTCGCTGCGGACGAGACGGCCATAACCCGCACCCGCCAGTTGCTCGAGGATTTTTGCCACATCACGGGCATTGGTAATTGACCCGTTGAAGTGATATCGGCCGTCAATATCCTGTTCCACCAGCAGCCGGTTGTCATCCGCCATCAACTTTCGCAGCAGCCGGGAGCGGATGATCTCATTTCGAGGAATGTTGTTTTTCTCGATGAACCGTGGCAATCGGCGATCGGGGTAAAGCAGATAACTCTGCTGGTCAGGGCGGTACATCGCGCTCCGTTTAAGGGCAACCAACAGCTCCAACGCTTCCGGGGCCGCCAGCAGCCCCGAGTTGAGCACGGCCACCTGGCCTTCGAGCATTTCGTAAAGACGACGAATGGGAATTTCTCCGCGGTTGTCCAACTTGATAAGATTATACGCGTGGTAAAGCCCATCCGGCCTGCGGTTCGCGCGAATAGATTCGTCCGCAAACGCGAGGGCGACCTTGAAGAATTCGACCAACTGCTCCACGCGGATTTGGGTGCGCCGGCCCGAGAATCCCCGGGTGTAAATTCGTTCGCGATACCGGCCACCGGCGCGCGCCAGCCCGTCGAGTACTTGCTTGCGTTCGCGGTCGGTGATCCGGCGGGAAAGCAGCGGTCGGTGACGGTGCAGAATATGGTACGTAGCCAGCAACAGCCCGCCGACTTCGGCCGACAGGCTCACCCGGGATTTTTCCAGGGGGCGGAACATTTCCAGGCAAAAGGCCAGAAGACGACGCAGGTGACAAAGGGTGACCACGGAAGCGCCGTTACCGACCAATGCATTGTTGGCGTCGTTCCACTCCGGCCGCTGGGTGTTCAACCAGATGCCGGCCTCGGGAATGAAGTTCGAATATTTGGCTAGCAACGTGACGAGTAGCTTTTCAGTCAGGTTAACAAGACGCACCCGGCCCTGGCGGTCCCAAACCAGCTTGCCGTCGGCGCCTGCCAACTCCACGCGCCGGCGCACCAGTTTTTCCTGCTCCGCATCGAAAACCACCGTTGCCTTTGGATCCTTGAGCAATTGTTCATACGGTTTGATCCGGTACGGAACATTGGCCCAGGAAAAGATTTCGCGCATCAGAAAATCGCGCAAGGTGGCGGTTTCGTGCCGGGCCAGGATTTCCAGCAACTTGAGCAGATAGATGATTTGGTGATCGCTCCAGTAACCGATATGCGCCCAGGGATCAGCTGGATCGGGGACCTCCCAATCAATGCCGTCCCGGGTGATTCGGTAGGGATTGTAGCCATCGGCCGTGGTGGCGTTGACAAACTTGCAGATCATGCCGGCCGTGTAACCCGGGAAGGAGAGTGAAAGTGATTCCCAATTCTGGAAGATGTCGCGCCAGTTGCCCTCGTAATTTAAAATCCTTGTCCCATCCGGATTTTTCGCAGCGATGGAAAAACGATTCCACGGGCGGCTGGGATCGCCGTGCCGGCGGCTGAAGGTCAGGGGCAAATATTCCCGGCAGAGCCGCTCAAGATTGGCGTCACCGCTTCTAACCACCAGCGCCAGCAGGCGCGGAAAGTGAATGCGCTTGCCAAGTTTGCGGAAAAGGGTCGCGTGCCGGGCGGCAACTTCTTTGTTCGCATTGCGAATGAACGCGCGCAAGTCGTCGGGATTTACCTGGTAATTGTCATAAAAAATGCCGCCGCGCATCACGTTGAACAGCACGTTATTGTAATGCCGCGCGTCGCCCAATGGTTGGGCGGTCTTTTGCAACCCGTCGGCCTTGCCGACGATGCGCCGCAACTCTTCGGTGCCGCGGGCAACGTCCGCATCCACCAGCCTTCGCAGTTTGGCGGGTTGACGGAGCAAACGGTTGAGCCTGGCCACATCGGATGGCCCCTGGTTAACGTCGGCAACCAGATACCAATCCTTCGTCCGTCCGCGCGGCAACACCAGTGTCGTGTGGAGAAAATAAGCACCACGTTCGGCCCGGATTTCAGTTTCCTGCCGGGGCGGCACACTTTGTCGGAAGGAGTTCAGCTGGGAGGAGGAAAGCAACTTGACACTCTTGCCCAACCCGGAGGACCAGACGGTGGTGGTCCTGAGCGCTTCGGCCGGCTCCGGACGATCAATCGGAATGGCGCTCAGCCGGAACAACCCCAGGCCAGTTTCCGGAATCAGTTCACTCTTTTTGTAAGCGTCAAGCAGCGTGCTGTATTCGAGCTGAAATTGACTGCCGATGCCGCAGGGCATCAAATTCTGTATGCCGTCCAGCACGCTGACCCGCACAGTCCCCGGGCCGAAATTCGTCAGCCAGGCGCGCCGGACCCAGCCAAAGCGGTCGCTGTTGAACCAGCCATAGCGGAAGGTCAACTTCAGGTCCGCATTGGACTCCTCGAAAAGCAGTTTGTTACCCCAAAAACTCTTGTAGAGGTTGCGCGCGAGCCGATAAACATCCCGGTAACGTTCCGAGAATGGCTCCCACAGGTGGTTGCGGCCTCGCCGCTCAACCATGAAGATCGTCTTGCTGCCGGTAATTTCGGCCGAGTCGTGGATTTTATCATCGGTGTAGTAAGGAAAGAGCGCACGATCGGCATTGCCGCGGCCTGCCGTGAGTGCACCTGTGCTGGAGATAAACATCCAATGGTCGGCGTCGCTGACGAGGCTCATGAAGAACGGCCGCATCCGATCGTAATTGGCAATCCGATAAAAGCCCTCGCCATCCAGTTCCATACGGCGTCCCTCGATCGGCACGGCGTTGAACCGGAGCGGATTCTGGCTGACGTATAAGGTCTCTTTCATGCCCGTTTTGACTTCATCGGGTTGTCATCCGTCCTCAGGACCGGGAATCTCTGGCGTTTCTGCCACTATTCTCCTGAAACAAATTGCGGGCGAAAGCATATCCGGGTGCCAAAGGTCCAGGGCTGGATGGTTATTCGCTGGCGGACCTTGCCCTCCGCGCATCGAGGTCTTTTTTCATCGCATCCGTGGTTCGGGAATCGAGGTTGTAAAAAATCATGAACAGCGCACAGGACATGTACAGAATTCCCGGGATAACGGAGACCAACAACTTGATACCGGTGAGGGCCGTTGGGGTTTGCGGGGCGTCGGCGATGTACCCGAAGGCCGTGAGCAGCCAGCCAGCGATGCCGGCGCCGATGCCCCAGCCGGCTTTTTGCGCGAATGTCGCCGCGGAAAAGCACAAGCCGGTGGCCCTGCGTCCGCTTTTCCATTCCGAGTAGTCCGCGGAATCGGCGATCATGGTCCAAAGCAAGGGCACCGCCGGCGCATAAGCCATCTTGGCCAGGATGTTCAGGATATAAACCGTGACGAGGCTCTTCGTTCCTGGCAGGTAGATGGAAATGAAGAAGAGGCCCGAGACCAGGGAACTGGCGATGAAGACATTTTTGTTGCCGAATCTCCTGGCCAGCGGTTTCGCCACCGGCAAGACGACAATCAGGGCAATGGTGCCGATGACATTGAACAACTGAACGTTCTCCTCCCTGCCAATGTAATACTTGAAGTAGAAAGCGATCGCGGCGTTTTGCATGGCGAACATGACAAACGAGACGATGCCGACCAGGGCCAGGATGAGCCAAGGCCGGTTTTTGAAAAGGTTCCTGACGTCCTCGCTCACTGAGCCTTCGAGTGCTTTTGAAGGTTGCACCCTTTCCCGCGAGGTTTTGAAGGTGATAAAAAAGAACACCAGGCTCAAGCTTCCAAACAGTATCACTGTGCGTTGATAACCCATCGCTTCGTTGCCCCCTCCGAAATATTTCGCGAGCGTCAACGCCAGCCCCGTGACCACCAGCTGGCCCGTAAAGGCGCAGATGAAGCGATACTGGTTGATACCGACGCGCTCATAGGTGTCGTCGGTCATGACCGCTGCCAGTGAAGAGTAAGGAATGTTAACGGCGGCATAGGCGGTCATCAGCAGAGCGTAGGTGGCGCAGGCGTAAATAATTTTGCCCGTTCCACCCAAATCAGGCGTGGTAAAAGTCAGAATCGCCAGAACGGCATAGGGAAGTGCGCCAAACAAAATATAGGGCCGGAATTTCCCCCACCGCGTCCGGGTCCGGTCTGAGATCATACCGATAACCGGGTCAATCCCCATGTCCCAGAACCGGGCGATTAACATGATGGCGCCAGCCGCGGCGGCCGGAATTTTATAGACGTCGGTGTAAAAAATCAGGAGCCAGAACCCGACCATGTCCCATACAAAGTGGGATGCCGTATCGCCCAGGCCATAACCCAGCTTCTCTTTGAAGGTCAGGCCAACCCCGGTCTGTGTTTGCAGGTTTGTGCCATCAGTTGAGGGTGCGATAGCGCGCGAGCTCATGGTTGGAACATTATATCGCCGACAGCGCCAGGCGCCCGCAAAATAGCGCGACCGTTCATTGGTTGGCCGTCTCGGCAGACGTTACTGCCGGTGGATCCACATAAAATGGAATGTTCACGTGGGCCGCGTGACCTTTGCCGTCGAAGATGTATGCGAATAATCGGTAAGCCCCCGGCCGGGACGGAGCTTTCAAAACTATTTTCCCGCCTTCGGCAGTTCGAACCAACCCGGGCAAACTTCTGGGTTTGCTTTCAATGTCCCCGCCGGCTTTCAAATCAGTACATTCTTCCATCACGTCCCACCTGTAAGTGAGCGCGTTGTGATTGCAGTCGCTGGCTTCTACGCTGGCTGCGTAAGCTTCCCCGGGTTTAAGGTGGACATTCTGACGCGCCGTCTTTCCGTTCAACCAGGCCCCTTCGATTTCCGGGCTGCGGACGGCCGGCCATGACCCCGTCCAGAGGTATTGCATGGTGTCAACCGACGCCGTCTCTTCACCGGAATCCAGGAACATGCCATACCAGGTCGGCGTGCGTTCCTGTTTGTTCCCCCACAGAAACACGTACGAGCCGAGGCAATCTCTGGGATCCGCCTGGATTGCGATTTCAAAGCGCTTCCTGTAAAAATCAGCCTTGGTCGTGCTGTCGTCTTCAATTGGAGCGCCCCACTCGGTCCGGCCGACCTCCCAATGACCGGTGGCACCCCACTCGGTGACCATATATGGCCCGGCCCATCCCGACTCCCGCAGATAACGCGGCAGGTTCACAATATCGCCATACATTTGAAACGACAAAAAATCCAGATCCGGTGCGCGGCTTTGGACCTCCTGAACCACTTCTCTTTTGAAACCGGCCAGCGGTGTCGTCGTCGGATGATTGGGATCAATCTGATGAATCATCCGGGAAATGTCGTTAACCGCGTCCCAGACTTTGGGATTTTGGCCGTCCATGTTCAGTTCATTGCCGATTGCCCAGATAATCAGGGCCGGGCTGTCTTTGTATTGCACCACCTGGGCTTTCACTGACTCAAATTGCCTGGCGACGGCATTGGTATCGTTGTAATCGAAGCCGTGCCGCTCGTGGCCCAGATCCAATCCCATCGTCACGTACAGGCCGTTCCGGCGGGCGCGCTCGAGAATTTCCTGGCCGCTGTCACGACCATTCCAGGTGCTCCAGGTGCGGAACGAATTACCGCCATGTTCCTTCAGTTTTTCCTGAGAGCCAAATTCAATTCCGGCGCCCTTGATATAGAAGGGCTGATGATCCACGTATAATTGATAGCGGCCGTTGGTCTGCAGGATTTGCACTTTGACCGCCCCGCTGTCCGGGAGTGATTCCACCGCGCGGACTCCGGTTGAGTTGCTCATGGATAAGATCCCGAAGGCACAAACCAGGGTCACGGGCCTTTGCCAATTGAATTTGCGCGCACACGCAGACCTGGAACTTCGCACCGGGTTACGCTGGTGCCGCCCCTTCCCGGAAATGAGTTTAGTGGCTTTCATGACTCAATTCCTATGGAGTGGAGATTGTGACGTCCCGTTCTTTCCGCAACAGGATGCCTTCCAACTCCTCGAGCGTCTTTCCTTTGGTCTCCGGTATAAACAAGAGAACGAAAATGAATGTCGCGACCGCCAGCAGGCCGTACCCCAGGAACGTGCCGCCAGCGCCGAAATGGGAAAGTTCCCAGGGAAAGATAAACGTAACGCTGGCACTCACGGTCGCATTCCAGAAGCCGGCTACCGACATGGCCAGACCCCGGATTTGGTTGGGGAAGATCTCCGACAGCAACACCCACATCACCGGCCCCAGGGAAATCGCAAAGGAAGCGACGAAGCCGATGATTGCGAACAAAACCAGAGAAGCGTCAATATTCAAACCGGCAGTAATCAGCGAATCGTGATATGGCTTGAGTCGCTCGGCGCCGAATTTGGTTTCCAGGTCGGCGACAAATTCTTTCTCCGTGACGAAGACAGTTCTATCGGAATTTTTCAGATTGGTGACCAGGTCGGCGGGCACCTTGTTTTCCTGAAGAATGACAAAGGACTTTTCAGTCAGTTGGTATCTGGCCGCGTGAAACGCAAAACTGCAGGTCAGCAACGAGAGCGCCATTCCCGCCGCGCCGACGGCTAAAAGCGGTTTCCGCCCCAGGCGGTCAACAAACCGGATGGCGACAAAGGTCATGCCCAGATTGACCAACCCGACCAGCACCGCCTGCCAGAATGCGGCGTGGATGCCCCCGCCGGCCTGCACGAAAATGGTGGGAAGATAATAGAAAATGGCATTGATACCGGTGATTTGCTGAAAAAAGGCAATGGAAAGGGCGATGAACAATACGAAACTCAGCCTGCGGCTCAAAAGCGCCTTCAACCGGGCCTGCGGAGGCGTTTCAGTGAAGCTGCGCCGGATTTGGTGCAGCTCCTGCTCCACCTGTTCTTCCGTGCGAGATTTCATCAAAATCGCTCTGGCTTGTTGCTCCTGTCCCTGACCGAACAGCCAGCGCGGACTTTCCGGCACAGCGAAAAGCAGGACAAAATACAGCGCTGCCGGAACGGCGTCCATGCCCAGCATCCAGCGCCAATTGTTGTCCCCCACGTTCAGCAGAAAGTAGTTCGAAAAAAAGGACGACGAAATCCCGAGCACAATCATGAGTTGATTAAGTGAAACCAGGCTCCCCCGCAGTTTCGCAGGTGCAATTTCGGCGATATAGACCGGCGCGATCAGAATTGCACCCCCCACCGCTACACCACCGAGAACCCGGGCGAAGACGAAGAGTCGAAAATCGGTCGTCAAGGCGGATAGCAGCGCCGTCCCGACGAAAAGGACCGCCGTCGTAATCAAGACCTTCTTCCGACCAAAGGCGTCGCTGAAGAAGCCTGACACGGCGGTGCCGCCCAAGACACCCCATCCCAGACAGCTCACCGCCAGGCCGAGCAGGAAGTCGCCCCGGTCACCCGTTAGATTGAAATATTTCTGGATAAACGGGACGGCTCCGGAAATGACGGTGGCGTCAAATCCCCACACAAAACCGCCCAGCGCGACGACTAAGGCGATCAGAATAATGTATCGTTTGTTTTGCACAACCTGAGAACAGATCTGAATTTTACGGCTCCAATTCTCGGAAATTCCAGAGGCAAGTGGTTGCTTCCACGAGGCATGCACGTCAAACAGGTGGATTGATAGCTCAGCCGCTTCACATCAACTGCACCCGAGATCCAGAGCCCGGTATTACGTGCGTAAAACCTGCGAAAATCATTTACAAAGCGGCGCAAGTATGCAAACATCAATGACATCCCGTAGAACCGGCGAATGAATTTCATGCGGTCTTTATGATAACTTTCATTAGTCGCTATGATTTCGTAAAATAATTGTTGACATCCTGAGCAAACCGTAACATACTTTTGCATAAGCTTTGACATTTTGTATGACTTATTGTGCTTTATGTCAAACAAAATATTACCAAAGAATCACCGGCAACCAAGAAACTGATTCGAGTTATGAAAAGCATGAAAAGCCCTGAACCGTATCCCCAATCCCACAAAAACCGCGTAGCGTCTCGGTGCGGCAGGTTTCGCATGAGATTCATTGCGATTATCTGTACCGCAGCCGCAGCCTGCCTTGCTCTGACCGTGCGAGCGGACAACATTCTTGCTAATCCCGGTTTTGAAACCGGCACCTTTAGTGGTTGGACGGCTCACACCACCGAAAGTTGGAGCATGGGTCCTAACACCACACTGAATCACAGTGGAACACACAATTTGTGGATGCAAGGCTTGTATGGGAACGGCGGTGCTCCGACTATTCCGGGCTACATTTCATACGCTTATCAGACGATTGCCTGTTATCCAGGATCAACTTTTTCCGCGGATGCATGGTTTTCACAGTGGGTGTCTGGTTATCCAAGTGAGGGTGGTTCCGGGAATGGGTCCGGCATCTTTGGAGCGAATATGAGCGGCAATCCTCAGTATTTTGAAGACGGGTGGGTTGAGGTGTTATTCCTGGATGCGACCAACAACACGCTTGCCGTTTTCAGGTCAGCTATAATTGATCCCCAATACGTTAACAACCTGGTGAGTATTGGCGCTATGACAACCAATATCGTCGGAACAAACACTTATATCAATTTGAATTGGATAGACTTTGCCGTGACCAATCAGTATGACATCTCAACCATAACCAATATAAATCAGGATCCTAGTCCAAATAATCCCAATTTCCCCGGCACATCGGAAGTGATTACCAACACATTGGCCCCTGGTCAGTATATGGTCGCTCCGCCTGGAACAAAAAATGTGCAATTCAGGCTGGTTCTCTTTCAGGCCTCGTACTGTTCGGGAGCGCCCCACTGGGACGATTGCGTCCTGAATCAGGTGAGTGGTCCATCCGCCTCGGTGATTGGGAACCTTTCGCCCGACGGCACCAAGTTCTTTAACGCCGCCAACACCAATTTTACCTTCACGGTTGTTTCGGCATCAACGGGAGGGTTTCCCCTCCCAACCAACCCGCAAGCGGGAATAAAAGTAGTGGTGAATGGCGTTGACCAGTCGGGAAGCTTGCTATTTAATGGCTCTCCCACCAACTGGAACGTAGCTTTGCCCAACCTGACGCCCAGTGCTCTCTTCAATATCAGCATAACGGCCAGCAATAGCGCGGGATTAATCAGCTCTGCCAGTGTGAGTTTTGATACTTTCCCCACCAATTGTTTTATCGTTTCGTCGGAGGATTATGACTTCACGAATGGCAATTTCATTCAAGACCCGTTACCGACGTCCGCACCTGCTACCAACAGCTATTACGGGCTGGGGGGTACATATGCCTACGACGTTTCAACGTATCGGCTGGCAGACGGGACATTCGGTGGATTGCCAGGTGGCTCCTCGGAGCTCTACCGATCAGACGGTTTTGTGGCTTTTCAATACACCACCGATGTGCAGTTGCCACTCTATGCGGCTCAAGGCGTGGGAAATGTTGCCTTGGCTTATAACAACGGCGGCAATTGGGAAAATTACACCCGGATTTATCCCTCCGGCTATTATAAGGTCTACGCGCGCATGTCGGGCGGGGCAGGTGTGGGCCGTGAATTCCTCAACGTGGTGACCAACGGGCTGGGCACGGCGCTGCAACAGACCAATAACCTCGGCGAGTTCTATATCCAGAATGGCACGGATTGGAACAAATATAATTGGATTCCGCTGACCTATGGTGACAGCGCCAATCTGGTGTCACTGAATCTGCCAGGGGGCCAGCAAACCATGCAACTGTCCAGTGGCGGCGGCAATAACACAGCCTTCTTCATATTGGTTCCCCTGTCCGGCGCATTGGGAATACCGCCGTTCATCAGCAACCTGAGTCTGCCGGCACAACCTGTTTTTGTGCAAGCTACGAACGTCACGTTTTCGGTCTTTTCGCTGTCGAGCACCATTCAAACCGGTCATATTTATACTTACTTGAACGGGGTGAATGTCTCGTCCTTGGCGTCCTACGCCGCGGTGGGCACGGGAAATACGAATTGGACGGTAAGCGTTCCTGTGCCGCAAGATCAGGTTCTGAATCTGGTCATCGGCGCCACGGATGCCAATGGATTGTCCAACAGCACCGCCGTGCTCTTCGACACCTTCGGCACAAGTTACTTCACGATTGAAGCGGAAGACTTTGACTTCAATGGCGGTCAGTTTATTACCAACCCGATTCCGACCGGGGCGGTGACTGCCAACGGCACGCCTCAAACCTGGGCTTACGCGGCAGCGAACAGTTATTTCATCTATCCGGCAGCTAATTCGGGTAATGCGGCCATCGTTAACGTGGATTTGAACACGCCCTCCACCGATGGTGGCGAGACCTTCTATTACCGGCCGAATGAGAGCTGCGGCACACAAATCGCCACCGATTACCTCCGTGGAAAGTTTTACGTTACCAATGCCGACACCTCAGTAACAATATTTAACGACTTCAATGTGGGATGGTGGGACCCGGGCACATGGGTCAACTATACCCGCAGCTTCCCGACGAATCAGTATTTTGTCTATGGCCGGCTGGCATCGGGTAACGGCGCATATACCATGACCTTGAGCCAGGTGATCAGTGGGGTGGGCACGTCAAACCAAACGACCCAGCTTTTAGGCACGTTTGCAGACCCGAACCCCAATGGCGGCTGGCAGAACTGGGACTGGGTGCCGTTGACAGACGCCCATGGCAAGCCGGTGACCGTTTCTCTGGGCGGAGTGGCAACGTTACGGGCGACTTCCGTGACGGGCCAGAATGCAAACTACTATATGTTTGTGCCCGCTATCCAGGCGGTGAATCTGACCGCCTCAATCAGTGGAAACAACATTCTGCTCAAGTTCCCGACCCCCCAGACGAACGTCACTTATACGGTGCTTTACAGCAGCAGCCTGAGCGGCGGCAGTTGGCAGGCGCTGAGCAGCGCCATCGGCGACGGGACAACCAAGACGGTGACGGATACGCTCGGGTCAAAGCGATTCTATAAATTGTTGATTCAATAAAATGACCTGGCAGTGTAAATTGAGTTAAAGAAACAACCGGGTCGGCACCGGCGTGAAACCGGTGCCGGCCTTGTGGTTAAGGATTGCAAAAATGAATACAAAAGAGTTGGCACGCGAGGTCGTTTCCAGAGGCTGGGTGCCTGGCGATGGCGGGTCAAGCCGGAAACGGGAGCACGGGGCACGGGGTTTCACCTTGATCGAGTTGTTGGTAGTGATAGCCATCATTGCGATACTGGCGGCAATGCTGTTGCCGGCGCTGGCCATGGCCAAACGCAAAGCGCAAGCCATGCTCTGCCTGGCCAATCAAAAACAGATCTCGGCTGCGGCGGTGATGTATGCTAACGACAATAGCGACAGTCTGGTGCCCATCGGCAGTCTGGGGTATCAACCGGGGAATTTGGCCGAGGATCCGTTGGCCGACCCGCAACTCCAACCCGGCGGGGCTTTGGCCCAGTTTTGTCCCGGAAACTTGCAGAATAACCAAATGACTCTCGGCCATTATTACACCAATTGGATCAGGGCGGGTTTGGTTTATCCTTATGTCCAGAATCCCTCCGTTTACAAATGCCCCGCTGACCTGTCCCGGTGCCCCTATGGGGCGTCGCCGACCTTCGCTACGGATTCCGAACGCACCTATTCGGGGAATTGCTTTATGGGCGGCATGGAGTGGTGGGGAGATCACACCTACAAGCTTTTTAAGAGACAGACTGATTTGCGCTCACCTGGCCCGTCCGACATCTGGTATTTTGTCGAAGAAAATCCGGCGAGCATTGACGATTGCTACTTTGCCCTGGACCCGGCGAAGCCGACTTTGTGGTATAACAGCCCGGCGGTGCTGCACGGTTTCTCCAGTATCTTGTCCTTCGGGGACGGGCACGCGCAGATCCACAAATGGACCGACAACAACATGATTCACGATATCAATCCCCAAAGCCCCCCCGGATGTAATGTGCCGGCTGATCCCAAGTCGTCGGATTTGGCCTGGTTTCTTTCCGTCACCACCGTTCCCAATAAATAAACATCTTCTGATTCTTTTATATTCAAGAGCAGGCGAACTTCCTGGTTTATGACGTTGATTTGTAATTTCGGTCGGGCCGGGAGGTTTGAAAAAAATCTGTTCCAAGCGGTGGCGAGTCTGGTGTGGATTGCCGGTTTGATTTCAACGAACCCGGCGTTGGCTGCAAATACGAATATTCTGGCCAACCCGGGTTTTGAATCCGGCAGCTTCACTGGCTGGACAACCTTCGGCAATGTCCTTCCCAATGTGTCCGTCCAATCCGGCGCAAGCCAAGCCCACAGCGGAACTTACTATCTCAAGACCTACGGCCAGTTCAACGGGGCAACCAACTACTCGGGCGTTTATCAGGATAACCTGTCGGGTCCGAGCAACACTTACACGGCTGACGGCTGGGCGTTCTCGCTCGGCAGCGATGGCGGCGGCATCCACGGGCAGGACCTGATCTGGCTTGAAGTAAGCTTCCGGGACGCGTCATACAATGCCCTGGCTCTATACCGTTCGGTCGTCGTGAACAGCAATATCTTGGCCAGCCTGGGAAAGACGAACAAATGGATAGATTTGCAGATAACCAACCAGTGGTCTTTTTCGAACCCTTCGGCACTGATTCCATCTGGCGGGATGGTGACCAACACCGTAACCAATCTAGTGGCCCCGGCGGGAACGGTTTACGCGCGATTCCTGGTCGTTTTTCAGCAGGGACCGAGCAACGACAACGGATCGATGTATTTCGATGATCTTACGCTCAATCAGACCGGCGGCACAAACGCGGTGCCGCCTGCGACACAATGGAACATCGTCTGGAGCGACGAGTTCAACGGCGGTTCCATCAATACGAACAATTGGACTTTTGAAACCGGTGATGATTGCCCTAACAATTGCCAATGGGGTAATTCCGAACTTGAGTATTATACCAGCCGCACCAACAACGCTTACGTCGCCAACGGTTTGCTGCACATCGTCGCTCAACTGGAGCCCACCAACGGGTACCAGTTCACCTCCGCCCGCATGAAGAGCCAGGGCCTTTACAGCACGCCAACTTACGGACGCTTTCAGTGGCGTGCCAGGATGCCTGCGGGATTCGGCATGTGGCCGGCCTTGTGGATGATGGGAACTAATATCGACTCTGTCGGCTGGCCGACCTGTGGAGAAATTGATGTTGTGGAATATCCCGGGAATACAACTTTTAACCAAAGCAGCCTCCATTCCGGAACCGATTGGCAACACGTCATCAGCCAAACGGGCTATTACTATTTTACCGGCGGAGATTCGATAACCAATTTCCACACGTACGAGTTCGATTGGTCCGCCTCTTCAGAACAGTTTCTGGTGGATGGTCATCTTTATGAAACCCAGAGCGTTGGATCGCCGTTTAACGCGCCACTGTTTTTCCTGATGAACCTGGCTGTGGGGGGCACCTACCCGAATGCCTACAGCGCCAGCGACATCATCGCGTCCAACGTTTTTCCAAAGGAGATACAGGTGGATTACGTGCGGGTTTACCAGCAGACTGCGCCCCTGGCGATTTCCGCGGCGCCGCAACCGGACGGAAGTTTCAAATTGAGCTGGCCGACCAATATTGTTTGCCACCTTCAAACACAAACGAATTCATTGACCGGCGGCACAAACTGGTTTGACACAAGTGTCACGACAAGCCCGTTCGTCACTGCGCCCGATCCCAATAACACTGTCGTCTTTTACCGCCTGGCGTCGCCCTGAGACATTTTACAGCGGTGCAGCCGGCAAATCGCCTGTGGGATCACGAGACATCCCGGGCGAATGACGAGTTTTGTCTTTTGAAACCTGCAATTTATGATGATACGCCGATTGCTTTTTGACATGGTGCCGGGGTTGTTCCCGGATGTGACCGGTTTGCAGAAGAATCAGGAGCGCGCCGGCGGCCGTGCCGCACAGCTCAGGCCCGGTCGCGGCATGCGCCCGTTTCATTCCCGGATTCCGCTGAATGCCCTTCGCCCGGTTTGTTTCATCGGGCTGTGTTGCGCGGCTATGCCGGTTCCGCTCATCGCGCAGCAGCCCTGGACGAACACAACTCTTTCCGCGAGCCAGCGCGCGGCCCTGCTGGTTGGTGCCATGACGTTCAATGAAAAAGTTGCCATGGTGAACGGCACAGCCGGTCCGACGGGGAGCAACTATGTAGGCAACATTGCCAACAACACCCGGCTCGGCATTCCGTGGTTGTTTTTGAACGACGGGCCTGCGGGCGTCCGGCTCTCCGACAGCAGTACGACGGCCTTTCCGGCCCCGATCACCCTGGCGGCAACGTGGGACACGGCCTTGGCGCGGCAATACGGCAGCCAGATGGGCGCCCAGGCCTACGGCAAAGGCATTCAGGTGCTGTTGGGGCCGATGATGAACATGGCGCGCACTTATCAGGCCGGGAGAAATTTCGAGGGTTACGGTGAAGATCCCAAACTGGCCGGAGCCATGGCGGCTGCCGCCATCAACGGCATCCAAAGCCAGGGCGTCATCGCCACCGCCAAGCATTTCGTGTGCAACGACCAGGAAACCCAACGGACGCTGATCAGTTCGGACGTGGACGAACGCACCCGGCAGGAGATTTATTACGCGCCGTTCCGCGACTCGGTCCGGGCCGGAGCCGGAGCGGTGATGGCTTCCTACAACCGGGTCAATGGCCGTTACGCCTGTGAATCGGAAGCGCTCAACGCCACGCTCAAGAAGTTGTGGGGATTCAACGGCTGGGTCATGAGTGATTGGGGGGCGACTTTCAGCACGGTCGGGGGGATGAACAACGGTCTGGACATGGACATGTACTCCTACCATTTCCCGAGCAGCGCCATCACCACGGCCATTCAATCAGGCAATGTCCCGGCTTCAGAATTGGACGCCATGGCAACCCGGATTCTCACAACCATGTTCCAGTTCGGGGTCTTCGACAACCCTCCCACTGGAAACCTGAGTTCGACCGTAACGAACCTGGCCAACATTCAGTTCGCGCGCAGCGCCGCCGCCGAGGGAACAGTCTTGTTGAAAAACAGCGGCGGCTTGTTACCGCTGGGTTCGTCTGTGCATTCGATTGCCGTGATCGGTTCCGTGGCGAGCGGGGCGCCGATTTCGACCGGCGGCGGTTCCGCAAGTGTAAATCTGCCCTACAACATTACCCCGCTGACCGGAATCGCCAACCGCGCCGGCGGCGGCGTCACCGTCAGCTACGCCCAAGGTGACGGAGCGAGCATCCCCCAGGCGGTGCAGCTCGCTACCAACTCCGACGTCGCCATCGTTTGCGTCGGCCAGCGGACCAGCGAAGGTTCCGACCGCACCAGCCTTTCGTTGCCCAACGGACAGGATGCGCTGGTGAGCGCCATTGCCGCCGCCAATCCGCACACGATCGTCGTGGTCTATGCGTCTTCGGCCACTTTGATGCCATGGGCAAGTCAGGCCGCCGCGGTGTTGATAGCGTGGTATCCCGGTCAGGAAAACGGCAACGCGTTGGCTCAAGTCTTGTTCGGGGACGTGAACCCATCGGCCAAACTCCCTGTGACAATCCCGCCATCCTCCAACCAGGTGCCTACCAGCACCACCGCCCAATTCCCCGGTGTCAGCGGCCACGCTTCCTATTCTGAGCAGTTGCTGATTGGTTATCGCTGGTACGACGCGAACGCGGTGACTCCACTTTTCCCGTTTGGCTTCGGTATGTCTTACACGGCGTTTGGTTACAGCAACCTCACGGTCAGCGCCGTCAGCCCTTCGGGACAGGTCCAAATTGGCTTTGACCTGACGAATACTGGTGGTCGCGCGGGCGCTGAAGTGCCCCAGCTTTATCTGAGCTTCCCCCCCGCCGCCGGCGAACCGCCGAAGTTGCTCAAGGGATTTCAGAGAATTCCCCTCTCGCCCGGACAGACCCAACACGTGACTTTCAATCTCCGTTGGGAGGACCTTGCGAATTGGGATGCCACGGCGCGCGGTTGGATCGTATCGCCGGGTTTATTTCAAGTCCTGGTAGGCGCTTCTTCGCTCGACATCCGGTTGACAGGCGCCTTCACAGTCTCTGAGCCAATTCCACCGAGCGATCTCGCGAACGTGGCATTGCACCAGCCGGCAACGGTTTCATCAACCCTTTCGACAAACACCCCGGGTTGGGCAGCCGTGGACGGTGACCCAACCACCGCATGGTCCTCCGCAGGCGGCGTGCCGCAATGGATTTCCGTGGACCTTGGCGTGACGCGGGACCTGTCGCGAGTGCGGTTGAGCTGGAACACCAATTACGCGAGCAATTACGCCATCCAGATTTCATCGGACGGAACAAACTGGACCGCTCTTTCCAATACCAACAACGATAATGGCGGCATTGAAGACATTTTGGTTTCCGGCCGTGGCCGATACGTGCGCGTTTACGGGACAGCCGAGGGATCGCCAGGCAATGGTTTTTCGCTTTCGGAACTGGAAGTTTACGCCCAACCGCAACGACCCTTCGGCGGGACCGTCAACCATCTGCCGGGCCAAATCCAGGCGGAGGATTACGACACCGGCGGCCAGGGGGTGGCATATTACGACGATACATCGGGAAATTCGGGCAGCGCCTTTCGTTCGGACGATGTCGACATCGAGGCGACCGCAGACGCGGGCGGCGGTTACGATGTCGGGTGGATTGATCCGGGCGAGTGGCTGGAATACACGGTGAACGTACCCGACCCCTCCGCAATTTACACTATCCAGGCGCGGGTAGCGTCCACGGCCGCCGGTCAAATGCGCGTGCGGCTTGATGGAGTCATCCTCGGCGTAATCCAAATTCCCAACACCGGCGGCTGGCAGAATTGGCAGACCGTCACGCTGACTAACGTTCCCATCGCCGGGGGCAACGGCTCAAAAGCGTTGCGGCTGGAGATGCTCACCGCGGGGTTCAACGTCAATTGGATCGAGTTCGACCGGGTGCAGATTTGTGCCACCAACAACGTTGCGCTGAATCAGACGGCTTCGGCATCGTCGCTGGAATCGGGCAGCTACCCCGCGGCGTCCGCCTTTGATGGCGATCCGACCACACGCTGGTCCTCGGCCTTCAGCGATCCTCAGTGGATCCAAGTGGACCTCGGCTCAGTGCAAAATATCGGACGGGTCAGGCTCGATTGGGAGAACGCCTTTGCCCAAAGTTACAGCATTCAACTGTCCACCGACAGCAGCACATGGACCACCGTTTATACGACGACCAACGGCCCGGGCAGTATCAACGACCTGGCGGCGCTGGGCAATGGCCGTTATGTGCGGATGTACAGTACACAGCGCGGGACGAGCTACGGGGATTCGCTCTGGGAATTCGAAGTTTATCCGGCCCTTGCGCCAGTGTTGGCAATCGCTCTTAGCGGGACCAACGCCGTGCTTTTCTGGCCGATGTCGGTGACCAGTTGGCTGCTGCAAACTGCGCCGGCATTGGGGCTTCCCGGCGGATGGAACCCCCTGACCAACACTCCTTCGTTCCTGAACTCCGAATACATTGTCACGAATGCGGTCGGCGCGGCGGCGCAATTCTACCGCCTCGCACTGAAACCTTGAAATTCGCCCGGACGTGCCGTGAAACAGTTTTTCGTCCGGCGAGTCTTTGGACAAAACTTGGCGGGGGTCGCCTGAAAGTGCATAATCCGGATTGGAAATGATCAGATCCAATTTCCTGAAGGCCTTGTTATGAAGCCGATCGTCCATCCGACGGGACTGAGGATTGCCGGCGCGGCCACAGGTACGGTGACGCTGTTGATCGGCCTTTTGTTTTCCCTCACCGTCTCGCACCTGGTCGGCCAGGATGCGGCGCTGCCGGAATTGCTGACAGCGGAGCAGGTGCGGCAGTTGACGCCAGAACAGGCAGCGCGTCATTACCCGGTGCGATTGCGTGGGGTGCTGACGTTCTTCGACCAGGCCCAGTTTTACCGGTTTTTCCAGGACAACACGGCGGGCATCTATCTTTTCCCGAGTGATGCGTTGACCAATTCAGCTCTGGCGACCGGAGAACTGGTGGAGATCGAAGGCCAGACCAGCCCCGGCGAATATGCGCCGACGGTCACGCCGCGGCAGACCAGAATTCTGGGCACGGGAGCCTTCCCGCCCGCAAAACCGGTTTCCTTCGAAGCCCTGGCCAGCGGGGAGGAAGACAGCCAGTTCGTGGAGGTTCATGGCATCGTCCGTGCGGTCAGCTTCGACACGCAAACCCGGTACTATTCAATTGAAATTGCAACCGGCGGCGGCCGCTTGACGGCGCTGGCGACCCAACTGCCCGTCCAACGGGAGCAAGATTTGGAGGACAGCACCGTCAGAATTCGTGGTGTGTGCGTCAGCCGCTTTAACCTGCAGCGCCAGTTGTTCGATCTCCGATTGCTGGTGCCGCGTCCCACGGACGTGGTCATTGAAACACCCGCTCCGACCCATCCGTTCGATGTGCCCACCCGCCCCATCGAGCGGCTGCTGCAATTCACCCCGAGCGGTCCTTACGGTCACCGCGTTAAAGTCAGCGGCACGATCATCTATTCCCGGGACGATGCGCTGTACATCGAAGATAAAACGGAAGGACTGTATGTCGAGACGCACCAGACCAATTCTCTGCTTCCCGGCGATCAGGTGGAGGTTTTGGGGTTTCCCGCCAAGGGCGAGTACACACCCATGTTGCAGGATGCCATCTTCCAGAAAGTCGGCTCCGGGCCGTTGCCGATGCCGGATTCCATTACGGCGGATGAGGCACTGAAGGGAACGCATGATTGCCGCCTCGTGCAGATTGAAGCCACCATTCTGGATCGGACACGGTACAGCCGCGAACAATTTCTGGTGCTGCAATCCGGCGGTTTTATTTTCAATGCCTATCTGGAGCGGAAGAACGTGGGTGTGGAATTTGCCTATTTGCAGAACGGCTGCAAAGTTGCGGTCACCGGCGTCTGTCTGATTGAGCGGGGCAATGACTGGCGGGTCGGGCCCGACTGGCGCTCAAAATCCTTTCGCCTCCTGTTGCGTTCGGCGGGCGACATTTTGGTATTACAGCGGCCGCCCTGGTGGAATTTGCAGAAATTGCTGTGGATTGTCGGCATCTTGTGCGTCACCGTGCTGGTAGTGCTGATTTGGGTAGGCGTGCTGCGCCGGCGCGTCCAGCAACAAACCCGGATCATCCGCCAACAACTTCAGACCGAGGCGGCTTTGAAAGAGCGTTATGAAGACCTCTTTGAAAACGCCAACGATATGGTTTTCACGTACGATGAGTCTGGAAAAATCACGTCCATCAATAAAACCGGCGAAGAAATACTGGGCCGCCCCCGCGACGCCATTCTGTCCAGAAATCTGGTGGACTTCGTGGTCGAAGAACAGCGCGCGGCCGCAGCCAACTGGCTGGCGCAGGTGACGCAAAACGCGGAATCACCGCCAGCGGAATGGGAGTGCCTCAACGCCGCCGGACAACGCATCCGGCTGGAGATCAGCTCACGTGTGGTCCGGCGGGCGGGAAAGCAAATGGAAGTGGAAGGTGTCGCGCGCGACATCACCGAGCGAAAACGGCTGGAGCGTGAGATCCTGGAAATCAGCAGCCGGGAACAACGCCGGATCGGACACGACCTGCACGACGGTGTCTGTCAGCAACTGGCGGCGATCGCCTACCGGATGGACATCCTGGCCGAACAGTTGCAGGAAAAAGGCCTGCCCGAATCATCCGAAGCCGAACGTGTGGGCGGACTGGTCAATGAGGCCATTGACCAGACCCGCGGCGTGGCGCGCGGGCTGTTTCCGATCAGTTTGCAGGAAAACGGACTGGTGTCGGCGTTGGAAGAATTGGCGGTCAACACCAGCAATCTATTCAAAGTCCGATGCCAGTTCTCCACCGAAGGCCAGCTTCCCAAAGTGGAAAATGGGGTGGCCTTGCATTTGTATTACATTGCGCAAGAGGCCGTATTGAACGCGGCCAAACACGGCCAGGCCAGTCACATAACCATCTCCCTGGCGCGCGCCAATGATCGCTTCGTTCTGGCCGTCCGGGACGACGGGACGGGTTTTGAGCTGTCCAACGACGGCTCCAACGGGATGGGCATCCGCATTATGCGCTACCGGGCGCGCGTCATCGGCGCAACCTTGGACTTGAAAAGTCAGCCCGGGCGGGGCACTCAAATCAGTTGCGCATTTTACGCCACCGCTTGATACTCCCGCAAATCGTCAACCATGAACGAACACGCCGCCAATCCGGTCGATGCGTCGCAGGGGAATGTCCGCCCGCCCGTCAAGAGCCGGATTTACATTGTGGATGACCACGCCATGTTCCGGGAAGGCTTGCGCTATCTGATTGACCGCGAGCCGGACTTAACGGTGTGCGGCGACACCGCGGATGCCGACGAGGCGGTGCGAGCCATTGATGAGTTAAAACCCGACCTGGTCATTGCCGATATCTCCTTGTCTGGCACCACCGGGATTGACCTCATCAAGGCCATAAAGAGCAAATACGAGGACTTGCCGGTGCTCGTGGTCTCCATGCATGAGGAGTCCCTTTATGCGGAACGCGCTTTGCGCGCCGGGGCCACGGGGTATGTGATGAAACAAGAGCCGGCCAAGACCGTGAAAATGGCCATCCGCAAGGTGCTCGGTGGTGACATCCATTTAAGCGAAAAGATGGCGACCTCCATGCTGGGTAAATTTATGCGAGGCGGCCAGGATGAGCCGCCCGCTTCGCCCATTGAATCTTTGAGCGACCGCGAATTGGAAGTCTTCCGGATGTTGGGCGAGGGCAAGGCCACGCGCCAAATCGCGGAAGAACTGGATTTGAGCATTGCTACCATCAACTCCTTCAGAAACCGGATCAAAGAGAAATTGAAGTTGAAAAATTCCACCGAACTGATGCTGCACGCCATTCACTGGGTTCGCGAAGGCTCTGCCAATTGAGCCGTGGTTGGAAACCCGTCCAGCTTTCGGTTATTGGCTCGCATCGGATGCGTGCGTCCGTGGTTGGCTGGTGCGGTGGTCGCGCTGGGAACCGCCGGCGCGCAAGGGGATTGGCAACTGCTCTGGAGCGACGAATTCAACGGCAACCTGGTGGATACGAATCATTGGAAGTTCGAGATTGGGAATCATCATGGCTGGGGAAACCACGAATTGGAGTATTACACCGACCGTCCGGAAAACGTCTGTGTCAGCAACGGCGTCCTCCATATCATCGCCCGGTCCAGCTCGACCGACCGACTTTCGTATACGTCAGCCCGGTTGAAAAGTCAGGGGCTGTTTGCCGCGCAATACGGTCGCTTCGAATTCCGGGCAAAACTCCCCGCAGGACGAGGTTATTGGCCGGCGCTGTGGTTAATGCCCGAACATTCAGTCTATGGCGGTTGGCCAGCTTGTGGTGAAATTGACGTTATGGAAAACCGGGGCAGCAATCCTACTGTGGCCCAGGGAACCATCCATTATGCGGACGCAGATGGCCGCCATCTTCAGTCCGCGGCAAGGTACACGTTCCCGCCGAATGACGGCGCGACCAACTTTCACACCTATCTTCTGGAATGGACGACCAACTCAATCAGTTGGTTTGTAGATAATCACCTGTATGAAACGCAGACCAATTGGTCCACTGCCGGGGCTGCGTATCCAGCGCCTTTCAACCAGCCGTTTTATATTATTATGAACCTGGCCGTGGGCGGCGATTACGTCGGTAATCCGGATGCCCATACGGTTTTCCCGGGCGAGATGCAGGTGGATTATATCCGGGTTTACAGTAATGTCGCGAGGAAACCCCTCCGATAAATTGAAATCGCTTCGGGGATTGCCGCGTTAACTCGCGGCTGGTCAGCAATCTGAATGCGATTTTAGAAACTCATTTCAAAGCCAAAAAGGCCACCCGACATTATCGAGTGGCCTTTGTCGAAACTGAGAGGGAGTTAGCTATGCCGCCGACGCAGGAAGTAGAACGGCAGGCCCATGCCCATGGCCACCAGCGCCAAGCTGGACGGCTCCGGCACGGTCAGCGAAGCACTATCAAAGTACACAGTATCTGTCGGGCTTTGGCCGCCGCTTTGCATAAACATGAGATACGGCGAGGCATACACCGCTCCTGCTGGTGCGGTGGCGGTCACAGTATATTGTGTCCACGTACCGACGGCACCGACTGCAGACCAACCGGTCTCGGTAGTGCTCAAATTGTTCAAGCCAGCGTCGAAAAACTGAAGCTGAACATCAATTGGGGTAGACCAATTCGGGTCAGTAAGGGCAACCGGAGCCAAGACACTAACGCTTAATTGGTAAGTCGAACCTGGAGTGGCACCACTTACTATTTGATAGGTTCCAGCCGGATTCCAACTCGCCCCGCCTTCCGTCACCGCCAAAGAATAGATGCCATCCAGTGCATAGGCGGATGATTGGACTGACCCATTCGGTCCGAAGTAGTTAGCCCAACCCTGATTGACGCCCGCCAAGGTTATTGGATTGGCAGTGAATAGACTTGCACTCTCAAAGGAGCTATTCACAAGAAGGTTTGGTGTTGCCTGTGCGGTCGAAACACTCAACGCAAGCCCTGCGATTAGGCCGATAACACCGCCACTGATTTTTAGGAACGTTTTCATAATACTGTTGTTTGGTCGTTTACTCATTAGTTTTCCGGTTGCACCGAACTGTGACATTTTTTACTACATTGCGCTGCTTGTGTCAAGAACTTTTCGTTGGATAAGTATTATAAAACTCGAACGCTCGACGAAGGCAGATGCGATTGACAATACAATTCTATCTAATTGATTTCGAGGTTGTTACAATACATTTGTCTCTCGCTCAGAAATCTATTATCCTGTGCTGAAAAGTTGATCCCCGGTTTATTTGTGAAGAATACGCCTATCATGCGTACCCAAACCCTTCCTTCGAGGCGTCGGCTTTGGTTGATGCGACTTTCCGCCATGTTTGTCGTTCCTCTGACCATTTTGGGGGCTGTTGAACTAGTACTTCGTTTGGCCGGATATGGCTACAATCCCGATTTTTTTAGCCGCCTCCGGATTGACGAACGGGATTTCTATTTCCCGAATGAGTGGTTTGGTTCTCGATTCTTTCCACCGGCTATTGCCCGCACCATTACGCCCTTTCGATTCCCGGCAGCCAAATCAACCAACACCTACAGGATATTTTTGTTTGGCGAATCCGCTGCCAATGGAGATCCAGATCCGACTTATGGCGTCGCCCGGTACCTTCAGGTGCTACTGCGCGAACGGTTTCCGGGAACCGATTTCGAAGTGGTTTGTGTGGCAATGACGGCGATTGATTCAAACGTCATCCTGCCGATTGCGCGGGACTGTGCCTGCCATCAGGGCGATTTGTGGCTTGTCTACATGGGCAACAACGAAATGGTCGGGCCCTTTGGTGCCGAATCGGCTTATGGCCTCCGGGCACCGCCGCTCGGCGTGATACGAACCATTCTCGCCATCAAAGCCACCAGAACCGGACAACTGTTCGACAATGTACTCCGGCGCTTAAGAAACAGTTCCTCAACTCCGAAAACCTGGGGTGGCATGCAGATGTTCATGAACGGTCGCATTGGATATGACGATCCGGCACGACTACGGGCTTACGCGAATTTTAAGGGAAATCTGGAAGACATTTTGCGTTCAGCGCAACGGGCAGGAGTAGCTGTCGTTTTGAGCACGGTCGCGGTAAACCTGAAGGACTGCGCGCCGTTCGCCTCGGTTCACGCGCCAGCGCTGAGCACAAGCCAATTATCCGCTTGGAAACAGATTTTCGAAGCAGGCATCACCAATGAATCCGCCGGTTCGTACCAGGACGCTCTGACTCTGTATCGCAAGGCGGCTGAGATTGACCCGCAGTTCGCCGAATTACAGTTTCGCATGGGTGATTGTGATTTGGCATTGACCAATTATGCTCAAGCCCTGCAGGACTTTGAGTCGGCGCGCGACGCTGATGCGCTCGATTTCCGGGCGGACACACGCATCGATGCCATCATTCAGGAAGCGGCGTCCCATCATGCCGCGCAGGGTGTTCATCTCGTGGATGCCGCCGGGGTCCTTGCGCAGAACTCGCCGGAAGGAATCCCCGGACTGAACTTCTTTTACGAGCACGTACATTTGAATTTCGCCGGCAATTATCTGCTGGCACTCAATTTTGCCGAAGAGATTAGAAGTCTGCTTCCCGGCTCCATCACTGCCCACGACCGTGGAAGCTGGGCGTCTGAGGAACTGTGTGAACGCCGCCTCGCGTTGACGGTCTGGGACCGGCAACGGGTCTGGCAGCCCATACTTGACCGAATATCATCCCCACCTTTTACCGGACAGTTTGAGCATGCCACCAATCTTAAGTTATGCGAGGCGGAATGGAATGAAGCCAGAGCCCAGATGAATACTCAAACGCCCGAGCAGGCCCGGCAAATGTACGAGCAGGCTCTGGCTCTGGCGACGGATGACTATTTTTTGCATGGAAATTTCGAGCGGTTCCTGGAATCGGGTGGATCTCTGGCGCAAGCGATTGTGGAAGCCAAACACTGTTGTGAGCTCTTTCCACAGATGCCGGGGGAATATTACTATGTTGGTGCCCTGTTGGTTCGTGAAGGAAAAACCAGTGAAGCCGCCAATTATTTTTCCCGCGCCATTGCCATCCGGAACGATTACGCGGAAGCCCAGGATGCGATGGGAGAGCTTCTGGCAAACCAGCAGAAAACCGACGAGGCGATTCGTTGGTTCAAGCGGGCCATCCGCTCAAATCCCGACTACGTGGACACGTATTTGAATCTGGGATTCCTCCAGCAAAACCTGGGGGAAGTCAATGCGGCGATGGCCAGTTATCAGAAAGCCGCCGATCTGGAGCCGGAGGGGCCGGCCGATTATTTCCATCGAGCCAATATGGCTGCCGCTTCGTTCGGGTGGGATGAAGCCATGGCAGATCTGCGCGCGCTGCTGAAAGCCAAACCCGACTTTTGGCAGGCGCATTACATGCTGGGAATGGAATTGGCGGCAAACGGGAAAATTGAGGAGGCGCAAAAGGAATTTGCGGCAACGGTTCATTATCGTCCAGACTTTGCGCCGGCCCATTTATATCTGGGAACCACCCTGGTGGCTCAGAAAAAGCCGGACCAGGCACTTGCAGAGTTTAGCACGGTTTTGCAGCTTGACCCCGCAAACAGTGCGGCCCGGCAGCAAATTGAAAGCATCGAAGCTGCTTTACGCCACAATCCTTGAAATCTAGGCTCCGCACCAAAACCAGTCGCTCCCCTCAATGGCTTTCGCCGGAGTAAGACGGCGGTGTATCGGCCAGATTGCTACCCCAATTGGTGTTCGCGAGGGCGCCTAAATCATAAATCAACGTTCCCCCGCCGGAAATATCCGAATAGCGGAGCCACGGTTTGTCCCACGACTGCCCGTTCAACGTCACACCTTGGACATAAGGCGCATCCTTCGCTGCCCCGTGCCCGATGACGGTCAAGTCGCCATGCGGCAGATGCAGCACCACTTTGGGAAACAACGGGCTGCCCAGCACGAGAACGTCGGAGCCCGGCAGTTCAGGATACATCCCCAACGCGCTGAACAGATACCAGGACGACATTTCACCCACGTCGTCGTTGCCGGGATAGGCATTGTCACCAGAGCCGTAAAGCTCCGTCATCGCCCGGCGCACGATGCTTTGCGTTTTCCACGGCTGGCCCCAGAAATCATAAATCCACGGCGTTTCTAGGCACGGCTCGTTGCCCAGCCAAGCCATCCACGCGTCCGGGCCCTGGTCGCCGACGTCCAGTTTGGTGAAGAAGGCGTCCAGCCGTTTGGCCGCAACATCCGCCCCACCGAGCAATTCCGCCAGCTCCTTTTCATTGAACGGCACCATCCACAAATATTGCCCCGCCGTCCCTTCCACATAAGCCTGATTCTTGTCATAACGCCCGACATTATTGGTGAAGCCCGGTGCCCACGAGCCATCCCGCCGGCGCATCTCCAAATAACTGCTGGCCGCGTTGAAATGGTTCTTCCAGTTCTGCGCGTGCTGCAACAGCATCGCCCTGTTGGTTTCGTCACCCAACGCGTGGGCAAATTGCGACAGCGCAAAATCGGCTGAATTGTATTCCAGCGTCATGGAAACATTGCCATAGCCACCCCGCTGGTGCTCCGGCACGTAACCCAGTTTCAGATAATCCTCCAACGCATCACGCTCGTTGAGCCCCGACCGCGGCGCCCGCACCGATGGATCCGTTGCCGCGCGGACCAATCCTTCCAGCGCCGCCCGGGTGTCGAAATTGGTCGCTCCAAAAGCGTAATAATCCGCGATCATCGCCGCCGCCGGGTCGCCCATCATCACGCCGCTGTCCTCGCTGATGCATCCCCAACGCGGGAACGTGCCGCCTTGCTGGTAATCCACGAGCAGCGATTGCGCCATGTCGCTGGCTTCCTTTGGCGCAAGCATGCCAAGCAATTGGCACTCGCTCCGATATATGTCCCACCCCGAAAATATCCCGTATTGCACCCGACCGTCCGCCACTGCGTGAACCTGGCCGTCGTAGCCCGCGTACTGGCCGTTGGCGTCTGACACCACTACCGGCCCCAGCAACGCGTGATACAGCATCGAATAAAAGGTCACCAATTCGTCCTGCGTCCCGCCGCTGACTTGAATCTTGTTCAACCAGGCATTCCAGATGTCTCCGGCGGCGGCGGCCATACTGTCAAAATTCTTTGCGGAGAAGGCGGACGCCGGGTTTTCCGCCGCCACATTTGCTTTGGCGTTGGCGATGCTCACATAAGAAATCCCCACCTTCACCAGCACTGTCCGGTCCCCGGATGCCTTGAAGGTGACAAACGCGCCGGAGGCGGTGGCGGTCCCCTGGGTGGCGCCTTCCGTCAGCAACTTGTCACTCCAGGTGCTGTAATTTTTGAACGGCCGGTTAAAAACGGCGTAAAAATAAATCGTCCGCACCTCGCGCGTATCGCAGAAATGGCCGCCAACCGACCAGCCCGTGATTTCACGGGCACTCGGATTAATGCTGATTCCCGAGGCCGCCGAACCGTTGATGTCGCTGGCAGCGTTAATCATCAGCGACTCAGGTTCCGCGCCAGGATAGGTGATGCGGCCAAAACCCGTCCGCATCGTAGTGGTCAGCTCTACCTTCAGGCCGCTGTCAAAGGTCACGCCGTAATAGCCGGGTTTCGCGATTTCGTTGCTGTGTGAAAATGGCAGGGCGAACGCGCGCCGATCGTCGGGCGGAGCGGTGGGAGGCAGGCCCAAAATCGGCATCATGGCAAAATTCCCGCCGTAGCCGCAACCCGCACCGCTGATGTGGTCCACACTGAAGTCGGAAATGCGCTTGTCGCCGTCAAAGTAGCCACAAACGTGGCGGCCGGTTTCAGTGTCGGGACTCCATTGAATCATGCCAAACGGCAATGTCGCGCCGGGATAAAGATTGCTGCTGTCCCCGATATTCCCCAACGTCCTGCCCGTGCCGCACATTGGCCTGGCATATTGCACCAGATTTTCGACGGCATAAGCCGGTTCCGAACGCCGGTTGGTTTCCGGCATCTGGTAAGTGTTGCAGGAAGTGGTCGCCAGCAGCAGGATGCCGGCTCCGGGAGTCCATAAGTTGGATATTTTCATAAGAACGATTTAGCATTCAATTTACTTCCAGGAACGTGCGCTGCCACGGTCCGCCATCGCTATGGGGTTGTCGCCGATACTAATGCCTGGTCCACTGATTTCAAGTGCGACTTCCCCGCTCGCGAATGCGCGCCCCCCGGAACCAACGAGTGCGATTACCGGGCAACAACTTCCGAAGGTTCCACCGATCAACAGGCCGGAGGAGATTCACAATCGCACGGACGAAAACTCCTTCATTTGCCGGCAAAGCTTTGCTCGGCTTGAATTTGGCCGCCACTTTCCAGTCACAGCCCGGGACAAATTCGTTGTTTTGCCGGCGAATTCCGGCATTCTCCCCGGCCATGAATATTCCAAAGGCATTTGAGCCGCCGCCGCTCCGGTTGATGGGTCCGGGACCGAGCAATGTCGCGCCGTCCGTTTTGCAGGCAATGTCGCGACCGCTTGTCGGGCATCTCGACCCGGCGTTCGTCAATCTGATGGAGGAGACCAAAACCATGCTGCGGCAGGTTTTCCTCACGCAAAATGAAATGACCTTCCCTGTCAGCGGAACTGGCAGCGCCGGCATGGAATTTTGTTTCGTTAATCTGCTAGAACCGGGAGATGAAGTCATCATTGGCGTCAACGGCGTGTTCGGCACTCGGATGTGTGACGTGGCAGAACGCTGCGGGGCAAAAGTCGTCCGGGTCGAAGCCCCGTGGGGCAACATCATCGAACCGAAACCTATCGCCGATGCGCTCGGCAAAGTTGCCAAACCAAAATTCGTGGCCATCGTCCACGCCGAAACGTCGACCGGCGCGTTGACACCGGTCGAGGAAATTTCCCGGCTCGCGCACGAGGCGGGCGCGTTATTCCTGCTCGACACGGTCACGTCGCTCGGCGGCTGCCCGGTGCGAATTGATGAATGGGCCGTGGACGCCGTCTACAGCGGCACCCAGAAGTGTCTGAGTTGTCCGCCCGGTTTGTCGCCGGTGTCATTGAGTCCGCGCGCTCTCGAAATTGCAAAGCAACGCAAAACGAAGGTCCAGAGCTGGTATCTGGACGTGAATTTGCTGTCGTCGTATTGGGGACAGGAACGGGTGTACCATCATACCGCGCCGGTCAGTATGAATTACGCATTACACGAAGCGTTGCGCCTGGTGCTGACAGAAGGCCTGGAGAACCGGTGGCGGCGGCATGAGCAGAATCACCTGGCGTTGCGGACCGGTCTCGGAGCCTTGGGCATGAAAATCGTGTCTCAGGCGGGTCATCAACTCTGGCAGCTCAACGCCGTCGGGGTGCCGGATGGCGTGGATGAGTCCGCCGTGCGCAAACAACTGCTGGCCGGTTATAACATCGAAATCGGCGCCGGTCTCGGCCCGCTCAAGGGCAAAATCTGGCGCATCGGATTGATGGGCGAAACGTCGTCGCGCGAAAATGTGGAAACGGTCCTGGCCGCGCTGCAAAAGATTTTGAAAAAATGAACCTTCACGCGCGATTTGTGAAATCGGATTGATGCTGAAAAAGTCACCCATCACGCATTGCGCATGAATCCGGCGCCGGACCTCGTGCTTTTCAATGCCGATATCCGCACGATGGATGATGAAGTTCCGCGCGCGGAGGCCGTTGCGATTTGCGGCAACAAAATCACAGCCGTCGGCAGCTCAATAGAAATTCGCGCGCTGGCAAGCAGACAGACACGTCAGATCGACGCCGAGCGCCGGCTGGTGCTGCCCGGTTTCAACGACGCGCACGTGCATTTTGTGGCGGGCGGATTTCAGTTGTCCAACGTGGATTTACGCGACGCGAAATCGCCGGCTGAACTCGCGCGGCGCATCGGCGCGCACGCAAAAAAACTTCCCGCCGGCTGCTGGATCACTGGCGGTGAATGGGATCATGAAAACTGGCCGGGCGCGCTGTTGCCGGAGAAAAATCTGATTGATGCCGTGACACCGGCACATCCGGTGTTTGTTCAGCGCACCGACGGCCACATGGCGCTGGCCAACAGCCTCGCGTTGAAAATCTCCGGCATTGTCCGTGAGACCAAAGATGTTCCCGGCGGATTGATCGTGCGTGACGAGCGCGGCGAGCCGACCGGCGTTTTGAAAGACGCAGCCATGCCCCTTGTCGAAAAACTCATTCCGACGCCGACATTCGGCGAACAAATTTCGGCCGCGCGAGCCGCCGGGGAATACGCGGCATCGCTCGGTGTCACGAGTGTGCAGGACATGTCGGCCGACCGTGACGTGGCTGTTTACCAAACGCTGCTCGAGCGCGGCGAACTCGAGACGCGAATTTATGCAGTGCGTTCGATTGTGTCCCGGGAAACGCTTTTGAGCCGGCACGGAGAATTTGGCGACGACGTGCTGCGCGTCGGCGGGTTGAAGGGATTTTCCGATGGCAGTCTTGGTTCGAGCACCGCTCTTTTTTTTGAATCGTATTCGGACGCGCCGGAAAATCATGGACTCTTGTTCGACCAGATGTTGCCGGAGGGAATCATGCTCGGACGCGTGCGGGCAGCGGACCGGGCGCATCTTCAGGTGATGATTCACGCCATCGGCGACGAAGCGAATTTTCGCGTGCTGGAAATTTTCAAACAGGCCGCCGAACAAAATGGCCCGCGCGACCGGCGCTTTCGCATCGAACACGCGCAGCATTTGCGCCCGCAGGAAGTCCCACGGTTCGGTGCGGAGGGCGTGATCCCTTCGATGCAACCTTATCACGCGATTGACGACGGTCGTTGGTGTGAAAAACGCATTGGCCGTGATCGCTGCAAAACCGCTTACGCCATCCGCTCGTTGCTTGACTCCGGCGCGCGCGTGGCGTTCGGCACGGATTGGCCGGTCGCGCCGCTGAATCCGATGCCCTCCATTTACGCTGCAGTGACGCGCCGGACGCTCGACGGCAAAAACCCGGGTGGCTGGTTTCCGGAACAAAGAATTTCCGTCGCCGAAGCCGTGCGTTGTTACACCGCAAATTCCGCCTACGCCGAATTTGCGGAAAATGTCAAAGGCACTTTGACGCCGGGAAAACTCGCCGACCTGGTGATGCTCGACAGAAATATTTTCACGATTGATCCTCTGGAAATTGCGACGGCAAAAGTGTTGCTGACGCTCGCGGACGGAAGCATTGTTTTCGAGCGAAGGTGAATTCAGCGCGCGACCGTGCCTTCGATTTGTCCGTGGGGCTCGTCGGTCGGGACGAACAGTTCGTTTTGGTTTTCCAGGCCGAAGGGCTTGAGATTGATGAGGAGGCAGTGCTGGTTCGGCATCGCGACGTGGATTTTCGAAATTGCGGGCGCGACCTTCAAGGCTGCTTCACCCATCTCATACAGCGTTACCTGCACGGACGGACTGTATTTCTTCGCAAAGACTGCCAGCATCGCCTCAAGAATTTTTGCGTTTGCTCGGGAATAACTGCCCGGCTTCTTTCGGTACGTCCAGACCGCCCTCAGTTTCGTCGCTAAAATCCGGTCGTGGGTCTCCGGCAACGTGGTGAATTCGTCGCGCACGAAGTCTGCAAACCCCGAGGCGGTCGTCTTGAGGATGAGCAGGTCCTGGATGCCGGATTCGACGACGGTTTCCTTTCGCGTCGAAGTGATTTTTGAGAACGGTCGGGCCGCGCCCTTTTCGGCGAACGAATGGGCGTGCGGCTTGCCGCCAACCGGCATTCTCGCCCAACAATGTTCCATCAGGCTGATCTCGACCCGGTTAACCTGCCGGTAGCTTTTGAGAAAATGCCCGGCCAGCGCCAGTCCGAACTCTTCGGTTTCCGCGCCGAGTTTTTTTTGGGCGAGAACGTTGACGGTGTTTTTCATCGAGTCGGTCGCCACCACCAGCCGGTTGTCGGCCCGGGTGAAGGACGCGTCGAAGTTGCCTTGCAGCATGACCTGCACGTCGAGTTCCTTGACCGAGTGACGCGGCCCATCGCGGAAGACCTTCAGCACGCGCACCCGCGCTTTCCCGTATTTATGCCCGATCAATTTCATGACGGAAACTCAGAGCGCGCCGAATGCTTCATCCAGGACTTCCAGCACAAAATCCGCGTCGGCTTGCGTGAGGCACATTGGCGGCGCGAACCGGATGGTTTGCCCCCACAACCCGCCTTTGCCAAGCAACAACCCTAGTTCGCGCGCGTTTTCCACCGCCTGGGCGCACTCGGCCTTGGCCGGTTCTTTCGTCGTGCGGTCGCGCACCATTTCGATGCCCAACATCAAGCCCTGGCCGCGGATGTCGCCGATGATTTTATGTTTCTCTTTCAGCTTGTTCAGTCCGGTCTTGATGTGACCGCCAAGCCGGAGCGCGTTTGCCTGCAAATTTTCTTTCTCAATGACTTCCAGCACGGCCAGGCCGACGGCGCTGACGACGGGATTGCCGCCAAATGTGTTGAAATGGATTTTGCCTACCAGGGCGGACGCGATTTTCGGCGTGGTGACGACCGCCCCGAGCGGCACGCCATTGCCGATGCCCTTGGCCAACGTGACGATGTCGGGAATCACGCCCTGCGTTTCAAAACCCCAGAAATGCGTGCCGGTGCGGCCAAAACCGGTCTGCACTTCGTCCGCAATACACACGCCGCCCGCGGCGCGGACGTGCTCATAAACATTTTTCAGATAACCTTGCGGAAATTCCACGAAACCGCCAACGCCTTGGATGGATTCCGCGATGAACGCCGCCACCTTGCCCGGCGTGGCGTAATCAATCAACGACTTCACGTCGTCGGCATATTTTTTACCGGCCTCGGCGTCGTCATAACCGAAAGGGCCGCGATACGGATACGGCGCGAGCGCGTGATGCACGCCGAAGCTGTGCGGCACATTGTATTTCCAACTGCTGTGCGCCGTGACAGACATGCCGGAGGCGTTGCCACCGTGATACGCGTTGCGCAATGCAATCACGTCATAGTTACCCGTCGCGACGCGTGCCATGAGCAGCGCCAGATCGTTTGCCTCCGAACCCGAGTTCACGAAATAACAAACCTTGAGTTCGCCCGGGAATTTTGAGGCGAGCTTTTCGGCGTAACGTGTAACATTCGGCTGCAAATAGATAGTCGTCGAATGCTGCAGGATTTCGTTCTGCCGGTTCGCCGCCGCGACCACATGGGGATGGCAATGACCGACACTGACGGTTACGATGCCGCCGAGGCCATCGAGGTAGCGTTTGCCGGTTTCGTCCCAGACATATTGCATCTTCCCTTCCACGAGCATGATGGGGTTTTTGTAGTAGAGGAAGATGGCGGGGTTCATGAACTGCCGGCGCAGCGAGGCAACCTCGGCGGCGGACGGCCCGGTGTATCTTTGCGGTTGATGACTGCACGGGGGCAGCGGCACGTTTTTCATAAATAACTAGAGTCTTGGCCAAAATTTCCGCAGTGCAAGGTAAATGACGAACGCCATCGCAAAGCCGATGAACCATGCGTAATTGTAAAGCTGCGCGAGGCACGGCGGGACACTGTCCGCAGACAGCGCCTTCACGTTGACCAAGAAGCCGGGCAAGCTCGGCAACGCCCCCGCCACAAACGCGACCAGCGCCACAAGGCTGAACCCGTTGGTAAAACGATACTCCCCGTCGGGCTGGTAAAGCGCCGTGACGTTCAGTTTGCGCCGGCGATAAACAAAATAGTCCGCAATCAGGATTCCGCCAATCGGCCCGAGCAACGCGCTGTAGGCAATGAGCCAGGTGAAGATATAGCCCGTCGGGTCGGCGACCAGTTTCCACGGCATCATCAAGACGCCGATGATGCCGGTGATGAACCCGCCGGTGCGAAAGGAAATTTTCCTCGGGGCCAGGTGCGCGAAATCGTTGGCCGGCGAGACGACGTTCGCCGCAATATTCGTGGCCAACGTGGCCACGCACAGCGCGAGCATGGATACCACCAGCACCGCCGGATTCTGGAAACGCGTCAGCACGTCCACCGGGTCCCAGATGGTCCGGCCGAATATAATAGCCGTCGCTGACGTGACCGCGACGCCGATGAACGAGTAAAGCGCCATCGTCGTCGGCAGACCGAGGGCTTGTCCGACAATCTGATCCCGCTGTGATCTGGCGTAGCGGGAAAAGTCCGGGATATTCAGCGACAGGGTCGCCCAGAAACCAACCATGCCCGTCAATGCCGGAAAGAAATACGCGAAAAATTTTCCGGCCTGCGGCTGGCCGGCGTCAAATTGCGACGATTGCGACAGAATCGGCCCGAACCCGCCGGCCTCGCGATACGCCCACCATAACAACAGCAGGCCCAACGTAATGAGCAATGGCGCTTTGATGTTCAGCAGCCACCGAATGGTTTCAATACCGCGATAAACGACAAACATATTGATGCTCCAGAAAAGCAGGAAGCACAGGAATTGTCCGCCGGTGATGCCGAGCCAGTTTGCCGCCGGCGTGAAGTTCAAGTGAAAAATGACGGCGCAAATCTTGTAGATGGCCTCGCCGCCAATCCACGATTGTATGCCAAACCAGCCGCAAGCAACCAGCGCGCGCAAAATCGCCGGGACATTCGCCCCGCGCGTGCCAAAGGCCGCCCGGCAATAAACCGGGAAAGGGATTCCGTACTGCGTTCCGGCATGGGCATTGAGGATCATCGGCACCAGCACAATGAGGTTACCGAGAAAAATCGTGAGCACCGCCTGCCACCAGTTCATGCCGCCACCGATCAGCGATGAGGCGAGCATGTAAGTGGGGATGCACGCGGACATGGAAACCCACAGCGCAGCAAAACTTAACAGGCCCCATTTGCGCCGCGACGGCGGTACAGGCGCGAGGTCGGCGTTGAACAGCCGGCTCTGTTCGATGTCGGCTTCGACATCCGGTGCGTTGGCGGCAAGACCGGAGGCGGTGGACATAGGCCGGGTCCGTCCCTGTTTCATCCGCGAACCTTCAATGGCTCCACATGCCGCTCGCCGGGGCCGATGTATTTCGACAGCGGCCGGATGAGCCGGTTGTTCCCAAGTTGCTCCATCACATGCGCCGTGATGCCGGTAACGCGCGCCATCACAAAAATGGGAGTGAATGTGTCAATATCAATGCCCATCATGTAATACATCGGCCCGGTCACAAAATCGACGTTGGGATAAATGCCCTTTTGCTCGATCATCGTCGTTTCCAGAATGTCGGAAATTTCGAGCCAGTTTTCGTGCCCTGTGATGGCGGCCATTTGTCGCGCGTACTTCTTCATCGTCGGCACGCGCGAATCGCCCTTCTTATAAACCCGATGGCCGAAGCCCATAACCACGCGCTTTTCGCGGAGTGCATTCAACAGCCAATCGTGGGCGCGGGCCGGCTCGCCGATTTCCAGCAGCATCCGCATCACCGCTTCGTTGGCGCCGCCGTGCAACTGGCCTTTCAGCGACGCGATGCCGGCAGTGACCGCGCTAAAGATATCCGTCAGGCTCGACGCCACCACGCGTGCGGAAAACGTGGAAGCGTTGAAACCATGCTCGGCATAAAGCACCAACGACACCTCGAACGCGCGCACGACCTCCGGCGCGGGCACCTTCCCGAAACAGACGTGGAAGAAATTTTCCGCGATGCTCAAATCGCTGCGTGGTGGGATAAATTCCTGCCCTTTGCGCAGGCGATAAAATGCTCCCATCATGGTTGGGATTTTCGCCAGCAGGTCGAGGGCGCGGTTGAGATTCGCGGCCTCGTCGGTTTTCTCATGCGCGGGGTCTTCCGTGCCCAGAAAACTCACCGCGGTGCGCAACACGTCCATCGGGTGCGCGGTGTGCGGGCATTTGCGAATCACGTCCAGCAGCGTCGGGCTAAGGTTGCGGCGCGCCCGTTCGTCCGCCTGAAATGATTTCAGTTCGGACGCAATCGGCAACTCGCCGTGCCAGATGAGCCACGCCACCTCCTCAAAGCTGCACTGCTCGGCCAGTTCCTGCACCGGATACCCGCGGTACACCAGCGAGTTAATCTCCGGCAGCACCTTGGAGATGGACGTTGTGTCCACCACCACACCGTCAAGACCGCGATAGATTACGGGGCTCTCGTCACTCATGACTTGCCTTTCGTTTCAGGATTGAAGTTGAATACGTTCTGGTCGAACTGCTCGTAATCTTTATACCGAATCAATTCGTAAAGCGCCGCGCGCGGCTGCATCTGGTTGAGCAACGATTCCTGCGTGCCCGCTTTCTTCAAAGCCGCCAGGCCGTCCTCCACCGCTTTCATTGCCAGCCGCAGCGTCGTCACCGGATAAATCACAAGGTTGATGCCAAGATCAGCCAGTTGTTTTGCCGTCAGTAATTTTGTTTTGCCGAACTCCGTCATATTCGCCAGCAACGGAACCTTGATGGCTTTTCGAAATTTTGCGAACTCGCTCTTGTCGGCCAGCGCTTCGGGAAAGATTGCGTCTGCGCCGGCGTCAATGTAAGCCCGCGCCCGCTCTAGCGCGCCGTCCAAACCCTCGGGAGCCCGCGCATCCGTTCGCGCCATGATGAGAAAATTTTTGTCGCGCCGGGCACGAACCGCGGCGCGAATTTTTTCAGTCATCGCTTTCGCTGTTACGAGGGATTTGTGGTCGAGGTGGCCGCAGCGCTTGGGATTCACCTGGTCTTCCAGGTGACAACCGCATAGTCCAGCGTCTTCCAAAGTTTGAATCGTGCGCGCCACGTTCAGCGCTTCGCCAAAACCCGTGTCGGCATCAATGAGTGCGGGCAAATCCGTCGCGCGGGCAATCGCGCCACCGCGCGCGGCGACTTCCGGCAGCGTGGTCAATCCGATGTCCGGCAAACCCAAATCCGCCGACAGCGCGGCGCCGGATACATACACGCCCTCGAAACCGTGGTTCTCAATCACCATCGCCACGAGCGGCGAGAACGCGCCGGGAAAGCGCAGCAATTTGCCCGACTTGAGCGCCGCCCGGAAATCCTTGCGCTTTTCGACGGCGGATTGGGTCGTTTGGAGCATGGCGGAGATTTTGAACGGTCCGCAGGAATTGTTCAACGCGAATTATCCCTTCTCCGCATCGGATGGGGAGAAGGTGGCGAAGCCGGATGAGGTGTCGAATTCAACGCAAAGAGGTGACACCCGTTTGCAAATCCATTACGTTCGCGGCATGAGCAAGGGCGTGCCCGAAACCACTTCTGCCGAAGCCTTCACCGGTTATGTCGGCGGTAAATGTCTGATGGCATGTCGCGGTGAAGCGTGGCACGACATCAAGGCCTGGATCGTGGCCTTGCCACGTGTCACTGATACTTTGCCGCTTCCCTCCGTCAGCGAACCGTTTCTTGCGTGGACGATTTCGGGCGAGATCGAGTTTCAGGAACGGGAAGGCAAACGAACCTGGATTACGCATCGGATTAAGCGTGGAACTTTCTTTTTGACCTCGGGTGGCGCGCCCTACGATGTCCGCTGGAAAGCGTTGAGCGCCGAGCCGTTTGAAGCCATGTCGGTGTTCATCGAACTGCCGCTGATTCAACGCGCGTTGGAAGAAGTTTTTGCTAAGGATGCAGCGAATGCCAGGCTGAAGGATCTCTCCGCCTTCACCGACGCGACGTTGAGTTCGATGATGGAAAGCGTTCACCAGGAGTTGCTGCGCAAGAAGGCGAGTCCGCTTTTCCTGCAAGGCATCGCCCAAACCATCGCGATTTATCTCGCGCGAAATTACGCAGAGTTGGTCAAAGAACCTCGGAGCGGCAGCCCGTCGCTACCCGGTTATAAGCTCCGACAAATTACCGACTGGATGGCAGAACACGTCGCCGAAGAATTCAATCTGGATCGGCTGGCAGCGCGGGCAGGCTTGAGCAAGTTTTACTTCAACCGCCTTTTCAAAAATGCGGTGGGCGTGTCGCCATCACGACACCACATCAACTTGCGGATGGACGAAGCAAAGCGTCTGCTCCGCGAAACGAAGAAGAGTGTCGTGGAAATTGCGCTTGACGTTGGCTACTCCAATCCCAGCCATTTTGCGCAGCTCTTTCGTCGGGAAACCGGCCTTCCTCCCAGCGATTACCGTCAGCAGCGGTAGCCCACGCACTTTCGAGCAATTTCACAACAGGTCTGGCAAGACCCCGTGCGACAGTTTTGTTCCTACGCTGTAAAGTCGCTTCAACATTTTAACCAAACAAAAGGAGACAAAATGAAAATGCGCAAACTGGGAAAAAGCAATCTGGAAGTCTCAGCCATCGGACTGGGCTGCATGGGAATGAGCTTCGGCTACGGCCCCGCCGGAGACAAACAGGAGATGATTACCCTGATCCGCTCGGCGGTTGAACAAGGCGTCACGTTTTTCGATACCGCCGAGGTTTATGGGGCTTACACGAACGAAGAATTGGTCGGCGAAGCCCTCGCGCCGTTTCGCGGGCAAGTAGTAATCGCCACAAAATTCGGGTGGAAAATCGATCCCACCACCCGCAAATCCACCGGGCTGGACAGCCGGCCCGAGCACATAAAAAAGGTGGCGGATGGTTCCCTCAAGCGACTGCGCGTTGACCGAATTGACCTGTTTTACCAACACCGCGTTGACCCGGACGTGCCGATTGAAGATGTCGCTGGCGCCGTAAAGGAACTGATTCAACAGGGTAAAATCAGGCACTTCGGCCTTTCTGAAGCCGGCGTGCAAACCATCCGGCGCGCACACAAAGTCCAGCCGGTGACGGCGTTGCAGAGCGAATACTCGCTGTGGTGGCGAGAGCCGGAGGCGGAAGTGCTGCCAACTTTGGATGAACTCGGCATCGGATTTGTTTCGTTCAGTCCGTTGGGCAAAGGATTTCTTACGGGCGCAATCAACGAGAATACAAAGTTCGATAACAACGATTTCCGCAACACGGTCCCTCGCTTCAGCGAGGATAATCGAAAAGCGAATCAGGCGCTGGTGGATGTCATCGGGAAATTCGCGGCGCAGAAGAAAGTTACGCCCGCGCAAGTCTCGCTGGCATGGCTGCTGGCGCAAAAGCCGTGGATCGTTCCCATTCCCGGCACCACAAAGCCGCACCGATTGCGCGAGAATATCGGAGCAGTTTCGGTCCAACTTTCGCCGGGCGACCTGCGTGAACTCGAAAATGCGGCGTCAAAAATCGCTGTCCAGGGGGCGCGCTATCCGGAACACTTGCAGAAACTGGTCGGACGTTGAACTTTTATCCACTGAACGAAAGGAAACCAGCCATGATACCACTTGAAGGATGGGAAAACTTCTACGTTATCGTCGGTTCCTCGGCCGGCGCTCTGATCGGGTTGCAGTTCGTCGTGATTACGCTGATTGCCGAATTACCCGTTGCGCGAGGAGCGGCGCTGGCCAGCGGCGCGTTCACTACGCCGAGTGTCGTTCATTATGGAATCGTGCTGCTGTTGTCGGCGCTGGTAAGCATTCCCTGGCACGGGGTCGGCTTGGTAGCAATTCTCTGGGGCCTGGCGGGTCTTTACGGGATAATTTATACCGTCGTCGTGGCCCGGCGTCTGCGCGCGCAAACCGCTTACCACCCTGTGTTCGAGGATTGGTTGTTCCACGTTCTGCTGCCATTGGCAGCCTACGTGGCGTTGGCGATATCTGCGTGCGTGGCTCAATCCCATGCGCGCCCGGCCCTTTTCCTCGTCGCGGCGGCAGCGCTGGTGCTGCTCTTCATTGGCATCCACAATGCCTGGGACACCGTCACCTATCACGTCTTTGTCCGGAAACAGGAACGGCAGGAGGACTCCGGCGGCAAAGAAAAAATCGAGTAAAGGAGATTTTATGAGCGATAACATCAAAGGAAAAGTCGTCGTCATAACTGGCGCCAGCAGCGGATTGGGCGAGGCGACCGCCCGACATCTTTCCGCCGAGGGCGCGATCGTGGTGTTGGGCGCGCGGCGCGTTGAACGTATCAAGTCCTTGGCCGATGAACTGACCGCCAAGGGTGGCAAGGCACTCGCCATCGCCACCGATGTCACGGATCGCGAGCAGGTGAAAAAATTGGTTGATACCGCCGTGCAACAGTTCGGGCGTATAGACGTCATCATCAACAACGCCGGGCTGATGCCACAGTCGCTCCTAGAACGTCTCAAAACTGACGAGTGGGACCGGATGATTGACGTGAACCTCAAGGGTGTGCTGTATGGCATTGCCGCGGCGCTTCCGCATATGCAGCAGCAGAAATCCGGACAGATCATCAATGTCTCCTCCGTGGCCGGCCACAAGATCAGGCCCGGCGCCACGGTCTATGCCGCGACCAAGCATGCAGTGCGCGCGTTGTCTGAAGGACTGAGGCAGGAAGTAAAACCATACAACATCCGCACGACGATCATTTCGCCCGGCGCGGTGGCGACGGAATTGCCGAACACCATCACCGACCCGGAAACTGCCGCACGCATCAACAAGTTTTATGAGGAGACCGCGATTTCGGCCGATTCGTTCGCGCGGGCAGTCGTTTTCGCGATGAGCCAGCCGGAGGATGTGGACGTGAACGAAATCCTGTTTCGCCCTACGCGTCAGGAACTCTAGGAATTCAAACGCGGATGAACGCGGATAAACACAGATTTGGACTTCCAAAATGAATGCGAAGCTTTTTTCATCTGTGTCCATCTGCATCTGTGGTAAAAAGCAAATGAGGAAATTGAAATTATGGAAATCAAAAGAGTTGGCTCACAGCCATCCAGCAAAGGACCGGCCGATTGGTTCACCGGCACGGTGCGCATAGACTCGCCGTTCAAGGGAAGCGACCCGGCGCGTGTGTCCGGCGCCACGGTCACGTTTGAACCGGGCGCCCGGACCGCTTGGCACACCCATCCGCTGGGCCAGACGCTGATCGTCATGGCCGGCTGCGGTCGGGCGCAGCGCTGGGGCCGACCAATTGAGGAAATCCGACCGGGCGATGTGGTCTGGTTTCCGCCGGGCGAGAAGCATTGGCACGGCGCCACGCCCACCACAGCCATGACGCACATCGCAATTGCCGAATACCTCGACGGCAAAGTCGTTGACTGGCTGGAAAAGGTCAGCGACGAACAATACCAGGCCGGATGAATAGCCGAACAAAATAATTGTCGTCAAAAAATTCCCCGCGTGTCGCGCACGGCACGGGTCAGTTTCCCCGGCGGCAGCGCGACGTTCAGTTCACCGACTTCCGCCGCGGTCAGTTGCGCCAAGCGTTGGACCAATCGCACAAAGCGCTTTGATTCCCCGGCGGAAACCAGGCCTTCCGTGAGTGTTTCGAATTTGCTGAGGTAATCGGCGCGGCCAAACGGTTTCGCGCCGAGCGGATGCGCGTTGGCCACGGCAATTTCGTCCACGAGTCTCCTGCCGTCGTTGAAAGTGATTTCGACGCGGCCGCCGAAGGCCTTTTCCTTCGGGTCGGTGGAATGATAGCGGCGCGTCCATTCGGCGTCTTCGCGCGTTGTGATTTTCTTCCAGAGCGCGACGACGTCAGGATGGAGCACGACTTCGGGCGCGTAGCTTTTGACGTGATGCCAGAAGCCGGTGTGCAGTGCGGCGGCGAAGATGAACATCAGACTGTGATCGAGCGTCTCGCGGCTGGCGCGCGGATCAAATTTCTGCGGGTCATTCGCGCCGCTGCCGATGACCGCGTGCGTATGATGGCTCGCGTAAATCGTCACCTCGCGGATAGATTTGAGGTCGGGAATCTTTTTGCGCAACCGGAACGCCAGATCAATCCACGCCTGCGCCTGATACTCGGCGGAATGTTCCTTCGTGTAGGAATTGAGGATGGCGCGGCAGGGTTCGCCGGGTGCGGGCAACGGCACGTCGTAGCTCGCATCCTTGCCGCCGAGCATCCACGCGATGACGCTGTCTTCGCCTTCGTAAATCGGTGACGGACTTTTCTCGCCGCGCATCGCGCGGTCCACGGCCTCGACCGCGAGCTTGCCGGCGTGCGCGGGCGCGTAGGCTTTCCAACTGGAAATCTCGCCCTTGCGCGATTGGCGCGTGGTGAAACCGACATGCACCGCCTGCTGAATCGCCTGAAAAATTGTGTCGGTGTCGAGCCCGAGCATCGCGCCAATGCCGGCGGCGACCGACGGACAAAGATGCGCGATGTGGTCTTTTTTGAATTCGTGCAAACAGATCCCGCGCACCAGGTCAATTTGGATTTCGTAAGCGACAAGCATTCCGCGCAACAATCGCGCGCCGGTGCAACCGCATTGCTGCGCCACGGCAACCAGCGGCGGGATGTTGTCGCCCGGATGCGAATAATCCGCTGCCAAAAACGTGTCGTGCATGTCCAACTCGCGCACGGCGACGCCGTTGGCCCACGCGGCCCACTCGCAATCGAAGTGCTGCTCGCACGGCAAACCAAAGAGCGTCGCGCCGCTTTCGCGCGGATGCGCGAGCGCCTGGGTGCGGGCGTTGGCCACGGGCGTGCGATTGAGGGCGGCGACACCGACGGCGGCATTGTCCATCACGCGATTGACGACCATCTCCGCGACTTCGGGAAGAATGGGCACTTTGTCTGTCGCGACCGCGGCCAGTTTCCATGCCAGTTGCTCAGCCTTAGGCAGCGGAACTTTCGACGGATAGACTTTGACGTGGTGGGTGATCATTCCGCTCGCAATTTCCGCGGCTTAGAAATGACTTGGCTTGCGCTTCAGGAATTTTCCGCGACCGATTTTGCCGGTGAATTTGCCATCGCGCACCGCGACCTGACCGCGCACGGTGACGACGCTGGGCCGGCCTTCGATTTTCCAGCCCTCAAACACGCTGTAGTCCACGTTCATGTGCTGGGTCTTCGCGGAAATTTTGCCGCGATAATTCGGATCGAACACGACCAGATCGGCATCCGCGCCCGGCTGAATCGTGCCTTTGCGGGGGAACAAATCAAACGTCTTCGCGACCTGCGTGCTGGCGACGTTCACGAACGTGTGCAGGTCGATCCGACCCGCCTTGACGCCGTAAGTGTAGAGCAGATTAATGCGGTCTTCGAGCGACGGGATGCCGTTGGGAATTTTGGTAAAATCATTTTTGCCCATCGTTTTTTGCGTCTTGAAATCGAACGGGCAATGGTCGGTGGCAACAGTTTGCACCAGACCATCGCGCAGTCCGTTCCATAAAACGGGTTGATTCCGCTTATCACGCAGCGGCGGCGACATGACATATTTCGCGCCTTCAAATTTCGGCAATTCGGCGCAGGTTTTGTCGAGGGTCAGATATTGAATCAAAGTTTCGACGTTCACGCGCACACCGCGTTGGCGCGCGGCGATGGCTTCATCCAGCGCTTCCTTGCAGCTCAAGTGGACGATATAAGTCGCCGCACCGGTCAATTCAGCAAAGCTCATCAAATGGTGCACGCCTTCGGCCTCAACCGCGGGCGGGCGGCTCTCGTGATGCTGGCCGGGATCGGTCTTGCCGGCGGCGAGCAATTCCTTTTGCAACTCGGCGACCAGCGTTTCGTTTTCGCAATGCGCGGTGACGATCACGCCGAGTTCCCTGGCCAGTTTGAGTGTGCGATAAAGTTCCGTGTCGTCCACGCCGAACGCGCCTTTGTAGGCAAGAAAAATTTTGAAGGAACTGATGCCGCGCTTCACGATTTCGCGGAGTTGTTTCTCGGTCTGGTCGTCGAATTTTGCCACGCCCATGTGAAATGAGAAATCGCACGCGGATTTGCCCACGGCATTTTTCATCCAAAGCTCGAAGCCCTCCAGCGCGTCGTCCTTGCGGCTGGGACAGCACATTTCGATGAGGGTGGTCGTGCCGCCGACGAGCGCAGCCTGGCTGCCGGTCACGTAGGTATCCTTCGAGAACGTACCCATGAACGGCAGATAAATGTGGACGTGCGGATCAATGAAACCGGGAAAGACAAATTTTCCCTTCGCATCAATCACCTCCGCACCACGAGGCGGCGTGAGGCCGCGATCAATGCGCGTGATGGTTTCGTTTTCGCACAGGACGTCGGCCGCGTAGCGTTCGCTCGCGGTCACAATTTCGCCATTTTTAATCAAGAGACTCATAGGTAAAAGTTCCAAATTCCAAGTTCCAAGTTCCAAAAAACTTCCAAGATCCAAATCTCAATTCGTGCTCGATTGACTGGAACTTGGGTTTGGGAGCTTGGCATTTTCATTTCCGATACATGCTCGCAAAAATCAAATGCAACTCCCTTGCTTCGCGGTAAAGCGTCCGGGCTTCTTCACCAAGCCGCGGTTCGGCCGCGGCAACCATTCGGAGGAAGAACCGGGATTCCTTCGCTTCCTTCACGCAGCGGCTGATCGTGCATTTGAAATCTTTCTTGAACACGCACTCGCTGGCTTCGCAGTAGTTCGCGCCAACGCTTGTGCCGCAACCGGCCAATTGCCCGATAAGCCGGTCGTTTCCCGGATCGCGGGGAATCTTTTTGGTGAACCTGATGACTGCCTCGCCAAATCTCGCTGTCCGTTCTTCCAAGTCTTCAGGCCGTGACGGTGTGGGCTGGTGTGGTGAATCGTTCAGGATCCAAGCGTGGCCGTTGGACAAGGCTTCATCGCCAAGGCGCTGCGCCTGTTTTCTTGGAACTTGGAATTTGGGACTTGGAACTTTCATTTCTCCCGATGCCAGACATCACCTTCGCCGAAGCTGAACCAGCGGCTCATGGTCACCTTCTGTTGCGTGAAAAATTGCACGCCTTCCTTGCCCTGCATGTGCAGATCGCCGAAGAAAGATTCGTTCCAGCCGTTGAACGGAAACCAGGCCATCGAGGCGGGCACGCCGATGTTGACGCCAACCATGCCGCATTTGATGCGGTGCTTGAATTCGCGCGCGGCCTTGCCGGAGCGCGTGAAAATCGAGGCGCCGTTGCCGTAAGGCGATTTGTTGGCCAGGTCAATCGCAGCGTCCAAATCCTCCATGTGCATGACGTTCAGCACCGGGCCGAAAACCTCCTCCCGCGCCACGGTCATGCCGGGCTGGACGTGGTCGAGAATCGTTGCGCCGACAAAGAAGCCGTTCGGGGCACCGTTAATTTTAACACCTCGGCCGTCGGCGGGGATTTTTGCGCCCTCCTTCACGCCGGTCTCAATCAACTGCAACACGCGGTCGCGATGCTGACGAGTGATGACCGCGCCCATGTCGGGTTGCGGCTCGCGGTCGGTCGGGCCGACTTTGATTCGTCGCGTGGCTTCGACGAGCGTCGGCATAACCGTTTTCTCCGCTGCGCCGATAACCACGGCCGTCGAACCAGCCATGCACCGCTCACCCGCGCAACCAAACGCGGCCTCCATAACGCCGCGTGCAGAATTTTCCACGTCGGCGTCCGGCATAATCAGCGCAAAATTCTTCGCGCCGCCGTTGGATTGGACGCGTTTGCCGTGTTTGGTGCCGGTTTCGTAAATGTATTTGGCCACCGGCGTGGAACCGACGAACGAGATCGCCTTCACCTTTGGATGCGTCAGCAGCGCGTGCACGGCTTCGCGTCCACCGTGGACAATGTTCAGCACGCCCTTCGGCAGGCCGGCTTGCTCAAATAATTTCGCGATTTTGATGCTGGTGAGCGGGACTTTTTCGCTCGGCTTGAGCACGAACGTGTTGCCGCACGCGATGGCGGTGGGATACATCCACATCGGCACCAGGCAGGGAAAGTTGAACGGCGCGATGCCGGCGCAAACGCCCAGCGGTTGGCGGATGGTTTCGCAATCAATGCCGCGCGCGAGGTTTTCCAGCGACTCGCCCATCAGCAGTGAAGGCACGCCGCAGGCGAATTCGACCATCTCGATGCCGCGTTTGACGTCGCCACGCGATTCGACGATCGTCTTGCCGTGCTCGCGCGTGGTACTGCGGACGAGGTCGTCGAAATTCTCCTCCAGCAGCGTCTTGAACTTGAAAAACACCCGCGCGCGCTCGACCGCGGGCGTTTCCATCCAGCCGGGAAAGGCAGCCGCGGCGGCTTCGACGGCTTCGTTGACATGCGCCGCCGCGCAGAGCGGCGCCTCGGCGATGACTTCGCCGGTGGAAGGATTGTGAACCGGCGTCGTGGCGACATCTTTGATTTCGCGCCACTCGCCGCCGATACAGTTGGGGCAAGGTTCAAGTTTGACAGGCATATTAAAAAGTTCCAGGCATCAACAACCAAGCTGCAGAGAGCGACCGAACTTCAACTTCCAATAAAAATGTTTCCTGGTCGTTCTGAAATTCGGCGCTTCTCATCGCGACAGTGCGTCGGATTGTTTGACAAATTCATCTCCGCGCCATTCGCCGTCGGCTTTGACCACCTTGGTCGCGGCGGCGGCCTTTTGCGCAGCCTTGCGTTCGGCCTGGCGTTTCACCAAATCGGCGTGCGTCGTGAAATAATCAAGGCTCTTGCCCTTGAAATCGGCCAGCGTTTCAAACTTGTGCCGGGCCATGAATGCAAGCAGTTCGTCACACATCGGCTTCACGCACTCGTAGCCGAATTTCATGACGCCCGTGCAGACTTGCACCGTGTCGGCCCCGAGCAGAATGAATTGCGCGGCGTCGTTGCCGCTTTCAATACCGCCGAGGCCGGAGAGCGAGCGTCCGGGAAATTCCTTGCGGATGACTTGCCCGATCTCCATGACCATGCGCAGCGCGATGGGCTTCACCGCCTTTGACGAATAGCCGCCCGGCGTCGTGTAGCCTTCGACCGTCGGTTCAGGCCGCAACGTATCGAGGTTCACGCCCATGACGCAGCGGATGGTGTTGATGGCGCTGATACCCGTGACGCCCGCGCGCAATGCGGCGCGGCTGGGGTCTTCGATGTGTGTGACGTTCGGCGTCATCTTCGCCCAGACGGGTTTCTTCGCGGCACTCATCACCCAGCCGCAGACTTCGGAGAGGATATCCGGATTTTCGCCCATCGCCGCGCCCATTTTGCGCTCCGGCAAACCGTGCGGGCAGGAGAAATTCAATTCAAACCCGTCCACGCCGCACGCCTGGCAGCGCTCGACGATTTCAATCCACGCGTCCTTGCGGTATTCCTCCATGATGGACGCGATCAGCACGCGGCCGGGGAACATGTCCTTGCACTTCTTGAATTCGTCCTCCCAGATTTTGAACGGCCGGTCGCTGATGAGTTCGATGTTCTGCCAGCCGATGATTTCCTTGCTGTCGCCCGCCAGGAGCTTCGCGTAGCGCGGCGTGACGTTGACGACCTTCGAGGCATCGAGGCTGATCGTCTTGGCGATGACCGCGCCCCAACCTTCGGTGAACGCTTTGTTAATGACGTTCAAATTCGTGCCCGGCGGGCCGGAACCGATGATGAACGGATTCGGCAGCTTGAGCCCGTCAACGCTGGTGTCTAGTGTTGGCATAACTTATTTTCCGGTTAATCCTGTTTTATTTTTAACTCGCCTCCAACGGCATTGCCACAATAATTTTACGTTTAATGCAATAAAGGAATAGACTTTTTGCAGTGAAACCATGAACTCGCCACTGAATCCAAACCGCACTATCACCGAACTCAAAGAACTTCGCAGCCTCACGGCCGACGAAAACGGCGCGCAACGTGTTGCTTTCACGCCGGTATGGACGAAAACGCGCGCGTGGCTGCGCAAAAAACTCGAAGCGCTCCCGGTCGAAATCCACAACGACGCGGCGGGCAACACGTGGACGACGCTGCATGGCGAATCCGACCGCACGCTGCTCATCGGCGGTCACATGGATTCCGTCCCGAACGGCGGCTGGCTCGACGGCTGCCTCAACGTGCTGGCCGGTGTCGAGATTCTCCGGCGCATCAATGCGCAATATCACGGCAAACCGCCCGTCACCGTCCGGCTTGTTGATTGGGCCGATGAAGAAGGCGCGCGCTTCGGCAAAAGCCTGTTCGGCTCCTCCGCCTGCTCCGGCAATCTGGACATGAACGAGTCGCGCGGGCTGGTGGACAAAGACGGAATCAAATTGCCGGATGCGCTGAAAAATGTCGGGGTGGATTTCGAGCACGTGAAGGACAGCGGCAAGGAATTGAAAAACGCCGCGGCGTATCTGGAATTGCACATCGAGCAAGGCCCGGTGCTCCTGGATTTGGATCTGCCGCTCGGCGCGGTGCTCGGCACGTTCGGCGTGGAGCGACATGCCATCACGTTTCACGGGCAAGCCGCGCATTCCGGCAGCACGCCAATGAACCGGCGCAAGGATGCTTTCCTTGCGGCCGCGAAAATGAGTTCGGAAATCTACCGGATCGCGGAGCGCAGCCAGGGCGGCGTTTGCACCATCGGCTCCTGCACGACGAAACCCGGCATCGTCACCAGCGTGGTCGCCGAATGCCGTATCACGCTCGACCAGCGTCATCTCGATGGCCCGGCGCTGGCAAAAATGTTGCAGGAAGCAAAGGACGCCAGCGAAAAATTTGCAAACGAAGGCAATGTGAAAGTTACCTGGGAGCGCCTCTGGCAAATCGCGCCGCGCCCGTTCAACGATGAACTCATCGTGCTCTGCGATGCAGCCATCCGCGAAACCTGCGGCAAATCGCATCGGCTGCCGAGCGGCCCGTTGCACGACGCGGCCGAGGTGGCGCGCGCCGGCGTGCCCACGGTGATGATGTTCGTCCAGAGCCTGCACGGCATCAGCCACAACAAAATCGAGGACACGAAGGAAGAACATCTCGAACTCTGCGTGACCGCGTTTGATAAACTGGCGGAGAAAACCATGAAATGGATCGCCTCAAAGCATTGAGGATCGGCGCGTTGGCCTGGAACAAAATGAATTCGCGCACCGTCACCGAAGTCAATTCGCTCTCCTGCGACGAATTCGTCCGCGTCCTCGGGCCGGTGTTCGAGCGGTCTCCGTGGGTTGCCGAAGCCACCTGGCCGAAGCGGCCATTTGCCAGCCGCGCAGCGTTGCACGCCGCCCTTTGTGAAACCGTGGCCTGCACCGGGGCGCGAAAACAACTCGCGCTGATCCGTTCGCATCCGGACCTCGCCGGCAAACTTGCGTCCGCCGGCGCGCTGACGGCCGCGTCCGCCCACGAACAGGCCGACGCCGGTTTGGACCGGCTGACGCCGGAGGAAACCGGGTTATTTCGAGAAAACAATGCCGCGTACCGCGCGAAGTTCGGCTTTCCATTCGTGATTTGCGCGCGGCTCAATCGCAAGGAGGCCATCCTGGACGGCTTCCGCGCGCGCCTGCCCAATTCCCGCGAGCAGGAGATTCAAACCGCCTTGCAGGAAATTTTCAAGATTGCCGAACTGCGCCTGAACGATTTAATTTCCAACTGACATGCCCGCCAAACTCAGCACTCACGTTCTGGATCTCGCCGGCGGCTGCCCGGCCCAGGGGATGAAAATCGAGTTATGGTCGCTCGACGGCGACGACCGGACACTCCTCACCACCGCCAAAACCAATGCGGACGGCCGGACCGACCAACCGCTGTTGAGCGCCGAGGAAATGAAGCCGGGCCAATTTGAAATCGTCTTTTTTGTCGGCGATTATTTCGCGGCCCGGGGAACGACACTGCCGAAAAAGCGCTTTCTGGACAAGGTCCCGGTGCGCTTCGGCATTGCCGACGCCGGCGCGAGTTATCATGTCCCGTTGTTGTGCTCGCCCTGGGCCTATTCGACCTACCGCGGAAGCTGACGCGAAGCACATGAGAGCCGACCCGGCAAATCTGGTGATGCGGCGTTGCGCCGAACTCGCCCGCGTCACCGACGAACCCGGCCAACTCACGCGCACCTTCGCATCCCCAGCCATGCGCCGGGCCAACAAACTCGTCGGCGCGTGGATGCGCGAGGCGGGAATGAAAACCCGCGTGGACGCGATGGGAAATCTCATCGGCCATTACACCGGCCAAAAACCGGGAGCGAAAACTCTTTTGCTGGGTTCCCACCTCGACACAGTCCGCAACGCGGGAAAATTCGATGGCCCGCTCGGCGTCGTTCTGGCCATCGCCTGCGTCGGGAAATTACATCGCCAGAAGGTCCGGCTGCCGTTTGCGATTGAAGTGGTTGGATTTGCCGACGAGGAGGGCGTGCGTTATCAAACCGCCTATCTTGGCAGCAAGGTGCTGGCCGGTTGTTTCGATGAACGGGATTTGCGGCGGAAAGATGCGGATGGCATTACAATGGCCGACGCCATCAAACGTTTCGGCGGCCATCCGGCAAAATTGAAATCTGCGCGGCTGAATCCCAAAAACCTGCTCGGCTACATCGAGGCGCACATTGAACAGGGACCAGTGCTGGAACAAAGAAATCTTGCCGTCGGCGTCGTGACCGCCATTGCCGGGCAATCGCGATTCAACCTCTCCTTCACCGGCCGCGCCGGCCACGCCGGCACGGTACCGATGGTTCTGCGCCGGGATGCGCTGTGCGCGGCGGCGGCGTTCATCCTCGCCGTGGAAAAGTTCGCCCGCAAAACGAACGGCCTGTTCGCCACCGTTGGCCAGATTCACGCCGAACCCGGTGCGAGCAATGTGATTCCTGGCACAGTCGGGTTGACGCTCGATGTGCGGCACCGGAAAGATTCCGTCCGAGGCGCCAGTGGCGCAGCACTGCAGAAACTCGCACGGCGGATTGCCGGGGCGCGCCAGATGAAAATAGTGTGGCAGCCTGTTCAACAGACTGCTTCAGTTCCCTGTTCGCCACAACTTTCCAGGTGCCTGAAGCGCGCCGTGAAAAGCCATCAGCGCGAAGTCACCACCCTGCCCAGCGGCGCGGGACACGATGCCGCGGTGATGGCCCGAATTACTCCGGCGGCGATGTTGTTTGTCCGCTGCCAAGGCGGCGTGAGTCATCATCCGGACGAGTCGGTGAAGTTGGGGGACGTTCACACGGCGATTGAAGTGCTGGTGGATTTCATCCAAACTCTGGCGAAGGAAAATTCATGAACCCGAAAATCGGCCTGACGCGCACTGTCATCAAACGCAACTACGCGCTCATCACGCCCGACGGCTTCGTGCCGAGCGTTCTGCCCGGCTGGCGCAACGCCGTCGTCATCATTAACATCGCGCCCGTGATGGGCGGCCCGCGCTTCGCGCAACTCACCATCGCGCTGGCTGAAACCAGCAGCGGCACCGGCGACACCGGCTCGCTCGAACATTTTTACTACGTCCAGACCGGCGATTGCACCGCGCAGGTCAACGGCAAGAAACATGCATTGACTGCGGGCAGCTATCTTTTTTTGCCGCCGAAAATGAAATTCAAATTCTCCGGCGCGAGCAAAGGCACGAAGTTGATCGTGTTCCAAAAGAAATTTGAGCCGCTGGCCGGCGAAAAAGTCCCCGGCATCATCGTCGGCCACGCGAGCGCCATCGAGGGCAAGCCGTTCCTCGGCCTCGAAGACGCGCGGCTACAAGTCCTGTTGCCCGACCATCCGTCGTTCGACATGGCCGTGAACATTTTCACCTACGACCCCGGCGCGACGCTGCCGTTCGTCGAGACGCACATCATGGAGCACGGCCTGCTGATGCTTTCGGGCCGCGGCATTTATCGCCTCGGAGCGGACCGCCATCGCGTGATCGCCGGCGACGTCATCTGGATGGCGAGCTACTGCCCGCAATGGTTCATCGCGCAGGGCAAAACGTCGTCGAGCTACATCTACTACAAAGACGTGAACCGCGCGCCGATGTGAAATGAAAGCTTCGAATTCCAGGCTCCAACATCCAGAGAAGCTCCAAGTCTCAAGCTTTGGAACTTCTGCGCGATGTGGGCTTGGGGTTTGGGATTTGAGATTTCTCTGGAGCTTGGATTTTGGTACTTGGAGTTTGCCCGATGAAACCGCTCACGATTGACATCCGAAGATTACTGCGCGAGATAGATGAACTCGCTTCGATCACCGAGGCCGAGCCGCCGGTTGTCACGCGCGTGTTGTTTTCCGAGGCCGATCTGCGTGGGCGCGAGTTTGTGAAAAAGCTTTGCCGCGAAGCCGGTCTGGCCCTGCGCGCGGATGCGGTCGGAAACATTTTCGCCCGTTGGGACGGCGCCGACGGGAAGCTGTCGGCGGTGGCCACCGGTTCGCATATTGACGCAATTCCGAACGCCGGGAAATACGATGGCGTGGTCGGCGTGCTCGGGGCCATCGAAGCCATCCGCGCGCTGAAGCAATCCGGGCACCGGCCGCAGCGGGCCATCGAACTGATAGTTTTCACCGCGGAAGAACCGACGCGTTTCGGCATCGGTTGCGTCGGCAGCCGGCTGTTATCCGGAGTGCTGGCGCCGCAAAAGGCGGCGGCGCTGCGGGACCGTGACGGGAAAAGCCTGGACGAGTGGCGCCAGGGCGCCGGCTACACCGGTTCATTGGATTCCGTCCGCCTGCCGAAGGATTATTACGCGGCCTTTGTGGAATTGCACATTGAACAGGGACCTATTCTGGAGCAGGAAAACACCGCCATCGGCATCGTGGAAAAAATCGCCGCGCCGAGCACGTTGCGGATGGAGCTGACGGGCGTCGGCGGACACGCCGGCGGGACCCTCATGCCGGGACGGCGAGATGCCTTGCTGGCGGGAGCGGAAATTGCTCTGGCGGTCGAACGGGCCGTGACCGGCAGTGGCAGTCCGGACACCGTGGGCACGACCGGGGTCTTTCGGATCGAACCCGGCGCGGTGAACAGCGTGCCGTGCCGCGCCTTGCTGGAAATTGACGTTCGCGACACGAAAGTGGCGACCCGCGACGCGGCCCTGACGCAGATTGAAGCCGCTGCCAAAGAAATCTGCCAGCGCCGTGCCGTGGCTTTGCGGGCAGAGCGGCTCAACGTGGATCCACCGGCGGTTTGCGACGGGGCGCTCGTCGAAATGGTCGCCGGCGCCTGCCGCCAACTGGGGGTGACGCATAAAAAAATGATCAGCCGCGCATATCACGATACGTTATTTATGGCGCAGATTTGTCCGAGCACGATGATTTTCATTCCCTGCCGCGGCGGTCTCAGCCACCGACCCGACGAATTCTCATCACCGGAACAGATTGAACCGGGCGTACGCGTCCTGGCGCAAACCCTGGCACAGGCGGCCGGTTGATGAAAATTCCATCGCGTTCACGTGCCTTTGCTGTCAAGGCTTTCCAATCTTTTTTGCTACCGCCTGAAGCTGGAGCCACGTTAGGTGGAAGTGACGTTCGCAATATGCAAGCCAGATGAGCGCGAGCGTCAAGCACGCGATCCCGGTTGACGACCTGGTGCGATTGGCGTTCATGGTTCGTGATCGGGCGGGGGACCTACTGCGCCGGGATGGTGATCAAAGGCAGCTTCCCGGGGTCGCCGGATTCCGCCATGCCGGCCGCCAGGCCGCAGAGCAACGCATCGAAAGTCCATTGGTTGGTCTCTCCGGCGCGCAGTGCCACTGGGAGCAGTGCGGTGGTGAGGATGAGGGCGAACAAGAGTTTGTGTTTCATCGTGTCAGGCGTTCTTGATCCGGGTGGGGCACGCCACGTCCATCTCTGTGCCGTTGTTGAACTGAATCGTCAGTTGTCGGTCTTCGTTCACATGATTTTCTCCGGCTGATGTTTTCTTGTCATCCGGCCTCAAGGCTGCAAATTCCACTCATTGAGTTTCTTCGCCGCCGTGCCGAACGGGCCGAGCTGGAAAACGGCCGCGCCGGCGGGCGCGAAGTTGAATGACTCAAACGGTTCAGCCAGCATCTTGTCGAGGTAGTCTTTCGGCGCGACGCCGACGCTGACGTGCGGGTTGTAGTGCGCGCCGGTCATCTTTGGCACGAACGTGGACACATACTGGATCAAGGCTTCGTCGGTGGCTGGATTGTCGTGTGGGGCCGTGAACGCGCCGATGGTAGCGGTTTTTTGCATGAAGGGCTTCGCCGCGGTGATGACGTCCGCTTGCAGCTTGAGGATTTCCGGTGTCGGCTTCGCGCAGATTCCGGCGACGCCGGTCCCGGCGCCCGCCGGGGCATAGTAGTACTTGAACGCCTCCAAATTCATCGCGTTGACGTTGGCTGCGGCCAGCACCTTTTCTTCGGCGGCAAACAACTTTTCAAGGTCCGCCGTGCGGACGAAGCATTGCAGCAACGTGATGTGCGGTGTGTGTTCCGCATCCAGCGCAAAACCCTTCGGATATACACCGAGCAGGCGGGCGTTGTTGGCGGCGGCGTGTTGGAGCATCGTCGCGTCGGGTTTTAACAGAATGTCAATGGCGGTAATCTCAGACTGCGCCGGGAAGACTGTCTTCCAATCGTTCTTCATGCTGACGACCGTCCAGCCTTTCGCGGCGGCTTCATCCAGACCTTGGTCGAGCTTGGCCAAGCCCGGCTCCCGGTCATAGGCATACTCCCGTGCAGCGTCGTCGTGGTGGACGTAGAGACAGAAGCGCGCGCCGCTGCCCGCGTCGGTGTATTGGAGCATCTGTAGATCACCATCCGAATTGCCGAACGCCATGATCGGCCGTCGACCAATGTGCTGGTTGATGCCGACGGGTTTGCCGCCCTTGTCGTCGTTGAAGTTCAGCTCGGGGAGACGAACGAGGACGGGTTTGCCGTCACGCATTTCAAACTTTGTTTTGACGCTGCTGCCGATGACTTGCTCCGGCGGAATCCCGTAAACTTTCTCCGCCCACGGGCGCATGAACTCGATGCCGCCGCCGGAGACGATGAAGGTCTTGAAGCCGTTCGCGCGCAGACAGGCGAGAACTTCGAGCATCGGCTGATAAACCATGTCGGTGTAGAGCTTGCCCGTCTTGGGATGTTTCGCGGTGGCGATCCAGTCCTTGACGATCTTTTCAAACTCCTCGGTGGTGTTGCCCGTGTGCGTGGCCATGACGAGATCCATGAGCGAGCGCTCGCCACCGGATAGAGCGGACTTCACATCGCCCTTGAGGAGCGAGGCGAACGGCTCGTTGGTCTGCCATTCGGGATGCTGCGGCGCGAGCGCCTTCACGCGGTCGAGCGCGAAATAGAGTTGCACCGGCAGCGGCTTTTCGCACCAGAGCGTGCCGTCATTGTCGAACACGGCGATGCGCTCGGGGACGGGCACAATGTCCGGCGAGCCAGGCGTCGTGACCTTGGTGACAAAGTTGATGATGGATTGTTTGGCCGGGCCGTCGTTCCACGAGGGCAACGGATCCTGGGCGCGGGTGATGTTGGTGGTGAAAGCCACCGCAGCGAGGAGCCCGGTCGCGATGTAATTGTGCTTGCGCATGGTTTTCACGGTTGTCGTTAGTTTGAACATGAGGTCACGGAGGAAACGGAGATTTCAATTTCCGTCTCTGTTATCTCTGTTTGCTCCTGTTAAACAGGTTTTTCATTTTCGTTTTGCTTCGCCGGTGAAGTCGCGGGCCATCCCCGGTGAACGGAGATAGCCCGCCTGTTTCACTCTTAAACGAAATGTTTCATTGGGTCGAAGGCGGGCGACCCTTGCGAGCCGCCCGTGTACCATTTCTTTGATTAATTCACGGGGCCTTTGGCGGCCGCCTGCGCCTCTTGCATCTTTTTGCCCATCTCCGCTTTCAGTGCGTCGAGATTGAAGCTCGCGCCGGCCTGCATTGGAGGGTAATCGATGAAGGTCGGGATTTCCTTGGCTATCGCTTGCTGCACAAACACGAAACGCCAGAACTCGTATCTGAACCAATCCCAGTATTGCATCGAACCTTTGGCCGCTCCGTCGCTAGCCCAGCCGGTGCGCTCGAAGGGATCCAGACGCAGATTGGTCAAATAGGGCATGTCCACGTGGCTCTTTTCACCGACCCAGCCCTGGGGCTGGTCAATGAAGCGATACTTGAAGTCATCAATGCGAACCGCACCAAGCGTGCTTTCGCCAAGATAGAAGATTTCATGGCGTTTCGACTCACCCTTGCCGGTGATGGCATCCATCTGATCATAACCGTCCAGATGGTTTTTGTAGGTGCGGTCACCGATGGTCACACCTTTGAGCAACTGCTCGTTGATGTCCGGATTGCCGGCGGCATCCAGGAATGTGGGCATCCAGTCCAAGCCGGAGAAGATACCGTTTTGAGTGGAATCTGCCGGGACGTGACCGGGCCACCACAGGATACAGGGCACGCGGTAGCCGCCTTCCATGACGGTCCCCTTGGCCATGGCGAATGGCGTCTGGCCGCCATCGGGCCAGGTGAATTGCTCGGCACCGTTGTCGGTCGTGAACATGACGATGGTGTTGTCAGCAATACCTTTGTCTTTGAGATACTGCATCACCGCGCCGACCTCGTCGTCCAACTCGGCCATGCCGGCTTCCTGTTCCGTCCAGCCGTTCTTGGAGTTGCGCATCGCCTCATATTTCGGCGAGAGATGCGTGACGACATGCATGCGCGTCGGATTGATCCAGCAGAAGAACGGCTTTCGGGCGGCTATGGCTTTGTCCATCCAAGCGGTCGAAGCGGAGAGAAAATCCCAGTCCACCGTCTCCATGTTGTATTTGATGCCTTCCATCGGATGCGGCGGCAACGGGCCGGCGTCTTCAATTCTCTGTTTACCGATTTTGCCCCAGCGCGGCATTTCGGTCGCATCATCCGTGTCGGTCGCCCAGGAGTGAACCAGGTTGCGCGGTCCAACGACGTTCAACAGCTCCTGCGGATAAGCCGGATGGAACGGGTCTTCCATCGCGTCCAGGTGATATAGGTAACCGAAGAACTCATCGAAGCCGTGCAGCGTGGGCAGGAATTCATTTTTGTCGCCCAGGTGGTTTTTGCCGAACTGGCCGGTGGCATAGCCCTGCGCCTTGAGGGCAGTGGCCATGGTGCAGGCTTGCGCGGGCATACCGATAGCCGCGCCCGCCTGGCCGACCGTGGTCATGCCGGTGCGGATGGGCAGCTCGCCGGTGATGAACGCGGCTCGGCCCGCCGTGCAACTTGCCTCGGCGTAGTAGTCCGTGAACCTCATGCCCTCTTTGGCGAGCTTGTCGAGGTTCGGTGTTCGGCCGGCCATCATGCCCTGGTTATAGGCGCCAATGTTGAACCAGCCGATGTCGTCGGCCATGATGACGACGATGTTGGGTTTCTTGTCCGCCGCGTGAACGTTCGGGGTGACGCCGTAAAGCGCCGCGCCCGCCGTGAGCAGCGACAAGCCATTATGCAGGATTCTGTTTTTTCTTTTCATGTTGTCTGGTTGTTTTGTTTGTTTGCTCTGTCCGTGGCGCCGTTTGAGTGAGTCAGCGACAGCCAAATTTTGTTAAGGGACGAGGGACGAAGAGCGGGGGGCGCATGGAACACTGGCTTCCGGCCGCTTGCCACCTGCCACTTGCCACTGGTCCCGAGAAAATTCACATGCGCCTCCTCGGTTGAAGGGGTTGCTGGCGCAAGTCCGCACAGATGCGCTCCACCTCGGGAATGGCGTGCGCGAAGTATTGTTTGAATCCCCGGCAGAGATAATTCAGGCCCGGCTCGCCGTCCGGCGTGCGGATGATCCGGTTCTTCGGGCATTCCCCCCAGCAGTCCGTGAGAAACGGACACTCGCGGCAATACTGCGGCAGGGTCTCGTTCTTGGCGTAGCCGAATTTCACCTGCGTGCGGGAAAAGACCTGGGTGTCGAGCGCACGGTCCTTGATGGTGCCCAGGCGATACTCCGGATAGACATAGTGGTCGCAGGAGTAAACGTCGCCGTCATGTTCCACCGCCACGCCTTTGCCGCAAAATTCGCCGTAAATGCAGAGCTGCGACCCTAGGCCCACGTGCTGCGACACCAGCGTCTCGAAATGATTGACCAGGACCTTGCCCACGTCATTTCTGCGCCATTCGTCAAAAACCTTGCACAGGAAATAACCCCAGTCGTCCGGGTCCACCGTCCAATCGGTCACGATTGAGTTCGGATGGCCGGGCCGGGCTTCGGGATCGCCGTCTTTTGGCAGGGCGTCGTTGTTCCATTTGTGCGGCGCGGTGTTCTCGAAGCCCTTGTATTCGACGATGGGAATAAACTGCAGGTAGGTGGAGCCGACTTCATTCCGGAGAAAACGGTAAACATCGAGCGGCCGCTTCGCATTGAACCGGTTCACACAGGTCAGCGTGTTGAACGGAACGCCGGATTTCCTGAACAGTTTGACCGTGTTGAAGACCTTGTCGAACGTGGGTTTCCGGCCTTTGGTAACGCGGTAGCGGTCGTGAATCTCCTTTGGGCCGTCAATGCTCAAGCCGACCAGGAACCGGTTCTCTTTCAGAAACGCGCACCATTCCTCGGTGACCAACGTTCCGTTGGTCTGGAGATCATTTTGCACCGCCTGGAATGGTTTCGCATATTTCTTTTCGAGCGCGACGACTTTGCGGAAGAAATCCAGACCCATCAACGTCGGCTCGCCGCCCTGCCAGGAGAACACCACTTCGGGCCCGGTCACACCGGCGATGTATTGCTGGATAAACCGTTCGAGCACCTCGTCGGACATCCGGCCAACGCCGGGGCCGCCCGGGAGTCTGGCTTTGCTCAGGTAAAAACAGTAATCGCAATCGAGGTTGCAGGTGGAACTGCCGGGCTTGACCATGACGTGGAACCGCCGGCGGGCCTGGTTACCGAGCAGCAACGGCGCGTCATATTTGTCCACTGAAGGGCGAGTGGCGAGTGGCGGGTGGCCGGTGGCCGGTGGCACAGGGGTTGAGAATGTGCTCAATCGCGGCGTTGAACAGGAGGTAGCGGAGGCAACCGGGTTCTCAGTTTTCATCCCGGTTGTCTCCGTTTGCTCCTGTTGAATCAGAGATTTCATTTTTGCGTTGGCTCGACGTCCTTCACGCAGCGGAAGCCCAGGTGATTGCTGCCGGTGTCAATGTCTCCCTTGCCGCGCGTGCCCATCATGTAACGCGTGCAATATTGGTCGGTGCAAAGAAACGAGCCGCCGCGCTGCACCCGCTGTGGCTGGTCATCGCCGGGACTGTAGCTGGAAGGCGGGCCTTGCGGATTGCGCACCACCGCGCCGGTCTGCTTCAGTGTGGCGTAATAATTCGGCCGATACCAGTCGCTGCACCATTGCCAGACGTTGCCGGCCATGTCGTAAAGCCCGTAGCCGTTCGGCGGAAATTGTCCGACCGGCGCGAGGCCAGCGAAGCCGTCCTCGCCCGTGTCCTTTACGGGAAATTGTCCTTCGTAAATGTTCGCCATCCATTTGCCACCGGGCTTCAACTCATCACCCCACGCATACGTCTTGCCGGAGAGCCCGCCGCGCGCGGCGAATTCCCATTCCGCTTCCGTCGGCAGCCGCTTGCCCGCCCACTTCGCGTAAGCCACCGCGTCGGCGTAGGCGATTTGCACCACGGGGTAATTTCCCTTGCCTTTGATGTCGCTGTCCGGCCCGGTGGGATGGCGCCAGTTCGCGCCAGGCACATAACGCCACCACTGATAATAATCGTTCAACGGCACGGCATTCGTCGTGGGCGTGAAGACCGTGGAGCCGGCCACCAGATTTTCCGGCGGCGCGGTGGGAAACTGCTCCTTCGTCGGCGCGATTTCCGCCACGGTGACGTAGCCGGTGGCCTTGGCGAATTTTTCAAACTGCTCGTTGGTCACATCATTGGTGTCCATCCAGAAGCCGTCCACATAAACGCGGTGGACGGGTTGCGCGTCGTTCACGGCGTTCATCGTCGCCATGGTGCAGACGCCTTCGGAAGGGATGGCGCAGCCCATTGAAAATTCACCGCCGGGAATCCACACCATGCCCTCGGGCGCGGGGCCGGGCGCGGGAGTTTTGTTGGGAACTGTCGGCGCGAACGCAGACGCCACCGGTGCGGACGGGTCGGTTGGCGGTACATTCACTTCCGCAGCCGGCTGGCCCGGAGCCGTGGCCGCCCTTAACGCGACGATCATACCCGCGAATATGGTGGCGTGGGCGGACGCCGTTGGGCTTTTACCCGCCTTGAGTTGAGTCATGTTTGTGCCGGTTTTGATTTTATCCGGATGGCCGGGCGGGAGGCCGGCCTTGATGCAACCTTCAAACTCCTGCGTTGGCGCACCGGAACTTTTTTCGCCCTGGAAGTGTATTCGATTTCCGCCTCTGGCTCTTCGGCATGGGAAAGCCAGATTACCGCATCCTCAAAACTATCGAACGCATGTACTTTCCAGCCGCGCAGTCTGGCGGTGGAAGCGAACATGGGGGCGCGATGATGCGGGTCGGATTCGAAGAGCACGGCCAGCCGGTGCTTTGGCGTGAAACCGATTTCCCGGAACGTGTTCACCAACATCACCAGATCCTGCGGCGAGAACACCGGCTTCGGCCCCGGACGCAGCGCCCGCAAATCCAACAGGGCCCGGTTGATTCCCCGTTTGCAGCACGCGCGGGCCAGTTCGGCCAGCACCGCCTTGCTGGCCGCCAGGTCCAACTGGCCGTGCGCACCCACTCGGATGAATTCCCGGGCGCGGATGATTTGCAGTTCCAACGGCATCGTTATGAATAGTTCGATTGTCTCGACTCATTGGCTGATCCGCGCGCCCTTGGTGGTCCCGAAAGGAATCGAAGCGCACCGGGACCGGTTCAAGCTGCTTGACGCTGGACCACGAGAGGATGACGAGGTGTGACTTGCAGTCGCAAGCCCGAAATGAGCCGTCATTGTCCCAGGTGGCGGTGCGCTCGGCGGGCAGCACGAAATCCGGCGAACCGGATTTCGGTACATTCTCGAGGAAGGCGATGGTCGATTGTTTGGCTTTGCTTTCGTTCCACGATGGCAGCGCATAGCCCGCGCGGGCCATGACTGCCGTGAAAACCAACGCACGAACGAGCGTGGTGGCAAGCAGGTTTTGGTGGCATTTGTTTTTCACGGTTGTGGTTTTCAGAACTTAATGAGCAAGTTGATGCTGAACGACTGGCCTTGGAACCTTCCCGCCGATGAGTATTCGTTGAAATACAGGAAATTCAGCGCAGCGTTCCACGGCATATGACTCAAGCCAACCTGGCAGCCGGGGGCATGAATCTGGTTTGGTACATTTGTCAGGGAGTGCTATCAGAAGTTGAAGCCTAATGTTATTTGAATCATCGAATTGTAGGTTGCGGGCGCGCCTACTCCCCATAGTCCATGCCCCAGCACCAGGTCCGCATACCAACGCCGCGTAAAATGCCAATCGGTTTCCAACTCGATGACGGCGCCGGAATCATCTTTTTCCCAATTGTAAACGGGTTTAGGGGTCAATTTCAGTGTGAGTTTCTTTTTCCATTTGGCGCTTAATTCCAGTTCGAGCTTGGTGTAGTTGATGTTTTTAAAGTCCGGACTTCCCGCCACCGAGAAATTTTGTTCCAACCAGGGTTTGAAGCTCACGGTCCACGGCGACGGCGAATCGCCCCGGCCCGAACCCCAAAGCGGGATTATGAATTCAAAGCCCGGTCCAAGTTGATATTTGCCCCGGCCCAGAGACTCCGGTTGAGCACTGGGGAAGGTCGTTTCGAAAACACCATCCAGCTTAACGCCGTCCAAAGGGATATGACTCGAAACGAGTTTGTTCTTGATGTCCCCCAGATGCGGAGTAAGCGGGTCCCCGTTCTGTTTATCTATAAACGGAATGTCCAGGCGGATGAGCGAGAGAAATTCGTGAGGTGCGACTTCCAGCCGAAGCGTCGTCCGGCTCGATGCTTCAGGCGTGCCGCGGTCGGTGAACTGACGCCTAAGCTCGGCATCCCATATCAAGTTTTCCTTGTTGGTAGCCGGAATCGGTTGAGGCATTTCCTTCTGGTTGGTGGCGAAAGAAAGCGGCTGCGACTGCGCGCGTAGCACTGCGTTGCCGTCGATGGTTATGATGACCATCAATGCAAACAAACACGATAATGATGCGAAGTTTTTCAAGGCACGTCCCGTGCAGTTTGTTGGTCGAAATGCTTTAGCGCGATGTTGGGGAACATGCTCAACCGCAGCATGCCGCCAGGCCTGCTGGCTGACGAATCTGTCGCATAACAGGCGCGATTGAGAGCTGTGCCTTCCAGGCTAATGTTCCAACGGTTACTCCATAATTCTGCAAACCGCAAACGATCTCAGGCTTCTATAATGGCCCTGCCGCTTCGTCGCCGGAATCAGCCCGAGGCAACTTGTATGCTGGGATTTAAAATACCAGCGTGATTTTGGCCCAGAAATAGTTGCCCTGGGTGGTGTTGACGGTATGCAGCTGCGGCAGCCATGACCCATCCACGACCAAGTCGGTCTTGCCGATTTTATGGATATAGGAAACTGTTGGACCCACACCAGCAGATTCAATCTCAAAACTGCCCAGCCGGGCTCCGGAACCGCTGTCGCCGGTGAATTGCTTCAGGTAAAAGGCCGAAGCGCCTGCTCCCACAAACCCGCCGAACAATGGCAAATGCTGCGCCAGCGTGGCGTCCACGTGGACAATATCGCCGGATTGATAATCGGTCGTGGTGTTCTCCGTGTTGAAATCCACACCCGTAAAGACAGTAAACTCCGTGCCGATCTTGCTGCTGAGCCAACTGAAGGCCAGCATCGGCTCGAACGTCCAGTAACCTAATCCGGGATTGGCCAGTTGGCCGGTATCAAAATCGCCCGTGGGCGCAAAGACGTTGAACATGCCACCGACGGTGAAATCGCCGTTGGTCCAGGCGGCCATGATGGGGAACATTTCGATGTCGCTCAGACCGTTGATCGATTGTTCCCTGGCACCCGAAATCTGGGTGCCGTTCCGGTCATAGCTTGCCGTCACCTTGACGTCTTCCCAGAGATAAGGAACGGAAATTCCTGAGGAGAACTTGATGTCGTAAAGGCTGAACGGGTAGGCATAAATCGCCATCGGCACCTCGGCCTGGCTGTTGGCGGTGACACCCGCGCCGAAAATGCCGCCCAAAGGCAATTCTTTACTGCCACTGACTTCGCCGTTGCCGTAATCCAAAAAATAATTGGCCAGATAGAAACCCGGTTGGGAAGGCGGCATGCCACAGAAATCTGCATACGAGCCGGATATGTAATGCGTTGTGCCACCTTCTGACGCACGGACAGTGGAAGTCAGTGACAGAAGGCATACGGTTATTGTAATGAGGATCTTGTTGTTCATAACGTGATGAGTCTGGTTCGGTCAGAGCCGGGTGTTATGAAAGCCATCGCGCCAAGGACCCCAATGGTGAGGAGGTTTTTCTGCTCGCGGTTTTTATGCGCGTTTGCTTTCTTTGGTTGATTGGTTTGGTCATTTCACTTCACTGTCTCAATCATCACCCCGGAAGTCCGTGAGGTTGGCGCACGGCAGGTTTGGATACTTCTTGATCGACACCTCGTAATCCTGGAGCACCTTGTACACCGGCCCCGTCATAAAAAGTACGATGCCACCGAGATTAATGTCCTCGTGCGGATCCATCTCGATGTCATAGATCTTCGGAAAATACATTTCGCCGCTGCTGGCGTATATGCCGCCGAGCATTTGCTGCCCGGTGCCGGTCGGGCGCATGTCCTTGAAATAGTAGCGCCACTGCTTCCACCGCGCGGCCACCAAATCCGGGCCGATGAAGGTGAGCATCGATTCGCGGGCTCCCATTTCGCTCTTGCCGTAAAGCACCGCCGTCTGATCCACGCCGTCAATCGGCCGGTCCGTCGGCAGTTTGGCGCCGAGAATGGCCGCAAAGGTCGGCAGAAAATCCATTTCCGAAAACATGGCGTAGGATGAAGCGCCCGGTGCGATGTGACCCGGCCAGCGGATGAAACAGAAGGTGCGGATTGCGCCTTCGGTCGCCTCGCCCAGTTCGCCGCGGAAAGGGCCTGCGTTGCCCATGTCTGGGGATCCCAAGTTGCCTAGCTCGCGCAGTATCCAGCCCGACGGCCCGTTGTCAGAACAGAAGACCAGAATGGTGTTATCGTCAATCTTAAGTTCCTTGAGCGCGTCGAGCACCTGGCCGACGTGATAATCTCCCTCCATCATTTTGTCGCCGTAATTCCCGATGCGCGATTTCCCGGCGAATTGCTTGGACGGGTAATTCGGCGCGTGCCCCATCGAGAACGGCAGGTAGCAGAAGAACGGTTTGCCCGCCTTCACCTGCCGCTTCATGAAATCAATGGCGTGATCGGTCAGATCATTGTCAATCTCCGCGCGCACCTCAGGAGTGAAGGGTTTCACGCGCTGCAACGGTTCACCCGCCTTCTGCTCCTCGATCCACGGCCCCCGCTCGTTCAATTGCTGCTCGGTTGCATCAAAGGAGTGGGTCATCAAGATGAGTGAGGTGGTCAGACAGTCGCTCCACGAGGTGTCCGGCGGGATGCCGTAGAACTCATCGAAGCCGTGCGCGGTCGGCGCGGCCTGCGGGCCGGCACCCAGATGCCACTTGCCGAAGATGGCTGTCGCATAGCCCGAGTCCTTGAACAATTGGCCCATCGTGTAGGCATTCGCCGGGAGTTGATAGCGGCTGCCGGGCGCGGAAAGCAAGGACAGCCCGGTGCGGATGGAGTATTGCCCCGTCATGAGCGCGGCGCGCGACGGCGTGCAGGCGGACTCCACGAGATACTGCGTGAAGCGCATTCCCTCGCGGGCGAGTTGGTCGCAGCGGGGCGTCGGGTAGCCACGAAGTTCGCCGCCGCCGTAGGGACCCATATCGCCATAGCCGACGTTGTCGGCGAGGATGAAGACGACGTTGGGCCTGGCCACCGTAGCCTTGGCGGAGGCGGGTTGATTATCCTGCGCCAGGGCCGTTTCGCGAGCGCCAAGCAGCGTCGTCGAAGCTGTCAACGCAGTCAGGCCGTATTTGATCAGGATGCTCTTTTTCATATTTTCCTCTCTGGTTTTATTCTTATTATTTTTTGGTTGCTTGCGTTAGTCCGTTGGTGGTTTCGGTTTTTGGAATCATCAGGTTGAACTGATGACCGAGCATCGCCGGGTCAATGCCGTTGGGAGCCCCGATGACCACGATTTTTGTGCGCGGCGTCCGTTCGCCCCACTCGTCTTGTAGCGTGATGTCCACGCGCCGACCGACCACTTGCAGCACCGCCCGCTGTTGCGGTGCGTCAGCAGAATAAACCACGCCTTTTGCCCGATAGACTGTCCCCGGCAACTTGCGCATGGCTTGCCGCAACGCCTCCAGCTTCAGCGGTTGGTCGGTCTCATAGCTCCAGGTGCTGAACACTTTCGAGTGGTCAGGTTCATCCTGATGGTGGTCATGACAATTCGGGTCGGTGCATTCATGCTCATGGTGGTGCGAGTGGTGGCTGGCCCGAACCGGATCGAAACGTCCGACACCCAGCAGAATCTCATTCGGAACCTCGCAGTAATTGGTCTCGACGATGCGAAGGTTGTTGAAGTGTTCGTCGAGCCAGGCTTTGACCTTCGCGACTTGCTCGGGACCGGCCAGGTCCACCTTGTTCAGAATCAGCATGTCCGCAAACCCGACCTGACGAAGCTTGAGGTCCATCAGCGGGGGATATTCGGGATGCGCGAAGACCTGCTCCGCGTCCACCACGCAGGTCACACTGTCCAGCCGGATGCGGTCGCGCAGGTTGGCATCGTTGAAGGTGACGAAAATGCCGGCGGGATCGGCAACACCACTGGCTTCAAGCAGGATGTATTCGACGGACTCCGGGCGCGCGAGCAGGGCGACAACCGACTGGATGAGGTCGTCGCGAATCTGGCAGCAGACGCAACCGTTGGACAGGCTGATCATGTTGTTGTCCACGCCCACGACGAGTTCGGCATCAACGTTGATTGAGCCGAAGTCGTTGACGAGGACGCCCACGCGCAGGCCGTGGTTACCGGTCAGGATGCGGTTCAGCAGCGTCGTCTTGCCCGCCCCGAGAAACCCGGTCAGGATGGTGATCGGAACGGCTTTGGCGTGGTCGGTGACACTCTCCATAACGCTATTTCTTAGGGATGAATTTACTCAAATCAATTCCCATCACCTTGGCCATCTCGCGGAGGTCAACTAACTGCGGGTTCGGAAGGGTGGTGATCGGCTTGCGATAAACGTCCGGCGGATAGTACTTCTTCGGCTCAATCTCGTTGTCGCGAGTCTGTTGCTCCTGCTGTTGCTCGCGTGGCAATCTCGGCTGTGGGACGACGCCCATGCCTGTCGCGAGCGGCAGCGGGTCGCCAAAGAGCAGGGTGGGAGGCGGCAAAGGTTGACCCGCAAATCCCGGCAGCACAGCATCGCGCGCCCAGATCGCGTCCTTGGTTACATTCACGGTCACCACATCCGGCGCGCCGTAGAGGAAAAGGCCTTTCCAGTGCGCACGCACGTCGGCGCTTTGCTCGTTGAGCGTGTCATCATCGAACGCGAGGTGCGTCGCCATACCGACCCGGGGGTTGACCTGGTTGATGAGATAGCCTGTGGCGTAAGCCACCGTATGGTGGATGTCCACGGTGTAATTGAAGAGGAATTCGGGCAGCCCGTACTTGAGCTGGTTGATGCGCGCCAGGTCAGGCTGCAATTCGGTGACAAAAACATCCACGCCCTTGGCATATTTAGCCGTCAGGTCGTCAGGCCGCCCGTCCCCGGTCCACACAAACGAAAGGCCGTTCCAGTCCAGACGATAGGCCGAGGCGCCGTCCTTGGCGTGCGAGCGCCGCCAGTGACGGATGGTCACGCCGTTCTTGTCGTAGCAGATGCCGTTCTCATCCTTCCAGTCGAACTCGTTGACCTCGACCTCGTAACCGTCACCGATTGGGCAGGCGTCGAAGGCTTCCAGGTGCCACTTGAGCATCTGCTTCATGCCGTCCACCATCGCCTTGGTGCCAAGGTCGGGCGTGCGACCGGAAGGCCCGGTGACCCGCAGCGGCATTTTCCACCGACCTGACCACGCCGAGAACGGGAGGAGATAGGACAGGTCGTGATAGTGGTCCACGTGCAGGTGGGTGATGAAGATGTCGTTAATCGCCGGCACCGGCACGCCCATGGAAATGATGTTCTTGACGCAGCCGGGGCCGAAGTCGAAGAAGAAACGGTCGCCGTTGCCCAGCTCAACCATGATGCACGTGCCGGCCTGGTCGCGCCGGGGCGGGAAAGGGCAACTGCCGACAAACGATATGCGCATCTCGTCCGGCCCGAGGGGCTCACTGCCGGGAAAGTAGTTCATCCGGCTGCGGACGGACGGCGTTGGCTGGTAGTAGGGCGGGAATTGCAGGCCGGTGCTCGGCCCGCCGCCGTAGGGATTCACGGGCATGGCCGGGGTCGTCTGCGCGTCGGCTGCCTGGGCGGGGGACACGGCCCCTGCCGCAATGCCAACCGCTGCCGCGCCGACGATTTTCAACATGTCGCGCCGGCCCATGGTGTTCCGCTGTTCATTTTCAGCATTTGGCTTTTCGTTTTCAGTGTTCATATGGTGTTTGGTTGTTTGTGGTTGAGCATGGTTTATCCTTTTTGGCGGGCGTCTAGTTCCGACGACCCCCGGTTCAACACGGATTCAATGGCATCCAGCAACACCTGATCGTTGACCGGCTTGAGCAGGTAGTCCGCGGCACCCAGTGCCCGGACTCGTTCGGCATTGCCTGGTTTATCGTGGCCGGTGAGGACGATCACGGCCACCGGGGTATATTGCGCGGCGAAGCGTTCGAGCACCTCGAAACCATTGATGCCGGGCATGTGCAGGTCCAACACCACGCAATCGGGCCGATGGGGCGGAATGGATTCCAAAAATTTGGCGCCGGAATCAAATGCTTCCGCGTCCAATCCGGCGGACTGCAACAGGCGGGTCAACGCCCTGCGAATGGGTTCTTCGTCGTCCACGACAGCAATAAAAGGTCGGGCTTTGGTCACGCGGCGCGCATACTGTCAAAAGTTGCCGGGGACAGGTATTGGACTTTGGTCCAATATGAGTGACGAGCGCCGGGTGAAGGATGACGGGTAATGACCGGTGGCCTGAGGCCTGGTCTGAGAGCCAGTTAATCAAGATGTTTTCCGATACGCACCTTTTCTGCCAGGCGCACGAGTTCGGCCACCGAATGCACCTTCATTTTCTCCATCACCCGCGCGCGGTGGACCTTGATGGTTTTTTCGACGGTGCCGAGATCAGCCGCGGTTTGCTTGTTTAACTGGCCGGAAACAACATGTACCATGACTTCGCGTTCGCGGGGGGTGAGCGTCGCAAGGCGTTGCTGCATTTCGGCGACTTCGGCGCGGGCCCGCAGTGCGCGACGATCTTTCTCAAGCGCGATGTGGACGGCCTTCAACAGCTCGTCGTCATTCACCGGTTTGGTGAGAAAATCCAAGGCGCCGCCCTTCATCGCCCGTACACTCATCGGGATGTCGCCGTGACCGGTAAGGAAAATAATGGGAATCGCGCTGCCTTTCGCCGCCAGGGTCTTTTGCAGTTCCAAGCCGTTCAATCCCGGCATGGCCACGTCCAGCACCAGGCAGCCGGGAGTGTTCGGGATGAAATAGTTGAGAAAATCCTGCGATGACGGGAACGTTTTCACCCCCAGGCCGGCCGAGTTCAGAAGGCGCGAAAGGCCCTTCAGTACGGCAGGATCGTCGTCGACGATAAAAACGGTCTGTTTGATGTGGCTCATGGGTTGGTCTCTGTGGCGATAGGCAATGTGACATGGAAGGTAGCACCCCGATCCAGGTTATTGGTAGCCCAAAGTTTTCCGCCGTGCACGGCAACGATAGTGCGGCAGACCGACAAACCCAGTCCCATGCCCTGCGTTTTGGTCGTAAAAAACGGCTCAAAAATCTTCTCCAAGTGGTCCGGGGCAATGCCGGTGCCTTTGTCGGCAATCGAAATACAGACGCCTCCGCCATCGGCCGACTCAGTGCTAAGAATGACCCGGCGGTCACCTGCCGGTCTGCCAGCCATCGCGTCGCAGGCGTTCATCACCAGATTGAGCAGGACCTGCAGGATCTGCACCCGGTCGGCTGTGACCGCCGGCAGGCCCGGGGCTAGTGCGGCGTGCGCAGCTGCTCCGTGATTCAGGAGGTCGCTGCGAACCAGCTTGAGAGCCTCCTGCACGACTTCGTTGATGTCGAGCGGCTGTTGCTGCACTTCGCCCTTTTTGAGAAGCAGCCGCAGGCGGCGGATGATTTCGCCTGCCCGTTTGTCCTGCGCCACTATGTCCGTGAGGATCTCCCGCAGGTTGTCGAGATCGGCGGCGTCCTGTGCGAGAAACCGCTGGGCGGCCTGGGCATTGCTGAGAATGGCGGTGAGCGGCTGGTTCAGTTCGTGTGCGAGGGAGGTCGACAACTCGTTTACTGTCGAGATGCGGGAAAGGTGAGTCATTACGTTGCGTTGATGGGTAATTTCCTGTTCCGACCGCTTACGCTCGGTGATATCTGTGGCAGTCCCGCGCGCCAGAACCGGCCGGCCATCGCCATTGAACTCAATACGACCACGCGCGGAGATCCAGCGCAGCCCTCCATCGGGAAGCATCACGCGGTATTCCTTCTTATAATGGCCGGTACCGGCAACCGCCTTCTCCATGGCCGCCCGCACCTCTTCACGGTCGTCCGGGTGAAGCCGTTGCAGGAAGCGTTCAAAATCCAGTGGCTCGGTTTTTGTGAAACCGAACAATTCTCTCCACCTGTCGCTGGCCCAGATTCCATTCCCTGCCATGTCCCGGATCCAAATGCCCAGTCCGGCCGCCTCGGTGGCCAGGATCATTCGCTGCTCAGTCTCGCGCAACTCCCCGGCGAGTTGCCCCGCGCGCTGGGCGTCCCGGCTCAGCTCAAGACTCATCGCCCCGACCATGACCAGCGCCGGCAGGCTGGCGACGATCGGCCATTGGATCACATGCCAAAGCGCCAGGGTCGCCTCGCCAGTCGCGGCAAAGACAAAGAAAGCAACACTGCTTCCTACGACCAACGCGCGTCGCCTGTCGCCATGCCACCAGGCGGCCGCGGTGGCATCCACCACGAAAATCAGCAGCATCAGAAAGCTTGCCTGGCCGACCAGCATCCAGTGGTTTAGCACCCCGTCCGCAACGGAAACCGATTCCCCCAGAAAAGGAATGTGCCGCAGCCGGGTGATTTCCCAATAGTTCAGACTTTGCCCCAGCAGAAAATTGAGAATCAGGGAAATTGTATGCAAGCCGCAGATGCTCCATAGAAGCCAGCCACGACCGGCGTTCAGATAAAGGCGTACGAACCAAGCGAGCGACACGACGATCACCCAGGCCGGCACATGGAGCCAGCGCAGCGCCAGACCAAACGACTCAAGCGTCACTGCCCGCATCATGGCCAGTTCAAATCCGGCAATCGCTGCCGTCGCCACGGCCATTAACGCAAACAGCAGGTTGGCCCACGTACTCCGTTGCCGGCACCAGATTAAAAAATTCACCAGGGCCAACGTGAGGCACGCCGACGCGGTCATGGACCAAATGATGGTGACCCAGCTCATTGCAGACAGTGATCAGTTGTCGGTGGTCATCACTGTTTTCTTCGTTCGCTCCGGTTGGAGAAAATTTTTCATTCTTACATCCGTTTCCGGGGTTGAATCGGTTGCTTTCGCAAGTCAGCGCAGATGCGCTCCACTTCGGGAATGGCGTGCGCGAAGTATTGCTTGAATCCGCGGCACAGATAATTCAGGCCCGGCTCGCCGTCCGGCGTGCGGATGATCCGGTTCTTGGGGCATTCCCCCCAGCAATCGCTGAGATACGGACATTGCCGGCAATACTGCGGCAAGGTTTCGTTTTTGGCGTAACCGAATTTCACCTGCGTCCGGGAAAACACCTGGCTGTCGAGCGCACGGTCCTTGATGTTGCCCAGGCGATACTCCGGATAGACATAGTGGTCGCAAGAATAGACGTTGCCGTCGTGTTCCACCGCCACGCCTTTGCCGCAAAACTCGCCGTAAATGCAAATCTGCGAGCCCAATCCCATGTGCTGGGACACCAGCGTCTCGAAATGATTGACCAGGACCTTGCCCACATCGTTCTTGCGCCATTCGTCAAAAACTTTGCACAGGAAATAACCCCAGTCCTCCGGGTCCACCGTCCAATCGGTAACGACGGAATTTGGAAGGCCGGGCCGGGCTTCGGGGTCGCCGTCTTTGGGCAGGGCGTCGTTGTTCCACTTGTGCGGCGCGGTTTTCTCGAAGCCTTTGTACTCGACGATGGGAATGAACTGCAGGTAGGTGGAGTCGAGTTCGCGGCGCAGAAAACGATAGACGTCCAGCGGCCGCCGGGCATTGAACCGGTTGACGCACGTGAGTGTGTTGAACGGGACGCCGTGGCGCTTGAGCAGCTTCGCGGTGTTGAACACTTTGTCGAACGTAGGCTTCCGCCCTTTGAAGACCCGGTACTTGTCATGGATTTCCCGCGGACCATCAATGCTCAGGCCGACCAGGAACCGATTTTCTTTCAGAAACGCGCACCATTCCTCGGTGATCAGCGTTCCGTTCGTCTGCAAATCGTTTTGAATGCTTTGGCCGGGCTTTGCGTATTTCTTTTCGAGCGCGACGACCTTGCGGAAAAAATCCAGACCCATCAACGTCGGCTCGCCGCCCTGCCAGGAAAACACCACTTCGGGCCCGGTTACACCCGCGATGTATTGCTGGATGAACCGCTCCAGCACCTCGTCGGACATCCGGCCAGTGCCGGACCCGCCCGGCAGCGTGGCTTTGCTCAGGTAAAAACAGTAATCGCAATCGAGGTTGCAGGTGGAACTGCCGGGCTTGACCATGACGTGGAACCGCCGGCGGGCCTGGTTCCCGAGCAGCAACGGCGCGTCATATTTGTCCACGGGCCGCGGCGGCAGTCCCACCTCGGCGACCTTGAAGCCGGCGGGCGTGGATGCTGGCTGGGTTCCGGTTGAATTCATTTGGCGCTTTCGGAAAGAAACCGCACGCGACCGGTGTCCACATCGTAAATGCAGCCGGCGATCTGAATTTTACCCGCGCTCTCCAAATCGCGCAGGATCGGGCTGAGTTCGCGAATGCGCTCCACCGTCAGCCGGACGTTCGCCTCGCTGACGGCTTCAACGAAGGCTTTGTTCTTCGAGTTGCGTTCGCCCGGCACGTCGTGCACGGACTCGACGGCCGGCTCAATCTTTTGCAGCAGGCCGGTGAGGTTGCCCAACTCGACGTGGTCGCACGCGCCCTTGATCGCGCCGCAACTCGTGTGGCCCATGACCAGCACGAGTTTCGCGCCGGACACCGCGCACGCGAATTCCATGCTCCCGACAAGGTCGGCGTCGGCGATGTTGCCGGCGATCCGGGCGTTAAAGAGGTCGCCGAGGCCCGCGTCGAAAATGATTTCCGCGGGGGCCCGCGAATCGATGCAGCTCAAAATGACGGCGTGCGGATACTGGCCGGCGGCGGTGGTCCGTTGGTCGTGGAGCATGTCGCGCGCTTTGGTTTTTCCCGAAGCAAAGCGTTCGTTGCCGAGCCGGAGCGATTCCAACACCTGCGCCGGGGTCAGCGCCGCCTGTTCGGCCTTGATGGCGGCGAGATCACGGCGTTGCGGTGTCGGCGCGGTGGTTGAACACCCCACGAACACGAACAACAGTGTCAACGCACCAAAGAGCGTAGTGGCAAGGAGGTTTTGTTTGTGTATGGTTTTCATAGTTGTGATTTTCAAAAATGCGCATCCTGATGCGTCAGAATTGAATCCGGATTCTTCATTTCTGATCCGGCTGCATCCAAATATGAGGGCGAGCCTGGTCACGGTGAGTCAATTTTGGTGTTTCCCCCGGGGTAACAAGTGTGCGACAAGAAAGCGATAAATGAGAGCGGCCAGGAGCGCGATCATTACCAGGATGATGCCTTTCCAAAAGGCGTAGTCCACGACCTCCTTGCCGCTGGTTCGGGCCTGCTGTACCACCGGTCCGACCTGGGCTGAAAGATTCGCGAGGTTGGTCGAGCCGAGGGTCCGGTCGAGTGTGAGGAGCAACTCGGTCAATTGTTGCGCCGTCACCGCCAGTTGGGCCGCGGTGGCTGTGTAGTCCTGGATGTTGAACGGCGGTGAGTTGGTGTCCGGCGGGCCGGCATTGCTGGTTTCGCCGACACCAAAACGTTTCATCAGCGCGTCAAAGGTCTTGAGCGTTGTGTTCAGGGAATCAGACATCTGTGTTCCCGCCGTCAGGAGCGATGCGGCATCTTTTTCCTGGGACTGGAGTGCCTTGAGGATTTCCTCACGTTCCGTGCTGACCTGACCGGGCAGCCTTTCGGCAATGGCGGCGAAGCGTTCCACGGAGGCCGCGATCTGGGTGGAGTTTGTGACCAATTGCTGCACGGCGGGCATCTGCACGGCGTTGAGGCTCAGGAGTTCAGTCTGCCACCGCAGCAACGTCGGCATCTTCTGGGTCACGTAGAGAGCGCGTTCGGCAAACAGCCGCGTCTGGGCGATTTCGCGCGTGGCCGGGTCCAGGCCAGAGAGCGGGTCAAGATTGAGCAGGGTGAAAACACTGTCGGATTTGGTGGTGGACTGGTTTGCCTGCGCCACCTGCGCGGCGAAACCCACCGCGCGCGCCGCCAGCGCGCTCTGCGGCAGCGGATTCTGCCGATGCCATACCTCAATCGCCTGCCGCAATTCCGTCTGCTGGGCCGGTTTGAGCACGGTGCTGGCGAGCTGCCAGATGTCCGTCTCGGCAAACCGGCAGCCTTCCAGCATGGACGTCGCGGATTCACCGAAGGTCCCGGCCTGACAACTTTCCTCCACTGTCATCCGCGACATGGTAACGAACACGGTCATGTCCAAGAGGTTGGCAATGGCGTTCGGTCCGGAGGCGATGGAACAATTCTCGGTGCCGATCGCGATTTTCCATAGCAGAACCTCGGCGGGGTCAAGCGCGTTGGTGCCGCGACGGAGTTTGTCAATGCCGGTGTACATGCGCGCGGAGGACTCATCCGAGAACCGCATCAGTTGTTGCTGCACTTCCACCGGGTCCACGGCATTCTTGTCCTGTTTGCCCGGGGTGACCGTGGTTACGGCTCGGCCGGGCAGGTCGGCCGTCGTTTGTACCAACCGACAGCCTGTGCCCGAAGTGACCAGCAGGAGGCTCAGCCAGAGCGGCAAGAGGCGAGTGATCCGTGACCTGTGGCGTGTGCGCGGACTAGTGCGCATAGGACATTCGCTCCTTGAGCTGGTAGGCCACGGGCGGTTCCGCCCTCGCGGAGAGACTGTACATGACCGATTCGTCGCTACCGAACTTGGTGCGCCGGCCAAAGCGTCCCTTGGCCGTGGGCCCACTACTCTCTTTTTTCGTGTCCACATTCACGGTGCCGCCTGCGGTCAAGGTGAGACGGACCGGGGTAATTTTTCCGTCCAAAACCTCGACGTCAACTTCCGCCGGTTGGTCGATGACACGATTGAGAAAAGTGGCACGCAATCGGTGGTGACCCGGCGCAAACGCCAGGCGCAAAACCCCGTTCGGCACAGGTTCCAGCTCCGAGAAGACACTTTTGAAACTCTGCGTTTGGTCATCGAAGCGCGCCACGTCCCAGTTCAATTCTTCGGGCGAATCGGCGTAAAAATCCACATAGCCCGTGTTGGCGCGGGCGTGCGGCGGGTTGACGTTTGGAGTACTGCAACCCGGAATCCCCGCTGCGAGGAGTGCGAGGGTGAACAGATATTGGATTGTTTTGAGTCGTTTCATGGCGAGCTCCGACTGGGTTGTTCGCGTTCGCTGGCGTTTAAATGTTCGAACAGGATGCGGCGGACTTCCTCGATGACAAGCGGATTGTTCTGGCAACTGTGACCACTGCGGACAATCAATTCGGACTTTACGTAGGGAACGTGGGCGCTTTCGTAAGCGACCACTCCGTCATCGGCGTTCGGCAAGCGGGCCGGGTCTTTGACGGCAATGATCGAGTGGGCGGTGACGCTCCTGACGGGGGGCAGATCCGCCAGGGTGAGCATAATCGGGTTCTTGGGTGACATGCTCTCGAGGCTGGTCACAGCCGAGAGTTGGAATTCGCGCGGCAGGCGCAGTTCTGACTGGAAGCGCAAAAGTTCCGCGGTCGAGGACGTAACTCGGCTGGGCAGTGAAATCAGCCGCGCCCCGAGTCTGCGCACGAACGAACTCGCGCGGAAGCTGCCGCGGTGGGGG